>Ga0164243_10013459_pt1 | contig 11513 bp, 7 predicted proteins | sample OricompcompostOP_FD_108781 | JGI IMG/M metagenome (GOLD analysis project Ga0164243, IMG submission 108781) | Organic Plus compost microbial communities from Emeryville, California, USA - Original compost - Organic plus compost (OP) | ecosystem: Engineered > Solid waste > Mixed feedstock >... | reverse complement strand
TACAACGTGGAGTTCATCCGCGCCCAGGACTGGGAGCTGAACTTCCGCATCCGTGAGGCGGGCGGGCTGATCTGGTTCTCGCCCGAGCTGCGGGTGTCGTACCGCCCCCGCCCGTCCGTGCGGGCGCTGGCCAAGCAGTACAAGGACTACGGCCGCTGGCGCCACGTGGTGGCCCGCTACCACTCCGGTTCCATCAACCTGCGCTACCTCGCCCCGCCGACCGCGGTGTGCGCGATCGCGGCGGGCATCGTGGTGGGCGCGGCGCTCACCCCGTGGGGTTTCGTGATCCCCGGCGGCTACCTCGCGGCGATCGTGGCGGGCTCGATACCCGCCGGCAAGGGCCTGTCGCCGAAGGCGCGGCTGCAGATCCCGGTGGCCCTCGCCACCATGCACATGTCCTGGGGCTGGGGCTTCCTCACCAGCCCGCGCTCCCTGGCGAAGAAGGTCATCGCCTCCCGCCGGCCCGCCGTCACGGCGGAGGACGCCAAGGCGGTCTGACGCCCCGTCACCTTACGGCCGAAGGTCCCTTCCCGCGCCGGGAAGGGGCCTTCGCGCGTCACCAGGTGAAGTCGGGGTCCACGTGCATGCACGCCTTGTCGTCCGCGCCGTTGAGCGCCTGCGCCGACTCGGGTGTGGTGTCGTCCTGCTCGGGCGCCTCGTACCGCGTGCCCTCGCGCCAGTCCGCGCCCACGACGAGCGTCACCCCGGACACGTCCGTGGACCGCTTCACCGCGTCCGCCGGGATGCCGAGGACCGCGGCGACGCGGCGGGCGTCGCCCTCCAGGTCGGCGCTCGGGTAGCGCACCACGGTCCGTTCCTCGGTGTACGCGCCGTCGGTGTCGGCGGTGGCGCTCGTGAAGCCCTTGCCCTGCAGCTCCCCGGCGATCGCGGAGGCACGGCCCTGGGCGGGTGCGAGGGTGTCGGTGCGGGTGCCGTTGCGGACCTGCACGGCGATGGCGGCGTCGGCCGCGGCCGGGTCGGCGGGCGGCTTCTCCACGGCCGGCTTCGGCTTGGAGTCCTTGCCGTCCAGGGCGATGTCCTCGCGCACCAGCCGGAACAGCTTCTCGGCGTCCTCGGTGGGTTCCACCCGGGCGCCGACGTACCGGTTGGGCATCGTCGTCATGGTGATGCGCTCCGGCTTCACCTTGCGCAGCTCGGTGCTCAGGTCGTACAGCTTCTTCACCGTGTCGAGGCCGGGGTCGACGGTGAGCGCCCGGGTGGCCTCCTCGGCCAGCCTGCGCAGGTTGTTGGGGCTGCTCAGGGTGGCGTTCTCCCGCAACTGCCGGGCCAGCGAGTTCATGTACATGTGCTGCGCCTTGGCGCGCGCGAGGTCGCTGCCGTCCTCGAAGCCGTACCGGGTGCGCAGCCACTGCAGGGCCTCCTCGCCCTTGACCGGGTGGGTGCCCTTCGGCAGCTTCAGCCCCGAGCCGTGGCCCAGGCTGTCGCGCGAGTGGACGTTGGCGTCGACGCAGACGGGGACGCCGCCGACCGCGTCCGCCATGGCGACCACGCCCGCGAAGTCCACCATCACGAAGTGGTCGATGTGGATGCCGGTCAGCTCCTGCCAGGTGGCCACCGTGCAGCCCGGACCGCCGTGCCCGAGGCTCTCGTTGGTCATACGGCGGCCCTCGCTCGCCGGGTACACCGTGCCGTCGTCCGGGTCGGTGCACTTGGGGATCTGCAGCAGGGTGTCGCGCGGCATGCTGATCACGGACATGTTGCTGCGGTCCGCGGACAGGTGCACCAGCATCTGCACGTCCGCCAGCGGTGTCGAGCCGAACGTCTCGCGGGCGCCGCCGAGTTTCTGGTTCTCCTCGCTGTCCCGCGCGTCGCTGCCGATCAGCAGGATGTTCAGCGGGGTCTGGCCCGCCGCGTTGGGCGTCGGCTCGGCGACCTTGCCGTCGCCGAGGTTCAGCGGGTCCTTGCGGATGTTGTCGTTGAGCTTCCGGTAGTACAGGTAACCGCCCGCGCCGGCCGCGAGTATGAGCAGCGCGAGCACCGCCGCCGACCACTTGAGGATCCGGCGGAAGCGCCGCGGACGCGGGACGGAGCCGTCGGCGGGCGGGGCGTCGCCGGCGGGCGGAGCGTCGTCGGAATCCGGTGCGATCTCCTCGTGGCGGGCCGTCTCCCGTGTGGCGTTCTGTGTCACTGCCCCGTCCTTCCCACCCGTGGAAAACTCCTCGCTCCGGCGCGCAGGCCCCGCCCTGCGTCCTGTTAGACGCTTGACAGGCCCGTCAGTTGCCCCGGGTTTTCCCTCGATTTCGCCAAGGGGCGCGGCGGGGGCCCCGCCCGCTACCAGCGGTACGGCGCGTACACGTCCATGCAGGCGCTCTTCTCGGCCGCGGTGAGCGCGTCGGCGTTCTTCGGCAGGTCGCCCGCCTTCGGCGGCTCCGGCTCCCGGTACGCGTCTCCCTCGCGCCAGTCCGCGCCGACGACCACGGTGACGCCGGAGACGTCGGCCGACCGGCGCACCGAACTCGTCGGAATCCCGAGGGACTTGGCGACTCGCTGGGCGTCCCCCTTCAGATCGTCGGCGGGGTAGCGCACGACGGTCCGCTCCTCGGCGCCGGCGGCGGAGGTGTCCGGCGCGGCACGGGTGAAGCCCCGCTCGGCCAGCTCCGCGGCGATCGCGCTCGCCCGGCCGGAGACCGGCCCCTCGGTCGCGGACCGGGTGGCGTTGCGCACCAGCACGCCGATCTCGTCGTCGGGCGCGGACGGGTCCGCGGTGCGCTCCTCGCGGGATGCCTTCCCGGCCGTCTTGTTCTTCGCGCCCTTGCCGCCCTTGTCGTCGAACGGCACGTCGTCGCGCAGCAGCGCCCAGACCTTCTCCGCGTCGTCCCCGGCGGGGAGGAGGTGGTTGGAGTTCTGCGGGTCCGCGACGGTCGGCAGGGTCGTCATCGTGATGCGGTCCGGCGGCACCGTCTTCAGCTGCATCCCCAGGTCGTACAGCTTCTTCACCGACCCGATCTCCTCGGAGACCTGGAGCGACTTCGTGGCCGCCTCCGCGAGGTCGGTGAGCCGCCCGGTGTCGGTGAACACGTTCTGCCCGCGCAGGGTGCGGATCATCGAGTTCATGTACATGCGCTGAGCCCGGGTGCGCAGGATGTCGCTGCCCCACGCGTGCCGGGTGCGCAGCCACTGCAGCGCCTGCACGCCCTGCACCTTGGTCCTGCCCGCCCGCAGTTTCAGGCCCGAGCCGCCGGGCACGCCGGGCAGCGGCCGGTCCCACACGTTCTGCCGGACGCAGACCTCGACCCCGCCGACCGCGTCGGCCATCCGCACCACGCCCGCGAAGTCGATGGTCATCCAGTGGTCGACGTAGACGCCGGTGAGGTTCTCCCAGGTGGCGAGTGTGCAGCCCGGACCGCCGCGCGCGAGCGAGGTGTTGATGATGTCGTTGGTCGCCGGGTACGTCGACCCGGTCTCCGGGTCCGTGCACCGGGGGATGTCGACGCGGGTGTCGCGCGGGATGCTCACCACGGCCGCGCTCTTCCGGTCGGCGGCCAGGTGGATCAGCATCTGCACGTCGCCCAGCGGCGGGTTGCCACGGTTGGCCTTGCCGCCGCCGAGGGCGACGTTGGCGTCGGAGGCGCGGCTGTCGGAGCCGATCAGCAGGATGTTGAGGGGCGTCTGCCCGTCCGCGTTGGGCGCGGACCGCTCCGCCTTGGAGTCGCCGCTGCTGCGCTCGCCCTTCACCAGGTTGTCGTTGAGGTGGTCGTAGTACAGGTAACCGGCGCCCGCCGTGCCGAGTATCAGCACGGCCAGGGTCGTCGCCGACCAGCGCAGGGCGCGCCGCGCCCGTCCGGCGCGCGGTCTCCCAGCGGCGTCGCCGCCGTCGCCGCCCGCGGGGACGCTCGGGGCGCTGTCCTGCCGTGCGCCCTCTTCGTACACGTCACTTCGCGTCATCGTGCGGTGTTTTCTCCCCACCCCTGGACATGGAACGGGCCCGTCTGCGTCCCCGAAGACGCGAGACGGGCCCGTCCGGTGCCTATTCGGCGCAGACGACCTTGTCCGCCGTGGATTTCTTGATGTCGTCCGGCGCCTTGGCCGGTGTCGTGAGCGAGACGCCCGCGCCCTTGAAGTCCTTGCCGAGGGTCAGCGTCATCGCGGGCACGCCCTGGGAGTTGGTGACGCTCTCACCCGGCTTCAGCGCCGACCCGGACAGGCCCATGATGTCGGCCAGCCGCCGCGCCTGGTCCGCCTGGTCGGGGGCGTACTCGAGGGTGGTCTTCGCCAGCTCCGCGGGCGCGTTGCCCGCGTTCTCCGACTTGTTGACGCCCTGATCGACCTGGAGCCAGCTCAGGGTCGACTGGGCGCTTCCGGAGGGCGCGCCGCCGTTGAGGATGCGCACCCGCACCTCGGAGGCCGGGGCCTTCTCGCCCTTGAGCCGGGCGGCGACGGCGGCCTTCTCCTTCTTCTGCTTCTGCTTGACCTCGGTGAACGACACGTCGTTGCGGATGAGGTCGAAGACCTCCGGCGCCTTCGACTCGTCGAGCACGACGGTCACCTTGATCTTCTCCGCCGGGTTGTCGATCACCGGGACCGTCGTGAACGTCAGGTTCTTGACGTTCAGTTTGCCCAGCTCCAGACCGAGCTCCTTGAGCTTGTTGATGCTGTCGAGCTGGGAGTCGACGGTGAGCGCCTTGGTCCCGGCCTCGGCCAGCTTGATCATCTTGGACGGGCTGGTGAGCGTGTCGTTCGACTTCAGCTCGCGCATCAGGGAGCTGAGGAACTGCTGCTGCAGCTCGATGCGGCTCAGGTCGCCGCCCAGACCCACCGAGTGACGGGTGCGCACGAACGCCAGCGCTTCCTCGCCCTCGACCCGGTGCGTGCCCTTGGGCAGGTTCAGGTGCGAGTCCGGGTCGTTGATGTCCTTGCCCAGGCACACCGGGACGCCGCCGACCGCCGAGGTCAGCGTCTTCACCGCGTTGAAGTCCGCCACCATGAAGTTGTCCGGCTTGATGCCGGTCAGCTCGGTCACGGTCCGCATGGTGCAGCTGGGCGTACGGCCGGCCTGGCCGAGGCTGGTGTTGAAGCGGGCGCCGGTCTCGCCGGGGATGACCTTCTGGCTGCCGTCCTCCTGCTCCGTCGGGCAGTCCGGGATGTCGACTATCAGGTCACGCGGGATGCTCAGCGCGGTGGCGTTGGAGCGGTCCTTGGAGACGTGCAGCAGGATCGTGGTGTCGGCGTGGCCCTCGCTGCCCTTGTCGCCGTAGCCCTCGTTGCCGGAGCCGGTGCGCTTGTCCGTGCCGATCAGCAGGATGTTGATGGCCTGGTCCTTCTTGAAGCCACCGGTGCCCGCGCCGTCGTCCGACACGGACGTGATGTTGTCGTTCAGGTGCTCCAGGTACAGGTAGCCGCCGACACCCGCGGCGAGCACCAGGAAGGCCACCGTGCCGCTGGTCCACAGCAGCACCTTCTTCGCCTTCTTGTTCTTCTTCGCCGGCCGGCGCCCGCGGCGGCCCGCCGGAGGCTCCTCCTCCTGGGCACCCCGGCGCCGGCGCTGCGGCGGCACGTCCGGCCCGGGCGTCCCACGCTCGGGTGAGGCACGGCCGGGGCGCTCGGGCGCCTGGTCGGGCGACGCCGCTCGGGCGCCCGCATTTCCCGCACCCGCGTTCCTCGGGCCGCGCGGGCCCGGAATGGGTGACTGCGGTGCGGAAGGGCTCAGTCGCAGTTCGTATTCGCCGGTGGTCGGATTGAGTACCCACTGGTCTGCGGGATCGATGTTCTCTCCCCGCCCACGGCCTTGCGCGTCCACGGTCGCTCGAATCCTCCGTCGGGGCCACGCGGCGCCTTTCCCCTCCCAAGGCGCTCGGGTCTCGGTCACACAGTGCGGGATCTCAGGACGGACCTGAAGGAACGGACGCACCGGAGGGCTCACACTAACGGGCCGGATCGGCCTCCGGCGACGTCGGTGACCAATTCCACGCCTTCACAAGGGGCAATCCACCCATTTCCATGGACAGGAGTTCGCAGCCTGTGAGTTGCCTTTGAGTTTCTTTTACGCGCAGGTGTCCTCGGCGGCGGTGTTCCCGGAGAACGTGGGCGCCGGGGACGCGCTGTCCGCCGGCGCCGTCGTTTCCTTTTCCGTGGCCTTTCGCTCACCGTCCGTATCCACGCGTACGGGTTCGTCCTTGCGCAGCCGCTCGAACAGTTTCCCGGCGGCGGGCTGGGCGAGTTGGTCGCGATTCACGTCCCCGGCGTAGGACTCCCGTGGCACGGTGAGGAATTGCACCCCTTCCGTGGGGATGTCGCGCAGCCCCCGTACGAGTTCGTACAAACCACGCAAGCTGGCGAGTTCGGGGTCGGTCGTGAGGGACGAGGTGGCCGCGTCGAGAACGGGATAGAGCTTCACCGGATTCAGCAGGATCTCGTTGCTGCGGACCTTGCTGACCAGCGCGCCGAGGAACCGCTGCTGGCGTTCGATACGCCCGGTGTCGCTGCCGTCCCCGAGGGTCTTGCGGGCGCGGACGTACCCGAGGGCCTGCTCCCCGTCCAGCGTCACGCGCCCCGCCGGCAGGCGCAGGTGGGCGTCCTTGTCGTCGATCGGCTCGTTCAGGCACACCTCGACGCCGTCCACCGCGTCGACCATGTCCTTGAACCCCTCGAAGTCGACGACGACGTGGTGGTCCACGCGGACGTCGGTCAGCTTCTCGACGGTGCGGATGGTGCAGGCCGGGCCGCCCACCTCGAAGGCCGCGTTGAACTGGGTGAACATCGGCGCGGAACGCGACCCGTCGCGGCGGCGGCAGTCGGGCACGTCCACCATCAGGTCACGCGGTATCGACACCGCGGTGGCGCTGCGCCGGCCCGCCGACAGATGCAGCAGGATCACCGTGTCCGAGCGCTCGGTGCCCGGGTCGTGTCCGTAGCGGCCGTTCTCCGCGCCCGCGCGCGAGTCCGACCCGATGAGCAGGACGTTGAGGGCGTCCTTCACCAGCGCGGTGGGCCGGTCCTTCTCGAACCGGGCGAGCTCGGCCGCCGTCGCGTCGTCCGGGGTGATGTTCCCCTCGAGCTTCATGTACACCGCCCACCCGGCGGCCGCGGCGCCCACCAGCGTGAGCGACACCCCGAGGCCCACGCCCCACACCCAGCGCCGTCGACGGCGGCGGACCGCGCCGCGCCCGGTCGGCGAGGCTCCGGCGCCGGGACCGAGCGGGCGGCCCGCCGCGCCCTGTCCCTCGGGGGGTGTGCCTGCGGTGTCGCTCATGCCGGTTCCACCCCTCCCTGCGTACGGGCCGGGACGGCGTACGGGTGCGGGCCGCCGCGCGTGCCGCTCGGTGTGTGCCGCTTGCTACGACTGTGGCCCGGGGAAGGGAGGGGTGGGGGGTGGTGCTGCGCCGAACGGGTGACGGCGGTGTTCGTCGAGGCAGGTCAGCGGGCGATGACCGTGACCCGCTCGCTCTCCACCCGCTTGTCCAGGCCGTCGGCGTCCAGCCGGTCGAGGTGACGGCACAGCACCACGGAGCCGCCGGTCGCCAGCGGCGCGTACAGCCCGGCGTTCAGCCCCTCCCACGTGTCGTACGGCAGCCCGGAGAGGATGCGCGAGCCGGGGCCGGTCAGCCCGAGGTCCGGCGCCTCCGCGCGGGCCCGTTCGACGACCTCCGCGCCCGAGAACTCCCGGCCCGCCACGATCAGCGCCGGCTCCTCCGGGTCGACCGGCGCGTACGGCACGAACCGGTCGCCCTGCCCCGGCACCTCCACGGCGTAGTCCGCGAAGCCCTCCGGCGGCTGCGGGAAGCGCCCGCCGAGCGGCCGCAGGGCCAGCGCGACCCGCGGGCCCGAGCAGGCGCGGGCGGCCTCCAGCTGCTCCGGCTCCGGGCCGCTCACCACCACGTCCGCCGCGGCCGGGTCGCCGCCGACGTCCGCGACCACGCCGACCGACGCGCACGCCAGCAGCCACACCGCGGCCTGCCAGTGCGCGGGCAGCAGCAGGGTCACCCGGTCGCCCGGTTCGACGGACAGTTCGTCCTGGAGCAGGTTGGCGGTCTTGGCCACCCAATTGGCGAAGGTGGCCACGGACAATTCGACCCGCTCGCCCGTGGCGTCGTCGTAGAAGGTCACCAGGGGGCGTCCCGGGTCCGCGGCCAGCGCGGAACTCAGCAGGTCGGCAGGGGTGCGGTCGGTGGCGTTCACCCGGGCAAGCGTACGCGGCCCCCGCCGGGCGCACCCTCCGTGCGGGCCATGCGCGGGCCACCGGTTCGGGGGAACGGCAGCCGACGGACCGTCATATGACCGATGGACAGATATGTCTGACTATGTCCAAGCTCAGGGGCATGCGTGGAATTCTTGCTTCCTCAATCGGCGTCACCTGCGCCGCGGCCCTCGCCCTTCCGCTCGCCCCGCCCGCCGCGGGCGCCTCGTCCGGTGGGGTCGTCGCGTCCGCGGGTGCGGTTGCTTCGTCCGCATCATCCGCATCGTCCGCCGGAGTGCGGGCCGACGTCCCCGGCAGCACCCAGTCGCTGCCCCTGCGGCCCCTCACCCACGACCGTGCCTCCGGCGCCGTCCTCGGCCTGACGCCCCGGACGGTACGGACCTTCTCCCTCCTCGGTGTCGTCTGGGACGACCCCTCCGCCGACCTGCGCGGCCGCGTGCAGGTCCGCACCCGTGAGGCCGGCACGGGGGAGTGGACCGACTGGCAGGACCTCGAGACCCACTACACCCAGGACGGGGCGGACCCGGACTCCTCGGAGGCCGCCTCCGGAAAGGCGCGGGGCGCCACCGCGCCGCTGTGGGTGGGGGAGTCGGACGGGGTCGAGGTGCGGGTGCTGCCGACAGCCGGCGAGCCGGACGACGCCGATCCTGTCGACACGGGGTCAGGTGAAGGGGTGTCTGGTGACGCGGGGGAGGTGTCCACCCTGCCGGCCGGGATGCGGCTCGACCTGGTCGATCCGGGGGAGGCGGAGGCCGGGGAGTCCGCGGGGGGTGCGGAGCCCGTCGAGCGGGGGGAGGGTGCAGAGCCCGCTGAGGGCGCGGAGCCCGTGGGGGGCGCGGAGCCTGCGGAGGGCGCCGAGCCCCCGGAGGGTGCCGAGCCCGCCGAGCCCGCCGAGCCCGCCGGGCCTGCAGAGGGTGCCGAGCCCGCCGAGCCCGCCGGGCCTGCAGAGGGTGCCGAGCCCGCCGAGCCCGCAGAGGGTGCGGAAGAACCCCGTACGGGCGTCATGACCGCCGCGGCCAAGGCCGCCTCCGCCGCCAACTCCGCCCTCGTGCCCCTCGGCGCCACCCGGATCCCCTCGCTCACCGCCGAGGAGACGCGGGAGGAACTCGTCACGCTGCGGGGCACCGAGCTGACAGAGCAGCAGCAGGCCAAGCCGTACATCGGGCCGCGCCCCGCCATCGTCACCCGGCGTGGCTGGGGGGCGGACGAGAGTCTGCGCGAGAAGAGCTTCGTCTACACGAGCACCGTCAAGGCGGCCTTCGTGCACCACACCGCCTCCGGCAACAACTACTCCTGCTCGCAGGTGCCTTCCCTGATCCGCGGCTTCTACCGCTACCACACCAGGAGCCTGGGCTGGCGGGACATCGGCTACAACTTCCTCGTCGACAAGTGCGGCCGGATCTACGAGGGCCGGGCCGGGGGCGTGGCCAAGCCGGTCAAGGGCGCGCACACCATGGGGTTCAACTCCAAGACCACCGGCATCGCCGTCATCGGCTCCTACGGCTCCAAGAAGCCGTCCTCCAAGGCGGTGAAGGCCGTCGCCCGGCTCACCGCCTGGAAGCTCGGACTCCACGGCATGAATCCGAAGAAGAAGACATCCCTGACGTCCGGCGGGGGCAACCTGTACGCGAAAGGCAAGAAGGTGAAGATGAAGGTGATCTCCGGTCACCGGGACGGGTTCAACACTTCATGCCCCGGGGGGAAGCTCTACAAGAAGCTGAGCACCGTGCGGTCCAAGGCGGCCAAGTACCAAGGCCGCTGAGGACCGCGCCCGCGTACGGCCCACGGGCCGGCTGCTCCGCCCCTGCCGGGGGCCGTCTGCATACACTGGCCGGCCGAAAGACAGTTCGGCCGGTCCCGGCAGGAAGCAGAGACGACAGGTGACAGAAGCGATCCTCCTGGTCGGCGGCAAGGGCACGCGACTGCGTCCGCTCACGGTGCACACGCCCAAGCCCATGGTCCCGGCGGCCGGGGTGCCGTTCCTCACGCACCAGCTCGCGCGGGCGCGCGCGGCGGGCGTGGAGCACATCGTCCTCGCCACGTCGTACCTGGCGGAGGTGTTCGAGCCGTACTTCGGTGACGGGTCGGCGCTGGGGCTGCACATCGAGTACGTCACGGAGGAGGAGCCGCTCGGCACCGGCGGCGCGATCCGCAACGTCGCCTCGCGGCTGCGCTCCGGGCCGGACGAGCCGGTGCTCGTCTTCAACGGGGACATCCTGACGGGGCTGGACATCCGGGCGCTGGTGCGGACGCACGAGACGTCCGGGGCGGACGTCTCCCTGCATCTGACGCAGGTGACCGATCCGCGGGCGTACGGGCTGGTGCCGACGGACGGGACGGGGCGGGTGCTGGCGTTCCTGGAGAAGCCGCAGACGCCTGAGGAGATCGTCACCGATCAGATCAACGCGGGGGCGTATGTCTTCCGGCGGTCGGTGATCGACACGATTCCCGCGGGGCGGGTGGTGTCGGTGGAGCGGGAGACGTTCCCGGGGCTGCTGGAGGCGGGGGCGCATCTGCAGGGGATGGTCGACTCTACGTACTGGCTGGACCTCGGGACGCCGGCGGCGTTCGTACGGGGCTCGGCGGATCTGGTGCTGGGCAAGGCGCCGTCGCCTGCCGTGCCGGGGCGGTGCGGGGACCGGCTGGTGCTGCCGACGGCACGGGTCGCGCCGGACGCGAAGCTGGCGGGCGGGACGGTGGTGGGCGAGGGGGCGTTCGTCGCGGAGGGCGCGCGGGTCTTCGGCTCCACGATCCTGCCGGGCGCGGTGATCGAACCGGGGGCGGTGGTCACGGACTCCTTGATCGGGACGCGGGCACGGGTGGGGGAGCGGGCCGTGCTGACGGGGGCGGTGATAGGCGATGGCGCGGTGATCGGGGCGCGGAACGAGCTGAGGGAGGGCGTGCGGGTGTGGTGCGACGCGCGGATTCCGGCGGGGGCGGTGCGGTTTTCGTCGGATCAGTAGGGGGTGCGGTCGGACGCCTGCGGCGGTGGGACTGAGGCGCGGTGCCTCTGACGCCTGGTGGGAGGTGCGGTTCGACGCCTGTGGCGCGGGGTTTGCGCGGTGAGGGCTGAGGTCTGGTGCCCCTGACGCGTGGTGGGGGTTCGATGCCTGTGGCGCGGGGTTCTGTGCGGTGAGGACTGAGGTCCGGTGCCCCCGACGCCTGGTGGGGGTTGCGGTGTGACGCCTGCGGCGCATCCACCTGTCCGGTGGGGGCGGGCGTAGCGCCTACGGCCGGTGGTGGTGCGGGGCCGCGGTGGGGGCGGTCGTCCTCGGTCTGGCGCGAGAGTGCGTGCTGGAGAGGCTGAGGGCGCGGACGCGCCAGCCGCTGCGGGCGCCCACCCCCACCCCGTCCCCTC
>Ga0164243_10013457_pt1 | contig 11513 bp, 17 predicted proteins | sample OricompcompostOP_FD_108781 | JGI IMG/M metagenome (GOLD analysis project Ga0164243, IMG submission 108781) | Organic Plus compost microbial communities from Emeryville, California, USA - Original compost - Organic plus compost (OP) | ecosystem: Engineered > Solid waste > Mixed feedstock >... | reverse complement strand
GAACTCGAACGTGATTGTCTTTCGTCGCCGCGACACGCGTACCGCGCATTGCGCGCCGCGTAACCCGAACACGCCGGACGCAGCATGAACGTCCCGGTCCAGCAGCGGATCATCGAAACCGAAGCGACGAGGCGTATGATCGGCGATCGCATCGACGTGGCATTGGCGAAGTACCCGAGCATCAACACGCCCGAGCGCATGCACCGGTTCCGGACCGGATACGCCGATCGTTACTACGCCTTCGGGAAGAAGTCGGCGGATCCGGATTACCTCGCCGGCTACATGCAGTGCCACAAGGACGATGATGCTGAACTGCGGGGCCGGGCGTACAGCTATGCTCGCCGGCCCCAGTTCGCCCGTGAGATCGCAGAGGCGGACCCGCGGTTTCGCGGCATCGACTACGAACGCGGTTCCGACGAGGCGTATCTGCGCCAGATGCGCGACATGGCCGACGCGCGCGATGACTTCAGGGACGAGGTCTGACGATGCACACGCCGCGAACGATTCGCTACGAGAACTGCCGCAAGTGCATGGCGGACGAAGCCGCGATCATCGCCGTGCGCGTGAATGACTACGCGAAGGTCGAAGCCATCGAGTGCGGTTGTGCACACTCGGAAGCGGAGATCGAAGAAATCGAGCGCCGGGCACTTGAGGCTGAGCCCGAGAGGCTCGCCGACGATCACGTCGACTACCAGGAGAGGCTGTACGATGTCTGAACAACTGACAATCAAGCTGATCCGGTTTGTAAACATCGGCGGAATCGAAGAGCTGGAGATCGAGCCGGGCGCCCTCACGATGATCGAGGGCCGGAACGGCCGCGGTAAGACGAGTGTGATTGATGGCATCCTCGCCCTGCTCGGTTCCGGCAGCTCGTCGGACCTGCTGCGCGAGGGTGCCGATTCGGGCGAAGTCTACGCCGAGCTGTCGAACGGGACATGGTTCCGCCGGCGGTTCACGCGTTCGACGAACACGCTCACGGCGGGCAATCCGGAAACGGGGGCGATCAGTCGGGCGAAGGCGTACCTCGAGTCGCTGATTTCGACGGCCGCGTTGGATCCGGCGCGTTTCCTGGCTGCTGACGACGAGAAACGCGCGCAGATGGTTGTGGCGGCCGCGCCGATCGCGGTCACGCCGCAGGAGATCGGGGAAGCCCTCGGAGATATCGCAGGCGGCATCTCGTTCGACTCACGTGGGCACGCGCTCGACGTGATCAACCGCGTGCATAAGATCGTCTACGACATGCGCACCGGCGTAAACGCGGTGGCAAAGCGGCTCGAGGGGTCGCTGGCAGACCTCCGCGACACGCTTCCGTCTGACGCGCCGGCTGGACCGGTGGACGTTGCCTCGGTTCGCGCAGAGCTGGTCCAGCTGCAGGAGCAGGCGCGGGCCGCCGAGCAGTCGATCGAGCACGACACCTCCGAGCGGATCAGCAATCTGCGGGCGATTCGCGACGAAGCCATCGAAGCCGCGCGCGCGGAGTTCGAACGCCTCTGTGCCGAAGCGCGCGAGCAGTGTGAGCGGGCATGCGAGGATGCGCGCTTGCATGGCGCCGAATCCATCCGCGCATTGCATGGCCGTGTTCAGCCGCGCATTGCCGAACTGGAAGCCACTATCAAATCGGCCGAGCAGGCGAACGCTGCCGCGGAGACGTACGAGCGCACGCGCCAGCGCATTGCTGCCAGAGTTCAGGAAATCGAAGCCGAGAAGGCGAAGTCTCGTGCACTGACCGAAGCGCTCGTACGCCTGGACGCGCTCAAGACCTCGAAGGCGTCGCAGCTGCCGCTTCGCAAGGCGGAGATCCGCGACGGCAAGCTGTTCCTGCACACCGATGGCGGCGTCGTTCCGTCAACGCGCGCGAATCGCGCCGAGCAGGTGAAGGCGGCGCTTGAGCTGTGCCTCGCGGTGCCTAGCAAGATCCGCTTCATCGTCGCCGACTCGCTCGAATGCCTGGACAGCGACACGCGCGCACAGCTGGAGCGCGCGGCGCCGAAGATGGGAATTCAGATCATCGGCACCCGTGTCACTGACGATGAGCAGCTCGTCGTCCGCACCGTGAATGCGCGCAATGGCGCGCAGGCAGGTGTGTGATGCTGCCGCGTGATCCTGCTGCGGTGATCGACATTTCCCGGCGCCTGGACGAATCGCTGCGCACGCCGGAGCCGACGCCGGCGGTTTCGATCCCGGAGCCGGGCATCTACCGGGACATGCCGATGGCCGAGTACCTCGCGCTGCCACTCATGAGCGCGTCACGGCTGGAAATCCTGCGCCGCAGTCCGCTGCAGTACAAGTACTCGCTGACCGAGCCGCCGAAAGCCACGTCGGCTCTGGAGCGCGGCACGGCGATTCACATGGCCGTGCTGGAACCCCTGCTATTCGAAGGTCATTACGTCGTGCTCGGTCAGTGCGAGGGAATGACGCAGAGGGGCACGCCGTGCACGTATCAGGGCTCCGTGTATCGGCACGGCCAGAGCTGGTGCAAGACGCACGACCCGGAGCGCGGTCAGCCGATGGAGGACGTTCACGTTCTTTCGCAGGCGGACTACGATGCGGTGCTCGGGGCACGCGACATGATCCTCGCCCATCCCCGTGCCCGTTCGTTGTTCGAGGGGCGAGGCGATTTCGAGGTAACGATCATCTTCGACGACCCCGAGACCGGCATCCGCTGCAAAATACGCCCGGATCGGCTCGTCGAACGCGCTGGTCTGGTAGTCGATCTCAAAAGCACGCGTGATGGCTCGCCGTGGGCGTTCCCGCGCCAGGCCGAAAACCTCGGATATTTCCGGAAGCTGGCCTTTTACCGTCGCGGACTGCGCACGGTGGAATGGCCGTACCAGGCAACGGCCGTGCTGGCGATTGAGATGACGCCTCCGTTCGACCTCTGTCCGTACCTGCCGGAAGAATCCGACCTCGACACGGCGGACCTCGAAGTATCGCGTCTGCTGCGCATCCTGAAGCACTGCGAAGACACCGGCGAGTGGAGCGGCTACGCGAACGACTTCCAGCCGCTGCGTCGGCCACGGTGGGCAATGCCGGAGGAACAGTATGCCTGAGAGCGCCGAACTGCTGGACGACGATTACGAAATCGTAGACGCACCAACGCGCCGTAAGCGCCCAGTGAAGTATCTCCCCGGCCCGGTGATCGATGGTTTCGAGGCACTGCTCGCGGCGATCGACGCCGGCCAGCGTATCTGGGTCTACAACAGGAGCTGGCATGCGTCATGGGTCGGCAATCAAAGCATGCAGACTCTGCGGCGCCAGGCAGCAAGCGGAATTATCCGCCGCGCAATCATCAACCCTATGTACGTGCGGTGGCTCCAGGACGAGCTCGAGTCCGCACTGAAGGAGATCAACGATGTCTGAGAACGGAACGGCGGTCGTCACACGCGCGGCCGCTGAACAAACGCCGGCGCTGAGCGCGTTCGGAGCCGGCGATGCCGGATTCGATACGGCGCAACGAATTGCGAAGGCGCTGGCCAGCTCGACGATGGTGCCTTCGGCATATCAGAACAACGTCGCAAACTGCCTGGTCGCGATGGAGTACGCGCACCGCATCGGCGCGAGTGTTCTCGCCGTAATGCAGAACATGGATGTGATCCACGGCAAGCCAGGGCTGCGCTCGACTTTCCTGATCGGAACGGTGAATGCGTCGGGTCGCTTCACTCCGATTCGTTTCCGGTGGCAGGGGGCGCCGGGCGCCGATGACTGGGGCTGCCGTGCCGTCGCGAAGGATCGGGAGACCGGCGAAGAGTGCGTCGGCACCCTGATCACCATCGCGATGGCGAAGGCGGAAGAGTGGTACGACAGGAAGGGATCGAAGTGGAAGACGATGCCCGAGCAGATGCTGATGTACCGCGCGGCCACGTTCTGGACGCGTATTTACTGCCCGGAGCTGTCTCTCGGTATGCACAGCAGCGACGAACTCGAGGACATGCCGCCGTCCCCCGAGGTTCGTTCGCGCACGCTGTCGCAGGCGCTCGACGCTGGTGATGAAATCCCGCTCGGCGAAGCGACGGTCGTCTCTTCAACGCCCGCACCGGCTGCCGCGCCGCCACCGGATACGAAGCCCGAAGCCCCGTCGGGGAACGGACCGGTTGGCGGCCGGCGGACGTCGAAGCCGAGGAATCAGCATGAATCCTCGGACGTGCCGCCGCAGCTCGCAGCGATGCGCAAGACGCTTTATGCGGCGCTTGCCGAGCGCGGTCTGGATCCGGAGGACGACGAGACCCGGCAGTGGATGCACGAGATCACGCGTCGCACCGGTGACGTCGAGCAGATGAACGTCAGCGAGATCAAGGACGTGGTCCAGCGGCTGAGCCAGGCGCAAGCGTCCAACGGCGGTGCCCAGCCGGCTCAGCCGCCGAGTGAGCCGGCGCCGTCCGCACAGTCCTCCGGTTTCTGGGACTGAGGACACCATGAGCACGGGCGAGCCGATGGCGTTTGAGCGCGCGTTCCAGCTGGCGGGTGAAGTACACGCACGCCTGGCACCGGTCTGCGCACGTCTCAAGGCTGCCGGCTCGCTTCGTCGTCGTCGGCCGCTGGTCCGCGACCTCGAGTTCGTCTGTGAGCCGAACACTGTGACTGATCTGCTGGGCGAATCGGCCTACGATGTCGAGAGCATCCGCCAGGTGTGTCAGCGCATGGGCGATATCGAGAAAAGCGGGAACAAGTACATCAAGGTCGTAAATCTGCTCGGGGTGGATGGCCTGTGTCTCGACCTGTGGTTGGTAACGCCGCCTGCTCAGTGGGGGTCGATTCTGGCAATTCGGACCGGTCCTGCCGAACTCGGCAAACTCGCAGTCTCACGTATGGCCGATTTCGACCTCTACCACCGTGACGGACGCGTGGTCGACAGTGCAGGGAGGCTGTATCCGACTCCCGAAGAGGAGGATTTCTTCCGCGCCGCGCGGCTGCCGTACCTGAAGCCGCACGAGCGGGACAGCAGGGAAGCGATGACGCCGCTGCGTCTGCAGAAGCCAGGGAAATGCTGCGGAGGGCATGCCTGTGAGTGATGTGGTGATTGACGTCGAGGCTGTCGGCCCCGCCTGGTCCGAACTCGACGAGCCGATCCGGAAGTACCTCAGCAAGCGCGCCGCTGATCAGCTGCGCCGCGACGGCGCCGAGTTCGCCGATGAGACAGAGGCGGAAGAGAAGGCCGCGGACCGCTTGGGACTGGAGCTTGGTCTCGCGCGGCCGATCGCCATCGGCATCCACATGGTCGCGAAACAGCGCTCGTTGATCCTGCTCGAAGATACTGGTGATGAAAAGGTATTCGTGCGCGAAGGCACGACAGTCGAGCGCGGATCGGAGACGATTCTGCTTGAGCGGTTCTGGGAAACCATTTCGGATAAGCATGTCGGCCGGATCGTGACATTCAATGGTCGGAGCTATGACGGGCCGCTGCTGATGACGCGGTCAGCGCAGCTGGGCGTGACGGTGCGCCGGAATCTCGTGCCGTATCGCTACGACATGGCGCAGCACTGCGATCTGGCCGACGCGCTGTGTCAGCAGGGCGCCACGCGCGCTTACTACACGCTCGACTACTGGTGTCGCGTCTTCGGGATCGCCTCACCGAAGAGCGGCGGCGTGGACGGATCGCAGGTGGAGAAGTTGTACCGCGAGGGCCGCATGCAGAAGATCGCGACGTACCTGGATGATGATCTTCGCCAGACGGCCGAGCTGTATGTGAAGCTCGCCGGCTGCGGATTCCTCGAGCAGTTCAAGGGCGGGCCACTGGCTCACCAGTACTCGCAGCAGCTGATGGCGCTGGCCGGCTGATTCACGTAATGGCGTCCGCTCCCCGCTGCCCGGTGCACTCGGCCGAGATGATCGTCCTCAACGGACGATTCGGCCGCTACTTCGCATGCCCTGAGACTTCGTGCGACATACGGCATTCGATGCACCAGGCGACGGGAGCGCCCATGGGCACGCCGGCAGATGCGGAAACGCGTCGCGCGCGCATGGACGCGCATCGCGCGTTCGATCGGATCTGGAAGAGTGTCCCGGCAGGAAAGGGGCGCAGCCGCGCTCGGCGTGAGGCGTATCGGTGGCTCGCGGGGCAACTCGGCATCGAAACCGACGCCTGTCACATCGGGATGTTCGATCTGGGAACATGCAAGCAAGTCGTTGAGATCTGCGAAAAACGCGAGACAGGTGCCGGCATGAACAACCAGCAGCTGCGTGAAGCTTATCGCGCCGACGATGTGGTGATTCGCAGCGTAGCGTACGCCTACCAGTGCAGGGAGGCGCGGAGAAGGCATTTGCGTCACATGGCCGAACAATTCTTCGATGGTGTGTTTCTGGGTGTCGGCTTTTGGGTTACGTGGCGGGTCCTCTCTGTGGTATGGGGGATTCTGACATGAGCGCGCGGTTCCGCGTAACGATCCTTGACCGGGAGAACGGTTCCGCCCAGGGCTACGACGTCGACCACATCATGGCAATGCTCTGCATCGATGAACCCAACGGGGAAACCTGGTGGACGGTTCTGAAAGGGATCAACAACGAGGGTATCGCCACCGGCCTTGCGACCTTGATTGACCGTGTGCGCGATGTCGCGGGCGAGGAGGTGGTGATGAGCGCGATCAATCAGATCGGACGGAAACCAAAGAGCGTGCGAATTATCGACTTCTCCGGGGAGCGTGAGAAATGATCGCAACCGCAGTCAAAGAGCGCCCGATCCTGTTCAGCGATGAGATGGTCCGCGCGATTCTCGACGGCTGCAAGACGCAGACGCGGCGGATGGCGTCGAGAAGAAGCCCTTTGAAATCTGGGCGATTGTTGAAGTGATGGGGCACCAGCGATTCGCCGGGCGCGTGACCGAGGAAGTCATCGCGGGTCACCCGCAGCTGCGCGTTGATATCCCCGAAACATCGAAGTGGCCGGAGCACACGAAGTACTTCGGCGGGGGATCGATCTACGCGCTGCACCCGTGCAGTGAAGAGATCGCGCGCCAGGCGGCGGAGCGTCTCGCAGCGCAATTCGGATATGCGCCGATCCCGGTGTCTGTGCCGCCGGTCAACGAACACCTGCGCAATGCGCTGCAGCTCGCGAGCGGAACCGCGGATCCCGTTCCGCAGCCCGCCGGCGTCGTTGTCGATGATGACGACGAGGATTGGGAAGAGTACCTGTGATACGTACCCCTGCACATCCGAGTACTCGCCGATCGCCGCACCAGGGCGGCGCGGTTACCACAGGTACAGACGGGTGTGCAGGGGTTGAGCTGATCTAGGAACGATGGTGCGCCTTGCAGATCTCCCGGGCCGGTGGCGGCAGGAAGCCGCGACGATTCGCCAGCGCTACGCTGACGATCGCCTGGCCGCATTGTGCGAAGCCTTGGCGGATGATCTGGAACGGGCGCTGAAGGACGCGGACGAGCAGCTCCTGACCCCCGCCCAAGCCGCTGCCGACCCTGAAATCCTGTGGGACAGCGCGGATCACATCGCGCTCCAGGTCCGGACCGGGAAGATCACGAACCATGGCCGGCGCCACCGGCCGCTGGTCCGCCGGGGAGATCTGCCCAGAAAACCGGCCGCGAAGCCCGTGGAGCCTTCCGCCGAGGACGCGGACGCCCCACCGTTGGACGAGTTCACCCGGCGAGCGATCGCCCGCCGGTCCTGAGGCCCCCAACGGAGGAACGTCATGGCGCCGAGGAAATGCTGGAAGCGGAAGGTAGGTGGGCATGGCCACACGGTCATTGTCGGCGAACGTACGCCCGGCGGTGTGCTGTACCTGTGGCTCCCACGCAAAGGATCGGGCGGGTACGACAAGCAGTCGCTCGGCCACCGAGACAAGGAGCTCGCGCTCGCGCGCGCGAAACAGGTGTCTGGGCAGATCCTGGCCGCTCGTCGCGCGATGAAGGAAGGCCGGCGTCCACTGCCAGTGCTGTTCGCGAAGTACGAAGCGGATGTCTCGAAGGGGAAGAAGGGACAGCAGCCGAAGGAAGATCGGCGGCGGATCGAGCTGTGGACCGTGTTCTTCCAGATGATCACGGCGCAGAGGCGGCCGAAGCCGGGCCAGGAATCCCGAAAGGCCGAAGGCTTCGATGCGCGCAAGATAACGGTGAATCATCTGCGCCGCTTCATCCGCATGCGCCGGGAGGGTCGAATCCAGCTGCCTCCGATCGTGCTGAAGAATGGCAAAGTGCGCGAGCGCAAGCTGACCCCGAAGCCGAGCCTCACGACGATCGGCGCGGACATCGTCTTTCTGCAGTCGGTGCTGAACTGGGCTGTCGATGAGCGGCTCCTCAAGCGGAACCCGATTAGAGGATTCCACGCGCCGAAAACGAAGAATCCGAAGCAGCCGGTTGCGACGTTCGATCGGTTCGTGCGCGTGCTGCGCGCGGCGAATCACGTGGATCCGCAGGGACTCTTCCGGGATTTCTTCCTCTTGATCGGGAATGAGATCGACTGGCGTGTGTCGGCGCTGTGCCAGCTGCGCCTGAGCGACATCGATCTGACCATCCGTGAGGACGCGCCTTGGGGGCGGATCCGGAAGGATGAGGACGTCGACAAGGAAGGGGAGGGTGGCTGGGTCCCGCTCACGCCGCGCGGCCGTCGCGCGTGTGTGCGGATTCTCCGGAAGCGGCGCGCGATCGGGAGCGTGTACGCGTTCCCCTCACCGAAGCGGCCAGGAAAGCCGTGGTCGCGCTGGCATGCGCGCGATCTGCTCGAGCGCGCCGAGAAGCGGGCCGGCCTCGAGGCGATGGACGGCGGCGATTTCCATCCGTACCGCCGAAAGTGGAGCAGTGAGCGCAGGCATCATCCGTGGGCGGACATCGCGGCCGTCAGTGGCCGGAAGGACCGTCGCACGTTTGAGCGGTCGTACGCGAAAGCGGACGCCGCGGGTGTATTGGCTGTTGCAGTGAACGATCCGCGAAAGCTCGCGGAACTGGGCCACAAGCTGGGACACGCAGGGCAGAAAGGAAACCGCCCCGCCGCTCTAAAGAGCGACAGGGCAGTAGGTTAAGTCGAGTCGGGACGGCGGGATTTGAACCCACGACCCCCTGAACCCCATTCAGGTGCGCTACCGGGCTGCGCTACGTCCCGCAGGAACTCGAAATCTAACGGAAGTGCAGCCCGTCGCCAACCTGCGCAGGACGATTTACCGCCTGGCGCTGAGATCGTCGGCGGGCGCGTGTACCTCGTTATGGTTGGAGAGCGCGGCGGCTCTGCGGTGGGAGAGCAGTGCCTCGGTGAATTCCTGGCGTTCCTCGAGCGACACAAACATGGGTGCGAAGTCGGGATTCATCGATCCGTCCAGCGTCTTCGGACACGAAATCGACAAACCGTACGAACGCGTCCGCGAAGCTGTGGATCACGATGCCTCTGGACTTGGAAGCGGAAACCGGCAAGAATGTCAACGCGAAAGGAGAAGGAATGAGGGAAAACGTTCCGACGTCCGCGCCATGGGCCGCGACCGTCGGTTACTCCCGCGCTGTTCGCGTCGGCGATGTCATCTGGGTCGCCGGTACCGCGGCAGTCGGGGAAGATGGGCGCATCGTCGCGCCTGGCGATGCGTACCGGCAGGCGCAACGCTGCCTGGAAATCATCGTGGAGGCGTTGCGTCAGCTCGGCGCGGAGCCGCGACACGTGGTCCGCACCCGGATGTTCGTGCGTAATCCCGAGGACTGGGAGAACGTTGGCCGCGCGCACGGCGAGGTGTTCAGCGAAGTCAAGCCGGCCACAACCATGGTAATCACGAAGTTCATTCACCCCGAAATGCTTGTCGAAATCGAGGCGGAGGCGGTATTGCAATGAAAACGGTGAGAAAAGGTCTCCTTGTGTTTGCGGCGGTGCTCGCGCTGAACGCGTCCGGCGCTTCCGCGCAGGTGGCGTGGGATTCACCCTTCCTGATGCCGCCGCGGCCGACGCCCGGCCTCGGCGTCTTCCTCATGGATGTCGCCGGCGGCGACATCGGGGCCATGTTCACCTGGCAGCCAACGGCCCGGAGCCTGGGGTTCCGGCTCGGCATCGCGGAACAGCGGGACGACGACATCGCGATTTTCGGCGGCGCGGACGTGTCCGGCGCTATCACGCGCGCAACGCGGGATTTCCCGCTGGATGTCGACTGGGTGTTCGGCATTGGCGGCAGCATCGGCGATGATTTCCTCCTGAGCGTGCCGGCGGGGATCAGCCTCGGACACACGTTCCCGGCGGAGGGGGCGCGGTTTACGCCCTACCTCACGCCCCGCGTCGTTCTCGATGCCTGGTTCGGCGACGATGCGCCGGGGGATGACGACGATGTGAGCCTCGACCTGGCGGTTGACATCGGACTCGACCTGCAGTTCCAGGGCAACTGGAAGATTCGCTTCGGCGGCACGATCGGCGATCGCGACGCGGTTGCGATCGGTATTGTCTTCTAGTCGGACCGTGCCGGCGCTTTGCGCCGGCACGAAAAAACCCCGCGGCCGGGAGCCGGCCGCGGGGTTTTCATGCATTTCAGGCGATTATCAGGCGGAGGGCGAGGGACTCGAACCCCCAAGCGGTTGCCCGCGCCGCATTTCGAGTGCGGTGCCTTACCAGTTAGGACTAGCCCTCCGGAAGACCTGAAAGATAGCCGAATCGAGGCTTCGTTTCAAGCGGTCGCAGGGCGGGCGGCCGCGGTCATCAGTCGGGTTCCGCCGGGATCCGGCACAGGCGCTGGAGGAAGGTTTCGACGGCATCGACGCCCTGCAGGGTGAATCGGGCGGCGGTTTCGCGAGGCTCAGCGGCGACGAGGATGGTGATCCCGCTGTCGGCGATGGCACGGAATCCGTCTTCGTCGGTGAGGTCATCGCCGATGAAGAGCGGGATCCGGCCGGGGTGCCGGCCGGCGAGCCAGCGGATGGCGGCGCCCTTGTCCCAGTCGATGTCGGGGCGCAGTTCGATGACCTGTTTGCCGCCGGTGACGCGCAGCCGGTGCTGAAGGCCGGTGCTGCGGACGGCGTCGATGACGCGCCGGGTATTCTCCGGTGCGACGAGGCGGAAGTGCACGGCGACGGAAAAGGTTTTGTTCTCGATGAGTACTCCTTCGATATCGCCGACTTTTCTGGTGACATCGATGTAGGCGGCGTGAATCGCGTTCCGTGCGTTGCGGCCGACCTGATGGCGCAGGCCGGGTCCGTGGATGTCGAAGCCGTGGCTGGCGGCGTAGGTGAGGCCGGGCACGTCGACGAGGCGACGGATCTGCTCGAGCGAGCGGCCGGTGACGATTGTGGTGGGCCAGTGTTTTGCAAGAAGGTGCAGGGTGCTCCGCATGGAAGGCGACAAGATCGCGAGTTCCGGGCGTGGCGCGATGGGAGTGAGTGTGCCGTCGTAGTCGAGGAAAACCGCGACGCCGGATGCGGCGATGCATGCGCGGATATCATTCCACAGTTCGAGTGCATCGGGTTTCGCGGATGTCATGAGCGGCCCATATTCGCGTGAGGGATCGAACGAGCCCGAGCAGGAGCAGAGAATGTCACGACTCATACTCGTTTCGAACCGATTGCCGGTCACGGTGCATAATGTGAGAGGCAATGTGCGCATCGAAAAGAGCGT
>Ga0164243_10013456_pt1 | contig 11514 bp, 12 predicted proteins | sample OricompcompostOP_FD_108781 | JGI IMG/M metagenome (GOLD analysis project Ga0164243, IMG submission 108781) | Organic Plus compost microbial communities from Emeryville, California, USA - Original compost - Organic plus compost (OP) | ecosystem: Engineered > Solid waste > Mixed feedstock >... | reverse complement strand
GGGGTGGGTGCGCCACCGCCCGCGCCCCGCTCCTTCCGCCCCTTCACCTGGAAACCGGCATGCCGATGCCTCCCGCCGCCTCGTTCCCGCAAGCCGCGCCGCGTGCGCGCAGCAAGGTCGTCGCCGGCCTGCTCGCGTGCAGCCTGGGCTGGCTGGGTGCGCACTGGTGGTACCTGGGCCGGCGCGGCGCCTGGCTGCTGACGCTGGCCTGCGGCCTGTGCCTGCTGGGTGCGCAGTTCTACACGCCCTGGTACGACAACCCGGTGTTCTTCCTGCTGTTCATCCCGACCATCGCCGGCTTCATCGAGGGCGTGGTCTACAGCCTGATGCCCGACGAGCGGTTCGACCGTCTGTTCAATCCGGGCCTGGGCCCGGTCTCGCGCACCGGTTGGGGCGCGGTGCTGGTCGCGCTGTTCGGCGGGCTGGTCGGCTCGGTGGTGGCCATGTTCGCCATCGCGATGGTGGTCGTCTATGTCTGGACGGCCATGGGCTGGCTGGACGGCTACACGCTCTAGCCGCGCGCGTCACTCGCGCATCAGCGCCTCGATCTCGCGCGCGTCCACCGGCACGCCGCGCGTGATCAGCTCGCAGCCCGTGTCGGTGACCAGCGCGTCGTCCTCGGTGCGGATGCCGATGTCCCAGAACTTCGCCGGCACGTCGTCGGCCGCGCGCACGTAGATGCCGGGCTCGATGGTCAGCACCATGCCGGGCTGCAGCCGCCGCCAGGGCCGCTCGGCGCCCGCGGCGGCCGGTTCGCGGTAGTCGCCGGCATCGTGCACGTCCAGGCCCAGCCAGTGGCCGGTGCGGTGCATGTAGAAGCGCGAGTACGCGCCCGATTCCAGCACGCCGTCCAGCGAGCCCGCCAGCAGGCCCTCGTCGATCATGCCCTGCGCCAGCACGCGCACCGCGGCCTCATGGGCGTCGTTCCAGGTCAGGCCGGGCCGGGTGGCCTGCATCGCGGCCTCCTGGGCGGCCACGGTCAGGTCGTACAGGGCGCGCTGGGGGCCGCTGTAGCGGCCGTTCACGGGAAAGGTGCGGGTGATGTCCGAGGCATAGCTGTCGAATTCGCAGGCCGCGTCGATCAGCACGAGGTCGCCGTCGCGCAGCTCGGCGTCGCCCGCCTGGTAGTGCAGCACGCAGGCATTGGCGCCGGCCGCCACGATGCTGGTGTAGGCCGGCGCCTGCGCGCCGTGGCGGCGGAACTCGTACAGCAGCTCGGCCTCCAGCTCGTACTCGCGCATGCCCGGCCGGGCGGCGCGCATGGCGCGTGCGTGCGCGCCGGCCGAGATGCGCGCGGCGCGGCGCATGGCGGCGATCTCGTCGGGGTCTTTCACCAGCCGCATGTCGGCCAGCACCGGCCGCAGGTCCTGCAGGCGCGCGGGCGCCTGCCGGCCGCCGCGCGCCTGGCCGCGCGCCGCCGCCAGCCAGCGGCGCAGCGGCGCGTCGACGGCGTCGCCGCGGTCCAGCGGCGCATATACGGCGGGCTGGTCCAGCAGCAGGCCGGGCAGCACCTCGTCCAGCGTCTCGATGCTGTGGGCGTCGTCCAGGCCGTAGCGCTCGGCGGCGGCCTCCGGACCGCAGCGCAGGCCCTCCCAGGTCTCCTGGTCGGGATTGCGCGGGCGGCAGAAGAGCAGCGCGCGGTCGTCGGCGCCGGCCACCAGCACCAGCCAGGCCTCGGGCTCGGTGAAGCCGCTCAGGTAATAGAAATCGCTGTCGTGGCGGTACGGGTATTCGGCGTCGCGGTTGCGCAGCGCCTGCGGCGCGGTGGGCAGCACGGCGATGCCGCCGCCCTGGGCCCGCATGTGCGCCAGCAGGCGGGCGCGGCGTTGCCGGAAGGGGGCGATGTCGGTGGGCGGCAGGCTCATGGCGGGGATTCCGGCAAAAGAGGGAAGGGCCGCGGCGCGGGCCGGGCGCGGACAAAGGCCTACTGTAACGCGGTGCGCGCGCGATGCCGCCATCCCGTGCTGCTACAATCCGCGCACCCGTCATTGGGGAGTAGCCATTCCGCGCCATGCGGAAGCGCGCGTCAACAGACTTGGTGGTCCCGCACCCCATGGCGCGCGCAGCTTTCCGGACGCCTTCGCGGCGCCCGGCCTGCCAGGCGAGACCTTTGGCCACGTCGCGTTCACCCCAGCCGGGCGAGCCGCGGCGCTGCGCCATCGTTCCCGCTCGTCCGGCTGTCGTTCCATGCTGCTCACCCTGTTCCTGTTCTTCCTGTCCGCGGCCGTCATCTACCTGGCCTGCGAATACTTCGTCAACGGCGTCGAATGGGTCGGCCACCGCTTCCAGCTGGGCGCCACGGCCACGGGCACGGTGCTGGCCGCCTTCGGCACCGCGCTGCCGGAAAGCGCGGTCACCTTCATGGCCGTGGTGTTCGGCAAGACGCCCGAACAGAAGGACATCGGCGTGGGCGCCGCCATGGGCGGCCCCCTGGTGCTGGCCACGCTGGCCTACGCGGTGGTGGGCCTGGCGCTGCTGTACAGCCATCGCGCGGCCAGCCGGCGCACCGTGGCCGCCATCAACGCCGACCAGCGCCGGCTGGCGCGCGACCAGGCCTGGTTCATGGGCATCTTCGTGTTCAAGGTGGGGCTGGGGCTGCTGGCCTTCGCGTGGAAGCCGTGGCTGGGCATCCTGTTCCTGGCCGTGTACGGGCTGTACGTGAAGCGCGAGCTGGCCAACGACGAGGAATGCCTGGACTGCGAGGACCTGCAGCCGCTGAAGCTGCGGCCCAACGACGGCGACCCGTCGATGTTCTGGGCCTGTACGCAGACGCTGCTCGCGCTGGTGGTGATCGCCGTGGCCTCGCGCGTGTTCGTGCACCAGATCGAAGCGCTGGGCGTGGCGATGGGCGCCTCGCCGCACGTGGCGGCGCTGCTGCTGGCGCCGGTGGCCACCGAACTGCCCGAGATCCTCAACGCCCTGATCTGGGTGCGGCAGGGCAAGGAGCGCCTGGCGTTGGCCAACATCTCGGGCGCGATGATGATCCAGGCCACTATCCCCAGCGCACTGGGCATCTTCATGACCCCCTGGCTGCTGGACGCGCCGCTGCTGGCCGCCGGCCTGCTGACGCTGGCCGCTATCGCCCTGCTGTGGCTGCGGTTGCGCCGCGCCGCCCTGTCGGTGCGGGCCCTGGCGGCCACCGGCGGGATGTACCTGCTGTTCGTGGCCTACCTAGCGTGGCATTTCTACGCCTGAGCCGCCCGGGGCGCTACCCGGCCATCATGAACATCGTGTGAAAAGCATTGTTCATCGGGGAAAACCCGCGTACAATCATAGGGTTTCCATCTCAGGGGTTCTTTACCGTGAATACCGATTCCGGCGACAGTAGTAGTCGATCTTGCATCGACATCGCTGCCTGACAGGATCCACGCAGAACCTCTCTGCCGCATCCTGCCAGCGCAGGATGCGGAGTCTACCGGCAGCAGGCTGACGCCTCGCCGGCCATTCCCCGCCATACCACCGCCAGAACCGCCGCGTCTCGCTGCGCTTGCGCCTGCCTGCGTGCTTCGTGCCCGCAAGCCCGCGCCGGCGTCCGCCTGTGCGCGTATCCCGGTAGAACACCCCGCAAGCTGCATAGGGGGTCGTCATGCGTTTCTTCGACTTGTTCCTGCGCCGTAACGGCGTGGATCGTGCCGCCGCCGGTCAACGCCGCCGCGGCACGTCCCGGCTCACCGTCGTCTGTCCCCGTGAGTCCCTCGAGACGCTGCGCAAGCAGATCTGCCTCGACTTTTCGGCGGCCGGGCTCAACGTCTCGCAGTTCCAGATCGATGCCGGCGCGCAGGCCGGGCTCGCCTCCGCCTGCGTCACGGTCGATTGCCCGCCCGAGCTGCGCGCCGAGTTGATGTCCCAGGCGAAGCGCCTCAGCGCCAATCCCGCCGTGCGCCAGGTGCGCTTCGGCGCACGCGCGGCCGCCGCCGCATAGGCGCGGCCCGCCTCCACTACAATCAGCCGACGCGCTTCGCGGCGCCACGTTCCGCATGGATGCCATGAACCTGCTCGGCTGGCTCGTTCCCTGGGAGTTCTCGCCCACCCTGGTGGCGGCTTTCGCCGTGGCCGCGTGGCTGTTCGTGCGCGGCGGCCGCGTGCACCGCGTCGGCGCGCCGCGCCGGGTGTTCTTCTGGGCGGGCATGGTGCTGCTGTACCTGTCCCTGCACACCCGGCTCGACTACTACGCCGAGCGCATGTTCTTCATCCACCGCGCCCAGCACCTGGTGCTGCACCACCTGGGGCCGCTGCTGCTGATGGCCGCCTATCCCGGTTCGGCCATGCGCGCCGGCCTGCCGCGCGCGTGGCGGCCCGCGCTGCGCGCCTGGCTGCGCGCGCCGGCCGGGCAGGCGCTGCAGGCCGTGCTGACCCACCGCATCTTCGTGCCGGCGCTGTTCGTGTTCCTGGTGCTGGTCTGGCTGGTGCCGTCGGTGCAGTTCTACAGCATGCTCGACTGGCGGCTCTATCGCCTGATGAACTGGTCGGTGGTGATCAGCGGCTTCATGTACTGGAACCTCATCCTCGACCGCCGCCCCAGCCCGCCCGCGGCCATGACGCCCGGCGGCCGGGTGCTGTCGCCGGTGCTGACCATGGCGCCGCAGATGGTGGCCGGCGCGGTCATCGCCTTCACCGAGACGGACATCTATCCGTTGTTCGAACTGTGCGGCCGGGCCGTCGCGATGTCGGCCCAGACGGACCAGATGATCGGCGGCCTGACGATGTGGATCCCGGCCGCCCTGGTCGAGGTGATCGGGCTGCTGGTGGCCCTGGGCACGCTGATGCGGCTGTCCGGCAAGGGCCGGCTGCGGCGCGCCGACCGCGAGGCGCGCCGCAGCCGGCCCGCGCCCGAGGCGCCGGGGCCCGGTGCGGCGGCGCTGCCCGGCCGCCGCTGAACGCCGCTTATTCGGGGATCAGGCCGTGGTACTTGCGGCCGTAGGCGACGGTGGCCTGGAACATGCCTTCCTTGTTGCCGCAGTCGTAGCGCTGGCCCTCGTAGCGGTACGCATACACGGGGCGGTCGCGCAGCAGCGCGGCGATGCCGTCGGTCAGCTGGATCTCGTTGCCCGCGCCCGACTTGGTGTTGCGCAGGTATTCGAAGATGGCCGGTTCCAGCACATAGCGGCCCACCACGGCCAGGTTCGACGGCGCGTCCTTCGGCTTGGGCTTCTCGACCATGTGCGTGACGCGCTCGGTGCGCGCATCGACGAACTGGCTGGCCACGATGCCGTACTTGTCGGTGTCTTCCGGCGGCACTTCCTGCACGCCCAGCACGCTGGCGTTGTGGGCGCGCGCGGCCTCGATCAGCTGGCCGATCACCGGGGTGTCGGCGTCGATCAGGTCGTCGGCCAGCAGCACGGCGAAGGGTTCGTCGCCCACCACGGGCGCCGCCGTCAGCACGGCATGGCCCAGGCCCAGCGGCGCGCGCTGGCGGATGTACAGGCAGTTCACGTGCGGCGGCACCACGTCGCGCACCATCGCCAGCATCTCCTGCTTGTTCTTGTCTTCGAGCTGGGTCTCGAGCTCGGGCACGGAGTCGAAATGGTCTTCGATGGCGCGCTTGTTGCGTCCGGTAACGAAGATCAGGTCCGTGATGCCCGCTTCCACGGCCTCTTCCACGGCGTACTGGATCAGGGGCTTGTCCACCACCGGCAGCATTTCCTTGGGCATGGCCTTGGTGGCCGGCAAGAAGCGGGTGCCCAGCCCGGCAACGGGGAAAACGGCTTTGCGGATGGGTTGCATCGGAACTCCAGTAGTGATGAGCAAACTTTTTATGCAGGATGGCTATCATAGTGCCATGGACCGCAGGAGCACGACATTCATGTTGCCGATTGCAAGGCGCGGGCTGGCCGCGGGGCTGTGCCTGGCGCTGGCGCTGCCGGCCTGGCCCGGCCTGGCCCAGCCCATCGGCCTGCCCTCGATGGGCGCGGCGTCGTCCGACGACCTGTCGCCCGCCCTGGAGCGCCAGCTGGGCGAGGCCATCATGGCCCAGGGCCGGCGCGACCCCACCTACATCGACGACAGCGAGATCGCCCAGTACCTCACCGGCATGGGCCGCAAGCTGGCCGCCTACGCGCCCGGGGGCGCGCCCGACATCGACGTCTTCCCCGTGCGCGACCCCGAGATCAATGCGTTCGCCATGCCGGGCGGCTTCGTCGGCGTCAATTCGGGGCTGGTCGTGTCCTCCGACAACGAATCCGAGCTGGCCGCGGTGCTGGGCCATGAAATCGGCCACGTGGTGCAGCGGCACATCGCCCGCGGCATGACGCAGCAAAGCCAGAACGGCGCCGTCATGCTGGCCAGCCTGGCCGGCGCGCTGCTGGCGGCGCTGGCGGGCGGCGGCGGTAACCTCGCCATGGGCGTGGCCGCCTTCGGCCAGGCCGCCGCCATCAACCGCCAGCTAGGCTTCTCGCGCGATGCCGAGCGCGAGGCCGACCGCACCGGCCTGCAGATGCTGTCCAAGGCCGGCTACGACCCCAGCGGCATGTCGCGCATGTTCGGGCGGCTGATGAACGCCTCGCGCCTGAACGAAGGCGCGGGCGGCGGCTCGTGGGCCAGCACCCATCCGCTGTCGATCGACCGGATGTCCGACGTGCAGAACCGCATCCGCGACCTGCCGCCTTCCCAGTACGTCGACAGCGACGACTTCTGGTACATCCGTGCCAAGCTGCGCGTGATCCAGGGCCGCGACGCCCTCAGCCTGCGCACGGCCCAGCAGCAGCTGCAGGACGAGGTGCGCGCGCTGTCGGGCGTGCGCCGCTCGGCCGCGCTGTACGGCCTGGCCCTGTACTTCCTGCAGCGCAACGACGACGCGCAGGCCCTGTCCTATTGGAACCAGGCCAGCGAGGGCGGCCGCGCCTCGCCGCAGCTGGCCAAGCTGGGCATCGACATCGCCCTGGCCCGCAAGGACGGCGCCGGCGCGCTGCAGCAGGCGCAGGACGCCATCAAGCGCTGGCCCGACCGGCGCGCGCTGGGCATCGCCTACGCCACCGCCCTGCAGAACGCCGGCCAGCACGACGCGGCGCAGGCCTACCTGCGCGACCGCATCCGGCAATGGGGCGCCGACGAGCCGGGCCTGTACCAGATGCTGGCGCAAAGCGAAGAGCGCAACGGCCGGCAGGTCGAGGCGCGCCGCAACATGGCGCGCTTCTACGAGGCCACCGGCGCCTACGCCGCGTCCGAGTCGCAGCTGCAGCAGGCGCGCGGCATGTCGAAAGACTTCTACGAGCAGTCGCAGATCGACGTGCAGATCAAGGAAGTGCACCAGAAGCTGGCCGACGAGCGCGAGCTGCTGCAGCGGTTCAAGTCGTAGCCGGCAGCGGCGCTACAGTCCGGTCTCGAAGAACCGCCCCAGCCGCTGCGGCAGCCAGTTCAGGTGGCCGGGAAACGCCCCGGTGGGAAAGCCCGCGTGGCCGCCCTGCGCCGGCTGGTGCAGCACCACGCGGTCGGCGCAGTCGGCCGGGCCGGGCAGCGCGGCCTCGGGCAGGAAGGGATCGTTGCGGGCGTTGAGCACCAGCGTGGGCACGCGCAGGTGCGCCAGCCACGGCTTGCTCGAGGCGCGCGTCCAGTAGTCCAGCGCATTGCGAAAGCCGTGCATCGGCGCCGTATAGGCGTCGTCGAAGTCGCGCAGGTCGCGCGCATGGGCGATGCGCAGGACGTCGATGGCGCCCGGAAACCGCTTGGCCTTCTCCAGCACCTTGCGGCGCATGGTCTTCAGGAAATAGCGGGTGTAGAGCTGCCGCGCGATCAGGCCCTGGCACAGCGCGCGGCCGCCGGCGGCCAGGTCCAGCGGCACCGACACGGCGGCGCTGGCCGCCAGCCACGACGCGGCCTCGCCCTGTTCGCCCAGGTATTTCAGCATGGCATTGCCGCCCAGCGAGACGCCCACGGCGTGCCAGCGCGCATGCGGCAGCCGGCTGCGCACGGTGTCGAGCATGAAGCCGACCTCGGTGGAGTCGCCCGAATAATAGGCGCGCGCCAGCCGGTTGGGCGTGCCCGAGCAGCCGCGGAAGTGCGCCACCGTGACGATCCACCCGCGCGCGCGGAAATGATGCGCGATGGACTGGGCATAGCGGCTGTTGCTGCCGCCTTCCAGGCCGTGGAACAGGATCATGGCCGGCGTGTCGGGCGTCTGCGGCAGCGAGCCCCAGTCGGCCGGGGTGATCCAGCGCGCCGCGGCGATCTTGCCGCCGGCCACCGGCGGTTCGCCGGTGACGGGGCTGCCGTCGGCGGCCTTGTGCGGAAACAGGCCCGGGCCGGTCCAGTCGAAGTCGACGAAGTCGCCGTCGGGCGTGTCCACGCGCTCGCGCACGAAGGCGATGCGGTGGTACTGCGCGAACAGGGCGGCATAGATCGTCTGGCTGTGCCGGTCGGGCAGCCACGGCGGAACGGGGCAGGGCGTGGTGTCGAGGCGGGAAGCAGCCAACGCAGCCATCCGGGGCTAGTGCAGCCTGTCGGGGACGTCGTGCAGGTCGAGGACCCCGGCTTCGGCAGGCGCCGCCGAGGCGTGGTGCAGCACCATGCGCCAGCCCGTCGGCCCCTTGTGGTAGATGTTGGTGGCGTAGCAGGCGGCGAACTGGGCGCCCTCGCGGGTCAGCGCCGAGACCTGCTCGACCAGCACGTGCACGGCGCACATCATGCTCTGGATGACCAGCGGGCGCATCGGGCGCAACTGCAGCGGCCCGTGCGCCAGGATCTGCTGCCAGGATTCCTGCACCGCCATGTGGCCCACGATGCGCAGGCCGCCGGGATGGATGCAGACGATCTCTTCGTCGTCGGCCCAGACCTGCATCAGGCGGTCCAGGTCGGCCTGCTCGAGGGCCTCGTAGAAGGCGTGTTCGGCTTCGTCGGGAGTGGCGAACATGGTGGGCATCGGGAGCGCTCGGCGCGCCGGCAGTTAATGGTGGCCGTGGAGCACGGTGCCCGGCTTGAGCCGGTATTCGGCGCCGCAGTACGGACAGCGGGCCGAGCCCGTGTGCGTGACGTCGAGGAACACGCGCGGATGCATGCTCCAGAGCGGCGCCTTGGGGCCGGGACAGTAGACGGGCAGGTCTTCGGCGCCGACTTCGATGGCTTCCTGGGCGGGGACGGCGGCCGGGGCAGCAGCGGTCATGGGGTTTCCTGAAAAAATGAGGGGGGCCGGCGGTGCGGCGGGTCGGGCTGGGTGGACGAGGCGGGCCTCAGACCGGGGTCAGCCAGTGGGTGTACTTGGGATTGCGGCCGGCGACCAGGTCGAAGAAGGCGGTCTGCAGCTTCTCGGTGACCGGGCCGCGGCGGCCCTCGCCGATGCGGCGGTTGTCGACCTCGCGGATCGGCGTGACCTCGGCGGCGGTACCGGTGAAGAAGGCCTCGTCGGCGATGTAGATGTCGTCGCGCGTGAGGCGGCGGGTGACCACCTGCAGGCCCAGGTCGGCCGCCAGCGCATGGATGGTGGAGCGGGTGATGCCGGTGAGCGCCGAGGCGATCTCGGGTTCGTAGATGATGCCGTCGCGCACGATGAAGACGTTTTCCCCCGCGCCTTCGGCCACGAAGCCCTCGGTGTCGAGCAGCAGGGCCTCGTCGTAGCCGTCCTGCTGGGCCTCGGCGTTGGCGATGATGGAGTTGGCGTAGGTGGTGGCCACCTTGGCGCGCGGCATGGTGACGTTGACGTGCTGGCGCGCGTAGGAGGAGATCTTCACGCGGATGCCCTGGGCCAGGGCTTCCTCGCCCAGGTAGGCGCCCCAGGGCCACGCGGCGATGGCCACGTGCACCTGCGCGCCCTTGGGCGAGACGCCCATCTTTTCCGAGCCGTAGAAGGCCAGCGGGCGCAGGTAGCAGGACTCGAGCTTGTTGGCCCGCACGACCTCGCGCTGCGCCTCGTTCAGCGTGGCGGCGTCGTAGGGGATGGGGATCTGGTAGATGTGGGCCGAGTTGAACAGCCGGCGGGTGTGGTCCTGCAGGCGGAAGATGGCGGTGCCCTGGGCGGTCTTGTAGGCGCGCACGCCCTCGAAGACCGACAGGCCGTAGTGCAGGGAGTGGGTGAGGACGTGGGTGGTGGCCTCGCGCCACGGCACCAGCTTGCCGTCGTACCAGATGAATCCGTCCCTGTCTGCCATCGACATCGTGTTCTCCTTAGCGTCGCGCGTATTGTATCAAGCAGCGAGGTTACAATATCGCCCAAATTTCGCGCCGTGGGCTTCATGCCGTATCTTTCCTGCCGCCGGGGGCCGCGTCGTGGCCGCTGATCCGTCCGCCGCCGATCTCGACGCCGCCGAGATCCGGCGCGAGCGCATCGCGGCGTTCCGGCACGGCGTGCAGGCCATCGTGCCGGCGCTGGTGGCCACCTGGGCCTGGGGCCTCGTCACGGGCGTGGCCATGGTCAAGTCGGGCCTCACCGAGTCCATGGCGCTGGCGATGTCGCTGCTGCTGTACGCGGGCTCGGCCCAGCTCACCTCGCTGCCGCTCATCGCCACCGGCGCCCCGCTGTGGCTGGTCTTCGCCGCGGGCAGCATCGTCAACCTGCGCTTCCTCATCTTCGGCGCGGCCCTGCATCCCTACTTCCGCCACCTCAGCTGGCCGCGCCGGCTGGCGCTGGGCTATTTCACCACCGACATGGGCTTCGTGCTGTTCATGCCGCGCTATGCCGACGCCGCGCAGAAGGGCACGCGCGAGCAGCTGTGGTTCTTCCTGGGGGCCATCGCGCCGGGCTGGCTGGCGTGGCAGAGTTCGTCGGTCATCGGCATCTACCTGGGCGCCCTGGTGCCCTCGTCGTGGTCGCTCGACTTCGCGGCGACGCTGGCGCTGCTGGCCGTGACGGTGCCGCTGGCCAGCTCGCGGCCCATGCTGGCCGCGATGGCGGCTGCCGGCGCGGTGGCATGGGTGGGGCAGGCGCTGCCGCTGCGGCTGGGCCTGGCCGCAGCCGTGCTGGCGGGCATTCTTGCCGGCATGGCGGCCGAGCGCCGCGCCAGGGGGCGGGCATGACCGACACCGAAATCTACGTCTATTCCGCCATCCTGCTGCTGACGCTGTGCAGCGTGCTGACGCGGGCCGGCTACATGGTGTTCGGCGACTACCTGCCGCTGCCCGACGGCGTGCGCCGGGCGCTGCGCTATGCGCCGGCCGCCGCCCTGACGGCCATCCTGGTGCCCGACCTGCTGCCCTGGCGCGAGGACCTGGGGCCCGTGTTCGACTACAAGCTGGTGGCCGGCATCGCCGGCATCATCGTGTTCCTGCGCACGCGCAGCGCCGTCCTGGTCATCGTCGCCGGGATGGTGGCGCTGTGGACGCTGCGCTGGCTGGGCGGCTGAGCCCCGGCCGTCCGGCGCGCGGCCCGGGCAATGTCCATCAGTGGGGCAGGTTGGGCACCGTCGGCCGGCCGAAGCGCGTGGCGGTGGCCGGCACCAGCGCGCCCAGCGCCACCATCAGCACCGACACGGCCAGCACCGATACGAAGGTCAGGTGCAGCGAATGCTGCAGCACGGCGCGGACGGCTTCGCCGAGACTGTCGGCGGACGAGGGCGCGTCCAGCAGCGTCTTCAGCTGGTCGGAGGTGAT
>Ga0164243_10013455_pt1 | contig 11515 bp, 6 predicted proteins | sample OricompcompostOP_FD_108781 | JGI IMG/M metagenome (GOLD analysis project Ga0164243, IMG submission 108781) | Organic Plus compost microbial communities from Emeryville, California, USA - Original compost - Organic plus compost (OP) | ecosystem: Engineered > Solid waste > Mixed feedstock >... | reverse complement strand
TGGATGAGGGAGATGGTGGCCTGCTTCTGCCATTGATTTTACGATAGCACCATCTGTATTTGTATAATAGCGGAGTACTTTGGGGACAGGAGCCATTCAACGAAAGACACAGATCATTGATCAATGATATTTATCGAGCGCGGGCTGGGATGTTTGGTTGGGCGTTACTTTTGATATTAAAAATCCACACACAGATTGGCCTTCCATGAATAGGGAAAGATTTCGTTAACACGAATACAATTTGGATGGCTTGGGACCGGAGCCTGGATATTGCTATTGCTCGTAACTCAGACAGATATCTGCGTGTAGGCTCGGTCTGAGCTCGGTCTCAACTCGGTCTAGGCGTCAACAGAGTCGGCGGCGGCGGGCACAATTTACACAATCTCGTCTTCCTGAAGCCCGGCAGGGGCACTTCTGAGCGTGGGAAGTCGCGACTTGAAAAGTTGGAGTTGGTCGCATGACCTCACAGTGTGAAATTCCTCTTACGGACGGGTGGGCACTGACAAATTACTAGGCAGGTTCTAACGTTAGGCTGTTAAAGGCGTGGCTTTAGTGGCTGGTCGCGACTTCAGGTAGCAGCCTGCCTGCCTAGCCTGGGCTCCTGCCTTTAAAACTTGCCCCACACTCACAGTGCAGGATGGAACAGGCTCGTCTCACAGGCGTCTGCTCCTTCCCTGTCACGAATCTCTTCATCAGTTTGGTGCATGTGGTAAAGGGCGATGGGGAAAGGAGACCTCGTCCGAGGAAAGAAGTCCCGACATTTGTCCTTGACCGATCATTGATAAATCATCTTCCCACGTTGCTGTTTTCCTAGTTCAATTGTTTCTGCAAGACAAGCCATATCCGTCAAACTAACACTCCTCACTTGCTGGTTGGGCTCAGTTTCAAACCTTCACTTTCAGCCCTCTCTCTTTGTCATTGGATCATCATTATCTGAGGCGACTGCCATTCACTGAGCTGCCTTATCTCCTTAGCTCCCAAACCTTTGTTTCTTGGTTAAGAACTTCGTCAACTTTGCAGGCCGCTGCATCGGATTCACTACACCAACCACACCCCAGCTCATCTCGTGTAACTGAGCCTTGGTCACAGCTTAAACCTGCTCTCAAATTGCCCGAAAGTCAAGGCGGTCTTTCAATGCCAAACTAATCTCATTTTGCTATTCACGAACTTCTTGGAGACTTTCCATCCCAACTGCGACTCTGGTGGTTTGCATTTGCTATCTTTCAACCACCTTGTCTGCCTTGTCTGCCTAGAACCTTTTCCGTTTCTTCAACCCCACAATCGGCGTTTTGGGAGAGCGCTGATGCTAGGTGCCGCCACTTGCTCCTCGACGGGCAACGCGTTTTCGATCCAGCCACCAAACCACCAAACCCCACCAAATCCAAATCCAGAACCCCGCGAACCCTGCGACAACGCGACGCTTAAGTCCCTGAATAGATTCCGGCCTCCTGATTTGGCGGAAGCCATCGTGATAGGATCTATGTGATCGATACCTCTTCGCAGTTACCAACTCCCCCCTCACCGGATCGCCGCGTCGCCTTTCATCCTGCGCTTCGAATGCACCGAGCGCGTCGAGAATTCACACTTCCCGGCAAGGCAGCCCGGTGATATCGCTATGCCTTCTCCGAAGCTTCCCAATGGTACTGACAACCGATCCACTTTTTCAATACCTGCCTCTTCTACACCTGACTCGCTCATGACCCCTCAAGCAAGTGCCTGGGTGCATAGTCTTGATCTAGAGCCCTTACCTGGCTCGAGGCCCACCCCTCCCTCGCAAACCCCCATCTCTGCTCCATCGTTGGCTGCTCTGAGTGATGCTTACAGAGATGAACCTCAAGGACGATCGATCTTTGTACCACCTACGAATCACCAAACCAACGGCTCCGCATCATGGAGCCCCGCGGCGCTTCTCGATCCTCGGCGCGCTGGTCGACCGCAGCCTGCGCCTCGACGTCAGGGCCTCGGCTCGTCGCATTCCCAGCCAACCCTCTCGGCTGAGCCGTCGTCTCTCTTCTCGACACCCGGAACCTCGAACGTCACCGACTCTACTCCTGCCAATAGCACTCCTTCTCTGACCCCGCGCTCAGAGGTCCCATCTGACATGACCCAGCAATCGTTCGTCTTCAACTTTGACTCACCAGAGCCTTCTGCAGACCAGGCTACACCTATCGCTACCCCTTCCTCCACTGCTCCGGGCATGGGAAATATGATCGAACGCATGAATAATGTGCAGGAGCGAGCCTTCGTTGTCCCACCATCAAAAAAGCGGAGGATTGACGATGTCGATGCCTCCAACGGGAAAAAAGCTGTGATAAAAAGTGGCGGCGGCATTCTGGGCGAAGCCGTTAGAAATCAAACTCCGACCCATGGCGTGCCTGCTTTAAATAGTAGGGCGCAGACGGTCGACTTGACGGAAGGTAATGTTGCTTATTCAACTACCCTTATATCTTGACGTGACTAACACTCTCCCAAGGTGATGACGATGTCGAGGTGGTCCAAAGCCCCCAGGACGAGGAAGTCTGCTACGGCATGCTTAATGCGAAGCTCGTGTGCTTCAAGGTGCCTTCTCCGAAGCCGGGAGCGCTAAGTCTCTTTGGCCCTCAGTGGGTACCACTTGTCAAAATCGTCCTGAAGAGACTCTCGGGAGATAAGACGACAAGGATCCAGGCTTATGACCATACGAGGGAAATCATTGGCAACGTGGACCCTGACACATCCGCCGGACTTGCAACGCTTCTAGACACGACCATGAAGATACGCACGGACTGTCGAATTCCCTCAAGGCAGAGGAAGGCTGACGAAATACCGGGAGCTCCGATATCTAGAGCTTACCCCATAGACCTTGTTCTCTACGGCCCGCTCAAGCATGCTAAAAGCGTTGGGAAGCACCTATCTAGGTACAACTTGCAGCTTCACAGCCCTAAGATGGTTCAGAACGGCATCAAGGTGTTCAATCCCCACATACAAGAGTACAAGCCGCCGCCGCAAAGGACCTATGGTGGCCCTCAAGGTAGTAGCTCCTTTGCTGTACCTACTCTCAGAACCGTGGAGGAAGTCCGGAACGAGGTCATGTCAGTCTTCGACTCGCTCGCAGATACCCAGCATCTCCCGGAAGCTCCAACTCCACCCAGCGTCCAAACCCCGCTTTTGAAACACCAAAGGCAAGGCCTGTACTTCATGAAATGCAGAGAATCACTAGAAACCGTAGAAGGCACGGGTGGCAGCATTCCGTCCCTCTGGAAGAGGCGAATGAACGAGCACTTACAAATGGCCTACGTCAATGTCATTACTGGCCAATGGGCAACTCATCCACCGGAGACACGGGGGGGTATCCTTGCTGATATGATGGGTCTCGGAAAGACGCTGAGCATTCTCGCTCTTATCGTCAGCTCTCTTGATGAATCTAAGAAATGGGGCGTGAAGACTCCGGTTCAGCCAAAGACTCCAAAGCCCCACGGCCACAGCCACGGCCACGGTCACGACAACAGTCACAACCCTCCAGCCCAAGGACAAGCTCTAGGCCTAACGCGGCTCGTGAGGAACACAAAGACTACCCTACTAGTCTGCCCGCTAAGTACCATTACGAATTGGGAAGAGCAGATAAAGCAGCACATCAAACCGGGTGCCATAAAGTACTACGTTTACCATGGGGCCAACCGTATCAAGGACTTGCGTAAACTGTCCGAGTTTGACCTTATCCTGACTACCTACGGCTCTGTCTCGAGCGAGCTCAGTGGGCGCAAGAAGAAGAAGCAGGGTCCGTTTCCCCTCGAGCAGCTGGGATGGTTCCGGATCGTCTTGGACGAGGCGCATATGATTCGGGAGCAGTCCACGCTTCAGTTCAAGGCAATTTGCAGGCTCCAAGCTGATCGTCGATGGGCGGTGACGGGTACTCCGGTCCAGAATCGGCTTGATGACTTGGCCGCTCTGCTCGCCTTCATCCGCCTAAAGCCGTTTGATGATAGAAGCAAGTTTGTGCACTACATCGTCGAGCCTTTCAAGTGTTGCGACCCGGAGATCGTACCGAAGCTACGCATTCTCGTCGACTCGGTGACTCTTCGCCGACTCAAGGATAAAATTGACCTCCCACCACGGACCGACCAGATCGTCAAGCTTAATTTCTCTAAGGAGGAGCGGTACATATACGATTTGTTTGCCAAGAATGCCCAAGATCGCGTGCGGGTGCTAGCAGGGCATGGCATAGAAAAGGCATTGGGCGGTCATACGTACATACACATATTGCGAGCCATTTTGCGCCTCCGACTTATCTGCGCCCATGGCAAGGATCTCCTCAACGAGGACGATCTCGCCGCGCTGCAGGGAATGACGGCTGAGACGGCTATTGATCTCGATAGCGACGATGAGCCCGATGATACGGTTTCACCACTGCCGGAGCGAAAGGCATACGAAATGTTTGAGCTTATGCAAGAAACGAACAATGACTCGTGCATAAGCTGCCAGAGGAAGTTCGGGGCCGATGATAGCGACAATATTGAGTCGGAAGGGCAGGAAGATCTGATGGGCTATATGAACCCTTGCTTCCATCTCATCTGCCCCTCATGTGTCAAGTCGTTCAAGGAGCAATCGACAGCCGCCATGCAACCCCCAATCACCCGGGGTCCCTGCCCTGCCTGCGGTACTTGGGTTCAAGTTTACCTGGTTGAACTGCGACGGTCAAAGACAAATGTGGAACACGATGGAGGACCGGCGATTAAGTCTAAGAGGCAGACCGGTAATGGCACTAAGAAGACGTATGAAGGATACTCCGGCCCAAGTACCAAGGTCCGGGCCCTGGTAGAGGACTTGCTAAAGTCCAAAGCTGAAAGCGACATGCATCCGGACGAACCACCGATCAAGTCCGTCGTCTTTTCGGCGTGGACATCTCACTTGGATCTCATTCAAATGGGTCTTGATGCGGCTGGTATCGTATACACCCGACTAGATGGTAAGATGTCGAGGCTGGCTCGCGCAAATGCTATGGACAAGTTCCGTGACGACCGCACGGTACCCGTCATCCTCGTCTCCATCATGGCCGGCGGTCTCGGGCTCAACCTGACGGCGGGCAGCAACGTTTACGTCATGGAGCCGCAGTACAACCCTGCCGCCGAGGCTCAGGCGGTTGATCGCGTGCACCGTCTTGGACAGAAACGACCGGTGCGTACGGTCCGGTACATCATGAAGAATAGCTTCGAAGAGAAGATGCTTGAGTTGCAGGAGAAGAAGATGAAGCTCGCGTCCCTCAGCATGGACGGGCGGGGGAAAGCCATTGACAAGGGAGAGGCGGCGAGGCAGAAACTCATGGATCTGCGAAGTTTATTCAAGTGAAGAGGGAGAGGCGGTGGTATGGCTCGACGGCGGCTGGTGGGAGAAGCGTTATATATGGATGAGGCTTGTGGGGAGAGAGCGCGGGAAGAGAGAGAGAGGTGGTTTGGGGAATTGGGGGTTATCGAGGTTATGCATCTTTTTTTCCGTTCTGCATATATTTCCTGCAGCATCGACACATTCCCGAGGCATTTCATGGTCATTTTTAAAGCATTGGGGGCGGTTGGTAGGGGAAGGGAAGGATTTGGAGTTGCTCCTTTTCGATATTTGTTTAAAGGGGAAGTCGTGGAATTAGGCCAGATATAATATCCTCATTTGTTTTCGCTTGTTCTTTTCCTTATCCTTTCTGAACTGAGGGCGGGGGATGAATGTTACACGGACAATGCCCCTTTGTGTGGCACACACATCCCGGCTAGACTAGAGGGTTGGCTAGACGGAGGAGAGGAAGGAGGTGATCCAGTAGATGGCTGATAGAGAACATTACTATAATGATTTCTACGAACTCTTATGAATTCTTCAACACTTTTCTCTGTGACGCGGCTCCAAATGTTGTATGTCATATATATCTTTCCATTCGTTTCCTGTTTTGAACTCCGCTTGGCTACACAAGATACATTTCTCTAATGCTTCGTTTTCTTCGAATCTCATGACCCTGGGGTATCTACCGTACAGAACCCATACGTTTTCCCTCTCATTCCCAAACATCAATGTCTTCTCCCAATATTACCAAACCCCCCTACGCTGCCTCTACCTCACTCCTCAACCCCGCATACTCAGTCCCTTGATTCGCGGCGCTCAACCTCGCACAAAGACTCAACAAAACCACCGTCTCCGTGGCGGCATAATGATTCAGCGCATCCAGCAAGATCTGCAAATGTCTACTAAAGTTGCCCTCCCACTTGCGCATGATCTCGAAGAGCTCCGCCACGCGCTTGTCGGGGTTGTTGTTGCTGCTGTTAGCTTCGGAGAAGGAAGAAGAGGCGGATGAAGGGTCGGAGGCGTTGCGGGCGGGCGGTTGGGAGGCGCGGTGGGCTTGGAGGCGGCGCCATTCGGGGAGGGTCATGTTGGGGGGGCGGAGGTAAGGAGCGGAGAGGTCGGGGTCTGTTTTTTCGAGTTCGCGGGAGAGCCAGTTTGTGTAGGCGGCGAAGATGGTGCAGGTTTGCATTAGTTTGGAGTGGATCTGATTGAATGTTAGTCTTTTGGTGATTTGAGAGGAGAAGAAAGAGGGGGGAACGTTTACCCTCAGGAGCTTGCTGTTTGTCAGCATACACTCCTTTAGACATGTGTCGAGGAAATCGACATGATCCTGCATCAACTCGTCAACCGTCCTCGTCAACCCCTCTGCGGCGCCCATCTTGCCAGCATCTCCTCCGTCCGTCGCCTTAAGCCGGGACATGAACTTTTGCCAATTCGGCTCGATGACCTCAGCGGTGCAAAAGTACAGCAACTGCTGCACAAAGACGAGCATCCTCGCACGAAGCGTCCAAACGCGCCGCTTCCACGTCTCTAGTTTGGCGTACGAGCTGCGGTGCGCCCAAGTGACGCCGCGGATCTGCGTCTGCCAGGTCGTCGAGAGCTGAGACTCGAGGTATCGCAGAGACAGTAGGTAGCGGAAGAGGGCCTGGTACCGCCAGACGGTCTTTCGGCTGATGACGAGGGAGACGGGGAAGGGAACTGCGTAGTCGAGCTGCAAGGACGTGAAGCCGATAGCGTTCTTGTCGTTCTCGATGGGTTGGTTGGATGTGACGGGGGCGAGGGTCTCCCCCTGCTCAATGCCAGTGATGTTGACGACGCGTTGGAGGGATTTTATCAGGGTGATTTCGTTCATCTCGACTTTCACATCTTCTTTGAAAGGGTCGAGAGAGACGGCGCTGCCGGGTTGGCGGAGGACGAGGTCGAGGAGCGACTGGAGCTTGCCGGTGTTAACGGACTTGACGGGTTTCTTGAGCTCCGAGGCCCCCAGCTCGAGGAAGTAGGAGAAGTAGTCCGACGGGTCGAGGAAGAAGTAGTGTTTCAGGGAGCGAAGCCGATCGGGTAAGGCATGAGTCGTGAGGAGGAGCTGCATGAGGGACTCGTTGGCGTGCGCATACGCGTTGCTGACGTTTTCGAGGAACCGGCTATCGTCGAACGACGTCGGCACGTCTTTCACCTCCTTGCTGACGTCGACGCCGCCACACTCACGCACGACGTTGAGGTACTTGCCCGCGAGGAGGACCTTATCCTTGACACCCTGGAGCTGCGGAGGCACGTCGTTGTCGCGGATGGTGTAGCGCCGCTCCCAGTACTCGTCGGTGTAATCCTGCTCGAGCCGTTCACGCTTAATGCTCTTCTGCTCCTTGATGAGGAATTCGGAATGCGGGTCGTTGATGCCACCGTGGTGGAGCCACTCATTGAGCATCACCATGTACGGCTTGCTGGCGTCGCGTAGCAATGCTGTGAGGAGCGCCTTCGCTGATGGGTCCCCCGACATGGTCTCGAGCCTCCTCGATATCATGCCCAGCACGACGCCTCCTTTGCATATCTTCTTGCCCGTCATATTGCCTGGTGCTAATTCTCCTCCTTCCCTCAGAGACTCGAGAATGTTTTCAAAGTCGTCGCCACTATCGCTCGACTCGTCCGACTCGTCATCCAAGAGGGCATTCTTCTTTAGTAATTCGTGGGCCAAGGAGTAAAGTTGCAACATCATCTGCCTCGTCGAGAGCGTGTGTACGTTGAGCGCGTGAACCGTGAAGCTCTCGTTTGTTAGGAATTGCGTCTCTAGCTGCGCCACGAGAACGAGATAATCCTGGAGATGTTTCCGAACGGCGGCGCAGAGCGCGTGGTTCACGGCGCCGAACTCTTCTCGGCTCTGTACATCGACGAAGGCTTCTAGGGCGGAATAATACGTCGCTAACCTGAGCATGGAGTTTGTGAGGTCCTGTAGGCTAGGATCTAAGCCGGGGAGAATGCGAAAAGCAGGGCCGGTGAGTCGGTCCCTCTCTTCGTGCGGGTTATAGGTCTTAGCGAAACGGATATATTGCCCCTCGTAGCCCATAAATGTGAATAGTAGATCTTCGATAATGGCGGCTTCCTGAGCCTCAAGCGTCAGTTCGCCTAGAGGTCGCGGCTGTTGGGCTTGGGGTGCCTGCGATGCTAGTGGTGGGATTGAGATTCGACAGGCCAGGGGAGCTGAGGTATGCGGTATCAATGTCGCTTCGGGGTTCCATGGCGCTGAATGGGTGAGGCAAGGTTAGCCCAAGCAACGCAAACATACATTCACACACACTCCCTAGAAAGAGTAAAAAGGAGAAACAAAATACTAGCCGGGACATGGCACCTACCCTGAGGGGCCTCTGGTTTAGACTGCTCCTTCGGACGCGACTCCGACGCACGATGCCTCGCAGCCTCCCTCTTCTCCACCCTCTCCTTCCTCTCGGGACTCCTAGTCCTCGTAGCCAGCTGTTCGCGGTGCGTAACATATGTCCTTTCCGTATGAATCTCCGTCCTCCTCTCCTCGGTTCTCCGGTCCTCCATCGTGCGGCTCAGGGGCCGGGGATTTCCGGACGCCGATCTCTTATGTGACGTGGAATACTGGTGCTGGTGGTAAGATGAGGGCTGGGGAGAAGGGGCCTGGCGGGGGTCGCTCGAGCGGTCGCTCTTGAAGCTTCCTTGGGCATTTACACGCGGGCGAGGCCGGTCGTCGGGGTGTGCGCTTGAGCGGCGCTCGTGGGTGGAGAGCCGGGCGGCGGCGGACATGGTAGGGACGGAAGCATCTGCGGGTTGGAGGGGGAAGGGTGTAATTTGGTGTAAAGCTCTGTCGGTTGGGGGAATAGCTGGTATGTGGGGAGTCGTTCTCGGTGGATAGGCGGGAGGTGGGATTTAATGGGGGACGATCGACGGGTTCGAAGTGGTTTGTCGCGAAGTAACCGCGATTGTTCGAAGTACATAAATGGACAGGATCAAGTCACTGGTACAATAACCCTTGGTGTGCGCTTTGCCTGAAGAGAGGTTATTGTTACTTTGGTCGCGTTGAAACAAAACAGCACGCTGGCCAGGCTATTTACATTCTGGATCAGGGACATTGGAGGGGCTCAGGCGGTTTTAGTGGGTCTTTCAGCGAAGGATGCTGCGAGCTGGGCAGCGACTTGGGGTGGTACAGGTACCAGCCTCACCTACTGAGTAACTAGCCACACCACTGGTCCCGCCTGAGGCTGGCGGACGAAGCAAAGTACCTTTACAACCCATTCTAAGCTACGCGGCTGGATGCTTGCCTAGCCAAGAGCAACCAGAGCAACCACCGCCTTCCCAGACCTCGTGGCTGAAGCTCCAAACCTCCACGACAACACCTCCAGCCTCTCCCATCTTCCATCAACGCAATCGCTCAAGAGCCTTAACCCACGAAACCTGAACCAGCGTTTCTTTATTGTCCTCATTTCTCCTTAATTGACCGTCTATTAACACAAATACCGCCAAGATGTTTATGGCAAGGTCGGAATACGGTAAGCTCTAAGCATAGACAACTCCCCAAGCTCTTACTTGCTTCTCGCCGCAGCTCTCGACACTATGTCGCTAACAACTTTATCTCTCTAGATCGAGGTATTAAGTACGTCTGCATTCCATCGTGCCTGAACTCAGGCAGCTCCTAGCCCCTCCTCCATCCAAACCGCAAAGAACCGACCAAAACTAACCCTTCGCCCCTCTCAAGCACCTTCTCCCCCGAAGGCCGCCTCTTCCAAGTTGAATACTCCCTCGAAGCCATCAAACTCGGCTCAACCGCCATCGGCGTCTCCACCTCCGAAGGCGTCATCCTCGGCGTCGAAAAGCGCGTAACCTCCACCCTCCTCGAGACCTCCTCCGTCGAGAAGATCGTCGAGATCGACCGCCACATCGGCTGCGCCATGTCCGGGCTCCAGGCCGACGCCCGCTCCATGGTCGAGCACGCCCGCGTCGAGTGCCAGTCCCACGCCTTCAACTACAACGAGTCGCTGCGCGTCGAGTCGTGCACCCAGGCCATTTGTGATCTCGCCCTGCGTTTCGGCGAGGGCGCCGATGGCGAGGATCGCGTCATGAGCAGGCCTTTTGGCGTTGCTTTGTTGATTGCGGGTATTGATGAGGATGGGCCGCAGCTTTTCCATGCGGAGCCGAGTGGGACTTTTTATAGGTACGATGCTAAGGCTATTGGGTCGGGGTCGGAGGGCGCGCAGGCTGAGCTGCAGAATGAGTATCACAAGGTAGGAAGATGTCTCTTTTTTCCTGGTCTTTTTATTTCACTTGATGAGAAAGAGCTGCTAATTCTTTTTTTGCGATTTAAAGTCTCTTACCCTCACCGACGCGGAGACTCTCGTCCTCAAAACACTCAAGCAGGTCATGGAGGAGAAGCTGGATGCCAAGAATGTCCAACTCGCCAGCGTCACAAAGGAGAAGGGCTTCAGAATATACACCGATGAGGAGATGGCCGAGGTTGTCCAACGCCTACCCGCTAACTAGACGCTTTCGAGGTTTTTCGCGAGCAAAGCAAAGAAAAATGAAAATAATGACTCCCTAAATTCCAACATGTACTCTACTTGTCCACATACCCAAAACAAGAAACCGCCTGGTTGATTCATTCAACTTTGATATGTTGTTTAGTCCACGGAGTCCACTTGAGCGCCGAGATGAGCAAACGAGGAATGTCGAATAGAATTCGAGATGATCAGCTCACCCTGTGTAAGAAGATGGCCCTGTAGCCTACGTGATGCTAGCTATGATAGTGTGAGATGGATGGGTAGATATCGTATTATCAATATCCCCGTTTTCCAGGGATGGCTCACCTCACCTCCAGCGTACTCAACGTCATCTCACCACAATGCTGGGCTTCCCAAGTAACTTTAGAAAACACAGCAGAGGTCGTACATTCAAAAATATCATCATGATGAACTATTCACACACATGTCCTCTCCACCTCTCCTTTAGCAATTAGATCCCCGAGCTCTTCGTGTCTCATCGATCCATACCCTTCCATCTCTAGGCCAGAATCCGAAAAGCATTAACCTCTAAGGCTTCGACCTGAAGGGAAACCCAACACCGCCGGCCTGTAAAAGGTCTTCTTCCTCCTAATTACCCATTCCTATGTCCCCAGCGTAGACCCCTCCCCCCCTTCCCCCCCAATAGCGGCCCTATAGGCCTTTTTTTTTTTTTTTTTTTTTTTTGTTACTTTATTTTTTTTCTTTTTCTT
>Ga0164243_10013454_pt1 | contig 11515 bp, 9 predicted proteins | sample OricompcompostOP_FD_108781 | JGI IMG/M metagenome (GOLD analysis project Ga0164243, IMG submission 108781) | Organic Plus compost microbial communities from Emeryville, California, USA - Original compost - Organic plus compost (OP) | ecosystem: Engineered > Solid waste > Mixed feedstock >... | reverse complement strand
CGGACCTCGATGTTCGGGTGGTCCGCCATGCGCTCGAGCCACGCGGTGTAGCCGTCGGTCGGCAGGCCCTCCCACGTGTCGTTGAAGTAGCGGTTGTCGTAGTTGTAGCGCACCGGCAGGCGGCTGATGACCTCGGCCGGGAGATCCTTCGGGTCGGTCTGCCACTGCTTCGCGGTGTAATCGCGGATGAACGCCTCATAGAGCGGCCGGCCGATGAGGGCGATGCCCTTCTCCTCGAGGTTCGCCGCCTCCTTCGCGTCGAACTCCCCCGCCTGCTCGTGGACGAGCGCGCGAGCCTCGTCGGGCGAGTAGGCGGCCCGGAAGAACTGGTTGATCGTGCCGAGGTTGATCGGCAGCGGATACACGACGCCCTTGTGGTTGGTGTACACGCGATGGACGTAGCTCGTGAACGTCGTGAAGCGGTTGACGTACTCCCACACGCTCGGGTTCGACGTGTGGAACAGGTGCGCCCCGTACTTGTGCACCTCGATGCCGGTCGTCGCGTCGTCCTCGCTGTAAGCGTTGCCGCCGATGTGCGGACGGCGATCGATGACGGTGACCTTGCGACCGGATGCCGCGGCCCGCTCTGCGATCGTGAGGCCGAAGAAGCCGGAGCCGACGATGAGGAGATCCATGCGGTGACGTGTGCGCTTTCGTGAGACGGATGCCGCAGACACGGCGACGCGGCGGTCGGTTCCGCCGCGCGGTCCGATTCTAGCCCGCCTCACCTGTGCCGCCCCCGGGTGCGGCGGCCTGTCCCGCCCGTGAGCGGGTCGGGGGCGATCGTCTGGAAAGATGGGTCGGTGCCCTCCCCGCCCGCCGCGCCGTCGCCCACCAGAGCACGACTCGTGCTGTGGGTCCTCGCTCCCGTCCTCGCGTTCGTCGCCCTCGTGTGCTGGGGGATCTCGTCGCCGGTGGGCTCCAGCCCGGACGACGACTTCCACCTGCCGAGCATCTGGTGCGGCCTCGGAGACCGCGGGGGGCTGTGCGAGCCGACTGGCGACCCCGACACGCGGCTCGTCCCGGCGTCGATCGTCGGCGAGGCGTGCTTCGCGCGCGATTCGACCGAGTCGGGCGCATGCTGGGACGCCGGCTCATCGGAGCTCGCCGAGACCGACCGCGTCAACACCGAGCCCCTCTATCCCCCGCTCTTCTACGGTGCGATGTCCGTCTTCGCGAGCGAGGACGTCGTCGCCTCGGTCCTCGTCATGCGGATCGTCAACTCGGCGCTGTTCGTCGGGTTCGTGACGGCCGTCGCGTGGGCGCTGCCCGCGGCCGTGCGGCGGACCGCCGTCGTGCCCTTCGTCGTCACGGTGGTCCCGCTCGGAATGTTCATCGTGCCCTCGACGAACGCGAGCTCGTGGGCGCTGCTGTCGGGCGGGACACTCTGGGTCGCGCTGTTCGGCGCGACCAAGACGCGGGGACGACGACGATGGACGCTTCTCGGCCTCGCGATCGTGGCCGCCCTGCTCGGGGCGGGCGCTCGAGCGGATGCCGCGGCATACGGCGTCCTCGCCGTGATGGTGGTCGTCATCCTCACGGCCCGGCGCCGGCGGGAGCTCGTGCCGGTCTACGCGGTCGCGGCGGCGATCGTGGCCATCTGCGTGGTCTTCTTCTTCTGGGGACGGCAGTCGGCCGCGGCGACGTCGGGGCTGCCGACCGACGGAGGGACCCTGACGGCGTGGCAGCACGTCGACAACCTCCTCGAGAACCCGAGCCTGTGGACGGGCATGTTCGGGGGCTGGGGCCTCGGCTGGTTCGACACGCCGCTTCCGGCGAGCGTGAGCGTGCTGGTGTTCGCGGTCTTCGTGATGGCCGCGGCCCTCGGGCTGCGCGTCCTCACCCTGCGCAAGACGCTCGCCGCGCTGCTGGTGTTCGCGGCGCTGTGGCTCGTCCCCTTCGTCCTGCTGTGGCAGTCCCGCGCGCTCGTCGGCACGCACGTGCAGCCGCGCTACATCCTCCCGCTCGCGGTGCTCCTCGTCGGCGTCCTCCTCCTCGGCGTGCGCGACGTCGGCGGGCGCGCGGCGCGCGGGCCCGCTCTCACGGGCATCGCGATGCTCGTGTTCGCGAACGCGGTGGCGCTGCACGTCGAGCTCAACCGGTACACGCTCGGCCTCGACCGGAAGACGTTCGTGCCGGGCAAGGACGCGGAGTGGTGGTGGTCCTCGTCGCCCGTGTGGCCGGTGTGGGCGATCGGCGTCCTCGCCTTCGCCGGTGCTCTCGTCGCGCTCTACCTCGCGACGGTCACGCGTGGCCGGGAGCGCGCTCTTCCTCGCTGACGCCGGACTCCTCGCCGGACTCCTCCTCGACGGCGACCATCCCCGAGGGTGCGGCGCCCGCCTTGCGGAACGAGAACGTCTTGTGGAGCACGTACGTCACGACGACGAGGAACGCCGTGACGATGAGCTGGCTGATGAGCTTCTCGGTCGCGCTGTCGAATCCGAGCACGCTCGCCGAGAACCAGCTCAGGGCGAGGTTCGCGAAGAACGAGGCCAGGGTCACGGACGTGAACTTCACGAATTCGCGGATCGGGTGGCCGGTGCCGCGGAAGACGAAGTGACGCTGCAACAGGAACGACGTCAGGTTCGAGACGATCCAGCTGAACGTGATCGCGATGGCGAAGTCGCCCGGAACACCGAGCGCATCCAGCGCGAGGAGCGCGACCGCATAGAGGCCGTACGAGAATGCGGTGTTGAGCCCGCCGAACACGAGGTACCGGATCTCGGGGCGACGGGACACCGCCAGGACCAGGTTGCGCATCGGGCCAACGATACACGCGCGCTCACAGCGGTTCCTGTACGCGCCCCGGGTCGTCGCAAGGCAGGTGCGTTAGGCTCGACCGTTGGCGTTCTGCCATCGCCCGCGGACCAGCTTCCCGCCCTCCGGAGCCGACGGCCGCGCGGAAGGAGCCTCGAATCGTGACCGTCCCCGTCCTCAGCGTCGTGGTCCCCGCCTATGACAACGGGCGCACGCTCGCTGAGACGCTCCGGTCGGTGCTGGATCAGCGCGTGGAGGGGCTCGAGGTGGTCGTCGCCGACCACGCGTCATCCGACGACACGCGCGAGGTCATGCACGGCTTCGCCGACGACCCGCGCGTGACGCTGCTCGACACCCCCGGCGGGGGTGGAGCCGGACGCAACTGGAACCGGGTGACCGACGCGGCGACCGGCGAGTTCATCAAGCTCGTGTGCGGCGACGACGTGCTCCGCCCCGGTGTGCTGGCGCGGCAGGTGGAGCTCCTGCGGTCGACCGGCGCGGTGCTGACCGCCTGCCGCCGTGACGTCGTCGACGCGGAGGGGCGCACGCTCATGGCCGGCTGGGGACTGCGCGGTCTGGATCAGCGGATGCCCGGCCCCGACGCCGTCCGCAAGGCGGTGCGCGCGGGGTCGAACCTGTTCGGCGAGCCCGCGTCGGTCATGATGCGCCGGCAGCCGCTCACGGAGACCGGCGGCTGGTTCGACCGCTTCCCGTACCTGATCGATCAGGCGACGTACTCGCGCGTCCTCCTGCGCGGCGACTTCGTGCCCGATCCCGAGGTGGGCGCGACATTCCGCATGAGCGCGACGCAGTGGAGCGTCGCCCTCGTGCGAGAGCAGTCGGGCCAGGCGCGGGCGTTCCACGCGTGGCTTCGGGCGGAGCATCCGGAGGTCCTGTCGGCGATGGATGTGCGGATCGGCGACGTGCGGGCCGCGGCGATGGCTCGCGCCCGCCGGCTGTCGTATCGTCTGCTCGAAAGGAGGATGCGGTGACCGACGAAGCGGCGTACGTCCACCGGATCAGCATCGTGGTCCCCGTCTACCAGGGAGAGCGCACCCTGCGGGCCCTCATCGACGAGATCCGCCCGCTCACGTCGGGGTTCACGACCGCGGCCGGCCACGCCGCGCGCGTGGACGAGGTCGTGCTCGCGTACGATCGCGGACCCGACGACTCGGCCCGCGTCATCCGCGAGCTCGCCGGCGAGCTGCCGTGGATCAAGCCTGTGTGGCTCAGCCGCAACTTCGGGCAGCACGCGGCCACGCTCGCGGGCATGGCGAGCTCGGGCGGCGAGTGGATCGCGACGATCGACGAGGACGGCCAGCACGACCCGGCGCAGATCCGGATCCTGCTCGATCGCGCGCTCGCAGACCGCGCCGACCTCGTCTACGCCGACCCCGTCAACCGCGCGCCGCACGGCTTCGTCCGGAACACGGCGTCCAAGACCTCCAAGCGCGCGCTCGAGTCGCTGCTGGGCGGCGGGCGGGCCTCGCACTTCAACAGCTTCCGCCTCGTGCTCGGCGAGATCGGGCGCAGTGTCGCGGCGTACGCCGGCACCGGGGTGTACCTCGACGTCGCCCTGTCGTGGGTCGCGAGCCGGGTCGTGACCGCGCCCATCACCCTGCGTGAAGAGGGCGACCGCCCCTCCGGCTACTCCTACCGGCGCCTGTTCGCGCACTTCTGGCGCATGGTGCTCACCTCGGGCACGCGGGGGCTGCGGCTGGTCACGGCGATCGGCGTGCTCTTCTTCGTGGGTGGCATCGTCTTCGCGCTCTACCTCACGGTCGCGCGCTTCGTGTCGGGCGACATCCCCGAGGGATGGACTTCGCAGATGGTGCTCACCGCGGTGGGCACGGGCGTGATCCTCGTGTCGCTCGGGATCATCGCCGAGTACCTCGGGGTCGCAGTGAGCGCCGCGCTCGGCAAGCCCGCCTACCTCATCGTCCGCGACCCGGCGAGCGGTCCGCTCGGACACACCGACCCCCCCGCGCCGTCGGCGGTCGACCGGGAATGACCCCCGCGCGGCGGTGGATCGTCGGCCGTGGTCTCCTCGGCCGGGCAGTGGAGCGGGCACGCCCCGACGAGCCGTTCTCGATGGCGCTCCCGTGGGGCGATCCGGATCGCACGGTCCAGGCGTTCGCCGCGGCGCTCCCCGAGTTCGCGGCGGGCGGTTCTCCCCTCGAGGTGTACTGGTGCGCGGGTCGCGGGGTGACCTCGACGCCGCGCGAGGAGCTGGCGGTCGAGGCATCCGTGTTCGAGCGCGTCCTCGAGGTGTTCGCGGCGGCCGCACCCAACGTCCGGTCGCGCCTCACGTTCTTCCTCGCCTCCTCGGTGGGCGGTGCGTACGCCGGGTCGGGGGCCCCGCCGTTCAGCGAGTCGACCCCCGTCGCGCCGCTGAGCGCCTATGGCGAGACGAAGCTGCGCATGGAGGCGGCGCTGTGCGACGCCACGCAGCAGGGCGGATGGCGCTCGTTCGTCGGACGCATCACGAACGTCTACGGCGCGGGCCAGGACCTCTCCAAGCCGCAGGGTCTCATCTCCGCCCTCGTCAAGGGGCACCTCAGCGGCCAGCCGACCTCCGTGTATGTGCCGCTCGACACCCTGCGCGACTACATCTACGAGGACGACTGTGCGGCCGTCGTCGACGCAGGCATGCGGCGAGTCGCCGGCGAGCCGGCGGGGACGACCGTCACGAAGCTCATCGGCGCGATGCGGGCGGTGTCGATCGGCGCGCTCCTGTCGGAGCTGACCCGGCTGCGGAGGCGCCGCGGTCCGATCGTGCTCGGCGGCGGCGATGCGCGCGGTCAGGCGCTCGACCTCCGCATCCGCTCCGAGGTGTGGACCGACCTCGACGGCCTGGTGCGCACCACCCTTCCCGAAGGACTCAGCCGCGTGTATCAGGCACAGCTTCTCGGGCGGGCTGCTCCGCGCTGACGTCCCTCTCCTCGGCCTGACGCCCGGCACGCCGGCGCCACCGGTATTGCAGGATCGGCCACGCGATGAGGATGACCGCGCCCAGCGCGAGCGCCGCCACCATGAGCGGCACGCCGGGCGGCCGGAACGACACCGTGACGACGTCACCCGGTCGCGCCGACGACGCATCCACGGTCAGCAGCCAGTCGCGCACGGGATCTGCGAGCTCGGCACCACCGACGGAGTAGCCCGGATAGTCGAGCCGGCTCAGCACGACGCGCGGATCGTCTCCGACCGCGTCGACCCGGAACGACACCGACGTGTCGGAGTCGTCGAGCACCGTCACCGTCGTGCCCTCCCCCGTCCACACGACGCCGCCGGCGCCGGGGATCGGACGCTCGCGCTCATACAGCCACGTGTACTCGCCCTGCGAGGCGAGGCGCCATCCGTCGGCCGGCTCAGGGGCCTCGGGGAAGGTCTTCTTGATGGCGAGGATCGTGGAGACCCCCATGAGATCCGCGACGGTCTCGCCCGTGTCCGGATCGGTGCTCCAGAGCGTGTCGAGGGCCTCGGCGCACGTCGAGCCCCGCAGGTCCATGCACAGGTCATTCGTGAACGTCGAGTACGGAAGCACCGTGTAGAGGCTGCTCACGGGTGTCGGGCTCAGGTACCAGAGGTTCGCCATGAGGCGCTCGTCGAAGCTGTCCTCGACCCCGCGATGCGCGTACACGTCGCCCACGACGATGCCGTCGCCGGGTGCATCCGGCAGGACCTGCTGCATGCGCGCGACGCTGTCGGGCACCCCGAACTTCGGCAACGGCGTCGTCGGGAACACCCACATCTGCGGCACGATCAGCAGCGCCGACACTGCGGCGGCTCCCGCGGCGGCGATCGCCGTCCGCGTCCGGCCGCCCTTGATGCGCCGCGTGCGGGCGACCCAAACGGCGGCGAGGATCGCGACCGCCTGCACGATCATGACGAGGAGCATCGGCCGCCATCGGCCCGGTGTGTTCGCGTACGTGACGCCGGTCGCCACGAGGAGCGTCCCCAGCGACCACAGGACGCCGCGCCGCGTGATGCGGTCGGGGAAGGCGTGAGTCGCCATGACGGCGACGAGCACGCACGCGGCAAGGCACACGTACGGCATGAACCGCACCGGCCAGCGCAGGGCGCCGATCTGGGCAGGCCCGATCACCGCGACGGTCGTGAGGGCGAGGAGCACGAAGAGCGGGATGCAGCGGCGAACGGCCTCACGCGACATCGGCAGGAACAGGGCGATCGCCGGCAGAAGCCACGCGACGTAGACGAGAGGGCCCTGGGTCTCCGGTCCCCACCATGCGCCGATGGAGGCCGTCGCTGTGGGCGACGACGCCGACAGGAGATCGCTCAGGTCGGCGTTGAGGAAGCGCGTGTTGAGGATCTCGAAGCGTCCGCGCTCGGTCACGGGCGCCGTCAGCACGCCGGGAAGATAGACCACGATCGTCAGGAGTGCGCCCCACGCGGACGCGAGGAGGGTGCGCACGATGCGCGCGCCGTCTCGCTCGACGATCGACCGCACGAGGCTCTCGACCAGGATCACGACGAGGACGAGCACGCCGAACACGTAACCGAACGTGATGAGCGCGTAGCTCGAGATCAGGTACGGAAGCGGCGAGCGCAATGACTCGACCGACCTTCGCAGGCCCCACCACGCCCACGGCAGGACGGCGGCGTTGAACAGGCCCGTCGCCCACGACGCCGCGTCCATGTAGACCGTGAAGCCGCCGAGCGGCACGAGCACGCCGGCGACCGCCGCCCACGGTGCGCTCGCGCCGAACGAGCGCGCGAGCAGGTACACGCCGCCCGCCATGAGCATGAGGAACAGGATCTTCACCACGGTCACGTGGAGGACGGGGCTCTCCGACCAGCGGGCCGCGATCGCCACGACCCACGTCACGGGGTTGAGGAGTCCCCACTGCCCTTCCGCGAAGTAGTTCCCGGCCTGCCATGCCTGGGGGTCGAGGATCGGGATGCCGCCGCCGAGGAGCCGGTCGCCGAGCTGCCACCACTGCCCGAAAGCGCCGAGCTCGGTGTCGTCCGTGAAGTAGAAGCGCGGCGTGACGAGCAGGCGCGCGGCGGCGAGGAGTCCCGTCAGCACGACCGCGGCGGCGGCGAGCGCGGGCTCCCAGCGTCGGCTGGTGGTCGCGGAGGACTGCAGGGTCAACTCGTGCCAATCGGCGTGCGGTCGGGAGGGGCCCGACAATGCTAGCAACGGCCGCGCAGCCCTCCCCTCGCCTCGCTCACGGAAGGGAGCATCGCTGTGGAACGATGGGAGAGTGAAGGGCATCATTCTCGCCGGCGGATCGGGCACGCGGCTGCATCCGATCACCCTCGGCGTCTCCAAGCAGCTGATCCCGGTGTACGACAAGCCGATGGTGTATTACCCGCTGTCGACGCTCATGCTGGCCGGCATCCGCGACATCCTCGTGATCACGACGCCGCATGACGCCCCGTTCTTCGAGCGCCTGCTCGGCGACGGCTCGCAGTTCGGCATCTCCCTCACGTTCGCGCAGCAGCCCTCGCCCGACGGACTCGCGCAGGCCTTCACGATCGGCGCGGACTTCATCGCCGACGACAAGGTCGCCCTCGTGCTGGGCGACAACCTCCTTTACGGGCCGGGTCTGGGCACGCAGCTCAAGCGCTACGCGGACGTCGACGGCGGCGCGGTCTTCGCGTACTGGGTCGCCGAGCCGTCCGCGTACGGCGTCGTCGAGTTCGACGAGTCGGGCCGTGCCGTCTCGCTCGAGGAGAAGCCGACCGAGCCCAAGAGCAACTACGCCGTGCCGGGCCTGTACTTCTACGACAACGACGTCGTCGAGATCGCCCGCGGACTCGCGCCGAGCGCGCGCGGCGAGTACGAGATCACCGACGTCAACCGCGAATACCTCGAGCGCGGCAAGCTGCACGTCGAGGTGCTCCCCCGCGGCACGGCGTGGCTCGACACCGGCACGTTCGACCAGATGACGGATGCCGCGGACTACGTGCGCACGATGGAGCGCCGGACCGGCATGCGCATCGGCGTCCCCGAGGAGGTGGCGTGGCGGCAGGGGTTCCTCACCGACGACGAGCTCGCCGCGCGTGCGGGCGCACTCATGAAGTCGGGCTATGGTGCCTATCTGCTCGACATCCTGAAGAGAGGACGCTGATGGCTCGCCTGCTCGTGACCGGAGGGGCCGGATTCATCGGCTCGAACTTCGTGCACCACGTGATCGACAACACCGACCACCACGTGACGGTGCTCGACAAGCTCACGTACGCGGGCAATCTGGCGTCGCTGGATGGGCTTCCCGGGAACCGCTTCCGGTTCGTCAAGGGCGACATCGCGGATGCCGAGCTCGTCGAGTCCCTGTTCGCCGACGCGGACGCCGTGGTGCACTACGCGGCCGAGTCGCACAACGACAACTCGCTGCACGACCCGCGCCCGTTCCTCGACACGAACCTGATCGGCACCTTCACGCTGCTCGAGGCAGCGCGGCGCCACGGCACGCGGTTCCACCACATCTCCACGGACGAGGTGTACGGCGACCTCGAGCTCGACGACCCGGCACGCTTCACCGAGACGACGCCGTACAACCCGTCGAGCCCCTATTCGTCCACGAAGGCGGGCTCCGACCTCCTCGTGCGCGCGTGGGTGAGATCGTTCGGCGTGCGGGCGACGATCTCGAACTGCTCGAACAACTACGGCCCGTACCAGCACGTCGAGAAGTTCATCCCCCGCCAGATCACGAACGTCCTGCGCGGCATCCGGCCCAAGCTGTACGGCAAGGGCGAGAACGTGCGCGACTGGATCCACGCCGACGACCACTCGGCGGCCGTCCTCACGATCCTCGAGAAGGGCGCGACCGGCGAGACCTACCTCATCGGCGCCGACGGCGAGAAGAACAACAAGGAGGTCGTCGAGCTCATCCTGGAGCTCATGGGTCAGCCGGCCGACGCGTACGACCACGTGACCGACCGGGCCGGACACGACCTGCGCTACGCGATCGACTCGACGAAGCTGCGCCGCGAGCTGGGCTGGGTCCCGAAATACCGCGACTTCGCCTCGGGTCTGGCCGCGACGATCGAGTGGTACCGCGACAACGAGTCGTGGTGGGCGCCCGCGAAGGATGCGACCGAGGCGTTCTACGCATCCAAGGGACAGTGATGACGGAGTTCGGCAAGCCGCTCCGCACGACCGACACGCCGATTCCCGGACTCGTGCTGTGGGACATCACGGTCCACGGCGACAGCCGGGGCTGGTTCAAGGAGAACTGGCAGCGCGAGAAGATGGTCGCCGCCGGGCTTGCCGACTTCGGACCCGTTCAGAACAACATCTCGTTCAACGACGCGGTCGGCACGACGAGAGGCATCCACGCCGAGCCGTGGGACAAGTGGGTGTCGGTCGCGACCGGCCGGGTCTTCGGCGTGTGGGTCGACCTGCGCGAGGGCCCCACCTTCGGGACGGTGTTCACGGCCGAGATCGATCCGTCTCGCGCGATCTTCGTCCCGCGCGGCGTGGGCAACGGCTACCAGACCCTCGAGCCCGACACGGCGTACACGTACCTCGTCAACGACCACTGGTCGCCCGAGGCCCGGTACACGTTCCTGAACCTCGCGGATGAGACCGTCGCGATCGACTGGCCCATCCCCCTCGACCGGGCCGAGATGTCCGAGAAGGACCTCGGCCACCCCCGTCTCGCCGACGTCGTGCCGGTCCCGTCCCGCAAGACTCTGATCACCGGCGCCAACGGCCAGCTCGGGCGAGCGCTGCGCGCGGCGTTCGCAGATGCGCCGCATGTCGAGTTCGCCACGCGCCAGGACCTCGACCTCACGTCTCCCGACGCGGTCGCGGCCCGCCGCTGGCGCGACTACGACACGATCATCAACGCCGCCGCGTACACGGCGGTCGACCTGGCCGAGACTCTAGACGGCCGTCGCGATGCGTGGGCGGCGAATGTCGGCGGCGTGTCGGTCCTCGCGCGCATCGCCGCCGAGAACGGGATCACGCTCGTGCACGTCTCGAGCGACTACGTCTTCGACGGAACGCTCGAGCGGCCGTACCGCGAGGACGACCCGGTGGCTCCCCTCGGCGTGTACGGGCAGACGAAGGCAGCGGCCGACGCGATCGTCGCGACCGTCCCGCGTCACTACATCGTGCGCACCTCGTGGGTCGTCGGCGAGGGCGGCAACTTCGTCCGGACGATGGCGGGGCTCGCGGCGCGCGGCGTCGACCCCCGGGTCGTCGACGACCAGGTAGGGCGACTCACGTTCACGAGCGAGATCGCGCGCGGCATCCGCCACCTGCTCGACACGCGACCCGAGTACGGCGTCTACAACCTGACGGGCGGCGGCGATCCGATGACGTGGGCAGATGTCGCGCGCGCGGTGTTCGAGCTGACCGGTCACGATCCCGCGCGGGTGTCACGCGTCTCGACGGCGGACTACTACGCGTCGGCCGAGGGCCCTGTCGCGCCGCGGCCGAGTCGGAGTGTCCTCGACCTCGCGAAGATCGAGTCGACCGGATTCGTCGCGGCGGACGCGCGCGAGACGCTGAGGGAATACCTCGCGGTCGAGGAGCGATGACGGCTTCTGTCCGCGTCAAGGTCACGGTCGTGATCGCGACGTACTGCTCGGGGCCGCAGCTCGACGACGCGGTCGCGTCCCTCGATGCGCAGACGCTTCCCGCAGAGGAGTTCGAGGTCCTCCTCCTCGACGACGGTTCGCCCGACGGGACGTACGAGCGGCTTGTCGAGATCTGCCGGACCCGGCCGCACTTCCGCGCCGTCCGGCTTCCGCACACGGGATGGCCGAGCGGGCCGCGCAACCACGG
>Ga0164243_10013453_pt1 | contig 11515 bp, 6 predicted proteins | sample OricompcompostOP_FD_108781 | JGI IMG/M metagenome (GOLD analysis project Ga0164243, IMG submission 108781) | Organic Plus compost microbial communities from Emeryville, California, USA - Original compost - Organic plus compost (OP) | ecosystem: Engineered > Solid waste > Mixed feedstock >... | reverse complement strand
TCGCGGTGGATGCACCTCCCGTGGACGAGCGGGTTCGTGGTCACATTTCGATGGATGCGCGACCTGCGGAGGCGGGGCCGGATCGGGGTCACATCGCGGTGGACGCTCCTCCGGCGGACGGGCCGGATCGGGGTCACATCGCCGTGGACGCTCCTCCAGCGGACGAGGCGGCTCGTGGTCACATCTCGACGGACTCGCGACCCACTGGGGCGGGGCCGGATCGCGGTCATATCGCGGTCGACACACCGCCTGCGGCCGGTGACACGGTCCACCGTGGGCACATCGCCGTCGACAGGCGTCCGGCGCCGGTCGGGGTCGACGCCCACGTGGCGATGCGGGTCTACGAGCGGGGCTCGGGCGAAACACTGTCGTGCGGCTCCGGCGCGATCGCGGTCGCGGCGGTGACGCTGCGCGAGTCCGGCAAGGACACCGGAGTCGTCGCGGTGGATCTCCCAGGCGGCCGCCTGACAGTAGCCCTGGACGGCACGACATGCGTGCTGACGGGGCCCGCGGTTCTGGTCGCCTCAGGGGAAACACTGCCAACCTGACGACCGCACACGACCACGCGAACGGTCTGTCCGCCGCTGCGCGGCGATATCGAATGCAGTGGGTGCGGTATCGGGTCACGGCGCCGAGATCCCAGGAACCGCCAACGGTCATTCGTCCAGGTCCGTTTGGCAATCCGGGGCCGAGGCGAGACGGAGTCCAGGCGTCGTCTGGGCCTGCGGCGGATTCGCTCGGATACCGGTGTATCCGAACTCCGCACCCGACGGTGTGGGCATCAGGTCGTCGTCGGGGAGCCCAGCTGTAATACCAGGACGCGCCGACCGCGCGCAGGCCCGTGCGGCCACCGGCAAGCCCAGACCGCCACGCTCTTCTTCGACGCCGACCGCGCCGCACAGCGGGTGAATCCGCCGTGCGGCGAGGCGACGCCTGGCCCGACGTAGCCCGGCCTCGGTCGTGCACCCCGACGACACCGACGCGGTCGCGATCACCAAACAGAACTGCCGGCGCGAGGAGGTTGAAGGCCGACAGCGACAGTCCGCGGTGGCGGCCGGGCGGCGGAGCCGCCACCCGGCGCCGGCCGCGTCGCCGCGGAGATCTCGCCGTCAGGGGTTGGGCTGGGTGACTCGCGGAGGGATCAAGCCTGACCGCCCGGAGCGAGTCACCCAGCCCCCAACCCCCACCGCAACCACCCTGGAACAGCGACCCGAGCCCCACGCGCCGGACCACGGACCAAGTGCGGCGTGCCGCGTTCCAGCGGATCAACCACCGCGGACCGTCAGACCCGGCGTGGTCGATCAAAGAAAGCGCGACCCCACGCGCACATGGCAGCGAAGCGGAGCGAGCGGTGTCCGGCGGGAGCGACGGTCCGGACCACCGCGGACCCGGGAAACTACGGCGTGGACGTATCCTCCGCCGCCGTCGCAGCGGTCCGCTGAGCCGCGGCACGAACCGCCGCCGCGACCGCGACCGCCACCCGCGAGTCGAACACGCTGGGCACGATCACCGTGGGGTTGATCTTGTCCTCGCCCACCACGTCCGCGATGGCCTGCGCGGCCGCGATCGCCATCTCCTCGGTGAATTCCTCGGCGTGGGCGTCGAGCATGCCGCGGAAGACACCCGGGAACGCGAGCACGTTGTTGATCTGGTTGGGCTGATCGGAGCGGCCGGTGGCGACGACGGCGGCGTGGCGGCGGGCCTCGCGGGGGTCGACCTCCGGGTCCGGGTTGGCGAGGGCGAAGACGATCGCGTTGTCGGCCATCGCCGCGATGTCGTCGCCGGTGAGCAGGTTGGGTGCGCTCACGCCGATGAAGACGTCGGCGCCGCGCAGCGCGCCGGGCAGGTCGCCCTGGTAGCCCTCGCGGTTGGTGTGCTGCACGAGCCATTCCCACGGCGGCGGCAGGTCCTTGAGCCCGGCGTGCAGCACGCCGGGCCGGTCGTACGCGATGATGTCGCCGACGCCCTGCCGGAGCAGCAGTTTCATGATTGCCGTGCCGGCCGCGCCGGCGCCGCTGACGACGACCCGCACGTCTTCCATGCGCTTGCCGACCACGCGGAGTGCGTTCGTCAGGGCCGCGAGGACGCAGATCGCCGTACCGTGCTGGTCGTCGTGGAAGACCGGAATATCCAGAAGTTCCCGCAGCCGCGCCTCGATCTCGAAGCAGCGCGGCGCGGCGATGTCCTCCAGGTTGATGCCGCCGTACGCCGGCGCGATCGCCTGCACGATCCGCACGATCTCGTCGGTGTCCTGGGTGTCGAGCACCACGGGCCACGCGTCGACGCCGCCGAAGCGCTTGAACAGCGCCGCCTTGCCCTCCATCACCGGGAGTGACGCCGCGGGGCCGAGGTTGCCGAGACCCAGCACGGCCGAGCCGTCGGTGACCACCGCGACCGTGTTGCGCTTGATCGTGAGGCGGCGGGCGTCGGCCGGGTTCTCCGCGATCGCGAGGCACACCCGCGCGACACCCGGAGTGTACGCCCGTGACAGCTCGTCGCGGTTACGGAGCGCGACCTTCGGCGAGACCTCGATCTTGCCGCCGAGGTGCAGGAGGAACGTCCGGTCCGACACCTTGCGCACGTCGACGCCCGAAAGCGCCTCCAGTGACTTGACGACCTGGTCGGCGTGGTTGGCGTCGGCGGTGTCGCAGGTCAGGTCGACCACGACCGTGGTCGGGTCGGAGTCGACGACATCGAGAGCGGTGACGATGGCTCCCGCCTCGCCGACGCAGGTGGTCAGCCGGCCGATCGCCGACGCGTCGGCGACCACCCCGATCCGTATCGTGATCGAAAAGCCGGCGCTGGGCAGGCGGGTCGTCGCCACGTGTTCCTCCGCATCGAACCAACCCGGCCACGGTGCCGGGCTCACCGGCGCGGGCCGCGGACCACGCGCCACCGGGCATTCTTGCCCACTCGGGTCGTGACAGGTCAACCGGCCGCGCGATTTGTGGATGCGGTCGCACTCCCGGCGTGTCACGATCGATAGGCGAGGAGGATGATTTTGCAGGCATTCCAGGCAACGACCGTGGCCGAGATCGACGCCACCACCGGCGAGCTTGAGCTCGAGGACCGTCACGCGTTGCGACGCGTCGCCGGGCTCTCCACGGAGCTCACCGACATCACCGAGGTCGAGTACCGGCAGCTCCGGCTGGAGCGGGTCGTGCTGGTCGGGGTCTGGACGGAGGGCACCGTCACCGACGCCGACAACTCGCTGATCGAGCTGGCCGCGCTGGCCGAGACCGCCGGCTCGCAGGTGCTGGAGGGGCTGATCCAGCGGCGCGGGCGGCCGGACCCGGCGACCTTCGTCGGCCGCGGCAAGGTCGACGAGCTGCGCGACGTCGTGATCTCCACCGGCGCCGACACCGTGATCTGCGACGGCGAGCTGTCGCCGTCCCAGCTGCGCAATCTCGAGCAGCGGGTCAAGGTCAAGGTCGTCGACCGGACCGCGCTGATCCTCGACATCTTCGCCCAGCACGCCAAGAGCAAGGAGGGCAAGGCGCAGGTCGAGCTGGCCCAGCTGGAGTACCTGCTGCCCCGGTTGCGTGGTTGGGGCGAGACGCTCTCCCGGCAGACCGGCGGCAGTGGCCGCGGCGGCGGTGCCGGTGGCGGCGTGGGTCTGCGCGGCCCCGGTGAGACCAAGCTCGAGACCGACCGGCGCCGGATCAACACGCGGATCGCGCGGCTGCGGCGGGAGATCAAGGCCATGCGGACGGTACGGGCCACCAAGCGCGCGCGCCGCCACCGCAACAACGTCCCGGCCGTGGCGATCGCCGGCTACACCAACGCCGGCAAGTCCAGCCTGCTCAACCGGCTGACCGGCGCCGGCGTGCTGGTCGAGGACGCCCTGTTCGCCACCCTCGACCCGACCACCCGGCGCGCGCGGGCGGCCGACGGCCGCGTCTACACGCTCTCCGACACGGTCGGTTTCGTCCGCCACCTGCCGCACCAGATTGTCGAGGCGTTCCGCTCGACGCTCGAGGAGGTCGCTGACGCCGACGTGCTCGTCCACGTCGTCGACGGCGCTCACCCCGACCCCGAGGAACAGGTCCGGGCGGTACGCGAGGTGCTGGCCGAGGTCGGCGCCGACAGCCTGCCCGAGCTGCTCGTGGTCAACAAGATCGACGCGGCCGACGAGGAGACGCTGCTGCGGCTCAAGCGGGCCTGGCCCGACGCGGTGCTCGTCTCCGCCCGCAGCGGCCGCGGCATCGACGATCTGCGCACGGCGATCGAGGGTCGGCTGCCCCGGCCGGCCGTCGAGGTGCGCGCGGTGGTGCCGTACGACCGGGGTGAGCTGGTCGCCCGGCTGCACGCGCGGGGCAAGGTGTTGAGCGCCGCGCACACCGCCGAGGGCACGCAGCTGCACGTCCGGGTCGACGAGGGGTTGGCGGCGGAGCTGGCACCCTACGTCTCGGCATAGGTCCCGAGATCGCAGGGGGAGGCGGCCGACCGTACCGGCATGCGACACTGACCGAATGCCGCGCGCTTCCTCTTCGATCACCGTCGCCTTGGGCGTGGTCGCGATGGCGCTCGGTGCCGGCGTCGGCACCGCATGGGCCGCCCCCTCGCCCGGGCCCGCCGGAGGCGGCGGCGCGGCACCGGTGCCCGGCAAGAAGCTCTGCACCGTCAGCGACGAACGGCTGGTCGAGCTCTCCGGCCTCGTGGCGACGACGTCGGGATACATCGTCATCAACGACAGCACGGAGTACGACAGTCGCAAGCGCGTCTTCTTTCTCGACAAGAAGTGCGCGATCACGGATTCCGTGGCGTACAGCGGCAACGGTCCGCGCGACACCGAGGATCTCGCGGTCTCTCCCGACGGCAAGACCCTCTGGATCGCCGACACGGGCAACAACCTCACCAGCGACGACAAGCGCGCGAGCATCGTGCTCTGGAGCATGCCGATCGACGGCAGCAAGAAGCCGGTGCTGCACCGTTTCGTCTACCCCGACGACAAGCCGCGCGACGCCGAGGCGCTGGTCCTCTCGGGCACCGGCGCCGGCACACCGCTGATCATCACGAAGGCGACGACCGCCGCCGAGCTGTTCGTGCCCGGCGCCGAGATCGAGACCGGCAACGCGACCGGGGTGCCGCTGAAGAAGGTCGGCGATCTGACACTGCCGAAGACCACCACGCCGAACCTGCTCGGGGCACCCGGGCGGGTCACGGTGACCGGCGCCGCCCGCTCGCCGGACGGGTCGCGGGTGGTCGTGCGGACGTACGCCGACGCCTTCGAATGGGACGTCGCCAACGGCGACGTCGTCGCGGCCGTGACCGGTGGCGAGCCGCGGGTCACCGGGCTCACCGACCCCTTCGGCGAGGCCATCTCGTATTCGCCGGACGGAAAGCAGTTCGTCACGGTCTCCGACGGCGGCCAGCTCGGCGACGACGAGCAGATCCACATCCTGAGCTACACGCCGGCGACGGCGGTTGTCAGGGAGTCGGCACAGGCCGGCGGCGGGGCTGGCGACGAGGGTCCGTCCTGGACCGACCGCCTCTCCCTCCAGGACATCACCATGATGATCGCCGGGATCGGGGTCCTGGGGCTGATCCTCGTGGCGGCCGGTGTGGCGGGCATCCTCGCCGCCCGCAAGAAGCGGGCCGAAGCCCTGCCACCGGCCAGCGGCGGCGCGGTCGCGAAGGTCGGCCGGCAGGTGGCCCCGGACAGCGCGACGTGGGACCAGGACCCACCCGGCGGCCCGGCCTTCCAGCCGGCGGGCGGCGCGGGAGCCCGCGGCGGCGGCACCGTGTACGGCGGCGCGCCGGCGCCGGTTCCCGGTCCGCCTCCGGTGATGCCGAGCCAGCCGACTGGGGGTTCCGTCTACGGCGGTGGCGGCCGGCCGGTTGGTGGCGGCCCGGTGGGCGGCGTCTACGGCGGAGGACCGTCACGACCGGGCAGCGTCTACGGCGGCGGCGCCGGCGGGTCTAGCGGGACGGCATACGGCCGGCCCCGCAGCGCGCCGGACGACTACGACAGCAACGGGTACGTGGGTTCGGTCTACCCCTCCGACTACCGCTCTTGAGCCTCGGCGCCGTCTCGTCCTCCTGCGTCGTACTGAAGCGGCCCGACGAGCGCGCGGATCGGCGGTGACCCGTCCTCTCCGAATGGGCCGTCCAGCGTCGTAGCAGCAGCGGTCAGCCCGCATCGTGGCGGCGTCCTGGCGGCCGGCCAGGCCGGCGACGCGTGGCTCACCCAGCATCGCGGCCGGGCGACCACGTCCGCCGGTGAATTCCGCACGCGGCCGAGGAGGTGGCTGAGGTCTCCGGGCCGCCCGCCGGGTCGCCCTCGGCCTTCCCGGCGAGCGTGGGCAAACCCAGAGCCGCCGTACCGCGTTCCGACATGGACACCCTCGCGTCGACATCCTTGCCACGCGCCTCACGTCAGCCCGCCGCCCCCGGCGATCGCCCGGGTGCGGCCAGACGATGCCGCCGACGCCGAAGGCGACCAGCAGACCGCCACCGAGCACCACGAGCCACGAGCCGAAGCCGCCGGCGCTCCTGGACGTCTCGGCGCGCGGCTGCTGGCCCGAGCCGTCGTCACCGCGGGTTGGCCCGAGCCTTGACAGTGTGGTGGGCCGCCGCGGGTTGGCCCGGTCGGTGTGGACGAGCCTTGGCCGCGGTGGTGGTCGGCCGCCGCCGGTTGGCCCGGTAGGTGCGGCCCCCTCCCGACCGCCACGGTGGGCCGACCGCAGCGACTGCGGTGCGCGACCGCACCCGATCCGTCAGATGCGGCGGAGGACGGCGACGACGCGGCCCATGATGGTGGCCTCGTCGCCGTTGATGGGGTCGAAGGCCGGGTTCTGCGGCATCAGCCAGACGTGGCCGTCTCGGCGCTGGAACGTCTTGACCGTGGCCTCACCGTCGAGCATCGCCGCCACGATCTCGCCGTTGTTGGCGGTCGGCTGCTGGCGGACGACGACCCAGTCACCATCGCAGATGGCGGCCTCCAGCATCGAGTCGCCCTTGACGTGAAGCATGAACACGTCGCCCTCGCCGACCAGCTCGCGGGGGAGGGGGAAGACGTCCTCCACGGCCTGCTCGGCGAGGATCGGGCCGCCGGCCGCGATGCGGCCCAGCATCGGCACGTAGGCGGGCGTCGGCCGCTGAGCGCGCGCCGCCTCGTCGTCGACCAGCTCGGCCGGCGGCCGGACGTCCACGGCGCGGGGACGGTTGGGGTCGCGCCGCAGGAAGCCCTTCCGCTCGAGCTCCTTGAGCTGGTAGGCGACGCTCGACGGCGACACCAGCCCGACCGCTTCGCCGATCTCCCGGACGCTCGGCGGGTAGCCGTAGCGGTCCACCCAGTCGCGAATGAACTCCAGAATCCGCCGCTGTCGCGCGGTCAGCTCGGCGGTGGTCACGTCGGGAAAGCTGCTCACGACCGGCGCCACGGCGCGGACCTCCGGCGCGGCGGCGCGAGCGCGCGCGGCGCCGCGCTTGCGGGCTCCCGGCGAGGGCGCCTCGGAGGCGATCTTCTGCGGTTGTTGCTGCCGGCTCGCCCGGTCGTCGGTCGACACGTCCGTCCTCCCTGGTCGGCTGTGGTGCCACTCATTCGCGGTTGGGGTGCCAATGACCGTATCGGTGGGTTGAGACAGTTTCAAACATCTGTACGACATCCGTGTTGCCGGCGTGTCGCGGCGAAGGGGTCGACATCCGTACGCCTGTTCTGATAAACCATCGTACGTCCGTACGATCGAACGAGTGTACGATCTTGGGGGTCGAGATGAGTGCGGTCGGTATGTCACACAGACTGCCCAGGTACGGCGGGGTTCGTCGGAAGCCCAGGCTGCGGCTCACCCGGCGTGGCCGGCTCGTGCTGGTCGCCCTCTTCGTTCTGGCGGTCGGCGGCCTCGCCGCCGTTCTCTCGCCGGCCTCCCGCGCCGCCGACCCGGCCGGCCCACCGGAGATCGCGGTCGTCCAGCCCGGCGACACCCTCTGGTCGGTGGCCGCCCGACACCGCCCGAGCGTCCAGCCGTTCGCCGTGATCGACGAAATCCGCCGCCTCAACGACCTCGACGACTTCTCGGTGTACGCGGGCCAGAAGCTGATCCTCCCGGGCTAGCGCCGCAAGCGCGTCAGGCTCCGGCCGGGGATGGTGCGGCGTTGGGGGATGGCAGTGGCTCGGGTCGGTGGTGTGCGCACGGCGATCGCCAGGCCAGTCCCGTCGCGGCCACGCATGACGAGGCCCCGGGCGACCGGACCGCCGTCGCCGTCGACCGGCCGTGACGGCGTCCGTAACAGGCGTCGCGGCCTGCACCGCCTGGCAGCAGATCGCCGAACGCGGGAATGCCGGGTCGCCACATCGGGGAGATGCGCGGCGGCCTTGACACGGCGTGTGGGCCCGCAGGACGCGCGGGACCGGCTAACCGTCGTGCCGGACTGCCGGACCAGTGCGGTGTGCCGTAACGTGCCGGGGTGGCCTGCCGCGGGAATGCCGCGTCACCACCCCGGGGTTTGCGCGGCGGGAGGTCTCGGCCTGCTCACCGTCTTGCGGACTGCCGGACGAGTCGGCATGCCGTAACGTGCCGGCCTGGTGGCCCCGGGAATCTGCGTCGGGTGCGCGGCTGCGGGGACACGGCGAGCGGCCCGCGGGACACCGCGTGCGGCTCGGGGACGTGTGGGCCTGCTAACCGCTGTGCCGGACTGCCGGACGAGTCGGCATGCCGTAACGTGCCGGCGTGCGCCGGCTGCGTCGAAGCTGTGGCCGGCCGGCCGCGCGACCTGGCGCGGCCTCGTGCGGCGTGGCGGCTGTCCGAGAACCAAGCCGCGCCAGCGGCTGTCGGGCATCCCGGCGCGGGCGTCCCTGGACATCGGTCACCGCCCGCGGACGGTGCGCGACATCGGCCGATCGGCTCGACGGCCAGCGCGGGACGAAAGCCTCCGGGGCCATCGTCCCGCCTGTCACACCCGCCACGCTGAGACAGAAACGTGGCAGGCGCGACACGCCGCCTCAACTTGACCGGGCGTCGTGGGCGGCATACGGTCGACCCCTAGATGTAGTAGTTACAGGCATGTAAGTTGTCCACAGGTAGGGGTAGACTCCAGAGAGTTACCCACACCTTTCCCACAAAGTTGTGCACAGCGGTGTCCACCGGTGGTGGTGACCGTTGTCCACAGGCATGCGCGGAAACGGGTACGGCGGGCGGCGCGGTGGGCGTCGCCGGAAAGTGTCGGGGGGTCGCACTAGCGTCGGCCCCGGATCAGTCAGGAGAGGAGGTCGGCGGTGCGGTGTCCTTACTGCCGGCACCCCGACTCGCGGGTGGTCGACTCGCGGGAGGCCGACGACGGCCAGCTGATCCGCCGGCGGCGCTCGTGCCCCGAGTGCGGGAAACGGTTCACCACCGTCGAGGAGGCGGTGCTGGCCGTGGTCAAACGCAGCGGCGTGACCGAGCCGTTCAGCCGCGCCAAGATCATCGGTGGGGTGCGCAAGGCGTGTCAGGGCCGGCCGGTCGACGAAGACGCGATCGCCCTGCTCGCGCAGAAGGTCGAGGAGACGGTCCGGGCCAAGGGTGCGGCCGAGATCCCGAGCCACGACGTGGGGCTCGCGATCCTCGGGCCGCTCCGTGACCTCGACGAGGTCGCCTACCTGCGGTTCGCGAGCGTCTACCGCTCGTTCGAGTCGCTGGGTGACTTCGAGCGCGAGATCGAGGCGCTGCGCGCCGCGGCGGCCGCGCGGGCCGACGGCACGGCGACCGCGGGCGTCAACGCGGAAACGCGTACCAGGTAGGAATTTTGTTCGTGAACGAGGGGGCGGGTGACATGGCGGGCGACGTGGCCGCTGGCAAGGGTCGAGCACGGACCGTGGGGGCGACCGGGCTCAAGATCGACCGGGTGTGGACGACCGAGGGCGTCCACCCCTACGACGAGGTGACGTGGGAGCGTCGCGACGTCGTCATGACCAACTGGCGCGACGGCTCGGTCAACTTCGAGCAGCGCGGGGTCGAGTTCCCCGAGGCGTGGAGCGTCAACGCGGCCAACATCGTGACCACCAAGTACTTCCGCGGCGCCGTCGGCACCCCGGAGCGCGAGTGGTCGCTCAAGCAGCTGATCGACCGGGTCGTCAAGACCTACCGCAAGGCGGGGGAGGAGTACGGCTACTTCGCCAGCCCGGCCGACGCCGAGGTGTTCGAGCACGAGCTGACGTGGATGCTCCTGCACCAGGTCTTCAGCTTCAACTCGCCGGTGTGGTTCAACGTCGGCACGCCCTCGCCGCAGCAGGTCAGCGCCTGCTTCATCCTCTCGGTCGACGACTCGATGGACTCGATCCTCGACTGGTACAAGGAGGAGGGCCTGATCTTCAAGGGCGGCTCCGGCTCGGGTGTGAACCTGTCCCGCATCCGCTCGTCCAAGGAGCTGCTCTCCTCGGGTGGCACCGCGTCCGGTCCGGTCAGCTTCATGCGCGGCGCGGACGCCTCCGCGGGGACGATCAAGTCCGGTGGCGCCACCCGCCGCGCCGCCAAGATGGTCATTCTCGACGTCGACCACCCCGACATCGAGGAGTTCGTGCTCACCAAGGCCCGCGAGGAGAACAAGATCCGCGCGCTGCGTGACGCCGGCTTTGACATGGACCTCGGTGGCGCCGACATCGTCAGCGTCCAGTACCAGAACGCCAACAACTCGGTGCGGGTCAGCGACGAGTTCATGCGGGCCGTCGAGGACCACGGCACGTTCGACCTCCGCGGCCGGCTCGACGGCGCGGTGATCGAGAGCGTCGACGCGGCCAAGCTGTTCCGCACGATCGCGCAGGCGGCGTGGGAGTGCGCCGACCCGGGCCTGCAGTACGACGACACGATCAACGACTGGCACACCTGCCCGGAGACCGGCCGCATCACCGCGTCCAACCCCTGCTCGGAATACCTGCACCTCGACAACTCGTCGTGCAACCTGGCGTCGCTCAACCTGATGAAGTTCCTCCGCGCCGACGGCGGCTTCGAGGTGGAGAAGTTCGTCAAGTCGGTCGAGCTGGTCATCACCGCGATGGACATCTCGATCTGCTTCGCCGACTTCCCGACCGAGAAGATCGGCGAGACCACGCGGGCCTACCGCCAGCTCGGCATCGGGTACGCGAACCTCGGCGCGCTGCTGATGGCCTCCGGCCTGCCCTACGACTCCGACGGCGGTCGCGCGCTGGCCGCCGCGATCACCTCGCTGATGACCGGCACCGCCTACCGGCGCTCCGCCGAGCTGGCCGGCGTCGTCGGTGCGTACGAGGGCTACGCGCGCAACGCCGAGCCGCACAAGCGGGTCATGCGCAAGCACGCGGCCGCGAGCGACGACATCAAGACGACCAGCGGGGTGGCCACCGCGATCGCGCGTGAGGCGTCGAAGCAGTGGCAGTCCGGCCTCAAGATCGGTGAGAAGTCCGGCTGGCGCAACGCGCAGGCCTCGGTGCTGGCGCCGACCGGCACGATCGGCCTGATGATGGACTGCGACACCACCGGTGTCGAGCCCGACCTCGCCCTGGTCAAGTTCAAGAAGCTGGTCGGCGGCGGCTCGATGCAGATCGTCAACCAGACCGTGC
>Ga0164243_10013450_pt1 | contig 11516 bp, 11 predicted proteins | sample OricompcompostOP_FD_108781 | JGI IMG/M metagenome (GOLD analysis project Ga0164243, IMG submission 108781) | Organic Plus compost microbial communities from Emeryville, California, USA - Original compost - Organic plus compost (OP) | ecosystem: Engineered > Solid waste > Mixed feedstock >... | reverse complement strand
GTCTCCTTCACCTCGACGGTGACCTCGTGGAACGCGTCCGGGCCGACCGCCACCTGCCCGTGCCGGACGACGGCGTCGAACAGCGCCTCGGAGGTGATGAACGCCAGCTGGGCGCCGGTCGCGGCCAGCGTCTTCTTCAGCTCGGCCGCCTCGAGCAGCCGGAACGTGTGGTTGACGGTCTCGCCGACCAGGCCGTTGGCGTCCCGCGTGACGTGCCCGGCGTGCAGCGCCGCGCGCAGCCGGATGCGGGCGATCTCGGCGGCGGTGCGGTTGTACGCGTGCAGGTGGCGCAGCAGCCGGTCCAGCAGCGGGTCGATCAGCGTCGACTCGGGGTAGTGGCCCGGCACGATCACCAGCACGCCGTCGCCGCGGTCCTCGTGCACCGTCTCGGCCCACGGGACGCCCGCGTGCTCGAACGCGTCGATCAGGTACCGGTACATGGCGTCGCGCATGTGCATGCGCACCGGGTCGTCGCGGCTCAGGTCGCCGAAACCGGCGATGTCCACGGTGAACACCGAGCAGTGCACGCTGCGCGTCGCCGGGACGCCGCCCGGAGGCACGGCAGGCCACATCGTCAGTCCCCCTCCTCGCCGCGGCGGCGGCGTTTCCCGTCCGCGATCCGCCGCAGCTCCGCGGTGTCCATGACGGTGATCGCGCGGCGGCCGGTGCGGACCACGTCCGCCTCACGCCACGTGCGGTACGCGCGGGCCACCATCTCCCGCGACTTGCCGATCCAGCTCGCCAGCTCCGTCTGCGACAGCGGCAGGTTGATGGTGATCTCGCCGTCCGGGTGCCGTTCGCCGAACCGCTCGGTCAGTTCCAGCAGCAGCCCGGCCAGCCGCCGCTCGCCGTCCGCGGCGCCCATGGTCAGCCGGCGGTCGGACTCGAACTGCCGGGTGATCAGCAGCTGGCTGAGCACGCCGCTGGCGTGCGGGCTGGTCTCCAGGTACTTGCGGAACCGCTCACCGTCCATCACCAGGCCGGCCAGCCGGTTCAGCGCGACCACCGTGGCGGTGCGCGGCCGGCGCCCGAACGTGCCCATCTCCCCGACGGTGTCGCCCGGACCGCGTACGCCGAGCATCGACTCGTGGCCGTCCTCGGAGGTGGTGAACACCTTCGCGAACCCGTTGAGGATCACCACGACGAAACCGGCTTCCTCGCCCTCGCGGCACAGCACGGCGTCCTTGGGATAGGTGCGGCGGGTGGCGAAGCCGCCGAGGATCTCCCGCTCGGCATCGGTCAGCGCCCCCCAGAAGCCGCCCATGGGGTTCCGGCCGCGCCATTCCGAGTTCGTCACCGTGTCCTCCGCCACCCATCGTCGAACCGGCCGCACTGGCGAGCCCGGGCCGTTATGCCCCGGATGTTCCCATGTGGACGGGAGCCCTGACGCGTACGGCACGCCTCCGATGCCGGGCCGTATGCACCTTCGTGTACAAGTCCATCCGCGAAATACGACGCGCGCAACCCGTACATGGTTCATGACCGTGACGCATCGTGATCGCCCGAGGTACCGGCGCGGGTCAGCGTGTCAGGGCGTGCAGCAGACGATCGACCGGGCCGCCGAGGTTCCAGCGGCCGGCCAGTTCGCGAAGGCGCTCGGCGTCGCGCGGCTCGTCCGGGAGGCGGTCGTCCAGCTCGGGCAGCGCCACGTCGGTGACGACCTCGACGACCGTACGGGCGGCGGTCAGGTACTCCCGGGCGGCGTTCAGCTTGTTGCGGCTGCCCGCCGGGAAGCCGGCCTGGTCGCCGGTGTCCAGCGCGGCCAGGATGCCGTCCAGGCCGCCGAACCGGGTGATCAGCGCGGACGCCGTCTTCGCGCCGATGCCGGGCACGCCGGGCAGGCCGTCGCTGGGGTCGCCGCGCAGCGTGGCGAAGTCGCCGTACGCACGGCCGGGGATGTCGTACTTCGCGGTCACCGCGGCCTCGTCGATCGGCGTGAGGTTCCGCACGCCGCGGGCGGTGTACTGCACGCGGATGCCGCGGGCGTCGTCGACCAGCTGGAACAGGTCGCGGTCGCCGGTGACGATGTCGACACCGCCCTCACCGCCGGTCTGCGCCAGCGTGCCGATCACGTCGTCGGCCTCGTACCCGGCGGCCTGCGCCTGCGCGATGCCCACCGCGTCCAGCACGTCGACGATCAGCGGCACCTGCGGCACCAGCCCGGGCGGGGTGTCCTCGGCCTTGTTGTCCGGCCCCAGCCGGTGCGCCTTGTACGAGGCCAGCGCGGCCACCCGGAACGCCGGCCGCCAGTCCGCGTCCATGCAGGACACGAGCCGGTCCGGCGCCTTGTCGCGGATCAGCGAGGCGATCATGTCGAGCAGCCCGCGCACCGCGTTGACCGGCGTACCGTCGTCGGCGGTGATGGAGTCGGGAATGCCGTAGAACGCGCGGTAGTACAGCGCGGGCGTATCGAGAAGCATCAGTCCGGCCACGCGATCATCCTTGCACGTCCGGGCGAATTCCAGGTGCGTACGCGGGCCGTCCGCCGCTAACCTGCGGCCCGTGGACACGCCAGTGCGGAAAGTGGTCGAGGCCCTGCGGGCGCATGGCGCCGAGGGCGAGGTACGCACCCTGACCGAGGCGGTGCCGACCGCCGCCGCGGCCGCCGAGCGGCTCGGCTGCGAGCCCGGCGCGATCGCGAACAGCCTGGTCTTCGTCGTGCCGGGGGAGGAGCCGGAACCCGTCCTCGTGCTCACCAGCGGTGCGCACCGGGTGGACACCAAGCGGGTCGCCGCGCTGCTCGGGGTGCCGAAGCTGAAGCGGGCCACGCCGGAGCAGGTGCTGGCCGCGACCGGCCAGCAGGTCGGCGGCTGTGCGCCGGTCGGGCACCCGCGTCCGCTGCGCACCGTCGTCGACACCTGGCTCGGCAAGCACGACGTGGTGTGGGCCGGCGGCGGCGACGAGTTCACCATGATCTCCACCAGCCTGGACGAGCTGGCCCGGATGACCGGCGGCACCGTCGCCGACGTGGGCGACTGACGGCCCGTCCTCCCGTACGGTGATCGGCCGATCACCTAGAGTGCCGTCCCGTGGCGGACGACAATCGCGGGAACGGCGCCCTTCCGTACGTCGACTGGACGCGCCTGAAAGGCGCGCCGTACCTGCCGGCGGGCGTCCTCATCTTGATCCTGTCGGTCGTCGCGGCCGTCTTCGCCGGGTCCTACAGCCTGGCCATGGCCAACCCGCAGCCGCATCGCATCCCGACCGGGGTCGTGGGCTCCTCCGGGCACGAGAAGCTGATCGTCGGCGGGCTGGAGAAGGCCGTCGACTCCCAGCTCGACCTGCACCGGTACGGCACCCGCGACGCGGCCGCGGCCGCCGTACGGCAGCAGCGGGTGTTCGCGGTCATCGAGCTGCGCGGCGACTCGGCCAAGCTGTGGGTGGCCAGTGCGGCCGGGGCCTCGGTGGCGCGGGTGTTCGAGCAGACGGGGCCGAAGGTGGGCGCGGCCATCGGGGTGCCGATCACGGTCGCCGACGCGATGCCGCTGCAGCCCACCGACCCGCAGGGCCTGGCGCTGTTCTACGTCGCGCTCGCCTCGGTGATCATCGGCTTCGTCGGCGCCATCCAGCTGCACGTGCACGCCCGGGAGCTGAAGGTGTGGGAGCGGTACGCCGCGACCGCCGCGTACGCGATCCTCAGCGGCATCACGATCTGGGCGGTGGTCGACGCCGGGCTCGGCGTCGTGGACATGCCGTTCCCGGAGTCCCCGGCGATCATCGCGCTGACGATGTTCGCCGCCGGGATGGTGTTCTCCGTGTTCAACGTGCTGATCGGGCGGTGGGCGATACTGCCGACGTGGGGGCTGATGGTGATCCTCGGCAACACGTCCTCGGGCGGCGCGGTCGCCTGGCCGCTGCTGCCCGGTTTCCTGGCGTTCCTGGGGCGCTGGCTGCCGCCCGGCGCGTCGGTCAGCGCGCAGCGCAACGCCATCTACTTCCGGCACGACCAGCACGCCGAGCCGCTGATCGTGCTGGGCGTGTGGGCGGTGGTCGCCGCCGTGGCGTTCGCGGTGTTCAGCGGGCGGGAGTCCGGGACGGACGGCGCGGACGGGGCTCCCGGTTCATGATCTTCGCGGGTGGTCCGGGGGCGCTGGTTAAATGGGCTCCGTGACCACCGACCTGTCCCCGCTGTACCCCGCCGACCGGCTCGCGCGTGTCCGCGACGCCGCCACGGCGGCCGGTCTCGACGCGCTCCTCCTCACGCCCGGACCCGACCTGCGTTACGTCACCGGCTACGACGCCAAGCAGCTGGAGCGGCTGACCTGCCTGGTCGTGCCGGCCGCCGGCGAGCCGTTCCTGGTGGTGCCGCGGCTGGAACTGCCCGCCGCGCAGGCGTCCCCGGCCGGGAACCTCGGCGTGGAGCTGGTCGCGTGGGACGAGACCGACGACCCGTACGCGCTGGTGGCCGGGCGGCTCGGCACGGTCGGCCGGGTGGGCCTGGCCGACCGCATGTGGGCGGTCATGGCGCTGCGCTTCCGCGCCGCGATCCCCGGCGCCGAGCAGGTCGCCGCGGGCGGGGTGCTCGGCGAGCTGCGCATGCGCAAGTCCGTCGCCGAGGTGCAGGCGCTGGCCGAGGCCGGCGCGGCCATCGACCGGGTGCACGCCGCCGTACCGGGCCTGCTGCGGGCCGGGCGTACGGAGCAGCAGGTCGGCGACGACATCGCGCGGCTGATCGTCGCCGAGGGCCACGCCCAGGTCGACTTCGTCATCGTCGGCTCCGGCCCGAACGGCGCCAGCCCGCACCACGAGCTGTCCGACCGCGTCATCCAGCAGGGTGAGACCGTGGTCGTCGACATCGGCGGCACGATGCCCAGCGGGTACTGCTCGGACTGCACCCGCACGTACGCGGTGGGCGAGCCGCCCTCGGGCGTGCAGGAGTACTTCGACGTGCTGTACCGCGCGCAGGAGGCGGCGTGCGCGGCCGTCAAGCCCGGCGTGACGTCGGAGGAGGTCGACGCCGCCGCCCGCGACATCATCACCGCCGCCGGCTACGGCGAGTTCTTCTTCCACCGCACCGGCCACGGCATCGGCCTGGAGTCCCACGAGGAGCCGTACATCGTGTCCGGCAGCACCCGCCCACTGGAACCCGGCATGGCCTTCTCGGTAGAACCCGGCATCTACCCCGGTCCCAGCGGCGCCCGAATCGAAGACATCCTCATCTGCACCGACCAGGGCGGCCTCAGAGTGAACAACGCCCCCAGGGAGCTCGTCCGCGTCTGACCCCAGCCCCGGTCCGCCCTGGAGATTTGCGAAGTGCGGGGCGGCGGTCAGGGGGCTGGGCGGGCGGGCCGCCGTCTCGAACCGCCTACCAGGATCGCCCCGGCAATGATCACCGCGGCGCCTACCGGTTCGTTCCAGGTGAGGTGTTCGCTGAGGAGGGTCACGCCGACGATTACGGCTACCACGGGGGCCACGTACGTCACCGTTGAGGCGACCGTCGCGCCGGCGTCGCGGATCAGGCCGTGTTGCAGGACGTATGCGGCGCCGGTGCCCAGTGCGCCCAACGCGGCCACGGCGAGGAGGACGCGGGCCGGGAGGTGGGTGGGCGCGGGGTCCAGGAGCGGCATGGCCACGGCCGACAGGGCCGTCGCGGCGATCAACTGGACCGTGGTGAGCGCGAAGGGGGAGTGGCCGCCGGAGGTGACGAACCGTCGTACGTACGTCCAGCCCAGGCCGTAACACAGCGCCGCGGTCAGCGCCATCAGCGCGCCCACGGCGTCGTGGCCGAGCACGCCGTTCCATACGCCCAGCACCACCAGCACGCCGCCGAACCCGAGCGCCAGGCCGGCCGCCCGGCGCCGCGTGGGCCGCTCATCCGGCAGTGCCAGCACCGCGATGGCCACCGTGAACAGCGGCGTCGCCGAGTTGCAGATGCCGGCCAGCGCCGAGGGCACCCGCTGCTCCGCCAGGCCGAACAGCGTGAACGGGATGACGTTGGACAGCACCGCGGCCACCGCCAGATGCCCCCACGTACGCGGGTCGCGCGGCAGCCGCTCCCGGCGTACCGCCAGCACCGCGCCGATCGCGACCGCCCCGGCCAGGCACCGGCCGAAGGTGATCTGCATCGGTGCCAGCGCCTCGACGGCCACCTTGATGAACAGGAAACTCGCGCCCCAGATCACCGACAGCACCACGAACCGGACGCGCCAGTCCAGCAGCCGCCGCGCCGCCCCGGACCGAGGCGGCGCGGCGGCCTCGGTCAGCACGGGCGCCCGCAGGGGCGCCGGTCCTCGCCCGGCAGTACGGTGCCCGTGAGCTCCCAGCCGCCGAGCGTGCGCCGCCACTGGAGCGGTACGCGCGGCAGGTCGGCCGGTGCGGCGACGCGGTCGAGGCGGATGTGGTCGTCGAACAGCGCGCGCTGGGCGCGGTGCACGTCCGACACGATGGCGGACAGGGCCGTACGGAGCTTCATGGCGTCCAGCTTTCCGGCCCTCGCGGTTAAGGACAAGCGAATTGTTCTTGCCCCCATGGTTTAGCATCGCTACATGCTGGATTTGGGGCGGCTGCGTGCCCTGCACGCGGTCTCGACGCACGGTTCGCTGCAGGAAGCGGCGGTGGCGCTGCACGTCACGACGTCCGCGGTGTCGCAGCAGCTCGGCAAGCTGGAGCGCGAGGTCGGCCAGCGGCTGCTTGAGCGCAACGGCCGCGGCGTACGGCTGACCGACGCGGCGCTGCTGCTCGCCGACCACGCCGACCGCATCCTCACCCAGGTCGAGGAGGCCCGCTCGGACCTGGAGGCGGCGCGCGGCGCGGTCCGCGGGCACGTCACCGTCGCCGCGTTCGCGTCCGGCGCCCGCGGCCTGCTGCCGCGGGTGCTATGCGAGCTGCGCGACCGCTACCCGGAGCTCGCCGTGGAGCTGCGCGAGCTGGAGATGGACGACTCGATCCCGATGGTCGAGCGCGGCGACATCGACGTCGCGGTCGTCAACGACTGGGACACCGAGCCGCTGGCGCCCATCGACGGCATCGTGCGGACGCCGCTGGTCGACGACGTCTTCGACCTGGTGCTGCCCGCCGGCCACCGGCTGGCCGGGCGGTCCGCGGTGAACCTCGCGGAGATGGACGGCGAGCCGTGGATCGGCTGGACCAAGGACTCCATCTGCAACCTGTGGCTGATGCGCACGCTGCGGTCCCTGGGCATCGAGCCGTGGATCGCGCACACCGTGGAGGACCACCACACGCAGATGACGCTGGTCGCCGCCGGTCTCGGCACGGCCATGCTGCCGCGCATCGGCCGCCCGATCCCCGGCGACGACGTACGGATCGTGGCGCTGCGGCCGTCGCTGGCCCGGCACATCTACGCGATCAACCGCGCCGGCGCCGCCCGCCGCCCGGCCGTACGCGCGGTGGTCGGCGCGCTGCGGGCGGCCGGCTCAGATTCCGCTCAAGCCGCTCACGCCTGAGCGGCCGGCACTGAGATGATCGCGTGGACTCCACCGCCGCCGCGAGCCGAGCCGGGTGCGCGTTCCCCCTCATAGGGGCGGGGGAACGCGCACCCCGGGGGATCAGTCGGACGGCGCGATCGTCTCGCCGGTCGCGGCGTCGGTGATGAGGATGGCCTCGACCGGGCAGTTCTCCGCGGCGTCGACCGCGTCGTCGGACGGGTCGGTGAGCTCGTTGACGGGGCTCGACTTGTGGTCCACGAGCTGGAAGTGGGCCGGGTCGAGCGACGCGCACATTCCGGAGCCGATGCACACGTCGCGGTCCACGGCGACCCGCCACGTGCCCTCGGCGGCGTCCTGGGGAGCGTTGGTCATGAGCCCTACCGTCCCACACCCGTTCCGGTGGTGTCCCACGCGACGGGCAGCCCGCGCAGGCCCCGTACGCGCAGGCCGATCTTCCACGGCAGCTCGTCCTCCGGCGCGGCCAGCCGCAGCCCGGGGAGCCGCGCGAGGATCGCGGACAGCGCCTCGGCCAGCTCCAGCCGGGCGAGCTGCGCGCCCAGGCAGTGGTGCACGCCGTGGCCGAACGCCAGGTGCGCGTTGTCCGTACGGGTGATGTCCAGCCGGTCCGGGTCGTCGAACACCGCGGAGTCGCGGTTCGCCGAGATCGACGACACGAACACCGCCTCGCCCGCCCGTACGGTGACGCCGCCGATCTCGACGTCCTCGGTGGCGATGCGCGGGAAGCCGGCGCCCATGCCGAGCGGGATGAACCGCAGCAGCTCCTCCACGGCCTGCGGCACCAGGTCCGGCTTCCGGTACAGCACGTCGAGCTGGCCGGGGTGGGTGAGCAGCGTGTACACGAAGTTGCCGAGCTGGTTCGCGGTCGTCTCGTGCCCGGCCACCAGCAGCGTGATGCCGAACACGACCAGCTCCTCCTCGCTGAGCCGGTCACCCTCGTCGCGGGCCACCACCAGCGTGCCGAGCAGGTCGTCGGTCGGCTCCTCGCGCCGCCGCGCGACCAGCCCGGCCAGGTACCCGCCCAGCTCGTGGTACGCCCGCTGGATCTCCTCCGGCGACAGCGCGGTGGTGGACAGCACCGCGTCGGACCAGGCACGGAACCGGTCGCGGTCCTCGTACGGGACGCCGAGCAGCTCGCAGATCACCCCGATCGGCAGCGGCAGGGCGAGGTGGGCGACCAGGTCGGCGGGCGGGCCCTGGGCGATCATGCCGTCGATCGCGGTGGCCACCAGCTCCTGTACGCGCGGGCGCAGCGCCTCCATGCGCCGGGCGGTGAACGCCTTGGCCACCAGGCGGCGCAGCCGGGTGTGGTCCGGCGGGTCGGTGTTGATGATCGACGGGCGGTAGTTCTCGTCGCGCGTCATGCGCGGCACGTCGTCGCGGTCGCGGGTGGCGGAGCGGGACAGCCGCGGGTCGGCGTTGATCGCCCGGACGTCCTCGTACCGCGTGGCGAGCCAGCCCACGCCGCCGTACGGCATGCGGATGCGGGTCATCGGCTCGGTCGCGCGCAGCTCGGCGTAGAGCGGGTCGATGTCGAGCCGGTCGACCGGGTTGAAGGGGAAGGTGCGGGGTTCGGCGACGCTCATACGGCCACTGTCCCCGAAAACGTCGGTACCGTACACACAATTCAAGTAAACAAGTGTTTACGTGGTGTCCGGAAACCGCCCGCGTGGCAGACTCGGTGAATAGTTGGACGTCCTACTAGTTCACCGGAGCGTGCCCGTGGAGATCGAGCGCTCACTGCCCACACCGGAGGCGTACGACCTGCTCGCGCTCACCCGGGAGATCGCCGACGCCGAGCTGGCACCGCGCGTCGCCGCGGCCGAGGAGGCCGCCGAGTTCCCGCGCGAGGTGTTCACCACGCTCGGCCGGGCCGGGCTGCTCGGCCTGCCGTACCCGGCCGAGTACGGCGGGGGAGAGCAGCCGTACGAGGTGTACCTCCAGGTCGTCGAGGAGCTGGCGCGCGCCTGGCTGACCGTGGGCCTCGGCCTCAGCGTGCACACGCTCGCCTGCTATCCGGTGGCCACCCGCGGCACCGACGAGCAGCGCAAGCGCCTCCTGCCGGACCTGCTGGGCGGTGAGCTGCTCGGCGCGTACTGCCTGTCCGAGCCGGGCTCCGGCTCCGACGCCGCCGCCCTGCGCACCGCCGCCCGCCGCGACGGCGACGACTACGTCGTCACCGGTACCAAGGCCTGGATCACCCACGCCGGCGCCGCCGACTTCTACACGCTGATGGCCCGCACCTCCGGCGACCCGGACGGCCCGGCCCGCGCCTCCGGCGTCACCTGCCTGCACGTACCGGCCGCGACGCCCGGCGTCGCGGCCGCGGCACCGGAGCACAAGATGGGCCTGACCGGATCGCCCACCGCGCAGGTGGCGTTCGACGACGCCCGGGTGCCGGCCGCGAACCGGGTCGGCGCCGAGGGCGACGGCTTCGGCATCGCCATGTCCGCGCTGGACTCCGGGCGGCTGGGCATCGCGGCCTGCTCGGTCGGCGTCGCCCAGGCCGCATTGGACGCCGCCCTCGACCATGCCGTACGGCGCGAGCAGTTCGGCAAGCCGATCGCGTCCTTCGAGGGCATGCGGTTCCTGCTCGCCGACATGGCCACCGCCGTCGAGGCGGCCCGCGCGCTGTACCTGGCCGCGGCCCGCCGCCGCGACGCCGGCCTGCCGTTCGGCACGCAGGCCGCGATGGCCAAGCTCACCGCCAGCGACACCGCCATGAAGGTCACCACCGACGCCGTCCAGGTGCTCGGCGGCTACGGCTACGTCCGCGACTTCCCGGTCGAGCGGCTGATGCGCGAGGCCAAGGTGCTGCAGATCGTCGAGGGCACCAACCAGATCCAGCGCCTCGTCATCGGACGGAACCTCACGGATACAGGTCGGTAACGATCACCTACCCGCCTCTGCCGCCGCCGCGCTCCGAGCTGTACGACAGATGCGTTAACGCGTTCTGACAACCGGGTTGCCTGGGGAGACGGTGTGGCAGAGGTCGTTCTGTCCGAGATCGGCAAGGTCTACCCCGACGGGACCACCGCGGTCACGGATCTGAGCCTGGACATCGCCGACGGTGAGTTCCTCGTCTTAGTCGGCCCTTCCGGATGCGGCAAGACCACCGCCTTACGGATGGTGGCCGGCCTGGAGGAGATCAGTACGGGCGAGGTGCGCATCGGCGACCGCACCGTCAACCGGATCCCTTCACGCGACCGCGACGTCGCCATGGTGTTCCAGAGCTACGCGCTCTACCCGCACCTGTCCGTACGCGACAACATCGGCTTCGGCCTGCAGCTGCGGAAACTGCCGAAGTCGCAGATCAGGGAGCGGGTCGACCAGGCCGCCGACACGCTCGGCCTGACCGAGCTGCTCGACAAGAAGCCCCGGAACCTGTCCGGCGGGCAGCGGCAGCGGGTCGCGATGGGCCGGGCGATCGTCCGGCAGCCGCAGGCCTTCCTCATGGACGAGCCGCTGTCCAACCTCGACGCCAAGCTGCGCGTGCAGATGCGCGCGGAGATCGCGCGCATCCAGCGCGACCTCGGCGTCACCACCATCTACGTCACCCACGACCAGGTCGAGGCGATGACCCTCGGCGACCGCGTGGCCGTCCTGAAGAAGGGCGTGCTGCAGCAGGTCGCGCCCCCGCAGGAGCTGTACGAGCGGCCCGCCAACCTGTTCGTCGCCGGGTTCATCGGCTCGCCCGCCATGAACCTGCTGCGCGCCACCCTGACCGGTGCGGACCCGGCCGGCGCCGTCCTGGAGATCGGCGACCAGCGCCTGCGGATCGGCGCCGCCCCGTTCGACCGGCGGCCCGGGCTGCGCGGGTACCTCGGCAAGGAGATCGTCGTCGGCGTGCGGCCGGAGGACATGGAGGACGCGGCGCTGGCCGGCGAGGCGGACGGCGCGCTGCTGCGCTCCACCGCCGAGCTGGTCGAGGCGCTCGGTTCCGAACTGCTCGTGCATTTCGGCATCGCCGCGCCGCAGGTGGTCACCGAGGACACCAAGGAGCTGGCCCGCGACGCCGGGACCGCCGACCTCGGCGCCCTGGAGGCGCCGCAGACCATCCTCGTCGGCAAGCTCAGCCCGCGCAGCCCCGCCCAGGTGGGCGCGCCGCTCGCC
>Ga0164243_10013449_pt1 | contig 11516 bp, 9 predicted proteins | sample OricompcompostOP_FD_108781 | JGI IMG/M metagenome (GOLD analysis project Ga0164243, IMG submission 108781) | Organic Plus compost microbial communities from Emeryville, California, USA - Original compost - Organic plus compost (OP) | ecosystem: Engineered > Solid waste > Mixed feedstock >... | reverse complement strand
GCCGGCCGGCTCGAACTTGGTGAAGGTGAAGGCCTCCACATATTCCTCGAGCGGCACGCCATATTGCAGGCCGAGCGAGATGGCGATGGCGAAATTGTTCATCATCGCGCGGAAGGCGGCGCCCTCCTTGTGCATGTCGATGAAGATCTCGCCGAGGCGGCCATCATCGAACTCGCCGGTCCTGAGATAGACCTTGTGGCCGCCGACAACGGCCTTCTGCGTGTAGCCCTTGCGGCGGTTCGGCAGCTTCTCGCGCTCACGCACCACGCGCTCGACGACGCGCTCCACGATCTTTTCCGTGACCTGAGCGGCCCGCGCAGCCATGGGCTGGGCGACGAGCGCCTCCACCGCATCCTCCTCGTCCTCCTCGTCATCGGCAATGAGAGAGGAATTGAGCGGCTGCGAAAGCTTCGAGCCGTCGCGGTAGAGCGCGTTGGCTTTCAGCGCCAGCTTCCAGGAGAGCATGTAGGCGTTTTTGCAATCCTCGACCGTCGCCTCGTTCGGCATGTTGATGGTCTTGGAGATGGCGCCAGAGATGAAGGGCTGGGCCGCGGCCATCATCCGGATGTGGCTTTCCACGGAGAGGAAGCGCTTGCCGATCTTGCCGCAGGGATTGGCGCAGTCGAAGACAGGCAGGTGCTCCTCTTTCAGGTGCGGTGCGCCTTCCAGCGTCATGGCGCCGCAGACATGGATGTTGGCCGCCTCGATGTCCTTCCTGGAGAAGCCGAGCGCCGGCAGCATCTCGAACGAGAAATCGTTGAGCTGCTCATCGGTGAAGCCGAGCGCCTCCTTGCAGAAGTCCTCGCCCAGCGTCCATTTGTTGAAGGCGAACTTGATGTCGAAGGCGGATTTCAGCGCGGCGTTCAGCGCCTCGATCTTCTCGTCGGTAAAACCCTTGGCCTTGAGCGTGGAGGGATTGATGCCCGGCGCCTGGTTCAAATTGCCGTGGCCGACAGCATAGGCCTCGATCTCGGCGATCTGGCTTTCGGAGTAGCCGAGCGTGCGCAGCGCCTCCGGCACGGCACGGTTGATGATCTTGAAATAGCCGCCACCGGCGAGTTTCTTGAACTTCACCAGGGCGAAGTCGGGCTCGATGCCGGTCGTGTCGCAGTCCATGACGAGGCCGATCGTGCCGGTCGGCGCAATGACGGTGGCCTGCGCGTTGCGGTAGCCGTGCTTTTGCCCAAGCTCCAGCGCCCGGTCCCAGGCGGCGCGGGCATGGGCGATCAGTGCCGGGTCCGGGCAGTCCTCGGCCTTGAGCGGCACCGGGTTGACCGACAGCTTTTCATAGCCATCCGTCTCGCCATAAGCTGCGCGGCGGTGGTTGCGGATGACGCGCAGCATATGCGGCGCGTTGCGCTCGTAATCCGGGAAGGCACCGAGCTCGGCAGCCATCTCGGCGCTTGTTGCGTAGGCGACACCCGTCATGATGGCGGTGAGGGCGCCGCAGATGGCGCGGCCCTCGTCCGAATCATAAGGAATGCCGGAGGTCATGAGCAGGCCGCCGATATTGGCGTAGCCGAGGCCGAGCGTCCGGTACTCGTAGGAGAGTTTTGCGATCTCCTTCGAGGGGAACTGCGCCATCATGACGGAAATCTCGAGCACCATGGTCCAAAGGCGGACGGAGTGCTCGTACGCCTCGATATCGATCTTGCCGTCCTTGCCGCGATAGGCAAGCAGGTTGATGGAGGCGAGGTTGCAGGCCGTGTCGTCCAGGAACATGTATTCCGAGCACGGATTGGACGCGCGGATCGGACCGGCCTCGGGCGCAGTGTGCCAGTCGTTCATTGTGGTGTTGAAGTGCAGGCCCGGATCGGCCGACGCCCAGGCGGCGTAGCCGATCTTCTCCCAGAGATCCCGCGCTTTCAGCGTCTTGGCCGGCTTGCCGTCGATGCGGCGGACGAGCGTCCAGTCACCATCGTTCTCGACCGCGCGCAGGAAATCGTCCTTCACCGAGACCGAATTGTTGGAGTTCTGGCCGGAGACGGTGAGATAGGCCTCCGAATCCCAGTCCGTGTCATAGGTCTTGAACTCGATCGAGGTGTAGCCCTGGCGCGCGAACTGGATGACACGCTTGATGTAGTTTTCCGGAACCGCGTTCTTCTTCGCCGCCTTGATCTCGCGCTTCAGCGCCGGGTTCTTCGCCGGGTCGAAGCAATCGTCATTGGCGCCTTCGCAGTTGACGCAGGCCTTCATGATCGCGTCGAGGTGTTTTCTCACGATCTTGGACCCGGTGACGAGGGCGGCGACCTTCTGCTCCTCATTCACCTTCCAGTCGATGAAGGCCTCGATGTCGGGATGATCGACGTCGACGATCACCATCTTGGCGGCGCGGCGTGTGGTGCCGCCGGACTTGATGGCGCCGGCGGCGCGGTCGCCGATCTTGAGGAAGCTCATGAGACCGGAGGACTTGCCACCGCCCGAAAGCTTCTCGCCTTCGCCGCGCAACTGGCTGAAGTTCGAGCCGGTGCCCGAGCCGTATTTGAACAGGCGTGCCTCGCGCACCCACAGATCCATGATGCCGCCCTCGTTGACGAGGTCGTCCTGCACGCTCTGGATGAAGCAGGCGTGCGGCTGCGGATGCTCGTAGGCCGACTTGGACTTCGTCAGCTTGCCGGTGAAGGGATCGACGTAATAATGACCCTGGCCCGGTCCGTCGATGCCATAGGCCCAGTGAAGGCCGGTGTTGAACCATTGCGGGCTATTGGGAGCGACGCGCTGCGTGGCGAGCATGTAGCAGAGCTCGTCCATGAATGCCCGCGCATCGGCTTCCGAATCGAAATAGCCGCCCTTCCAGCCCCAATAGGTCCAGGTGCCGGCAAGCCGGTTGAAGACTTGGCGGGCATCCGTCTCGGAGCCGTAGCGCTGATCCTCGGGCAGTTCGGCCAGTGCCTCCTCGTCAGCGACCGAGCGCCACAGGAAGGAAGGAACGTCGTTCTCCTCAACCTTCTTCAGGCGTGCTGGCACGCCGGCCTTGCGGAAATATTTCTGCGCCAGGATGTCGGATGCGACCTGCGAGAACTGCGCCGGGACATCAATGTTTTCCAGCCGGAAGACGATGGAGCCGTCCGGGTTCTTGATCTCGCTCAAGGCCTTGCGGAAGGGGATCTCCGCGTAGGGAGACTGGCCTTCCTTGGTGAACCGGCGTTCGATGCGCATCTTTGTCCCTCTTCAATCCTAAATATAGCGTCCGCCGCAGAACAATGCTCGTCACATTTTACCGCGCGGGCGACTCAAGTTTGCCGCCTGCCGTCACGCCTTGGCAGCATGACGGCGTTCCTTCGTTTCCCCGCCCCGCGCCGCTCCGGCCTTATAGGACGACGCAGCCCCGCCGGGGAAACCGGCTGGTCCATGATGACGCTTCCTGTGATTGTTCTCCCTACGGGAGAATTCACATTATATGGTGCCGAGCATGGCTGCAAACACTAAATATAGTATTAACAGTTTGCTTATGCCAGCCTCAGAACCCGCGCCCCCGCCGTCTTCCCAGGACAGAAAAACGCCATCTCCGCCCGCGACGGCAACGGGCGAAAGCGCAGATAACCAATTACTAGTTTGGAAACTGAACGACTGCTCGACTTCCTGTAAGCGCCCCCCTGTCAGGCGCTCCTCGAACATAAAAAGCGACTCGTTCCCGCCCGTCAAGCAGTCGTTTTTGTAAGTTTTGTGACCGCTACATATTGTGTGTCACGAATGTGGATATCGGGGAGAAGGTCGTTCCGGCCTTGAGCGGTCCCGCGGCAGGCAGCGTCGAGCCGAAGAAGGCGCTCTTTCGCGCCGGGCAACCGCACGGACGGTTATGAGATCATATAGAGAGACATGAAAATCAGCGCCGCCAGAAGGGCGGATGCCGGCACTGTAAGCACCCAGGCGGCGACGATGGTGCGTACATGGGCGCGGCGGACGAGCTTGCGCCGGATAATCTCTTCCCGTGAAAGTCCGGACGAAACGTCTTCCTCCTCGCCGTTGCCGGCGTCAGCACGCTTCCCGGCTTTGCCGGAGCGGCCGTTTTTCGTCCGGGCGTATTTCCGCTCCAGGTAAGCCCGACGCCGCTTGGAATGGGCGGTGTACCATTCACGGAAGAAGCCGACGCCGAAGACCGCTCCAACCGCCGTGTGTGTGGAACTGATGGGTAGCCCCAGAGCCGAGGCGACGATGACGGTGACAGCGGCCGAAAGGGCCACGCAGAAGGCCCGCACCGGATTGAGCTTGGTGATCTGCTCGCCGACCATGCGGATGAGCTTCGGGCCGAAGAGCACGAGCCCGAGCGAGATGCCGAAGGCGCCTATGACCATCACCCAGGCGGGAATCGTCACCTCGGCTGTCACCGCATCGGCGCTGGCCGTGAAAACGATGGCGGCAAGGGGGCCGACGGCGTTGGCGACGTCGTTTGCTCCATGGGCGAAAGATAGCAGCGCCGCCGAAATGACGAGGGGCACGTTGAAGAGCTTCCGGAGCGACTGGTTGCGGTTTTCCATCCCTTCCGATTGCCGACGGACGTGAATGCTGGAAAACGCCCAAACCGCCGCGAGGGCCGCGATACCAAGGACCGCAACCGTTCCGCTGCTCACGTGGACGACCTGGCTCAGGCCTTTCATCGCCAGATAGGCGGTGAACGAGCCCGCCATGATGGCGATGAGCAGCGGCACCCAGCGCCGTGCGGCGGCGATCTTGTCGTCCTGGTAGATGATGACGGTCTTGATCAAGGCGAGAAAGGCAGCCGCCACAATGCCGCCGATCACGGGTGAGATGACCCAGCTCGCCGCGATCTGGCTCATCATGTTCCAATCGACGGCGGAGAAGCCCGAGGCAGTGATTCCGGCTCCCACGACGCCTCCCACCACGGCATGGGTCGTGGATACCGGTGCCCCGATCCAGGTGGCGAGGTGGACCCACAATGCTGAGGAAAGGAGAGCCGCCATCATGGCGCGGATGAAAATGTTCGGGTCACCCACCGTCTGCGGGTCGATGATGCCCTTCGAAATGGTATTCACCACGTCGCCGCCGGCAATCAGCGCGCCTGCGCTTTCGAAAATCGCGGCGATGAGGAGTGCCGTTCCGAGTGTCATGGCTCGGGCGCCGACGGCCGGCCCTACATTGTTCGCCACGTCGTTGGCGCCGATGTTGAGCGCCATATAGGCGCCGACGGCGGCCGCGGCGACGACGATGACGGCGCGCGGTTCGCCGGAGACATAGACGGAGGCGAAAACGGAGGCGAGCGCAAGAAAGAGGAGCGCCAGTCCCGGAGCCACGAGCCTGCGCCCGAGAAGGCTCGTGGCCTGCTCCACGTGGACGAGCTTGTCGAGATCCTTGTCGAGTGTCTGCTTCTTGGGTTGCGCTGGGATGTCGGTCATCGGCAGTTAAGGGCGGGTTTACCGCGGAGGTTTGTCATACGCCTGACCAGATTGCGCCTGGCGACACAAGCGCCACATCGAGGTTAGCCGTGGATAGACCATCTCAGGCGGCTATTTTCCGTGAATTGGATTCGAATGTGGCGAGCAGCTCCTTCAGATCGGGCTCATCCACCATAAGGCCAGCCTCCTTCAGCGAAACCCAGCGATGTGTTCGCTGCTTCATCTCGGGCCAGCGCTTTGCTTCCCGTTTTACCTCGAGAGGGAAGACGGCGACCTCGCATCGCCACCGAAGTCCCGTCCCGGTCTGCTTCTCGTAAAAATAACGCCCCAACTCCGTGCGCGCGACCGTTCCTTTCACCCCCGCTTCCTCCCACGCCTCTCGCGCCGCGGTTTCGGCAAGCGTTTCGTTACCCTCCGGCCAGCCTTTGGGCAGCACCCATCGGCCGGTACCGCGACTCGTTATCAGGAGCACCTCTATGCGGCCCGGCTCCCGCCGCCAGGGAAGCGCTGCCGCCTGCACACGCGGCGGGTTGCCGCCAAACAGCCGACGCAAGTGCTCGACGATGTTTATCAGCCAGCGTTGGCTCACCATTCTTTTCGTCCGGTCTTTCCGGTGGGCACCGATTCTCTGCCTGCAAAAAGATATGGCGTGCAAAGCAATAGGCAAATAGGCGACGGTTATTCAAGTCAGGAAAGAAGTGACGAGAGTCTAGCCGATTTCCCCTTCGGCGATCGGCTTCTGGTAGGAAAAGCCCATATCCCAGGGGAAGTAGATCCAAGTGTCCTGCGACACTTCGGTGATGAATGTATCGATCAGAGGTCTGCCCTTGGGCTTGGCGTAGATCGTGGCAAAATGAGCCTTGGGCATCATGGCGCGCACGATGGCGGCTGTTTTGCCGGTATCGGTGAGGTCGTCAACGATGAGGACGTTGCGCCCTTCATCTTCCAGCAGGGCAGGGGAAATCTCCTTGAGCACCTTGAGTTCGCCCTGTTCGCTATAATCATGATACGAAGCGATGCAGACGGTTTCGATGAGCCGGATGCCAAGCTCTCTGGCGATAACCGCCGCCGGTACGAGGCCACCGCGTGTGATGCAGACGATCGCCTTCCAGCGGCCGTTTGTGCCCGCAAGGCGCCAGGCAAGGGCACGCGCGTCGCGGTGGAACTGATCCCACGAAACGGGGAAAGCTTTTTCGGGAAGGGACATTTGCTGCACTCCGGGCAAGCCGCATCGGGAATGCAGGGGGAATTAGCCGGAAACCTGTGGGAAAGGCAAGGGCGCGCAGATCACCGGGCTCGATAGGCATCTGGTCCGGAACGGAGCGACAGCAGCGCGGAACCTTCCGCATTGCCATGTTCGTTCAAACACCGACCGTATCGGCTCGGCCCGCTATTCAGCTTATTTCGCCTGAGCGTCCAGCCACTGAAGCATCTCGGCGATCTCCTGCTCCTGGGCCGCGATCACTTTCCGCGCCAGCTCCTTGGCCCAAGGATCATCGCCATGCTCCAGTTCCGCCTTGGCCATTGCGATCGCGCCTTGATGGTGGGGAATCATGCCGCAGACGAAGGCAACGTCCAGATCGGGCGCGGTCATGGCGGATCCCATCGCGTCCATGGCGGACATGGATTCCATGAGCGCCTGGTGGCCGGCGTCCAGCCCTTCGCCCATTGGAGCCCCATGGGCTGGCGCGGCGGCCTCGCCCTTGCAGATTTCAGGAAGTTCTGCGGTTGCCGCGGCCGGGGCAGAACCATGGCCAGCATGGTGATCCTGCGCGGCGACCGGCGAGACGGCGGCGGCGAGGAGGACCGAAAGGGCGAGGGCTGATCGCATGCAACTCTCCAACCTAATCCGAGGAGTGGGACGGCCATTATGGCGATTTCAAGCGGCAGAGCGATTTGCCGCTTTATCTTCAACGGGACATGAAGGTCGGCGTTGTCATGGACTCCAGCACGTTTCGGGTGACGCCGCCGAAGACGAACTCGGAGAGCCGCGAGCGGCCGTAGGCGCCCATGACGAGCAGGTCAGCGCCGCTCTCGGCCAGCCGGTTGGCGATCACTTCATCGTGGGAAAGGCCGGATGATTGCTCAGCACACATGGTCACCTCGATGCCGTGCCGCGCGAGCGAAGCGGCAATCGCCGCTCCGGCGATCTCGGCATCCTGATCGAGTGTGTCGCGGGCATCGATGGTCAGTACCTCGACATTCCCCGCCTCCTTCATGAAGGGCAGGGCGTCGAAGGCGGCGCGAGCGGATTCCTTGCTGCCGTTCCAGGCCAGCACGACTTTCTTGAACGGACTGCTGCGGCCGGTGAAGGTGTAGGGGATCAGGAGCACAGGGCGCCCGGTTTCGAACAAGAGTGCCTCTACATCAGCCCTGCGGCGCGAATCCGCATCCGGATCGTTCTGCTGTGCGACCACGAGATCGACCGTGCGGGCGCTTTCCACGCCTGTCACCGCCGAGTCGCCGGAAATGCTTTCGAAGCCGCGCCACTCGTGCATGACGCCTTCCGCTTCCGCGCGCTCATTGAAGAGCGTGCGCAGCGCCTCGTGCCGGCGTTGCGCGTCCTCCTGCATGGCCAGGCTGAAATCCACCGCGGGCGCGCCGAGAGGCGAGGCAATGCCTACGGGGAATGCCTCGGCATGAAGGCCGATCACATGGCTCTCGTGGCGCCCGGCGAGAGGCAGGGTGAAATCGAGCACCCGCAAAGCATCGGCCTCGCTTTGCAGAATGGCGAGCAGAGTCTTGTATGTCATGGGAAAGCTCCATCGGACCAGGTGCCGCAAAATGAGCGCCACGATCGAATCAATGGTGGAAGGTCATTCTCGTTTCAAGAGGCGGTCGAGCATCTCCTCTATTGCCGCCTTGGCCGCCTTGAGTGCTTCTTCCGAACGCGAGCGCACCACCAGTTCGGTCCAGAATCTCCCATCCTCGTGCTTGGGGTACGAGCCAATGATCGTTTCTGGATTAGCCTTTTGAATCTCGGCCAGCGGACCGCCGATCGTGCCTTCGGGAAGGGGCGAGGGGATGGCGACCGACAGGATCTTGGTCCCCGTTTTCAGTGTCGGCACCACATTGTCGAGCATGGCCTGGAAGATGGCGGGTACGCCAGCCATCACAAAGACGTTACCGATGGAGAAACCCGGGGCCACGGAGATGGGATTGGGAATGTGCGAGGCGCCGCGCGGCATCCGCGCCATGCGCTTGCGCGCTTCGGTGAACTCGATGCCCCGAGACCCGAAATACTCTTCAAGCAGCCGGTAGGCGGCCGCGTCGTATTCACAGGGCACTCCGAAGGCGGCGGCAATCGAATCAGCCGTAATGTCGTCGTGAGTGGGGCCGATGCCGCCGGTGGTGAAGACGTAGGTGTAGCGGGCACGCAAGGCGTTCACAGCCTCAACGATTGCCTGTTCCTCGTCGGCTACGATGCGGACTTCCTTCAGGTCGATGCCCACGGCGGTCATCATGTCCGCGAGATGGCCGATGTTCCGGTCCTTCGTGCGGCCCGAGAGAATCTCGTCGCCGATGACCACCATTCCCGCCGTAACAATTTCGCTCATCGGTATTCTTCCCGTTGGACAGTCGTCAGATAGCGGTAACGCTTCCGACCGGCAATGGATGGTGAACACTGTGTGCGACAAGTCGGGAGGTTTCACCGCACTTCATATCACCTAAATCGAATGAGGCGGGGCATGATGCCGCCGCTTTGCGAAGGAGCAGAGGCGACATGGTAAAGATTTTGGTTCTCTATTATTCGAGCTGGGGTCACATGGAAGCGATGGCGAAGGCCGCCGCCGAGGGCGCGCGTCAGGCCGGAGCGGACGTCACGATCAAGCGCGTGCCGGAACTCGTGCCCGAAGAGGTTGCGAGGGAGGCGAACTACAAGCTCGATCAGGAGGCGCCGATCGCAACGCCTTTGGAGCTTGCCGACTATGACGGCTTCGTCTTCGGCGTCTCGACGCGCTATGGCATGATGGCCTCGCAGATAAAGAACTTCCTCGACCAGACGGGCCCCCTCTGGGCCGAAGGAAAGCTCATCGACAAGCCGGCTACCGTGATGACATCCACCGCCACCCAGCACGGCGGCGCGGAGCTTGCGCTGGCCTCCACGCAGCTCGCCCTTCAGCACCATGGCATGATCATCGTGCCGCTCTCTTATGCCTATCAGGCCCAGATGGGCAACGATGTCGTGCGCGGCGGCGCGCCCTACGGCATGACGACGACCACCAATGGCGACGGCTCCCGTATGCCCTCGCAGCAGGAGCTGGAAGGCGCGAAGTTCCAGGGTAAGCGCCTCGCCGAGATCGCAGCCAAGCTCAAGGGCTGACGCCAGAGACCGCAGCGGGCGACTTTTTGCCGCCCGCCATCAAGTTCATCTGCAAACGCGCGGAGGCGACCTTGTCGTTGCCAAAGTTGGACGACATAGTCCGCGCCATGCAGAAACTTCTCATTGCTCTTTGCTCCTTGGTCGCACTTGCAGGCTGTGTTTCAACACAGGAAATTCCGCTCTCGGCCAATTCCTACCAGCTTGAGGTGAGCGGCACCGGCCGCTTCGGCGCAGGCGCCGTTCCGAAGACGACGTTAAAGCGTGCCGCGGAACTTACCTTGGAGAAGGGGTTTACCCATTTCGTCCTCGGGAGTGCGACCATGCAGACCGCCCACACCTATGCGGGGCAGGCCTCGATCGTGCCTCTCATCGCCACGACGCGGTCCAATTCGGTGACAGTCCGGATGTTCCGGCCTGGCGAAAACCCCAACGCCCTCGATGCCCGCTCAATCCTGCAAAGCTACGGCACGTGACCCTTGCTCGAGGATTCGAGCGGCTGCAATGCCCGAGGCTGCTGGGATAATACGCCGGCCAAGGTGAGGCGAGTGGTGCGGACGGCGGGGATCGAACCCGCACGGGCAATGCCCGAGAGATTTTAAGTCTCTTGCGTCTACCGGTTCCGCCACGTCCGCGCGGGCCCGTTTGTCAGAGCTTTGCAGGAAAACGTCAACCATTCTTTTAGTTGATCCCCCGAAGCGGCGGCCGAGCTCCTCGTTCTTGCGACGAAAATCGCCGACATGAGTGCAGAGGCTGTAAACGCCGAAGGCATGATCAGTAAATCCGCTTGTATCAAGAAAAGATACACGGCATCAGTGTATACTGGCGGAGCGATCAATTTTCAGTACGAGCAGGGCTATGCTCGAGAACAAGATGTCCGGCGCTTTGGGCGTCGAGGCTCTGGCGATGCCCGAGCGCGCAAAGGCGGATCGAACGAGCGCGCGAGCTTGAACGGATATCTGCCGTGAGTTCTTTCGCCAGAGCTGTTCGGATCGCTGTGGAGGAGTCGGCCGCCGAGGGCGCCGCCGGCGAACCAAGTCTCTTGCCTTCCGGTTGTTTATCGTCAGCAAAGCTTCGTTTAGGTCCACTATTGACAATTCGGTTGCTCAAACGTGCTAATTAACGTTGCGGGCACGAAGAAGGTGGGACTAGCCACCTGATGGGACGTGGGGATGCGTAGCGAGGGGAATGAATCTCGCGCTGCACGGCGGTTGAGAAGCCGGATCGAGCAGCTTGAATATGCGCGCGACATGATCCGGGAACTCCGAGACATGATGGCGGCGGAACGATTTGAAATGCTGACCTTTCAGCTTGAAATGGCCTATCTGGAAGCAAGCGATCGGCTGCGCGAATTGCACGCCGGGCCGATGCCGCCGACAAGCCCGCCGTCCAACCGCACCTATGCTGGACGCCGGTAGTTGAACAGCCGGCCGGTCGTGATCGATCGGTAAGATTCGCCGTCGTTACAACCGATTGCAACCAAAAATAGAAGCTTGTGTTGAGCGAGTCCTAAATCTTTGCCGCCACAAGGGCGGCATGGCTGAACGTGCTTCCATTGTCAGGTTCTTCAAAGACGGTTCGGGTGCCGCCGCGATCGAATTCGCAATCGTCGCTCCCGTCTTTCTGCTCCTTATTATGGGCATGCTCGCCTATGGCATCTACTTCGGCGCGATACACTCCCTCCAGCAGCTCGCAGCCGACGCGGCGAGAGCGTCGATATCCGGGTTGAACGAAGCTGAGCGCGAAAATCTCGCGCGCCAGTTCCTGGATGAAAATGCGAACGCTTACGCATTTATTGATCGCGAGAAGCTGACACTCGACGTCTACGACAATGCATCAGG
>Ga0164243_10013447_pt1 | contig 11517 bp, 9 predicted proteins | sample OricompcompostOP_FD_108781 | JGI IMG/M metagenome (GOLD analysis project Ga0164243, IMG submission 108781) | Organic Plus compost microbial communities from Emeryville, California, USA - Original compost - Organic plus compost (OP) | ecosystem: Engineered > Solid waste > Mixed feedstock >... | reverse complement strand
CGGGGCTGCGCAACGCCGGGCGTCCGGTGGATCTGGTCGGGGAGTTCGCCCGTCCGCTCGCCCTCCGGACGATGTGCGACTTCCTGGGCGTCACGGCGCCGGACGGTCCCTGGTTCGAGGAGATGTCCAACGCGATCGTCCGCAGCATGGACGCCGGGCTGGATCCCTCGCGGGCCGCGCCCGGGAACAAGGCGCGGGCCGAGCTGAGCAGGATGGTGGCCGAGTGGCTGGAGACGGCCGGCCCCGGCGGCTTCCTCGGAGCCACCCGTTCCGCCCGTGAGCGCAACCCCGGCGTCCCGATGGCGGTGCTGGCCAATTCGCTGCGGGCCGTCCTGCACGCCGGCTACGAGTCGGTGAGCCGGTTGCTGGGCAACGCCCTGGCCCGGCTGGTGGCCGAGCCTGGACTGCCCGCGCGGGCCGCCGCCGAGGAGCGGCTGGACGCGCTGGTGGACGAACTGCTGCGGCTGGAGGGCCCGGTGCAGGCGGACGCCCGCGTGTGCGTGGCCGAGCGGGAGCTGGCAGGCCGGCGGATCCGGCGCGGCGAGGTGCTGGTGCTCATGCTGGGTGCCGCGGACCGGGACCCGGAGGTCTTCCCGGAGCCGGACTCCATCGACCTGACCCGCCGCAGGGGCGTCCATCTGGCCTTCGGCCGGGGAGCCCACGCCTGTCTGGGCAAGGGACTGGCCACCATGCAACTGCGGGCGGTGCTGGAGCAGTTGATCGAGGCGGAGTTGGAGTTCGCCCCTGCGGGGCCCGCCGAGTACGAGCGGACGGCGACGCTGCGCGGGCTGCGGACGCTGCCCGTCCTCGTCCGGCGCCCGGGCTCCGACGCCACCGCACCGTCCGGCACCTGACCCGCGACGCCCGCCGCCCGGGGGCTCCTCCCGGGGGCCCGCCCGAGGAACCTGCCGCGGGCGGGCCCGGCCGGGAGGCACCTCCCGCGTGGCGGCGCCACCGTGCGACGCTCCCCGTCACCGGAGCGGTGGCTCTCACGGGCCCGGCCGGCGAACGGCCGGCCGACGGGCAGGCGGGCTGTCCGTCCCGCGCCGTCGTGCGCTTGCTTCGCGTCGCCCTCACCACCCGGCAGCCGACGATCCGGCCGCCGCTGTTCGAAAGGGAAACTCCGTGCGCCGCTCCTCCAGACCCTTCGCCGGCCGCGCATTGCGGCTCGTCGCGGTCACCACGTTGACGCTCACCTGTCTTGCCGCGCAGCAGGCGACCGCCGCCCCGCCGTCCGCCGGCGGCGAAGGCGCCACCGCGGCCACCGGCCGGAGCGCGGGCGCCGTCACAGCCGACGAGCTGGCCCAGCAGGTCCGGGGCCGTGACGTGCTGCCCCATCTGGAGGCGTTCCAGCGGATCGCGGACGCCAGCGGGGGTGACCGGGGCTACAACCGGCCGGGGTTCACACGCTCGGTGCGGTATGTGACGGCCCAGCTCACGAAGGCCGGCTACCAGGTGCGGCAGCAGAAGGTGCCGTACACCGACTTCGACGTCACCGAGGAGAAGCTGACGGCCCGGTCGGGTGACGGGCAGGAGCGGGACGTGCCGATCCTGATGACCCGCTTCACGCCCTCGACGGACGCCGACGGCATCGAGGCACCGCTGGTGGCGCTGCCCGACGGCAGAAACGGCTGCTCCGACGCGGACTACGAGGGGGTGGCCGCACGCGGTGCGGTCGTCGTCCTGGGCCGCAACGCCTGCGGGTTCGGCCTCCAGCAGCAGGTGGCGGCACGGGCGGGGGCGCGGGCCGTGGTGATGTACTACCCGACCCCGTCGCCGGACAACAACTACCGTCTGATGGGCATCCCGCGGGAGAACTTCGTCATCCCGATGGGCATGGTCTCCCAGACGGACGGGGAGCGGCTGGCCCGGCAGGCGGCGTCCGGCGACGCGGCCCGGGTGCGGCTGACGCTGCGGGCCCAGGACGTGCGGCGCACGACGGTCAACCTCATCGCCGAGACGCGCGGCGGCGATCCGGACGACGTGGTGGTGATGGGCGGTCACCTCGACAGCGTGCCGGAGTCCCCCGGGATCAACGACAACGCCTCGACGGCCGGCACCGTCCTCCGGACCGCGCTGGCGATGGCGCCGCACCAGGACCAACTGCGCAACAAGGTGCGGTTCATGTGGTGGGGTGCCGAGGAACTGATCGACGTGGGCTCGTACTACTACGTCGAGAACCTCTCCCCCGCGGAGCGCGGGCGCATCGCCGCGGTGATCAACGGTGAGCTGCTGGCTCCCTCCAACCACGCGCGGTTCGTGTGGGATCCGGGCACGGGCGGCAGCCACGAGCTGGCCGAGATGTTCGCCGGCTACTTCGACCGGAAGGGTCTGCCGTACGAGCGGCAGGATCCGGGGGCGATCGGTTCGGACCATCTGCCGTTCCAGGAGGCGGGGATCCCGGCCGGCGGCATCGACGGCGGGAACCTCAAGGTGAAGTCGGCGGAGCAGCAGGCCCGTTACGGCGGTACCGCCGGGCAGATGTTCGATCCGTGTTATCACCAGAAGTGCGACCGCCTGGAGGCGATCGACCGTACGGTTCTCGACCAGAACGCTCCGGCGCTGGCCTGGGTGGTGGCGCGGCTGGCCACGGATGACGAGGCGGTGCGGACCGTCCGACAGGCAGGGCGCTGACGGAAGGTCCCGGGCACCGCACACCGGGCGGTCTCCCGGGGCTTCCCGTACACCGGTTTCCCCTGCACGCGGCACACTCGGCATCCGGCATCCGGTATCCGGCATCCGGCCTTCGGCGTTCGGCGTTCGGCGGGCATCCGGGGGCTCCTGGGTGTCCGCCGGGCTCAGCTGTGGGCGTGCGCGGAGGAGAGGAACCAGGCGGGCCCCTCCTCGGCCGCCGCCTGCTCGATGCGCAGGAGCGCGAACGGTTTCATCTCCGGCAGCGCGTCCGTCCGGAACCAGCCCACCTCCAGGGATTCGTCGTCGTTGACACGGGCCCGGCCCGCGGACTCGGCGGTGGCCCGGCAACGGAAGGTGATGTCCATGAATTGGCACACATCGCCGTTCGGGTAGGTGACGGGCTTCTCCACGCCGTGCACCAGCGCCACCCGCTCGGGCACGCACCGCACATTGGTCTCCTCGAACACTTCGCGCACCGCGCAGTCCGCGGGCTGCTCGCCCGGCTCGGGGATGCCGCCGATCACCGACCACAGGCCGGTGTCGGCGCGCCGTCCGAGCAGTACCCGGCCCTCGTCGTCGAAGACGACCGCGCTGACGCCGGGCAGATACAGCAGTTGGTGTCCCGCGGACAGCCGCAGGTCACGAATGAATTCGGGAGTTGCCATGCCCCGACGATACGTCGCGGCCCCGCGGTCCGCGCGGCTGCGGCGCAGCACCCACAGGGCGGTCGCGGCGGCCAGGACGCCCAGGCCGGTCAGCGCGCTCAGCAGGAGCTGCGTCCCGCCGTCGGGAACCACCAGGCTCAGGAGGACGTTGGCGACGAGGCCGACGGCGAGCACGGTCCACAGCAGTGATGTCACGGGGTTCCTCCGCTACGGGTCGGACGGTCTGCGGCCCACCCTGCCCGTCCGCCGGGGCCGTGCCCACGGTGTCCGCTCCCCCGCCGAAGGTGTAGCCCGCTACACCGCGCACCGGGCGGTCCGCCCCGTACGCTGATCGCCATGCGCGGGGGCGAGGGACGTCGGGTGCTGCGGGACGCGGGTCGTGCCTCGGTACATCTGCTGGTGGGGGCCGGGCTCGCCGTGGTCTGCTACGTGATGATCCGTCTGGTGCTGCTCGCCGCCGCGGCCACCCTGTCCGTGATCGGCGCGGGCATGCTGCCGGAGACCGTGCGGCTGCTGCGCGGGCTGGCCGGACTCGAGCGGCGCCGGACCGCCGCCCGGCTCGGCTCCCCCGTCCCCGAGAGGTATCTTCCGCTGGACCGCGGCTCGCTGCTGGAGCGGATCCGTGCCGCGGGCAGCGACCCGGGTACCTACCGGGACGTCCGCTGGCTCGTGGCCCACCTGCTGTACGGGCTGTTGTTCCTGTACGCCGCGATGGTGCTGTGGCCGCTGGGGCTGCTGGTGGACGGTGTCGGTTGCGGACTGGCCGGGCGCCGCCCCGTGCTGCTGCCGCGCATCGGGGACCTGGCGACGCTCCAGGCACGGCTGTCCCGCACCCTGCTGCTGCCCTCACCCAGCGCCCGGCTCGCGGAGCGGATCGACGAACTGGCCGCCACCCGGGCCGGCGCCGTCGCCGCGCACGGTGCCGAACTGCGCCGTATCGAACGGGACCTGCACGACGGAGCCCAGGCACATCTGGTGGCGCTCTCCATGCGGCGGGGGCTGGCCCGCCGCGCCTACGACCACGACCCGGCGTCCGGCCGCGCCCTGCTGGACGCCGCCCAGGACCAGGCCGAGGAGGCACTGGCGCAGCTGCGGCACGTGGTGCGGGGCATCCATCCGCCGGTGCTGACCGACCGCGGACTGGTGGGCGCGGTACGGGCGTTGGCCGCCGGGAGCGGGCTGGAGGTGTCGGTCACCGTGCACGGTACGGCCGGCGGCCCGGGGGATAGTGCCGACGGCGCCCGGCCCCCCGCGGCGGTCGAGGCAGCCGCGTACTTCGCCGTCGCCGAGGGCCTCACCAACGCCGCCAGGCACAGCGGCGCCCGGCGGGCGTCCGTGGCACTAGAGCGCGCGGACGGGCTGTTGCTGGTCCGGATACGGGACGAGGGACGCGGCGGCGCCGACGAGAACGAGGGCACGGGTCTGCTGGGCATCCGCCGCAGAGTGGCGGCGCTGGACGGCACCGTGCGGCTGACCAGCCCCGTGGGAGGGCCGACCGTGGTGGAAGTGGAGCTGCCGTGCGTGTGGTGATCGCGGAGGACAACGCCCTGCTGCGGGAGGGGCTGGTGCTGCTGCTGGGCTCGGCCGGGCACGAGGTGGGCGGGTGTCGCCACGACGGGGCCCGAGGTGTTGCCGCTGCTGGTGGAGCAACGGCCGGACGTGGCCGTCCTCGACGTACGGCTGCCGCCCGACTTCCGCGACGAGGGCCTGCGGGCCGCGCTCGACGCCCGCCGCCTGCTGCCCCGGCTGCCGGTGCTGGTGCTGTCGCAGTATGTGGAGGAGACGTACGCGACGGAGCTGCTGGGCGGCGGGGCGCACGGGGTGGGCTATCTCCTCAAGGACCGGGTCGGGCGGGTGGAGGAGTTCCTGGAGGCACTGGAGCGGGTCGCCGCCGGGGGCACGGCGCTGGATCCCGAGGTCGTCACCGAGCTGATGTCGCGGGGCCGAGGCGGCGGGCCGCTGGCGGCGCTGACGCCCCGCGAGGAGGAGGTGCTGCGGCTGATGGCGGAGGGCCATGACAACGCGACCATCGCCAAGGTCCTGGTCATCACGGAGCGTTCGGTGCACAAGCACATCGGAAACGTCTTCGCGAAGCTGGGGCTGCCGCCCGCCGACAGCGGCCACCGCAGGGTCCTGGCGGTGCTGGCCTACCTCGGCCGCTGACCGCCCCGGCCCCCGCGCGGAGACCGGCCGCGCCCGGCCCGTAGCGGCGGGTCCGGCACACCGGCCGGGGCATGCGCGGACGATCCCGGGGGCCGGCCCTGGGGGCTGGCCCGGCCGGCGCCCGCGGCGGCCGGCGAGCCCGCTGTGGCGGGAGGGAGCGGCCCGGTGTCCCGGTGGGGCTCCACCATGCGGGCCGCGGGGCGGCGCCTGGCCGGGGGCGCTCGTTCAGGTGCGGAGGGCCGCGAGGCGGGTGCGGATGTGGTGGACGGCGGTCTCGGCGTCGTCCACGGTGACGGTGAAGACCCGGCCGTCGCCCAGGCGGAGGACGAGGCCCTCGCCCCGGCGGATGATCACCGCGGTGCCCTTCTCGGGCCGCGAGCGGTAGCCCCATCCGCCCCAGTGGCAGGGGGTGAGGCGGGGCGCGTGGTCGGCGGCGACCACGTCCCGCAGATGGATGCGGCGGCGGGGCACACCGGCGTGGCCGCAGCGCACCTCCAGGGCCTCGTCCTCGACGCGGACCTCGACGTGGACGAAGGCCAGGGTGCCGCAGAGGATGAGCAGTCCGGTGGCGACGCAGCCGACGACGGACATGACCAGCGGCACGAGCCCCGACGACCAGCCGGGGTCCACCGCCAGTTCGATGCCGAGGGCCAGGCAGCCCGCGCCCAGGGCGGCGAGCGCCCACTGGAGCCGGCTGGTGGCCCGCCCGGTCCACACCGCCGCTCTCGCCGAGGCGACGGCGAGGGAGGTGGCGGGGGCGACGGTCTGTTCGCTGTGGTGGCGAGGTCCGGCGCCGCCCTCGGGGGGCAGCGCGCCCTCGCGGGGCTGGTCCCTCATGTTCGGCAGCGTACTCCCGACAACGGGCGCGGGCAGCCCGAAGCGGCGACGCGGTCGTGACTCTCCGATCGTTCCCTCCGCCGCCCGGACACGCAGCGTCACCGGCGCAGACGAGCCGCAGGCGGCGGCGCGGGCGGAGACGCAGGCCGAGGGGCGGAAAGAAGCGCAGGTCAGCCGCGTACGGCGCCGGCGGAGGCGAGGAGGCGGCCCTCGGCGTAGGTGAGGGCGGCCTCGGGGAGGGCGGCGGGCCTGCCGCTGTGCAGCACGGTGAGTCCGCCGGTGGGTGCGGCGCCGGCGTCCGGGCCGCTGCCGGCGCGGCGCAGCGCCTGGGCGCAGACGGCGACGGCGGAGCCCTGGAGGGCGGGGCCGACGGCGCCGGAGGCGCCCAGGGCCTCACGGATGCGCTCCCCGACGAGTTCGTAGTGGGTGCAGCCCAGGACGACGGTCTCCACGTCGTCCGGGGTGCGTTCGGCCGCGGCGTGGACCGCGGTGGTGATGAGCTGTTCGTCCCCGCTCTCGATCGCTTCGGCGAGGCCGTGGCAGGGCACGCCGGTCACGTCGGTGCCGGCTGCGTACTCCTCGATGAGCCGCTGCTGGTAGGGGCTGCCGGTGGTGGCCGGGGTGGCCCAGACGGCGACCCGGCCGCCGGTGCCGGCGGCTGCGGCGGCGGCCGGTTTGACGGCCGGTACGGTACCGATCACCGGGAGTGCGGGCTCCAGTTCGGCGCGGAGGGTGGGCAGCGCGTGCACGGACGCGGTGTTGCAGGCCACGATCAGCGCGTCCGGTTCGTACGCGGCGGCGGCGCGGGCGCACAGCAGGGCGCGCTCGGTGATCCCGTCCGCGTCGCGCGGCCCCCAGGGCATGCCGTCCGGGTCGAGGGAGAGCACCAGGTCGGCGTCGGGGCGTGCGCGGCGTACCGCCGCAGCCGCGGCGAGCAGGCCGATACCGGAGTCCATGAGCGCGATCTTCACGTGGAGCAACTGTAATCGATCGACCGTCCGGGCCCGGCCCGGTCAGGGTGCCGCGCGGGCCGGGCTTGGGGCAGACTGCGGCACGATGAACGCGCCGACCTGGATCACCGCCGTCCCGCTCGTCTCGCTGGCCGCATGGGTGTGGCTGCTGCTGGGGCAGGGGTTCTTCTGGCGGACCGATGTGCGCCTGCCGACCGTGCGCGGACAGCCGGAGCCGGCCCGGTGGCCGTCGGTGGCCGTGGTCGTACCGGCCCGCGACGAGGCCCAGGTGCTGCCCGAATCGCTGCCGTCGCTGCTGGCGCAGGACTATCCGGGGGACGCGTGGGTGCTGCTGGTGGACGACGGCTCCACCGACGGGACGGCGGCACTGGCCCGTTCGCTCGCCGAACGGACACCGGACGGGCTGCCGTTGACGGTGCTCGACGCCGGTGAACGGGAACCGGGGTGGACGGGGAAGCTGTGGGCCGTGCGCCGCGGCGTGGCGCACGCCCGCGCGAGCGCGGAGCCGCCCGCGTTCCTGCTGCTGACGGACGCGGACATCGCGCACGCGCCCGACTCGCTGCGCCGGCTGGTGCACGGCGCGCTGGCCGGGCGGCTCGATCTGGTCTCGCAGATGGCGCGGCTGCGGGTGCGCACCGGCTGGGAGCGGATGATCGTACCCGCGTTCGTCTACTTCTTCGCGCAGCTGTATCCGTTCCGCTGGGTCAACAAGCCCTCGGCGCGGACCGCGGCGGCGGCCGGCGGCTGCGCGCTGCTGCGCACTCAGGCGGCGGAGCGGGCGCGGATCCCCGAGAGCATCAAGGACGCCGTCATCGACGACGTGACGCTGGGCCGCGCGGTCAAGCGCGCGGGCGGACGGATCTGGCTGGGGCTCGCGGACGGGGTGCACAGCGTGCGCCCGTACGTGGGACTGCGTCCGCTGTGGCGGATGGTCTCGCGCAGCGCCTACGCGCAGCTGCTCAACAATCCGCTGCTGCTGGCGGCCACGGTGCTCGGGCTCGCCCTGGTGTATCTGGTGCCCCCGGTGTGGGCCTGCGCCGGTTCACCGGTGGGCGGGGCGGCCTGGCTGGTGATGACGCTGACGTACGTGCCGATGCTGCGCTACTACGGCCGGCCGCTGTGGACGGCGCCGCTGCTGCCCGTGACGGCCGCGCTGTACCTGGCGATGACCATCGACTCGGCGGTGCAGCACTACCGGGGCAGGGGCGCAGCGTGGAAGGGCCGCACCTACTCGTGAGCCTCCCGCACCTCGCGCCGCCGCCCCGTCACGCCGCTCACTTGCGGCCCGGGGTCCACTGCATGCCCCAGCCGTACTCCTGGTCGACAGTGCGCTGCGGGCTCACCCCGCGCCGGGGCACCAGATAGCGGGCCTCCCGGCGGACGATGAGCTCGCCGTTCTCGTTGGTGATCAGCGCGAGGGCGCACACGGTGGAGGGCACGGTGCACTCGTCGAGGGAGAAGTCGACGGGCGCGCCGTACTGGGGCCGGAGTGTGACGGTGGCGTGCAGCCCGGCGAAGCTGCGGGCGCCCTCGTAGATGGTGACGAAGATGAGGACCCGGCGCAGTTCGGCGGTGTGGTCGAGGTTGATGGTGAGGTTCTCACCGGTCTCCACGGCGCCGCTGCGGTCGTCGCCGTCGAGGTGGATGAAGGGCGCGCGGTGCAGGGAGCCGAAGGAGTTGCCGAGGGCCTGGACGACGCCCTTGCGCCCGTCGGTCAGTTCGTAGAGGGCGCACAGGTCCAGGTCGGGGCCGGTCAGGACGCCCATGGCGCGGGACAGCCGTCCGGCCAGGCCCTTGGGCTGCTGGGCCTGGGCGGTCCAGTTGAGGTTGACGCGCATGGTGCCGGAGGTGCCGCCCTGTTTGGTGAGGGAGACCGACGGCGCTTCCTTGGTGAGCGTCACCTTGCTGAGCCGTACGGGCGCGGCCGGCCGCTGCGCGGCGGAGGGCTGAGGGGTTGAGGGCTGGGCGACCGAGGGAGCGGGTACGTGGGGGACGCCTGGCGAGGCGGGGCCCTGCGGCAAGGGGGGCGCCTGCACCCCGGGCGCGTCGGGGACGTGCGGGGTCGGCGGGCTGTGCGGGTGGACCGGGACGCTGCTGCCGGGCGGCGGGGTGGCGGGCTCGTCCACGGTGATGCCGAAGTCGGTGGCCAGACCCGCCAGTCCGCTGGCGTAGCCCTGGCCGACGGCGCGGAACTTCCACGCGCCCTGTCTGCGGTACAGCTCCCCCAGCAGGTACGCGGTCTCCCCCGAGGCGTCTGCCGGGTCGAAGCGGGCGATCTCCCGGCCGCCCCCGCCGCCCGCCGCGCCCGTCTCCGTGAGGCGCACGTACAGGCCGGGAACCTGGCCGAAGGTGCCGCCGTCGGCGGAGGCGGCGATGACGACGCGGTCGATCTCCGGTTCCAGCTGGGCGAGTTCGACGGTGAGCGTGTCGGTGCCTGCGGCCCCGGCCGTGCTCTTGCCCTCGTGCCGGACGGCGCCGGAGGGGTGCCGCGGCTGGTTGTAGAAGACGAAGTCGTCGTCCGAGCGGACCTTGCCGCGGGCGTCGAGGAGCAGGGCGGAGGCGTCGAGGTCCGGCACTCCGGAGCCGGCCGACCAGCCCAGTTCGACCCGTACCGCCTGGGCGGGTACGGGGACGTTGGCCCCCTTGCCCATCGTCATGACCACTCCCCCTCCGGCTCGGTCGTCCCGCGTGCGCTCCCCTCCCAACCTATTGCACACCGCCACCCCTTCCTAAGCCCCCCACACGCCCCTGGGACGGCGGGGGCGCGAACGCGAACATCTGGTGCGGGTAGGGGCGTTCTCCGTCATTGCCGGTGGGCTTATGCTTCTGTCAGCTTCTCCTCCCGCGCGCCCGGAAAGGGACAGGCGGGAACAAGCCGTCCCGCCATGTCTGACCGGGCGTCATCACGGTCGCCATGAGGGGCGTTCGCCCTGACCGTGCTCCCCCGCGCACCTTCCGGCGCGGTGACCCGGACGGGGTGGAAAACCGGCCTTGGCCAGCGGTGATGCGGGTGGGGCGGGCGTTCCTTGTGTACCTCTCTAGTGCCGATGCTGATTGTGGGCTTAACTTATGAGCATGACCTCCCCCCGCAGCTCTTACAGCGGCGGCTACTACGCTGCATCGTCCTACCCCGAGACGCCGATCTACGACATGCTCGTCGCCGAGCGGGGCACACCTCAGATCGCGCCCATCCGGGTGCCGTCGGCCTATGACACGGGGAGCACGGGCGGCGCGCTCGCGGCACTGCCCCCCGCGCTGCCTTCGGGTCACGAACCGCAGCCGCCGCAGCCGGCGCCGCTGCACCACACTCCGGCGCCGTCGTACGGGTATCAGGGGGCTGCGGCGCCCCAGCCGCAGATGCCGCAGCCGGCCCCGCAGCAGGCCGCTCCGGCGCCGATGCGCCAGCAGCCGGTGCGGCAGGCTCCCGCGGCGCTGCCGCCCGGCGGTGGCGGCGGCCAGAGCGGCCCGGTGCCGCTCCAGCACACGCCCGCGCCGCACATTCCGCAGCAGGCGCCGCCGCGCGGCTACGGCTACCCGGGGCCGGGGGGCCCGGCACAGCCGCAGGCGCCGATGCAGCAGCAGCCGCAGCAGCCGCAGGTGCAGGTCCAGGTGCAGCAGTACCAGCAGCAGTCGGTGCACAACCAGGCCACGCAGTACATGCGGCCGGTGGCACCCCGTCCGGCGGCGCCCCGCCCGATGCCGGGTCAGCACGAGGACCCCTACGGCGGCCACCAGTACGGCCGCGGCTACTGAGGCACACTCCGGGGCACCTTCGGGAACGTTCGTGCGGGCACCGTCGTTGGGAGGACGACGGTGCCCGCACGGGTGTCCGGGGCCCGGCGCGCTCAGCGCTCCATCAGCCGTGACCTGATCAGGAAGCGCACGCCCTCGGGGGCCTCCAGCGAGAAGCCGCTGCCCCTGCCCCGTACGACGTCCACGGTCAGATGGGTGTGGCTCCAGCGGGCGAACTGGCTGGCGGACATCCAGAACGGCACGGGCTCGGCGAGGCCGTCCACCTCCAGTTCGGCCAGCAGCACATCACTGGCGCCGGTACGGAACTCGCCGCACCCGTAGCACATGGGGCTGCTCCCGTCGCAGCAGCCGCCGGACTGGTGGAACATCAGCGGGCCGTGCTTGGCCGTCAGCATCCGCAGCAGCTCGGCGGCGACCGGGGTGAGGGCCACCCGCTCCGGCCCGTCCCGGACCGCCCCCTCGTCACCGGCCGGGCGCTGCTCCTGAGCACCCAT
>Ga0164243_10013446_pt1 | contig 11517 bp, 9 predicted proteins | sample OricompcompostOP_FD_108781 | JGI IMG/M metagenome (GOLD analysis project Ga0164243, IMG submission 108781) | Organic Plus compost microbial communities from Emeryville, California, USA - Original compost - Organic plus compost (OP) | ecosystem: Engineered > Solid waste > Mixed feedstock >... | reverse complement strand
TTCGAAGTAGTGCCCACCATTACGGCTTCCGGCGGCGCCAGTAAGATGAGTAATTTCCTGTTCCATCCCGGCCTGCTCGTATCGCTCGGCAAAGGGTTTACGCTCGCCAACCGCCTTGCCTTTGAAACCAGCGGCAGATACGGCTTTACGCCGGTGTTAAACAAAGCGGTCTTCAAAAGGAAGGACCATGGCTATTTTGTAGCCGTTCCCTTTCCCGCGCGGTTCGGAAATAATATAGCCGCCACCGTTGGAGTAGGCTTGCAGGTGGGCGTTACCTTCTGATGCGGGTTACATTTGAAACACATTGTACTTATGGCCATCGGGGTCGGCAAATACAAAACCGTAATATTTTCCCTGCACCAGCTCCGGCCTGGAAACGATGGTACCGCCGGCATCCAGGATTTCTTTTTCGCAAGCGTCCACCTCTTCCCTCGTTTCAAAAGAAAGCGTGAAAATAATTTCATTGCCGGCGGCAACATCGGCTATCGGCCCTTTCATAGCGGGGCCCAGCACATCCGCCAGGAAGAAATGCAGGATGAAATTTTCTTCCCCGAAGAAAAAACTCGTCAGCTGCTCCGATGCGCCATTATGTTTAAACCCAAGCGCCTTGTAGAATTGCGTGGTACGATCCAGGTCGCTTACCGGGAAATTGCCCCATATCTTTTTTACTTTCATAAACGTAGTTTTTTGTTTACGCTTCAAAAATAAATGATCCGCCACAGTGCCATGGTGGCCGGATGCGTATTTCTGAGGGGGAATTACGTCAATTTATTTTTTTGGGGGAGAGATTTAATGCCGCGGGGCGCATGGTCCCGGCCTGGGCGGTAATTAAACCGGGCCTTCTGCCTAAACATCCAAACTATTTACGATCCGGATATACTCGTACTGGAGGTCCTCGTGCAAGGTGTCAATCGCCTTGACGGCCTTCTTCAGCAGCTGCATGTAGATATTCAATAGCTGCACATTACGCTTGCTGACCATCGCGGCTTCCTTCATCTGCCGGCAGATGTACAGCAACAGGTCCGCCTCGGTTTCCTTATCTCCCACATAACGTATATACTTGCTCGTTATACGGATGATCTTTCTCAATTTCTTCCTGGCGGGATAGGATTTTTCCCGGTTGATCTCCGCGAAGGCTTCGTCGATTTCCGCTTTCACGGCGGCTACGTAGCCGGGCAGGTCGTCCGCCTCAAATAACAGGTAGGTCAGTAATTCCTTGTTGTCAACTTTGAATTTCGCCAGGCGCAGGCAGATGGCCACGAGGCTTTCATGCGGTAAGGTCTTCAACTCCTTCTTGATATCACTGACAGATGCTGACTTCATATATATCCGGTTATTCTACGGGCCGGGGCTCACTTTTGGCCGCCAGCCAGGAGTTAAAGATAGTATAGAATACGGCCATTATGATGGCGCCTTTGAAAATTCCCGTAAAGCCCCAGGCAGCGAGACCGCCCACTACGCCCAGGAACAGGATTAAAAAAGGCAGCTTGCCGCTCTTCGCTATCAGCAGCGGCTTCAGGATAGCTTCCCCTATTTGCAGCGCCGCGCCGTAGATGATGAGGAACAGGGTCACGCCGGTATGCCCCTGCGTGGCCATCCAGACGATCACCGGTATCCAGATCAGCAATGGGCCTATCTGTATCAATACCACGAAAAATACCAGTGCGGATAAGCCTAACGCGAACGGTACTCCGCCGATGGCAAACCCAATCCAGGATATAAGGCCGGTAATGAAAGCCGTGCCCATCACGCCAATGGATACGCCTTTGACCGCCATGATGGTGGCATCCAGGAGGTCCTGCCCGTCCTTTTTACCCAGCAGGTGCTGTATGGCAAGCCGGAAAGGCCGCACGGCATTTTCCCCTCCTACCAGCAGGAAGGCGGAAACGATAATACCGATGATCAGTTGCAGGGCAGCGCCAATAATTTCTGCGCCGCTGCTCACCACGTGTTTCACCACGATGCCCACCTGGCGTTCATGGCCGCTGAGCGTCGCATGCGGGCTCTCCCGCAGGCTCTGCCAGTAAGCGTGTATGTCCGGCCCAATGTACGGCAGTTTCACCAGCCAGTCAGGCAGCGGCGGCAGCCCGTTTTGCCGGGTATCGTTGATCCACTCCACGATTTCCCGCATGTGCGAACTGATGGCGCTGATGATAAACGTTACCGGGAGTGCGATCACCGCTACGAGTATGACCGCATACAACACGGCCACCAGCGTGCGCCGGCCGCCCATGCCCGCAACCATTCTTTCAAACAGCCCATGAAATGATACGGAAAAGATCAGGGCAAAAGTGAGTACCCCGAAAAAAATATGCAGTACGTGGTAAAGAGCCAGCAGCAAGCCTAACAGGAGGAGCAACACCAGGATCGTTTCTATCAGATTCCGGGAGCCCTGACGAAAATGCGCATTCATAAGATATACTTTTTCGGTGTACTGAATTTACTACTTATCAGGCATCTTCCGCGCGGGGCGGCGCCAAAAAAAAGCCCAATGACACCGGGAGGCGCATTGGGCTGCAATTATTTTTTATTTGCCGCAAGATCCATCAATCGTCATCGTCTTTCTTCTTTTTTTCCAGGATCACGAAAGCGCTTCGTTTAGGCGCAGGCATGATGGCCTCTTCCCCTTTGAAGTATTTCCAGATCACCTCGTTCAGCTCCAGGTCCGGCGCGGCGTCTTCTTTGGTGAGGTCGTATTTTTCCGACTTCCTGCTGCTTTCGTTTACGGCTACGTTACGCTCTTCCAGGTCCACCTGCGCGGGTTTCACCGTGTAAGGCGTAAAATCAGGCGTTGCCGTGAAGCATTCGTACAAAGGCATGGCGGCAGCGTCGTACTGGCTCATGGGCGGCAAGCCCAGGATCAGCTCCATGGTACGCAGGAAGCCGGAGGTGGAGTACATGGTATGCACCACTGCTTTCCGCTTTACATAAGGGCCTATTACGAATGCCGGGGAACGGTGCGCATCCACATGATCAGGGCCGTTCTGCGCATCGTCTTCCAGGATGAAAACGACGGACTCCTTCCAGATAGGGCTGTGGGAAAGGTGGTCCAGCAGGCGGCCTACAGCCAGGTCGTTATCCGCTACGGCTGCCCGCGGGGAATACTTGCCCTTGCGCTGCCCGCTCGTATGATCGTTAGAAATGCGGATGGTGCTGAATTGCGGCACCTGGTTAATGGCCAGCAGGGAGTCGAAATCGTGCTGCCAGGCGTCTACACGCACCTGGTCCTTGATATCCATATCAAATCCCGGGGAGTAGGGCGACATATGCCCCTGCAATGTTTTCAGGCTGGCTTTATTGTAGGAGCCGAATTCCCCGTAGCTGCGGAAGCTGATGCCTGCGCGCTGGCAGTAATCCCAGATGAAGCCATCCTTCGGATAGGTCACCGGCCGGCCTCCTTCGTAGCTGGTAGTACCGCCACGGTTACCGTAGGTGGTAGGCCAGGTTTTTTCCACCACGTCGGTGGCATAGGCGGCCATGCTCCAATTGTGCCCGTCCGCGCTCACTTCCGCATCCACGTAAAAATTATCCAGCAGTACAAAGTCCTCCGCAAAAGCGTGGTGGTTCGGCGTGATATGCCTGCCAAACAAGGTCAGGGAAGAGTCCCCGTTGCCCTGGGGCAGGTCGCCCAGCACCTGGTCGTATGTACGGTTTTCCTTGATGATATAAAACACGTATTTGATAGGAGAAGTATCCCCCTGTTTCCTCGGAACCGGGTTACCCGCTTCCCCATCCGCCAGCAGGGCCTTTTTATCGGAGAAAGGCGTATTGGCATAAACCTGGCGGGTGTACGATTTAAGTTGTTCCTCCTTAGGCGCGTCAATAAACGACAGCGAGCCTTTGAAGAGGCCGGCGATGTACTGCAGGCGGCTGTTGGCCGTGCTGCCGGTATGAATGCCGCTGTTATCCAGCTTACTCACCGGCTGCGGGCCCAGCGGGTTTGGTAACGACGTGTTGCCTTTCCCGTTAGCCACCAGTATTTTCGAGCGCAATACCTTCACGCTCGTAGGATACCAGCCCACCGGTATAAAGCCCATGCTTTGACTGCGGCCGGGAACGCTCGTATTAAACACGCTGAGGCAGTTGTTATCTGCGTTGGCGATATACAGTACCTTCTCATCCCTGCTCAGCGCCAGGCCGTTGGTAGTGGAGCCGCTAAGCTGGGTAGGATACAGCGTGGCGGAAATGGTTTCTATTACCTTGCCGGTATTGGTATTGATGACGGACACCGTATTGTCGTTAGCGTTAGCCACATACAACACCGTTCCTTTTTTATTCAGGAGCAGCTCATTGGGGTGGTTGCCAACGGCAATGGTTTCCGTAATTGCAGCCGTGGCGGTTTGGATGACCACTACGCTGGCTGCGCCCCATACGCTCACATACAGCTTGCTTTCATCCGGGGACAGTACGCAGCTGTAGGCAATGTCCGGCAGCTGGATGCGGTGCAGTACCTGTTTGGAAGCAGGGTCCAGGATGTACACCGCGCTGTCCTCCTTGGTGACGGTATATAAACGGGTATTTTTTTGGTTAACCGCAATGCCGGCCGGGCTGATCTTTTGCGCCGGCCATGGCTTGCCGAGGCGGATGGTGTCCGCCTTTCCGAGCTTGCCGCCGGCAATGGGGAAATTCAGGATCCAGTTGTCGTTGGCCCCGGAGGCGTACAAATGCTTTTCATCTTTGGTAAAGGCGAGTCCGTACCAGGCTTTGCCCACCACCACGCTGTCCAGGATGGTTTCCTTTGCGGGATCGATCAACTGGATAGTTTGCGTGCTTTGCCCGTTATTGGTAACAGCCAGGTATTTACCGGAGCTGCTCAGCTGGATGTTTAACGGGAGATCGCCCAGGGGGATGGAATGCCCGGCAGGACTAAGCTTCCAGCCGTTGGGAAGCAGAAGCTGTTTCGTGGCCGGCTGCAATCCCGGCGTTTGTGCAAATGTGCTGAATCCGGCTATGGATAGCATCGACAGCAGTAGAACTGATGATTTCATACGATGTAATATGCTCTTGGCGCAATAGAAATGCGAAAGTAATCAAACCGGTAAAGGATTTGCCGCTGCTATATTATCTTATTGTTAAACCGGCTTACTTAAAAATAATACAATTTTGGAAGCAGGTCAGGTGGAATATTCACCGGTGGAATCATGCCTTTTGCCGAAATTCCTGTAGCCCATGGTGCCGTGTACTTTTTTAGCCCTACATTTGACCCCGGCATTCTTAACCCGTGTCAACCAAAAAAATCCTATCATACCAAATCAACACTATGCAACAGACAGACAAATCGTTGAAACGTAAAGTGAACTTCTTAATGTACTATGCAGTGATCAGTACTGCCGTATGTATGGTATTCCTCCTCTCCTCTTTTGCGGGGAAAGACAAGACCCTGACAGCAGATGAACTCACCGTTAAACGCATTACCGTAATCGGTGAGGACAATCAGCCGAGAATAGTACTCAGTAACGAAACGCGCCAGCACTCCGGCAGAATGGACGGGAAAGACTTCAAGCAGCGGGAAAGGCCTGCGGGCATCATCTTCTTCACCAACAGAGGGGATGAATGCGGCGGCATCGTGGCTGCCACCACAGATAAGGACGGCCAGGTAAACCACGGCATGTCCTTCACGATGGACAATTACCGGGACGACCAGGTGATACAGATCCTGAACGATGAAACCTACGAAAAAGGTAAAGCAGAAATTTTCCGTGGCCTCATGGTGAACGAATACCCGCTGGGTAGCAACCTCTATGAAAAAGTTGCCAAAAGCGAAGAACTGGCAAAGATACAGGACCCTAAGGAGCGCGAAGCGAAACTGGCCGAATTCTGGGCCAAAGCAGGCGCTAAAAGACGCCTCCTGATCGGCAGGACGGTGAACAGCGATGCAGGCCTCTTCCTCCGCGATGCCAACGGTAAGCCACGTATGAATATTTATGTGGACAAGGATGGTAATCCAAAAATTGAAGTCATTGACGACAAGGGGCAGAAGAAAAACGTATTGCTGCCGCAATAAAGCAAAAGAGGATGCGGCCTGTGGCTGCATCCTCTTTTACCGGTTATATCGGAAGGGATTATCCCCGCTTATCGATTCGCTTGATCTCTTTGGCAAAGTAGCCTTTTGCATTTCTGTCGCGCAAAAACGAGACCTTATCTTTTTCCTTTACAGGCATTGCTAAGTCGTTCATATGAAAGAATATGTCCTCCCTGGATGAATCGTCAGAAATAAATCCAAAACCTTTGGTAGGATTGTAGAAAGTCACCATCCCGGTACGCACAGGGTCTTCTTCAGGCCTTGGCGCAGCGCCGATGCGGATGTCTTTCGAATCAATTTCCACCTTGTTGGACTGGTCCGGCGGCGTAGCGCTGAGGTTCCCGTATTCGTCCACATAAGCGAGCATATCTTCCAGGCTTTTGCCCTTGTTGTTGTTCAGCTTACGTTCCTGCTTTTTTGCCGCCTTGTTTTCTTTGGCTTTGGCTTTCTTATTTCTGTTTTCTTTTTTTGAGAAGGATTCTCCCATAGTTACCTGGTTTTAGTTATATCGCAATATTGCACCATACGAAATTTGTGAGTAGTAAAGCGTTTAAATACGGCAGCTGGAAAAGCGAAGACTGAGGAAGAAAAGAAGAAATCCAGACTAGATCAGAAGAAGCCGAGGCAGGAGCCTGATGTATTTCAATAAAGATAGGCTTAAAAAACGAATTACAGCGTATTAAATTTGAATCCCGGCAAATACAGGATATTCCTTGATTTCTTTAACTTAGGTTTTTGCCGGAGAAAAACCCATTAATATTCGAGAGATGATACCTCAGTTTTCTTTTTATCTCACCCTGATTGTTATCATTATTGGCATTATCATGCTGGCCAATAAGCTGAAATTGGCTTACCCGGTGTTGCTCGTATTGGCAGGCCTGGCGCTGAGCTTAATACCCGGGGTGCCCATGCTCCGTATGGATCCTGAATTGATCTTCGTCATGTTCCTTCCGCCCCTGTTGTACGAGGCTGCCTGGGCTATTTCCTGGAGGGAGTTGTGGCGCTGGCGCCGCATCGTTGGCAGCTTTGCTTTTGTAGTGGTGTTCCTCTCCGCAATGAGCGTGGCTTTTGTAGCCAACCACTTCATACCTGGGTTTTCGCTGGCATTGGGCTTCCTGCTGGGCGGCATCGTTTCCCCGCCGGATGCGGTGAGCGCCAGCGCTATCCTGAAGTTTGTGGATGTGCCCAAACGCATGTCCACCATACTGGAAGGGGAAAGTTTACTGAACGACGCTTCTTCCCTCATCATTTTCCGCTTTGCCTTCATTGCCCTCAGCACGGGCCAGTTTATCTGGTACCAGGCCCTGGGCAGCTTTGCCTGGATGATCGTGGGCGGCATCGGCATCGGGTTGCTCATTGCCTGGCTGATGATTGAGGCGCAGAAGCGCCTGCCTACGGACGCCAATATGGATACGATTATCACCATCATCACCCCTTACGTCATCTACATGGTGGCGGAGGAGGCGCATAGCTCCGGCGTACTGGCCGTGGTTTGCGGCGGCCTGCTCATGTCCAACAAGCGGCACTCCTTCCTCAGCAATACCTCGCGGCTCCGCGGCGTAAACGTATGGCAAAGCATTGTGTTTGTGCTGAACGGGCTGGTGTTCCTGCTCATTGGGCTGGATTTGCCGGAGATCACCAGCGGACTGGAAAACGTCAGCCTCATGAAGGCCATCGGGTACGGCCTGCTGGTAACGGCAGTACTGATCGTTGGCAGGATATTGGCCGCCTATGGCGCGGTGATCGTTACCCTGATCGCTAAGAATTTTATAACGGTGGCGGATACCCGGAGTCCGGGGCTGAAAGTCCCGTTGGTTATCGGGTGGACCGGTATGAGAGGAGTGGTATCCCTGGCAGCTGCCCTCAGTATCCCCGTCAGCCTTCACGGGGCGCCGTTCCCGCAGCGCAACCTGATTCTCTTCATCACCTTTATAGTTATACTGGTAACCCTGCTTTTACAGGGCCTTACGCTGCCCATTCTGATCAGGAAACTAGGGTTGCCCACCTACGATGATTTTATACCGGAGCGGGAAGCGGAAGCCCTGATCCGGAAAGGATTGGCGGACCATACCCTCCACTTCATCGAAACCCGTTTCGGGGAGCGCCTCCAGTCCGACAATCACCTCCGGCAGGTGCAGGACAGATGGAACAGCCTGTTGCAGGCCAGCAACGAGGAACTGCACCGCCTCTCCAAATCCGAATCCTTCGAAATCATCAATAGTCAGCGCGCCTGGCTGCTGGCGCAAAACACGGCGGACAAACGTTACGACGAGGAACTAATCCGTAAATATTTAACGAAGCTGGATCTCGAAGAAGAAAAATTAAAATTCAGTTAATACATCAGGGCGCCGGGTATAATACCGGCGTCTTTTTATTTTCAATCAATCGCCGGAAGTTAAGCTGGCCTTCCTCATCATAGAGGTCCTCCATGGTGGAATAAACAAGCCTTGTTTCTCCGTCCTTTTCATAGACGTTCATGCGGAAGCCCAGCGGCACGGCGTACAGCACCCGGCTGGCATCCGCCACAAAAACCATTTCCGTGATGACTTCATTGCCTGACTGCTCATTGCGGAAATCGCTGAAGTGATAGAGGAAGAAGCTTTCAAGCGTCTGGAAGTCGCCATAATAACTCGTCATCATCAAAAACCTCCTGCGGGTAGCGGAAATAATCAGCTTATCCGTGTTCAGCAACTTGCAGGCCTCCGACAGGAACGCGGAGCAGAGCATCTTTTCGGAAGAATGATCCAACCCTTCCGCCACGGCCACTTTACCGTGAAACACATCCGGCTGTATGAATTCATAAGGATAGTGATCGATGTTTTCCTTCCACTTGTCGAAATTCGCTTTGATGGCAGGATTTTCCAGGTCTGCCGGCCGGATGTATTCAAAACGGTCGCCGGCATCCTGCGCAAAAACAATGTCCAAATCCAGGTCACCGTTACGCACAAACGGATAATGCACCACATGGGGCATCCCCTGCCAGCGGGAATCCTTGATCATCGGGTAAACAGGTACAATATCTTTTTCAATTTCTTTAGCAGGAGCAGCGGGTTCGGCTTTTCCAAATAGTTTTTTCAGGAATCCCATAAAAATACGGTTTGTAATATGTGTTACTGTTGATCATTCATCTGAGCGAGGGAACAACCATGACCTAAATTACAAATTTTTGGAAAAACGAAAAGTTATCCGGCAGCGTAAAACACTTCTCCCTGAAACCAGGGATTTATCCGCGACGCTATTGGAGTTTTATATTTATCCCTTACATTTGAAGCCCCGGGCAATGCCCGGAAATACTTAACCCACATATCTTTAAGGAACATGACAGCTACGAATAACCTGGCAGATGCACTCAGGAAGAGCCAATGGTCCGACGCCATGGAACGCATACAGCAGAAGGAAAAATTATCAAGCGACCTTGCCGATCATGATAAGCGATACATCTACGATCAGTTAGCCCGTGCCAAACAATACGAATTGCTGCTGGCGCTGGCGGATAATGGCAGCATCAATACCGACCTCTATGAGTATGAATCGCTGGACAGGTCCGTCTTTGAAAGCGTTTTCAGGTATATCGCCAACGAACCGGAAGCATTGGACTTCCTGGATAAGTTCATTCGAAAGTTCGATAACATCAACGATGCCGTTAACAATAATACCTTGCTGCTGCTGGCTTTCACGCTCAATGTGCCGGTAGAGGCCATTGCGGTCCTGGTAGATGCCGGCTGCGATCCCCGGTATAAAAATAATTATGAGGAAAACTACCTGTTCCATATCACCCGCGAGTTCAACATCAAGGAAGATACCGGCGTGAAATACCTGGAATACCTGATGGATCAGGGAATTGACCCCAACGACGGGAACATCGTGAAAGAAACGCCCCTGCATATTGTGGTAGGCAACCGCAAAATGAAATACCTGGACCTCCTGCTGGAACGTGGCGCTGACCCTAACCAGCCCGGTAAAAATGAGGAATCCGCATTTTATACCGCCATCGTACACAGCGTATGCGATGTGGCCATGTACCGTAAGCTGGCCCAATATGCGCCGGCGGATTTCAACCAGGCGAATAAAGCCGGCGAAACCCTGATCTGCGGCGCGCTGCGCATGCGTGGCAGGGCATCGGAAAGCGAAGTGGAATTAATTAAAGCCCTGGTAAACGACGGAGCGGATATCTATCAAACCTCTCCCTACTATAACACGCCGAAGGCCGCATTGGACTGGGTGGCGGAATACCCCGCGGAGATGCTGGCAGGCATATTGGAAACAGGCGCTATTGACCTGGACAGACGGGACGATGCCGGCAATACCCTGCTGCATAAAGTCTGCGCATTTAACGTGAACTACGAGCAAAAAGCGGCGCAACAGCTCTATAAAAAAGTTAAACTCTTACTGGAAAACGGCGCGGATGCCAGCATCACCAACGACCGTGACCAAAGCGCCATGGACCTGGCCGGACAGGACAACCTGAAAGCCAAAACCGTGGAATTGCTCCTGAAACATAAAGTCTAGTTATCATGTCCATGTCTTTTATAGTTGCCTGCGAAAGCGGCAAACGCAAGATCGCTGAAATATTGCTCGCCAACAACGAAGTTGACGTCGCTTATACGGACGAGAAAGGCCGCACCGCCCTGCATTACGCCGCGCACCACGGCTACCTGGACCTCGTAAAGCTGCTCCTGGATGCAGGCGCCGCACTGGATTACGAGGACCATAACGGCGAAACGCCTTTCTATTTCGCCTGCCTGCAAAAGCAAAAACAAACGGCGCTGCACCTGCTGGAAAGAGGCGCGCGCACGGATATAAACGATTATAACGGCAACAGCCTCCTCCACCTCACCGCCCGCACGGGGCAAAAGGAAATAATGGAAGCCCTGCTGCGCAACGGCGCCAACGCAGATGCGGAAAACAATGAGGCGGAAACGCCGCTGCTCATTGCCGCAACCTGGCGCAACAAGGATATTGTGCAGCTCCTGCTGGATAACGGCGCTAACGTGAACGCTACCAATAAAGCGGGCGACAGCCCCCTGCTGGTGGCCGTAAGGACGAAAAATCCCGTGATCGCTGCCCAGCTGCTGGAAAACTACGCGGATATCAATCATACGAACCATGCCGGCGAATCCGCCCTGCTGATTGCCTGCTATGATACTAACCGCGCGCTCACTCACCTCCTGGTGGAGAAGGGCGCAGATGTGAACATCACCTCCAAAAACGGCCTCTCGCCTATCTGGTATGCCTGCGCCAACAACCAGAAAGAAATTGTGACGCTGCTGCTGGACAAAGGCATAGATGTGAATTTCAGCCAGCCGGTATCCGATAATACAACGGTGGTCAACAGTTACCTGGAATGGGTGGAAACGGCCAATAACCTCTCGCTCACCAGCACCTTTACGTTTAACCACAGCTATTCCAACGGGGGCGAGAGCCTGCTCCACGTGGCGGCGAAGAACGGCCACCTCAGCATGGTGAAACTCCTGCTGGAACGGGGCGCCGGCATC
>Ga0164243_10013445_pt1 | contig 11517 bp, 16 predicted proteins | sample OricompcompostOP_FD_108781 | JGI IMG/M metagenome (GOLD analysis project Ga0164243, IMG submission 108781) | Organic Plus compost microbial communities from Emeryville, California, USA - Original compost - Organic plus compost (OP) | ecosystem: Engineered > Solid waste > Mixed feedstock >... | reverse complement strand
TCGCCCTTGACCGCGCCCTGGGGCACCGGCTTCTGTATCACGGGGTCGATCGGCTTGCCGGTCGTGCGGTCCAGCACGAAGATCTCGCCGCGCTTGGTGGGCACGATCAGCGCCGGCTTGCCACCGGGCAGATCCACCGCCACCGGCTGGGCGGCGATGTCATAGTCCCACAGATCATGATTGACCGTCTTGAACGACCAGCGAAGCTGTCCGGTCGCGACATCGATGGCGACGACGTTGTCGGTGAATTCGTCGGCGATCTTCGAACGAAAGGCCGAATAGTAGTCGGGAGGGCTGTTGCCGGTGCCGATGTAGACGAGGCCCAGCTTCTCATCGCCGCTGAACACGCCCCAGGCGTTGGGCGTGTTCCTCGTGTAGGTTTCACCCGGCTTCAGCAGGGTCTGGCCCGGTCGGCCGGCATCCCAGGCCCAGCGCAGCTCGCCGGTTTCGGCGTCATAGCCGCGGATGACGCCCGATGGTGAATCGAACGATCCGTAATCGGAGATGCTCTGGCCTACGATGACGACGCCGTTCACGACCGTCGGCGGCGAAGTCGGCAGTGCATCGTCGGGGTTCATATCGCCCATGCCGATGCGCAAGTTGGCGATGCCCTTGTCGGCAAAGCCGCTGCACTGGCGCCCGGTATCCGCGTCGATCGCGATCAGCTGCCCGGCTGCTGTGGTGAGGTAGAGGCTGCGCTGGCATTCCGGCTTCGGCATCGTGGCGGTGTGATAGCCGACGCCCCGGCATTTCCAGCCGAAGAATGGCGAATCCTTGGGCAGGCCGCGGTATTGCCAGATGCGTTTGCCCGTTTCCTGGTTGAGCGCGGCGACCGTGCCGGATTCAATGCACATGTAGAGCCGGCCGTCTACCGCCAGCGGCGCGGCTTCCAGGCTGACGAGATCGCCTGGCTTCACGTCGGAATCATAGCGCCAGGCCAGCTCCAGCTTATCGACGTTCGCCGTGTCGATCTGGCTGGCCGCTGCATAGCGCGTGCCAGAAAGGCCGTTGCCCCAATGGCGCCAGTCCTTCGGCGCGTCCGGCATCGCCGCGACTTTTGCCGCATCGGGAAGGCCGCTTTCCGCGCGCTCCGCATGCACTATGGCGCCGCCGACGATCAGCAGCGCGGCGAGGGCAGGGGCCCCGACCCACCAGCGCGCCGTGCCGGTCGCGCAGCGGATCGCCGGCAGCAGGAAGACAAGGCCCACTACGGCCGGCCCGACCAGCCGCGGCATCAGGGCCCAGCTGTCGAGGCCGACTTCCCACAAGCTCCAGACGATGGTGCCAACCAGCATCGCTCCGAAAAGCCACGCGGCATAGCGGGCGCGCCGGACCAGGCCGATCGCCGAGCCCAGGACTGCCAGACCGGCAAGGATATAGTAGAAGCTGCCGCCATTGGCCACGAGCACGATGCCGCCGACCAGAAGTACCGCGCCGATGATGCCCAGCACTGCCGCGAACAGCCAGACCCCGATCCTCCCCATCATCCTTCCCCGATCTTTTCTTGTTCCCGCCCAACCAGCCGGTGGTTTCTGCCAGTATTTGCCGTCCCGGCAAACAACTCGGACCGGCGGCAAGACTTGTCTCTGGCCGCAGCCCGAGTGGAAGCGGATGCCCTTGCATCTTGCGCGAAGTGTGGAGGCATTGGCACTTGCAGCGTGGAGTCGCGCGCTCTTCCGCGAACCGATCGAGAGAGGCGAAGATGTACAAGCTGATCTACCTTGCCCGGCGCAATCCTACCGTGAATCGGGAGGACTGGCCAAAGACCTGGCGTTCGCACGCCACCTTCGCCAACCAGTTCGCCTTCGTCGCGAACGACATCACTTATTCCTGCTATTGCAACCGCATCGATCGGCCGGTGCTGCACGGTCGCCCGGTCGAGCTGCCCGGCGTCTCTCAGGATCACGATGGCGTGGCGCTGGGGATGAGCGGGACTGTCGAGACGCTGCAGGGCGGCGGCTTTTCCAAAGAAGAGCGCGCGCTTATCGACAAGGACGAGTTGCGCGTGTTCGACATGCTGACGCCGAACTTCAGCTTCTATTGCACTGAAACCGTGCTGAAGGATGGCAAGTTCGGGGAATATGGCGTGTTTCGCTTCCTCGCGCGCAAGCCGGCGCTCGCGCGGGAGGCGTTCGAGATGCGCTTGAACGGCAAGCATGCCGACATCGCGCGCAATGTGATCGAGGGTCTGGGCTCGGTGACTCGCTATGCCATCAACCGTCTGATCCACGATCCGCTGCCGCTGTTTCCTTTCGATGCGATCAGCGATTGCTGGTTCGCCAGCCAGGACGATGCGGTGCGGGCGCTGTTGGATCCGACGCTTGATGACGACCTTGAGCAATTCTGCGACATCGGCCGCAGCGTCACGATGCTCACGCACGCCTTCCGTCGCCGCGACCAGGATTAGCGCGTGCGTTAGATCCGGACCCGTCTGCCTTCGACGAGCTTGGCACTGCGGTCAGAATATCTTCACATACTCTGTGTGAAGCCGGGTGAGCCGCGTCGAGCGAATGCGCCAGCCGATGTCGAGCTTCACATAAGTCTCGTGATAGTGGCCGAAACCCAGCACGAACGAGGTGTCGCCGTTTAACGGATGCTCCCTGGAGCGATAGATCCGATCCTCCATCGCCCAGATGCCCTTGGCGGTGGTGTCCGAGGTGATCTCGATGATCGGCGTGTGGCCGTGATGAACCGAAACCTGGTCGGCCGACTGGGCGATCACCCATTCGATCATCGCCTCGCGTGGTGCGATGTCGCGGGCCATCTCAGGCACTTCCAGCCGGCCTTCGGGAGCCCAGACTTCGTCGCGCCACATGTCCCAGTCCTTGTGGTCATAGGCGTAGAAATACCGGGCCTTGAGCTGCTTGATCTCCTCGATCGCGGCCAGCCGTTCGAGCGGGCTCACCGCTTTTCCCCCGGGTGAGGGGAGACCTTGGTCATCTCGACCCGCAGGCGTGTAAGTCGGCTCGACTGGATACGCCAGCCGGCGTCCAGCTTCACATATGTCTCGTGGTAGTGGCCGAAGCCGTGCAGGTAGGTGCTGCCGTCGTAGAGCGGATGCTCCTTGCTGCGATAGAGCCGGTCCTCCATCGCCCAGATAACCTTGGCGGTGGTGTCGGACGTGAACTCGATGATCGGTGTGTGACCGTGATGAACCGAGACCTGATCCGCCGCTGCGCCAGAGGCATAGGCAAGGACTTCATCGAAAGGGGCGAAAGGTTCTTCGCGGAACTCGGGCACTTCCAGGCGGCCGTCGGGCGCCCAGACTTCGTTGCGCCACATGTCCCAGTTCTTATGGTCGAAGGCATAGAAGTACTTGGCCTTGACCTGCTTGATCTCCTCGATGGCGACCAGCCGCTCGATATCGTCCATTCCTGCTCTCCCGTTTGCACCATTTCGCAATGGCGCCGCGCGAAGGTCAAGCGTTGCGGGAGGTATTTCGAATGGTGCCGGAAACGAAAAACGCGTTACTGCAGATAATCGCCGCGCAGGCACGACCAGTCGTAGACTCGATCGGGTTCGAGCTCGATAATCTGGACGGCTTCGGATACGTAACGATTGGCCCGCCGACGGTGCACGCCCTCGGCCTCCGCCGTATCGGCGCTTAATGCCTTCAGCATTTCCCTGCGGGCACGCAGGAGGCAAAGCGGGACATCGGTCATTGTTATAGCATCCTCATCAAGGCGGAGGCTAGCACGATAAGGCGAGTCGCCCCAAATCCGTTTGTCGTGGCATGGGGGCGGAACGCCGCTTTCGTACAGACTTTCCCACCACGGTGTCGCTGTGCCTCACTATGCCATTGCAATCGCGGGTCGATACCGCTATCCGCGCGCGCTTCCGAACAGGTTTGCCTGCGCGGATGCCCGCGGGAGAGGGCGCGTCGCGTCCTCGTCTGACCGCTTACTCTGAGGGCCCGTTTCCAAAAGCCGCGGGCCCGACAGGAAGAAAGGAGGCCAGCAATGGCCAAGAAGATCGAAGGTTACATCAAATTGCAGGTGCCCGCGGGCGCCGCCAATCCCTCGCCGCCGATCGGCCCTGCGCTCGGTCAGCGCGGGGTGAACATCATGGAGTTCTGCAAGGCGTTCAACGCCGCCACGCAGGAACTCGAAAAGAACATGCCGATCCCGACGATCATCACGGTCTATGCGGATCGCAGCTTCACGTTCGTCACCAAGACGCCGCCGGCGACCTTCCTGATCAAGAAGGCCGCGAACCTCAAGTCGGGCTCGAAGGAGCCGGGCAAGGTCTCGGCCGGCACGATCAAGCGCTCGCAACTGGCTGAGATCGCCCAGACCAAGATGGCTGATCTCAACGCGAACGACATCGAGCAGGCTACCAAGATCATCGAAGGCTCCGCGCGTTCGATGGGCCTGCAGGTTGTGGAGGGCTGATCCGATGACGAAGCAGACCAAGAAGCAGAAGGCCCTCGAGATCAAGCTGGGCGACAACCAGAAGCTCTACGGCGTCGATGAAGCGATTCAGGCGCTCAAGGACCTGGCCACCGCCAAGTTCGACGAGACGATCGAAATCGCGCTCAACCTCGGCGTCGATCCGCGCCACGCCGACCAGATGGTTCGCGGCATGGTGACGCTGCCTTCGGGCACCGGCAAGGACGTCAAGGTCGCGGTCTTCGCCCGCGGCGACAAGGCTGAAGCGGCGCTGGCCGCCGGCGCCGACAAGGTGGGCGCCGAAGACCTGCTGGAAGACATGCAGGCCGGCAATCTCGATTACGGCCGCGTCATCGCCACTCCGGACATGATGGGTCTCGTCGGCCGCCTCGGTAAAGTGCTCGGCCCCAAGGGCCTGATGCCGAATCCGAAGCTCGGCACCGTGACGCCGAACGTTGCCGAAGCGGTCAAGGCCGCCAAGGGCGGGCAGATCGAGTTCCGCGTCGAAAAGGCCGGCATTATCCACGGCGGCATCGGCAAGATGAGCTTTTCGAACGATGCCATCCGCGCCAACTTCGACGCTTTCCTCGACGCCATCGTCAAGGCCAAGCCGGCGGGCGCGAAGGGCAAGTACGTCCGCAAGGTCGCGCTGTCCTCGTCGATGGGCCCCGGCCTCAAGATCGACGTCGCGCAAGTTCACGGCGGCTAATCCGACGCTGAATCGAGCAGGGAAGGGCCGGGAAGTCATGCTTCCCGGCCCTTTTTGTGTTCTGGATTGAGCCCCGTGTACCGTCATCCCTGCTAATGCGGGGATCCCGCTTCGCGTTATGGTGCGTGAACCAGCGGGACCCCGCTTTCGCGGGGGTGACGATGAAGATGGGGCCATGTGGTCCAATCGAGGCAAGGACCGGCCATTCCACTCAAACATCCGCCAGCAGCAGCAACTCTACCTCCACCGTCAGCTTCGGTTCGGGCACCATCTCCTGTCCGACCACCGTCACCGCCGCGTCGGCGACCAGCTGCCCCGGCAATGCGAACTCGTGCTCGGGCACTGCCTCTAGGAAAGCCTCCCCGGCCGCCGTCGCTTCCGGACCAGTGAAGCATAGCGCGATGGTGTGGCGCGTGCCCGAAAAGGTCACGCTGGCCCAGGGCCGTTCGGCATGGCGCAGCAGCTCCCCCTTGCCGCCGGCAAGCTCCATCACGGCCGTCAGCAAGGGGCGCCAGCCGCTCCCCCCGCTTCGCCGCCGCGCTGCCTTTGCCATCCATCGGTCGCCTTCAGGATCAATTCGCATTCGTGCCCTCCAGGTATTTGTTCATGAAATGTTCCACGCGTTCCGTCGTTGCGGGCCGCGGTATTCGGCCGTTGCGCAAGTCGGCCACGAAGCGGGGATCGTGCGCGGCGAGGCGGCCGAACTTGGTCCAGGGCATTCCCGTTTGACGCAGGAATTTCTCGATCCGGCGGATCAGCATCAATCTCTCCGTGACGACTCGGCATTTTAGAGTTTCCTATTTGTTCCTTTTGAAATCCTACTTGTCTAGGAAAAATCCTTCGCCTAGGATGTGGACATGGTTAATTTGGATCCGCGCAAACGTCTGCAGTTGCTTTCCCAGCAGCGAGGCGTGAGCTTGGCCCAGCTTTCCGCATTGATTGGACGTAATACCAGTTATTTACAGCAGTTTGTTCGTAAAGGAAGTCCGCGCAAGCTGGAAGAGACGGACCGCCACACCCTCGCGCGCTTTTTCGGGGTCGAGGAGGGAGAGCTGGGCGCGCCAGGGGAAATTGCCTCGGGAAAAATCTCTCGGCCGAGCTGGGTCGATATTCCCCGCCTCGCGCTTGGCGCTTCGGCCGGTCCGGGCGCATTTGCCACGGGTGAGGAGCTGATCGGCGCTTTTGGCTTCTCGGCGCGATGGTTGCGCGAGCAGGGACTCGATCCGGCGATGCTGTCGGCGATCGCGGTTGAGGGCGATTCGATGGAGCCGACTTTGCGCGATGGCGACGAGATCCTCGTCGATTGCTCGCCCCGCCAGCCGCGCGATGGCATCCATGTGCTGCGCGTCGACGGCGCGCTGCTGGTCAAGCGGCTCGCATTCGGCAAGCCGGGAACCATCGTGCTCATCAGTGACAACAAGGCCTATGATCCCGTGGAACTCACCCCCCGCGAGGTGGAGATCGTCGGCCGTGTCGTCTGGAAGGGCGGACGGCTGTAGCGTCACAAACCTTGCGTCCCGCCCAAGCGGAGGCGCAGGAAAGTTTGCGTGGCTGGGAAGGATTGATTCTCTTCTCCCGACCCGCCATCTCCGCCGCATGACCGAAGCCAATCAGCTCCCTATGCGTGTCGCGATCGTGCCGGTGACGGCGTTCGAGCAGAATTGCTCGCTGCTCTGGTGCACGAAAACCATGCGCGGCGCGCTCGTCGATCCGGGCGGTGATCTCGACCGGCTGAAATTGGCGCTGGAGAAGACCGGCGTCACGCTAGAGAAAATCCTCGTTACCCATGGTCACATGGACCATTGCGGCCAGGCCGGCGTGCTGGCGAAGGACGTGGGCGTGCCGATCGAAGGCCCGCACGAAGGTGATCGCTTCTGGATCGAAGGGCTCGACGATTCCTCGATGCGCTTCGGACTGGAAGGAGAGAGCTTCGAGCCCGACCGCTGGCTCAACGATGGTGACCAGGTGACGGTCGGCGATCTGACGCTCGATGTCATCCATTGTCCGGGGCACACGCCCGGGCATGTCGTATTTCACCACGCCCCGTCGCGCTTTGCCATCGTCGGCGACGTGCTGTTCAACGGCTCGATCGGGCGGACCGATTTCCCCAAGGGCAATCATGACGATCTGATCGCCTCGATCACCGGCAAGCTCTGGCCGCTGGGCGATGATGTCACGTTCGTGCCTGGGCACGGGCCCACCAGCACGTTCGGCCAGGAGCGGCAGAGCAATCCCTTCGTCGCGGATTCGCGCTTCGGCTAGGGTCTAGATTCGCCCAAGCGCGATCAGCACTGCGACGACTGCCAGCCCGACCTGCACCAGCATGGTGACGAGCGCGCCGGCGGTGCGCAGGCGGTGCATTCTGCCGCCGTCCATGCCGAGCGGGTGGATGACGCGCGCGAGCATGAACAGCGCGCCGACGATCGGTAGCCATTCCCCGCCTTTGCCCGTAATCTCGATCGCCGCGATCAGGATCAGCATCAGCGGCGCGTTCTCGATGAAATTGGCGTGAGCGCGCATCCGGCGCATGAGCAATTCGTTGCCCCCGTCGCCGTAGAGAATGCTCCCCGCCATGCGTAGGCGGCCGATCCGCATCGTGATCCAGATGTTGATGATCGCCGCGGCGGCGGCCAGGCTCAGCGTTGTCGGAAGCAGCACTTTTTCCTCTCCGGTTCCCTGTCAGGGGGAGCGCTAGCCGCGCAAAGCTTGCAACGCACGCGAAATCCGCTATAGGCGCGCCTCCGCTGCCGCTCGGACGGCCGCAGCGCAATGGCCTGCGTGCGGGCTTGTGCGCTGTTGGAGCTTGGCCTAGGGCGGTTTTCAAGCAACGCTACGAATTTCAGGAAACAGGTGCCGAAATGGCTGTCCCTAAGAGAAAAACGACCCCGTCCCGCAGGGGTATGCGCCGCAGCCACGATGCGCTGAAGCCGGAAGCATTCCATGAATGCTCCAACTGCGGTGAACTGAAGCGCCCGCACAATCTCTGCCCTGCCTGCGGTCATTACAACGGCCGGGAAATCATCGCTGTCGCGCCCTAAGACGCGACCAGAGGAGATAGCGTGATGAGCCTGCCGCGTATCGCCGTCGATGCGATGGGCGGCGATGAAGGCGTGCGGGTAATGGTCGAGGGCGCGGCACTTGCACGGCGCCTTCACGACCGCTTCAATTTCCTGCTGGTGGGTGACGAGACCCGCATCAAGGCTGCGCTCGATCATCACCCGAACTTGCGCAGCGCTTCCGAAATCCTGCATTCGGCCGACGTCGTCAGCGGTGAGGAAAAGCCCAGCCAGGCGCTCCGCCGTTCGAAGACTACTTCGATGGGCATGGCTATCAACGCGGTGAAGGCGGGCGATGCCGGCGCGGCGGTCAGCGGCGGCAATACCGGCGCGCTCATGGCCATAGCCAAGCTGGCCTTGCGCACGATGCCGGGGATCGACCGGCCGGCGCTCGCGGCGCTCCTGCCGACACTGGGCGACAACGACGTCGTCATGCTCGACTTGGGCGCCAACACCGAATGCGATACGCGCAACCTCGTGCAGTTCGCGATCATGGGCGCCGCCTATTCGCGCGTCGTCACCGGGCGCGAAGCACCGCGCGTGCGTTTGCTCAACATCGGCACCGAAGAGATCAAGGGCACCGACGAACTGCGCGATGCCGCCAATCTCCTGAAATCGGCGGCGGGGGACCTTTCGATCTCGTTCGACGGCTTTACCGAGGCCGACAAACTGTGCCGCGGCGATGTTGATGTGGTCGTTACCGATGGCTTTTCCGGCAATATCGCGTTGAAAGCGGTAGAGGGTACGGCCCGCTTCGTGGCCGATCTGCTGCGTCGCAGCTTCGCCAGTTCGCTGCGTTCGAAGTTCGGCTTCCTGATCTCGCGCCCGGCGACAGAGCTGTTGAAGCACCATCTCGATCCGAACAATCATAATGGTGCCGTCTTCCTGGGCCTGAACGGCATCGTCGTGAAAAGCCACGGCAGCGCCAGCGCGGCCGGGGTGGCAAATGCTGTTGCCGTGACTGCGCGGCTGTTGGAGGAAAATGTGACCGAGCGGATTACCGCCGACCTCGCCCGGGTCGGTGAAGACGGCCTGCAGATGAAGCGCGCCGCGGTGGAGGAGCAGTGATGCGGCGTTCCGTTCTGCTCGGCACCGGGTCCGCACTGCCGCGCCGCGCCGTCGGCAACGAGGAATTGGCGGGCAAGGTCGACACCAGCGACGAATGGATTGTCGAGCGTACAGGCATCCGCAACCGCTACGTCGCTGCGCCTGACGAGACGACTGCCAGCCTGGCGACCGAATCGGCGCGCAAGGCGATCGCGGCCGCGGGCATCGACGCAAAGTCGATCGACCTTATCGTGCTGGCCACGGCAACCCCGGACCAGACCTTTCCCGCTTCGGCGACGATCGTGCAGCAAAAGCTTGGCTGCAACGGTGGCATCGCTTTCGATGTCGCGGCCGTCTGTTCGGGTTTCCTCTATGCGCTCGGCGTGGCCGATTCGATGCTGCGGTCGGGCATGGCCAATCGCGCGTTGGTGATCGGCTCGGAAACGTTCAGCCGTATCCTCGACTGGGAAGACCGCACGACTTGCGTGCTCTTCGGCGACGGGGCAGGGGCGATCCTGCTCGAAGCGCGCGAGGAAGAGGGCGACCAGCCGCGCGGCATCCTGGCCACCAAGCTCCACGCCGACGGCGCGCATAACCAGCTACTCTATGTAGATGGCGGTCCGTCGACCACGGGAACCGTCGGAAAGCTGCGGATGAAGGGGCGCGAGGTTTTCCGCCACGCTGTCGTCAACTTATCCGAAGTTCTTAAGGAAGTGGTGGAGGAAGCTGGGATTTCGATCGACCAGATCGATTGGCTCGTTCCCCATCAGGCTAACGCCCGCATTCTCGATGCGACGGCGAAGAAGCTCAGCATGCCGGCCGGAAAGGTCATCATGACGGTCGATCAGCACGCCAATACCTCGGCTGCGTCGGTGCCGCTGGCGCTCGACGTGGCGGTGCGGGACGGGCGCATCCGCGAAGGCGACCTGGTGATGCTGGAAGCGATGGGCGGCGGCTTTACCTGGGGCGCGAGCCTGATTCGCATCTAATGCGGAACCGGTGATCGCACTCGCACCTGCAACGCTGGCGTAACATAAGTTAGACCGCCGTTACGCATTCCATTGCTTTCCTGTGGAAATCCCTTATGCTAACGTGCTTTGGGGTCGAGCGAACGGGGATGGGGGCAAGATGCGCTCCACTGAAACGCTGACGCGTGCTGCAATTGCGGAAGCCATTCACAGGAAGCTTGGATTGTCGCGATCTGAATCGCTGGCAATGGTCGAGTCCATCCTGCAGCACATGTGCGCGGCATTGGCCAAAGGCGAAAATGTGAAGATCTCGGGCTTCGGCACGTTTCTTCTGCGCGACAAGGGGGAACGGGTCGGCCGAAATCCCAAGACGGGGGTAGAGGTTCCCATTACCCCGCGTCGGGTGATGACTTTCCGGGCCAGCCAGATGCTGAAGGACCGTATTGCCGAAAGACCATGACGGAACAGGATTTTTTCCCAGGATTCGATGATGGCAAGGCGCCCGATGCCTTGCGCACGATCGGCGAAGTGGCGAATGCGCTGGGCATTCGCCAGCACGTCCTGCGTTATTGGGAAGAACAGTTTCCCATGCTCAAACCGATCAAGCGCAGCGGTGGCCGGCGCTATTATCGGCCCGAAGACGTCAGGCTGCTCCGCACGATCGATCGCCTTGTGCACAAGGAAGGCTACACCTTGCGCGGTGCGCGGCTGGTGATCGAAGGGGGCGATGCCAAGGCCGAAGCGCCGCCGTCGGCGGTCAAGCAAAGCCCTCCGGCTATCACTGTGGAATTGCAGGCGATTCGCGACCGGCTTGCCACTGCGCTCGCTGAGAGCTGAGCGGCCGACCGAGTTGTTCGCATCGGGCGAACCAAACACCCTTTCACAGAAAATGCCCGCTCGTGTCGAGCGGAGCGGAATGTGAATGTTCCCTCATTCCCGCGAAAGCGGGAACCCATCTCCTGAACCACCCTCCTGCTCAACGTTCATGAAGAAATCCTCGGGAACGGCGAAATCCAACTGCTCTACCGCCAACTCCGCAGCCACATCCATTTGACGTACGATTTCTGCCCCTCGTGCAGTTCGGCTGCAGAGATGATCGGGTAGAACCACAGGAACACCCCAGCCGAAACGAGCAGCACGGCCACCGGCAACCAGCGCCACCGCCCCCCTTTTCGCCAGACGGCATCCAGCGCCAGGGCAAGGCAGCCCATCAGGAAGGTGCCCGGCAGCAGATAGTGGTAATAGAACTGCACCGGCTTGTCCGTGATGAGCCACAGGCCAAGGCTGAAGAAGTATAGCAGGGCCAGGGCCAGGGCGTCGTTGCGCCGCCGGCAGATGCCCGCCCAGAG
>Ga0164243_10013444_pt1 | contig 11518 bp, 10 predicted proteins | sample OricompcompostOP_FD_108781 | JGI IMG/M metagenome (GOLD analysis project Ga0164243, IMG submission 108781) | Organic Plus compost microbial communities from Emeryville, California, USA - Original compost - Organic plus compost (OP) | ecosystem: Engineered > Solid waste > Mixed feedstock >... | reverse complement strand
ATTGGCAGTCAACGGATGCGCCATCCGTCGACCTGCCCCGCCTGTTTTCTTGTGAGTACGTGGCTCGCTGCTCTTCCATAGATCAGAGTTGGGGTGGAGATACACTAAGATGGCAATAGGATGAACACAATTTCTACATTGTTCGCGCAAGCCGAAGATTTAGAAAATGGAAGATATTTTCCCATACTGCCAGTAGTTGGAATGCCATGCTCTCTCCACCTCGACGCCAGGATCCCCACTGTTGCAATTCCAGCCTCGTTGTCTCACAATTCCGCCATAGCATCAGGGAGCTATCGTGTCGAGTGTGCCTTCGTAACAGGTAGGTCGGTGCTGTTTTCAGCACACCCAGGCTCCTTTAGAAGGTACGAAGCCATCGCCTCAGCCGTTTAGGCCTGAGCCAGGCGAACCAAGTGAAAATCCAGGGCCACTTTGTGCGACCTTTTGTCTGTCGCGCCACCTCTCGACATGCCTCAAGCTATTTCTCGGGGGAGGAATGTTGGATTTCTTGGGCTTTGTATGTCTCGATCCACGATATGTAAATAGGTAGATTTTTACCATGTATAAACTGAATGGGGCTTGATTCTATTCTCTCAAGAGCCCGACAACCTGGACTCCTTCTACCTACTGCAGTAAATCGACGGCTGGAGACTCCAGTCCCCTCTATTGGATATCTATCTTTAGGGACCAGTGGCCAATTCTCGGGAACTGCGTCCTCAGAAAGCGGCGAGGAGTGGTTGGATCGCACGCCCTGGACAAGGGACTTAAAGCAGCCCAGAGCTAGACTCGGAAGAAGGCACTCTCCCTTGAGATACTCGACATTCCCGCTGGTCATAGTCATACCTAGCAGAGGGCGACTGCTACTTTGGGAGGTCGGCATATAATTCCAGGTGCCCTAGCACGTTTCATCTCGTGTTGGGGCACGGGGGGTGAATGCTCTCGATATTCCCAGGGGCAGGGGCAAGCGCATCTTCTGGTCAAGCTTTTACTACGTAATACTAACAGAGTCGGAACGTCATACTTCGAAGGGTATTAATAGCAGACTCCGGGCAAGATTATTTTTGGGTTCAACTTTCATCCTTGGCCGGGGAAGAAGAGAAAGATTTTAGTTGTTCTCCACGTAATACCCAAAGAGAGCACCAAGAGACGGCCCACTATCTAAACTCCACTGATTCTCTGTTCCTTCGATCATGAAGATATAATTAGTCGGGCGCCTGATCTAAACCTTCCCCAGCCGACGCGGGGACCGGATACAATACCCGAATCGACCGGGCTGGCTAGAGTTGGGAGTCCAATGACTTGGAATGCCTTTTCAAGATTCCGGACTCGGTATTTCTGCCCGGTTCTTTACACATACCCGCCAATCTGTTACTTTACCAATGCATATTCTCTCTTGACTCGTGAGCGAGGTCGTCAGTGAAAATTACGGTGTAATTGCATCCGATACCCCCCGGGAAGTGCTGGTTTGATCCGAGCCATCTGATAATATTGGATCATCAGCTCCAGTGGTCTGCTTTCTCAGTGCTGCCGATGCAGGAGATGCGGCAGGGCTGGGCACGACTTACAGGGAACGCGACGGCTGTGATCCTTGACTATACTACGCCCACTTAAGGTTTCCTACGCTAGCTGCCATAAACGGGATGTTTACCTGATTCAACAGAGGTTGCGTTGGGGAAGGCTACGAAGCATGCTGGGTTCAGGAAATATATCTACCGATGAAAGTGTGATTTATTCCAGTTCACGTACGATCAGTGCGACATTCTTCGGCTCCGTGCCCCCCCCTCCCCCATTTCAGCTCCAGCGTCCCAGCCGTAGGGCCTGGCATTCGGAAGTTTTCAGTCATGTCCCATCGTTGTTGAGCTGCCAAGACTGATACACACCCGATCAATAGACGGGGAAGGCGAGGAACATTCCGCGAGTGTGAGTGAATTTAGGTTCAGTTGACGAGAGCTCGGGTAGCTTGTGTCTTCGGAAACCCAAACCCTGCTTCAATTCAATGTTTGTACAAGGTGCAATATTAATACGCGGAGGCCAAAAAAGAGGAATCTCATTGAAGCCTGGGTTGGAGCACGGAATGGCGCTTTGGTGATCGATCTGCATCATTACCTAATAAGAATGAGCCGGTGATGCGTCCAGTTCTAATGTCTGTCCAGGTCAAGACCAATGCAATTGTGTTGCCGTGGAAGGAGACACTTAGCATCATCGATCCGGCATCTTCAAAGCATTATTACCTTAATGATATTAATACCCTTTTAACACGTCGGAAAGTCGACAGGCCCTAGTAATTTTCGGCCCTTCATCTGCGCCACTATGAGCTCTCATCACGAGAGTCGCCTTGACCACCACGCAGGCTCTCATCCCTCGTCCTCATCATGATCCTCGGGCTCATAAACTCCGTCGACTGCCTTGTGTTCTCTATCTTCCTCGCCATTCATCTAATCTGTACCGTTGGCTTCTGGCGGACGACTCGACATGCCCTCAGAGCCGTTCCTTTCCTAGGTATGAACTTTAGCCTCTGGAATTTGAACCCGACGTTGACATTGTGTAGTAATTGATATCCCTTCGCTGCTTATCCGGCGTGCATTGGTTTCTCTGGGCATAAATACTCCTGCTCCCGATGCTTTCACTCTCTCAGCATCTGTCTTCGAGGTCATTGCTGTGCAATGTACTCGTTGGGCCCACGTGAATCTACCTCTTGATATCTTGAGGGCCTTCTTCCACGAGAATGTGACAATTCCATTCATAAGATTCCGCATGTTTCGCCACTTATATTTCCGTTACCCCGTCTCCTGTAAACATTATGAAGACAATGAGGCTACACCGCCGATCAAGGGGTTCTGGATTAGGGAAGACCCCAAGCAGGATCCCGATATCGTAGTATATTATATCCATGGTGGGTGTGTTCCGGAATCTCTGTCTGCTGGTGGCAATGGATAGTCTAACAAAGGTAATAGGCGGGGGTTTTGTCATGGGCTCCCCTTCGTTTAACCTCGAATACCTAATGGCTCTGCATTCTATGCTCAGAAAGGCCTTCAAAAATCCCGCCGTATTCGCAATAGAATACACGCTCGTCCCCACCACGCAGTACCCAACCCAGCCTCACGAAGTTCTCAACGGCTATGCTCAGGTGCTACATGTCGCCAAATCCAAGGACATCATCTGTCTCATGGGCGACTCGGCTGGGGGAACACTGGCCTTAACTCTCCTTAGAGATCTCAAAACCCAACAGGCGAAGCACCTAGACATCTTAGACCAGCTACCAGCATTGGTGATCTTAATTTCCCCCTGGGTCACTCTGGTATCCGACAATCACCAAGAATCTGCGAGTGACTACGTCTCGGTCAGTCGACTCCACCAGTTCGCTCAGCTCTACGCACCGGACAAGATGCGAGGCGGAGTATTAGACAAAGCATCACCTGCTTCCATGATTCACCACAATTGGAAGGCACATACCCCGAAGTTCGGCTACATCGTTTGGCAAGGAGAGGACGAGGTGCTGGCGAAAGATATATCGGCCATGGTACATCACTTGATGGAGTTAGGAGTACCGATCCACGTGGAAAAGCGTCCTGCAGGGAGCCGGAGTCTCCATGTTTGGCCAATAATCTCTTTCTTTCTCGGTGGTAATCAGGAAAGGCGGTTGGAGGAAATGCGAGTCTTCGCTCATGCTATCACTCAGGTCATGTATAATGCCGAGGACTCTTGAATCTTGGCCTGGAATCGCAACTGTTTCCCCAAATACCCATTTGCACTTTCGAGGTATAATCACTTGCATTGCTAGACAGTATGAGATAGAAGCAGAGCAAAGTAGACAGGTTGTAGCCTAAAGGTACATAACTTGAGGCATCTGCAATTATCTAAGACAAACCGTTCTTGAGGAAAGGTAGTAAAGAAGTTCTAGGCAGCTATGGGTTTCTCTCAGTCATACACAAAAGGGGAAAGGGGCCGACGAAAAGAAAGAAAGAAGGAAAAAAGGATGAATAAAAAAAGCACGCCCTTTTGTCAGTTGCTCCCCAGCCATCAAGTCATGTCAGATTAGATCAAGTAAAACCGTCAACGGCACCCCACCCCGGGAGAACCCAGAGCGAAGCGCTCGGTTTCGTTCCCTAGGTAGGTATCTCGTGCCTCGGGCGAAAACGTTTATAAGCTCTATACGTTTGTTCATCATCACCCATGACTTGAAGCATGACGGAGGAGACCTTGGTTGAGATGCTGGTAGGTGTGCTCAAGGTTAAAGCCTGCTCACCTCTGAGGCTCTTTTGTTTGTACACTTCGAAGCACCAATAAATCAGCTTCCTGCTCAAGGAACAAAGCAGGCCGTCGGCACGTAGAAACCGAAAGATGGCAAACGAAAGGGTGTCAGAGCCAGGCAGCAGGCTCCATCCGGTCCGAGCTGAGTCCATTAGGGTATGGGCGAAACCCGTCGGGTTAAAGTGAGGAAATATGAGGTGCGCAACGACTCATCTGCTACTAGTCGAAGGCGCCGAGGAATGGTTATTCAATTATGTTGCCACATCGCTGGATGCTCGGAGAAGCCATCAATTCGATGGATGTTGTCGAGTCAGTGAAGGTTTTGGAGGGTGGACCACGTGAAATTACTGAGGCTTGATTGATGGTACATTGTACATCATCGCAGAGCCTGATTTGGTGCGTGGGCGCTGACAATGCTATTGCAGGGTCTCTGTACCTCCATGTCAAGTACACAAAGTACTTCGTACACGGTTTTCATCATGTCAATGTTGGCACTTGGCAGGAAGGGTGGGGTAGGGTTAAGGAAAGAAGCAAGCGCAACAGAGATGTGGCGTTTCTTGATGTTACAATTGTACTTAGCCAAATCAGGAAAGAGGCAGCTGTGCACCCCTGCTGTCTGTTTGGAGAGGAGGGGCAACCGCGTCGCGCATATAAACGACCAAGCATCCCACCCAATCTGGACCGATCCGCATTGTGCCAACGCAATTAGACTGCTAACCTCCGTTAGTACCCACCATACCAGTCACAGTTACACGCTAACGATTCTTAACATACTCTCTGGCCGCCTCGCTCGCTTTGCGCACATCTCCAGCTCTTCAGGTTGTTTGATCTTGAGCTATCTGTCACGCTTCTTCCTTGTGCTGGGCGAGCCTGCATGACCCATTCCATCCACGCAGGAGCACCACGACGCATTTATCGAGTTGCTCTTCTCAGCCCTACCATTTACCCTGCAGCACAAGTGTGATCTCATCATCTCGTCTGCGGCGCTTGACCATCAGACTCAAGATCTTACAGATTCAGTCTGGCACCCTGCCGTTATCCAGGAACATCAGCTCGTTTCGACCCTAGAAACTGGCTATCTCTTTATTCCCTCACATCTATCTATCGAAACAAACCGACCGCTTGCGGCCTGATCAACTTAGCAAATGTCGGACTTATCAATGTGTCGGCCTCTTTCACTCTCGGATTCTTACTCATAAAGGAACTGCCTGGTGCTCGTTCAATATCTGGCCTGTCCTTTGCTTCTCTTTGCGTCGACTTGCGACCTCAGCCTCCTTTCATCAATATTTAGCCCTTCCCCCCTCCAATCTCATTTGCATATACATACCTTTTAATTACCTCCCAAACCGACGCGACTCGCGTCTCTTAACCAACTGAAATATCAATATCCAACGAGCGACTCGAAACGGCCCCCAAGTTGTTGGGGACTCGAGCTTATACCGAAGCTACCCCACTATCACCCGTCAGGGCTGGCTGGCTAGCCGGGCCAACAACACCGCAACCCCGTCAGCCTGTTCGACGCGCATCAACCTCAAAATCCTGCCGGCGACCCTTTATTGGTTATCCAAGACAAAGGAATACGTCACGTACTTCTTTTTTCTCTATTATCCAGCTTGGTATTTTCTTCATTGTCGTTTGGCGTTGGGAAGCCCTAGAGCGACTCGACGATTTGGCACTAGCAAGCCACGCTTTATCCACGCCTGGGGCGGACACCAACAATCAAATAATACACGCCAACTCAATCAGGACTAATATTTGCATTGTGCATAGCACCTGCCTGCACAGCATAGCGCGCTGATTGATTGAATATAATTAACCCACACTGACCATGGCCATGGCGGGAAACGAGGACACCAGCTACGTCCCCAAATCCCCAGATTTTTCTTCCTTTCTCGCCCAGCTTCCTCCAGCTCCTAACAACATCCCTCTTCTCGACAACCACACCCGACAGTCTGGTTACGATCAATTCCAATACCAACACTACCAACAGCAACCTGTCGGATCCTATCAATTTCCCACCAGTTCGGTATCGAGTCCTGCATACACCCAGGCTGCACCGGGAGGACCTGCGCCACAACTGCACCACCAACACGCCCAGAACAAACACGACTACCAACACGAACAACACCAGCACTCGCCCCAATTTCAACCCCACCCGCCCACTTCTGCCATTCAAGGTCAACCTGCCCTCTACGGTCACGCAGCCTATCCTATAAATCCCATTCAGCAGCAACACCAACAGCACCAGCAACAGGAACAACACTTCAACCATCACGACCCTCACTTCCAACAACACCCACAATATTCTCCTCCCGGGACCTACACCGCTCCGCTGCAACAACACGTCCATATTTCGTCTTATCCCCAGGCCTACCCAAATCCTCAGTTACCTAGCGGTTCCGTCCCGCCCAATCAACAAACGGAAAATATGCCTCCTCGACGACGAGCCGCGCAGCCTGCCATTCAGGCCCCCGTCATCGAACCCTCTCCCGTCCGGACCAAGTTCCCTACCGCCAGGATCAAGAGGATTATGCAGGCGGACGAAGAAGTGGGCAAGGTTGCTCAGCAAACCCCAATCGCTGTTGGCAAGGCCCTGGAGCTCTTCATGATCTCGATGGTTTCCAAGAGTGCCGACGTGGCTAAGGAAAAGGGCCAAAAGCGAGTGACTGCACAGATGTTGAAGCAAGTTGTCGAGACGGATGAGCAGTTTGATTTCCTCCGGGACATCGTCGGCAAGGTGGAAGTCGGTGAGGAAAAGACAAAAAACTCGAGGGTCAAGGGAGAATCCGATAGCGACGAGGAGGTCCCAGAGCCCAAGCGAAGGGGAAGGGGTGGCGGCCGCAAGAAGAGAACTGCCTAAACTACGCTCTTGTTGGCGTCATCACTGACGGCTCGGAATCCTTTTTCTCCTCTTCAAAAATGACTCAGCGTTACGTTTGGCGTTTGGGGTGGGTTCGGTGGACTTTGAACATGCATATTCTGTGTGTACCGGCGTTGGGGAGTATATTAGCCAGCCTGAGGCTTCATGTGGTTCTAACTGTCTCACCAAGCTGAACAGCACAGTCCCACGCGGGAGTCTCCGGTTGCACTTAGATATCCACAAACTCTTCGAATACATATATCCCAGCTCGGTTCACAGAGCCCTACTACAGGATGATGATTATTGGTCCTTTTACTCCAATCGTGCCCTATTAGTCGCTCAAGCTTGGGTGGAGCTTTGAACAATCTTGCCCTGTCTCCCCACCTCCTTTCTGTGTAGCCCAACGATGTGAAGACGTTTTTCCCGCTGTGTCAAGCCTAAGCGTTGAAAAATGCGTAGCCGTTAGACCCTGAGATATTTTTCTGAGTAGGAGACTGGAACATGGTCTCGCATGTCTAGATTTCGGTTGCACGAAGTACTATGAATTGAATATTAATGGCTACCAAAAAGCACTTCACAGATTTAACACCCACACGGTTGCGTTGCGTATCTCGAATGAGGAGAGAATGACTGTCCCCGCCTCAGACCTGCTTTGCATTGTGCTTCAAAGACTTGAAAACTTTACTTTTTACCAAGGTATTGAAAAGCGCCAAGCCGAGAATCCCGAGACTCACTGCCCAACTTTCACAGGTACAAACAAACTTTGGACATTCATGAGACCTTCGTAGAACGGCCACCGCTATTTTGTCGACTTTCGTCGCATTTTTAGTCCCCTTTAGTGGAGCGCCCTATCCGCAAAGGAGCCGTCGGTTCCAGCAATGATGTCAAGCCAAGGTTTCTCGGCCCCTCGTTCATCTGCAGACTTGGGCCATCATCAATTGATCACTTCACATCTCTCTTGCTTAGTAATTTACGTAAACCTCAGGCAACTAAAAGATCGCCCAGCCGGAGTACACGGGCAGGAGCAACTCCGATGTAGCAGGTGGTACTATTCACGATCTCTTGGCAAAGTCAAATACGATATTCTCTTCATTCCTTCCGCCTGCACATATCTAGATCCTACTGCATGCTGCTGGGTAGGACGATCGTGTTGTCGTTTTTAGCCATGCGAAGAGCTGTTGCTTCCGGTTCTGGTTAGTGCCGACGAGAGCTGGCTGAGGCACGCCGCTTCAAGAATCCTACCGCCGTCTCCCATCTCTCCTTTCCGCATTCCTCAGCAAGGAACGAACCGGTATTAACCCAATGTCGTGGACGCTTCTTCAACGGTTCCTCGAATCGGACGTCTTCAATTCGAATCCCTTTCTCGCCGTGTCCTACCTAACGTGAGGCCAATCCGCCCTTTGCGCGCGAGCAATCGCTTGCCTCCCACTGCTAAGACTGGAGCTAAACGTGTCCAAAACTGCACTGTACTGACATGTTCGTCTTCACTTAATCTAGGCGCTACGCCGACCATGTAGGCATCCAATATGTCCTTTGCAATAAGCTTCGGCAGTTTCCCTACGAGGACATTGAATTCTTTCTCCCGCAGCTATGTCATATAATAATAAGCGTTCACAATGAGTCAATGGCTCTGGAGGAGTTCTTGCTGGACCTGTGCGAAGAATCTGTGACTGCGGCTCTCCTTGTTCGTCGTTGCCCAATTGCCTGCTCACATGCCGGGACATGCCAACCTTCCCCTCATTTGAGACGCTAATCTTCGTTGGCCAGACCTTCTGGATATTCCAAACCTACCTCCATGACCTGTCGGCGCATCCCCAGACCGAATCGTTTCAGACCTGCGCGAGAGTTTACAACAAGGTGCAACATATTGTCTTTGGATTGTCCGACACTGCGCGCCATGAGAAGATTCGAGATAACATTTTGCCGGTGACGGTGTTGTCGAGCTTCGTTCTCGCGAGTATCGCCGTGCCGATCCTGCCGCATTGGGCTGGTCCTCTCGCCGTTGCACAGGCGCGGAAACCTCAGCCTTCTGGGGACCTCATCGCCGAAACAAGACCGGAGAGCGCGAAGCCGACGAGGTCCCAAACTGTGACAGTGGGGACATCGCGATCGAAACGTAATCGGGAAGGGCCTCGCAGCGTGAGTGGTGGTGGCGGTGGCCAGGAGGCGTCTTCGCCGACAAGATCGAGTCGTAAGGTCCCACCCGCGATTATCACGAGGCCACCTCCCGCGAGCGTCCCGAAGAAGCCTCCGAAGACGTCTGTCGAGTCCAAGATTAAACCCCAATTTGAGATGCTGTCCCTCGATGCCCGATTAAGCTCCTCCTCGTTACCCCTCCCTGATACCCGTACTTCCAAGACGATAACCCGTCCGACGACTCCAATATCCGCGGGCCTAGTAGCGCAGGCGAATAACGTCCTTCTATCCAGGAGGCACTCGCACCATATCAAGGCCAGAAGATCCGCGTCAGACTTGACCCGCGTACAGAAGACGAGACTCTTGAGGCAACATTACTTTAGGAGCGAGACTCAGTTTCTAACGGCTCTGGAGGCCATTTCGAATCGTCTTGTGATTGTGCCGAAGCTCGCTCGTCTGAGCGCGCTGCGAGCTGAGTTGGCGCTTATCGCTCAAGACTTGCCCGCGGAAGTTGACATCCCTGTCATCTGCCCACCAACCTTGGTCAACGGTTCGCCCAGCAAGAGCCGGCATCACAGAATTGTCAGGTTAAACCCTGCCGAAGCTACAGTTCTGAACAGCGCTGAAAAGGTACCTTATCTTCTCATGGTCGAGGTTCTGCGGGATGACTTCAACTTCGACCCTGATACGGGAGATAATGAGCGGTTGATCACTACGCTGCTCTCCGAGCAAGGACCGAAACGAAGGTTATTTGACTTGTCCGACGCCCCGAGAGTACATTCAAATTCGAACCTGAACCCTCGCCAATCTGAGCCCATTATCGACAGCGTCTTTGAGCCGACGTCCGGCGATCTCGGAAGTTCACCCCTGATAAAGACGCCGGAGGACGAGCTTCCCCCAAAGTCCCCGAACTCTTATCTACCGTATCATGTCGTTCACAAAAGCGCGACATACACATCATCATCCGACTTGGCTCTTGCCCCCATGACTGCGGAAAATTCGATATCTAGGTCGAGCAGTCCTGGTGGCAGAAGTCGTAGGAGAATGACCTTGCAGCCCCGCGCCAACGCATCTCTCGACCAACCCGACTTCTCGGCACTAGCCACGCATATGCGCACTGCGGCGCAAATGCTTTCGCAACTCGAAGCTACGAGCGGCAAGCGGCCCAAGTACGAGGTGGAGGCGATTCGATCAAAGATTATTGCGAGCATGCAGAGCCTAGAAGAGCAAAGCTTCGATTTAGATGATGGCCACGGCCCGACCTTCGACACGATCATGGCTAAAGCGAGTACACAATCGGCGGCAGCGGCTAATCCGGACCTAGACGAGGACTCGGGACTAGACCAAGCACTCGAAGCCAGTGCGGGAGTAGCCAGGATGGAGAACGATTTCAAGACCGGCGGTTTGCAACGCAAAGGCGACCGTGACGACCCCAGCGCAGCCGTCTTCGGCGAGGCGTGGCAAGCGAAGAAGGAACGCATCCGCGCGACATCCCCCTATGGCTGGATGAAGAATTGGGATCTCGTCAGCGTCATCGTCAAGACCGGTGCAGACTTGAGGCAGGAGGCATTTGCCTGCCAGCTCATCAACGTTTGTCACAAGATCTGGGTCGATGCCGGTGTCGACGTGTGGGTGAAGCTGATGAAGATTCTCGTTACGGGCGAATCTTCGGGCCTGATCGAGACCATCACGAACGGCGTCTCGCTTCACTCCATCAGGCGCAGTCTAACGCTGGCCTCGATCGAGTCCGGCCAGAACCCGCGGCGCAAGATGGCGACGTTGAAGGATCACTTTCTCAAGGCGTTTGGCCCCGAGGGTAGCGATGCGTACAAAGCTGGGGTGGACGCGTTCAAGCGGTCCCTGGCGGCGTACAGCATCATCTCTTACGTCCTGCAGCTCAAGGATCGGCATAACGGGAACGTGTTGATCGATAGCGAGGGGCATATCATCCACATCGACTTTGGCTTCATGCTTTCCAACTCACCGGGCTCCGTGGGTTTCGAGGCGGCTCCTTTCAAGCTTACGTATGAATATGTGGAGGTCCTGGGAGGGGAGTCCTCGGCGGACTTTGAGGACTTCAAGAAGCTGTGCAAGCAGGCATTCCAAGGTAGGCGCAGGTGTCATTTGCCCCAGTCTTGTTCTCTCCTTTTTTTTTTTTTTTTTTTTTTTTTTTTTTTTTTTTTTTTTTTTTTTTTTTTTTTTTTTCCCTTTTTTTGTTTTTTTTTTTTTCTTTTCCTTTCCTTTTTTTTTTTTTTTGTTTTTTTGTTTGCTTTT
>Ga0164243_10013443_pt1 | contig 11518 bp, 10 predicted proteins | sample OricompcompostOP_FD_108781 | JGI IMG/M metagenome (GOLD analysis project Ga0164243, IMG submission 108781) | Organic Plus compost microbial communities from Emeryville, California, USA - Original compost - Organic plus compost (OP) | ecosystem: Engineered > Solid waste > Mixed feedstock >... | reverse complement strand
GTTTGGTTCCGTGGAGGACAGGCCAGTGCGTGCTACCTTGACTGCTATCGGTGCGTTGATCGTGGGGATCGCCGCACCGGCCCAGGCGGCCACCGTCGTCATCAACGACGGCTCGCCTTATGAATATGTGGTCCACAACAATTCGGCAGGCGAGGATTTTTCGCTCGTCCTGACGACCATGCCCGGCAGCTACGGCGTGGAGTTCAGTTCGTCGGATCTGATCGACGCCGGAAACGGCAACGGCGTTGCGACGGTCGACGGCCCCTTTTCCGATCTCACCATCGATCCGCTGGCGCCGATCCTCGGTTTCACCGCGATCCAGTTCAAGCTGGACGAGCCGACCGGCCGGCCGGTCGACCGCGTCTTCGACATCACGGTGAACTTCACCGACGGCACGTCGCAGTTCCTGGGTAACCAGGCGTTCGCGCCCAACAACAAGCTGGACGTGCTCGCCGAGGGCGACGAGGTGATCTCGAGCATCACCTTCTCCGGCCTCGAGGGTGTCAACCCGGTGCTGCCGTTCGATTTCCGCGACATCAAGCAGGTCTCGTTCGACGCGGTATTCGACAGCGCGGTTCCCGAGCCCCAGAGCTGGGCGCTGCTGATCGCCGGCTTCGGCCTCGTCGGCGGCGCGATGCGCGCGCAGCGCCGCAAGCCCGCGATCGCCTGACATGGATCGGCCAGCCCGAATTTTGGGGCCGGCCGGCAATTGGTTCCTTCGGGCCAACGTGGACAGGTTCCGCGTTGGCTTGAATGGCTGTTGTGGTGAGTAGCTGTAAAAAGTCAGCGTTGTTTGCAGCGACCGCAATCCCCTTATACCAGTCGTTCCAGAGGCTCAGAACCTGTCGTTCTCGGAATACTGGCGCCTGCTGTCGGAGCGTCGAGCGCGGGCCGGCTGCAGGGTTTCATGCCGGTCTCATCGATCGCACCCGCCGATGACGCAACATGCCGCCCACAGCACCGAAGCCGGCGAGCATCATCGCCCAGGTCGTGGGCTCTGGGACGGCGCCATGAAGGTTGATGACCAAGTCATCGACGGCAAAATAGTTGCCGCCGCCGACATGGGCGTTGTTGATGAGCTCGGTGTTCGGCGTGCCGCCGCTGATCGAGAACTCGACGCGATCGACTCCCATGAAATAGAATGTTTTTTCCCATGGCGTCGTACGGAGAAATATCTGGCTGCCAGTGACAAGCGTACCGTCCCGATATCCATAAACCGTGAACAGGGCGTCCTCATTCCAGGCCGATGCGAAGACGCCACCGATAAAGTCGAAGGGCGTATCCGAGCTTATCGACGAGACCGTCTGACCGTAATCGCTCGCGCAGCCGCAGGCGACCTGATTTCCCGACGTCAGTGCGTTCGTGTATCCGCTTTCGGGAAAATTGGTCGCGTTGATTGTCTTGAAATATTGAAATGTCAGACCGGGATATGGCCCGACAGTATTTGCAAAATAGTCCGTGACCGGCGTCTCGAAAGTCAGGACCGTTGCCTGAGCAGCGCTCACGCTCAGGAAAGATGCGGCAGCCACCAGGGCCGTCAGAAGTCCACGCATATCACCTCCCACATGGCCATATCCGCAAGAGCGGGGCGCCATCGCCACCCCGACGGGCAGCAAACCAATGACAGGATTTTAGGGGGGGCGCTGGCCGCGCTCAATGTGCGCACGTTCCAAACACTTGTGCTGGAATTCCTGTCTTTTTCCGGGACGCTTGCCATGCGATGATGCGGCAGCGAGGGAGCCGAAATGGATCAATTGCTGTTCGACGCCCAGGACTATCCCGTCGCCGAGCGGCTGGCGCGCTGGTGCGCCGGCATCACCGACTTCGAGGTGGAAATGGTCGCGCCGGACGAGCCCTTCGACGGCCGCTCGGTCGTGACCGGCCTCGGCGCGTTGCCGATCAGCGAATCCCGCCTCCCGGCCATGCGCTTCCGGCGCACGCCGGCCCTGATCCGGGCCGGGCGGCGCGACCACGTTTCCATGTCGCTCATCGTTGCCGGCACGGTGTCAGGCCATGCCGATGGCGTGCCCTTCCATCTCGGCCCGGGCGGCGTGCTGCTGCTCGATCTCGCACGGCCTGCCGAGGTCGTGAGCACGCGTGGCGCCTCGATGGTCGTGCTGCTGCCGCGCAACCTGCTGGGGATCGGCTGGCAGGCGCGGACACATGGGCCCTTGCCGGACAGCGCCGAAACGAGGCTGCTCGTCGCCTATCTGCGGGGTCTTTCCACCGCGATGCCGACCATGGACCCGAGTGCGGCGCGCGGCGCCGCACGGGCGCTGTGCGAACTAGTGGCAGCCTGCTTGCCGCCGGCGGCGCAAGCGGCCAGATTACGCCGGGCCGACGATGTGCGCGAGCGGCTGGCCGCCTATGTCGACGCCAATCTCGATCGCGCGCTTACGATCGAGGGCCTGTGCGGCGCGCTGGCCGTCTCGCGGTCTGCGCTCTACCGGGCGACCATCAAGGAAGGCGGCGTCAAGGGCCTGATCCGGACGATGCGGCTGGAAGCCGCGCACAGGCTGATCGCCGAGCGAACCGAACGGCGCGGCGTCCAGGAAATCGCACGGTCGATCGGTTTCGTGGATCTGGCGCAGTTCAGCCGCCAGTTCCGCGCCGCCTTCGGATACACGGCCGCGCAGCTGCGCCGCGAAGCGGTAGCATGCTCGGCCCTGCGGGCGCAGCCCCAAGACCCTGCCGTCGCGTTCCGGCAGGCGGTGGATCGGCTGGCGACCGGACCGAACGCAGGATAGACCTCATTTTCACTGCCCACCCGCCCGCCCGCGCTTCAGGGATAGCGGACCTTCGGCGCGGGGTCGGGGGGCAGGGGGATGAATTCCGCCTCGCCGGGAACGTCGGCAAACCGGCGCAGGCGCCAGTCGGCCTTGGCCTGCTCGATCCGGTCGGGATCGGACGAGACGAAATTCCAGTAGATATAGCGCTTTTCCGGGAAGGGCTCGCCGCCGACGATCATCAGCCGGGTCGGGCCGTGCGCGGTCAGCACGATCTCCGCGTCGGGCCGGAAGACGACCAGCTCGGCCTCGCCGAAGCGGCCGTCCTGTCCCGCGACCGAGACGCTGCCGGACACGACATAGACGGCGCGCTCGACATGCTCGACCGGGAAGGAATAGCGCGCCCCGTCCGCAAGCTGCAGGTCGCCATAGACCATGTCGGTCATGGCGGGCACCGGCGAGCGGATGCCTTCGGTCGCGCCCGCGATCAGGCGCAGCGTCAGCCCGTCGCCGTCGATCTGCGGGATGGTTTCGGCCGGGTGGTGCGAGAAGGCGGGTTCCGCCTCCTCCAGCGCGACGGGCAGCGCGACCCAGGTCTGGATGCCGTAGAGCGGCCCGCCGGCGGCGCGCACCTCCTCGCCAGAGCGCTCGGAATGGACGATGCCGCGTCCGGCGGTCATCCAGTTGACCGCGCCGGGGCGGATCGGCTGCACCGAGCCGAGGCTGTCGCGGTGCAGGATCTCGCCTTCGAAAAGATAGGTGACCGTGGACAGGCCGATATGCGGATGCGGGCGCACGTCCAGTCCGTCGCCCGGCTGCATCAGCGTCGGGCCCATCTGATCGAAGAAGATCATCGATCCCACCAGGCGGCGTTTGGCCGACGGGAGCGCGCGGCGCACCTGGAATCCATCGCCGAGATCGCGGACCGGGGGCACGATTACCTGTTCGATGTCGGGTAGCGTGGTCATGATCTTCTCCCGCTGACGGTTGGCGCGCGCGGTTCAGAGGCCGAGCGCGGCGATGGCGTTCACCTGATTGGGGCTATAGCCCAGATCGACCAGCTCCTGCCCAAGCTTTTCGGCGGCCGCATCGTTCCAGCGCAGGCGGCAGACGAAGCGACGGAGCGTTTCCAGCCTGGGATCGGCGAGCGGCCGCGCCTGCTCCCGCCCGGTGAGCGCCGCCCAGAGGCGCGACAGGCGCGACGGCGGCGCGACACCGCCGCAGCCGCAGCTTTCCGCCTCGCGCAGCGCCAGCGAGACCACCTGCCATTCAAGCCTGCTGAGCGGCGGCGTCTGCACGGTCATCGCTTTCATGGCTTCATTCCTCCATGACGCTACGGGAAGGGGGTTGCGGGTCCCCGCATGTGGGGGTGGGGGTGGCGCGGGGACCCGTGTCCGGCCTCTCAGCCGAACAGCTTCGCGGCGATTTCCGCCACATGGCGGCCCTGGAAGCGGGCGCCGGCCAGCTCGTTCTCGCTGGGCTGGCGCGATCCGTCGCCATTGGCGATCGTCGTCGCGCCATAAGGGGCGCCGCCGGTGACCTCGTCATTGTTCATCTGGCCCTGGAAGCTGTAGGGCAGCCCGACCACCACCAGGCCGAAGTGCAGCAGGTTGGTGATGACCGAGAAAAGCGTGGTTTCCTGGCCGCCATGCTGGCTGGCGGTGGAGGTGAAGGCCGCGCCGACCTTGCCGTTGAGCTTGCCGGAAGCCCACAGGCCGCCCGCCTGGTCGAGGAACGCCGCCATCTGCGAGGAGATGCGGCCGAAGCGGGTGGGCGTGCCGATGATGATCGCATCATAGCGCGCGAGATCGTCGACCGTCGCGATCGGGGCGTCCTGATCATATTTGAAGCTGGCGGCGCGGGCGCGCTCCTCGGCGACCGTTTCGGGCACGCGCTTCACATCGACCTGCGCGCCGGCCTCTCGCGCGCCTTCGGCAATGGCATGGGCCATCGTCTCGATATGACCGTAAGTCGAATAATAGAGCACCAGAACCTTGGCCATGGGGGCTTCCTCCAATCATCGGCGATTGCCGGGGCAAATTCCTCGCCGCCAAGAATAGGGCTTTTCATCGTTGCGAAAACAGGCATGATCGAAACTCATCGTTTCGGATTTCGCATGGCCTATCTACCCGATTTCGAAGCCTGGGCGATCTTCGCCAAGGTCGCCGACCTCGGCTCCTTCTCGGGCGCGGCGGCGGATCTCAACCTGTCCAAGGCGACCGTTTCCAAGGCGGTCCAGCGGCTGGAGCAGCGGCTGGGCACGCCGCTTTTCCACCGCACGTCGCGCCGCCTGTCGCTGACCGAGAGCGGACGCGGATCGCTGGAGCGCGCCAGCCGCATCCTGGCCGAGGGCGAGGCGATCGAGGACGAGATATCCGAACGCTCGGGCGCGCCGCGCGGACTGGTGAAGCTGGCCGCGCCGATGTCGTTCGGCATCAAGCATCTGGGATCGATCCTTCCCGAGTTCCTGGAGCGCTATCCCGAGGTTTCGGTCGACCTGCGGCTGAGCGACGAGCATGTCGACCTGGTGGCGCAGGGCATCGATGTGGCCCTGCGCATCGGCGTGCTGGCCGATTCGTCGCTGCGCGCGCGCCGGCTCTGCGCGGTCAGGCGGCCGCTGGTCGCCTCGCCCGGCTATGTCGAGGAACATGGCCGGCCGGAACATCCCCGCGACCTGGAGAGGCACAAGGCGATCATCTATTCGCATGTCGCCACGCCGACGCTCTGGCATTTCGACCATCCGCTGGAGGGCGAGGCGACGGTGCGGGTGCAGGGCCAGCTGATCGTCAACAATGGCGATGTCGTGGTGCCGGCGCTGCTGGCGGGCGTGGGACTTGCTTTGCAGCCGGAGTTCCTGATCTGGAACGAATTGCGCGCGGGCAGGCTCGTGGAGCTGCTGCCGGGCTGGTCCGGCAAGCTTGCGGCATTGCACGTGGTGACGCCGCCGGGCACCGTGCGGCCGGCGCGGGTGACGGCGCTGATCGACTTCCTTGCCAGGCGCTTCGTGCGCGCGCCATGGGCCCATGGCGTCGAGGCGGTGGAAGAATGAAAGGGGAAGCGTGTTTCGCGAACGGCGAAACAGCGTTTCAACCATGAAACATGGAAGCAAGAATCGACTATCAGGGAAGCACCATGAGCATCGCATCCCTTTCCCGGCCGATGGCGGCCGTATCGCTGCTGGCGCTGCTTTCGGCCTGCGCGGTCGGGCCTGACTATCGCGCGCCCACCGCGTCGGACCTGAAGGTGCCGGAGACTTTCGTCGCCCAGCGCGCGGGCGCCGAGGTGGACCTGGCGCGCTGGTGGACGAGCTTCGACGACCCGGTGCTCGCGCAGCTCGTCGACAGGGCGCTCGCCGCGAACCTGGACGTGGAGGTGGCCGGCGCCCGGCTGCGGCAGGCGCGCGCGTCGCTGCGGCAGGCGCAGGGTTCGGCGCTGCCGTCGGTCAGCGCGAGCGGATCGGCTTCGCGCAGCGTCGGCAATGACGGGTCGACCTATGTCGATCCGACCACCGGCCAGACGATTTCGCGCGGCGGCGACACCACGGTCTATCGCGCCGGTTTCGACGCATCGTGGGAGGCCGACCTGTTCGGCGGCATCCGCCGGTCGATCGAGGCGGCGCGCGCCAATGCCGAGGCTTCCGAAGCGAACCTGCACTTCGCGCAGGTGAGCGTGGCCGCGGAGGTGGGGCTCAATTACCTGAACGCGCGGCTGGCGCAGGCGCAGCTCGACATCGCGCGCAGGAACCTCGCCTCGCAGGACGAGACGGTGCAGATCGTCGGCTGGCGCGTGCAGGCGGGGCTGGTGAGCAGCCTGGACCTGGAGCAGGCGAAGCAGCTGCGCGCCAATACCGCCGCGACCATCCCGACGCTGGAGACGAACTACAACAGCGCGCTCAACCGCATCGCGGTGCTGCTGGGCGAGGCGCCGGGGGCCGTGAACGTGCTGATGACCCGGCCCGAGCCGGTGCCGCTGCCGCCCGAGGCGGTCGGCGCGGGCATACCGGCCGAGATCGTCCAGCGCCGTCCCGACATCGCGGCGGCCGAGCGGACGCTGGCGTCGGAGACGGCGCGGATCGGCGTGGCCGAGGCCGAGCTCTACCCGGCGTTGCGGCTGAGCGGATCGTTCAGCGGATCGGATACGTCGCTGTCCGACCTGCCGAGCGCGATGATCGGCAATCTGGTATCGAGCATCACCGCCCCGATCTTCAACGGCGGGCAGATCCGCGCGCAGATCGAAGGGCAGCGGGCTTCGGCCGACGCCGCGCTCGCCACCTATCGCCAGACCGTGCTGACGGCGCTGGAGGAGGTGGAGAACGCGCTGACCTCGCTCACCGCCGCCGAACGGCGCGAGCGCGAGGTGATCGCCGCGGCCGATGCTGCCGAAAACGCCGTGCTGCTGGCCCGCAGCCAGTATCAGGCAGGGCTGATCGATTTCCAGGCGCTGCTCGAGTCGGAGCGCAGCCTGCTGTCGTCGCAGGACAGCCGGGCGACGGCCCGGGCCAACCGCGCCACCGCAACCGTTCAACTCTACAAGGCGCTGGGGGGCGGCTGGCAAGCCGCGCCGACGCCCGCGACCGCTTTATCCTCGACGAGGCCATGATGGACCAGCCAACCACCAACACCCAGTCCGACATCGATGCCTTCCTGGGCGTGGAGCCGCCGTCGAAATATGGCAAGCTGATGAAGTGGGGGGCGATCGGGATCGGCGCCCTGATCCTGCTGTGGATCATCTTCAAGCTGTTCTTCCCGTCCACGGTGAGCGCGAATTACGCGACGCAGGCGGTGCGGCGCGGCGACCTGACCGTCACCGTCTCCGCCACGGGCAATCTGCAGCCGACCAACCAGGTGGAGGTGGGCTCCGAGCTTTCGGGCACCGTCACCGACGTCTATGTCGACAATAACGACCGCGTGACCAAGGGCCAGGTGCTGGCGCGGCTGGACACGTCGCGGCTGCAGGACGCGATCAACCAGAGCAAGGCGGCGCTGGCGTCCGCGCAGGCCAATGTGATGCAGGCGCAGGCGACAGCCCAGCAGAGCCGCGCCAATCTCGCGCGGCTGGAGGAAGTCTATCGCCTGTCCAGCGGCAAGGTGCCGTCGGCGACCGAGCTTGATACCGCGCGGGCCGAAAATGCCCGCGCGATCGCGGGCGTCCGCACCGCCGAGGCGGCCGTGGAACAGGCGCGCGCGCAGCTTTCGTCCGACCAGACGCAATATTCCAAGGCGCTGATCGTCTCGCCCGTCAACGGCGTGGTGCTGTCGCGCCAGATCGAGCCGGGCCAGACCGTCGCCGCCTCGCTCAATTCGCCGGTGCTGTTCCAGATCGCCGAGGACCTGCGGCAGATGCGGCTGGAGGTGAAGGTGGACGAGGCCGACGTCGGCCAGGTGAAGGAGGGGCAGCGCGCGACCTTCCAGGTCGACGCCTTCCCCGGCCAGACCTTTCCGGCGACGATCGAGCGCGTCGATGTCGGCGCCAATGCCACCAACACGAGCTCGTCCTCGTCGTCCTCCAGCTCGTCGTCCACCGCGGCGGCGAGCAGCGTGGTCGCCTATGTCGCGCGGCTGACCGTGTCCAACCCGGACGAGCTGCTCCGTCCGGGCATGACGGCCACGGCCGACATCGTGACCACCGAACGGAAGAACGTGCTGCTGGTGCCCAATGCGGCGCTGCGCTTCGTGCCCGACCAGGCGGCGGGCGGCGGGCAGCAGGGTGGGCTGACCAGCGTGCTGGCGCCCCGCTCGATACGTCGCCGCAGCCGCGCGACTCAGGAAGTGTCGATCGGTCGCGGCAGCCGCCAGACCATCTATGTCCTGGCTGCCGATGGACAGGCGAAGCCGGTCCGCGTGATCGCGGGCGACAGCGACGGCACCCTGACCGAGGTGTCCGGCGACGAGATCAAGGAAGGCATGGAGGTCATCACCGGCCAGCTTGCGGCGGGCCAGACGAACGAGCGGCGGTCTGCCGGCGAGCGGCGCCAGGGCGGAACCCAGGGCGGCGGCAATGCGGCCGCGCCTGCCGACCCGGCTTCCCAGGGCGCATCGAGTGGCCCGGCGGCGGCAACGGACGGCAAGGCGACGCCCGCAGCGGAGGGCAAGGCTGCCAAGACGACGGCGTCGGCCGCCGCCGCCACGCCCGCACCCGCCGCGGCGACGGAAGTCGCGGCGGGCGAGGGCGAGCGGGGCGAACGCCGTGTCGCCTGGCAGACGATGCCGGAGGCCGAGCGCGCCGCGATGCGCGCGAAGTGGGAGGCGATGTCGCCCGAGGACCGCGCCCGGATGCGGGCCGAGCGTCAGCAGCGCCGCGCGGCGGCGGGTGTCCCCGATGCCGAATGAGCCCCTGATCCGCCTGCGCGGCGTCACCAAGACGTTCGGCAGCGGCGCCACGGCCTTCCAGGCGCTGAAGGGCGTCGACCTGGACGTGCAGACGGGCGATTTCGTCGCGATCATGGGCGCGTCCGGGTCCGGCAAGTCGACGACGATGAATATCCTCGGCTGCCTGGACGTGCCGACATCCGGCGAATTCACGTTCAAGGGCTTTCATGTCGAAAATCTCGACCGCGACCAGCGCGCGCTGCTGAGGCGCCGCTATCTCGGCTTCGTCTTCCAGGGCTTCAACCTGCTGGCGCGCACATCGGCGCTGGAAAATGTCGAGCTGCCCCTGCTCTATCGCGGCGAGGACAAGCGGACCCGGCACGAAATGGGCATGGCCGCGCTCGACAAGGTGGGGCTGGCCGACTGGTGGGACCACACGCCGGCCGAGCTTTCCGGCGGGCAGCAGCAGCGCGTGGCGATCGCGCGCGCGATCGTCACCCATCCCGACGTGCTGCTGGCCGACGAGCCGACCGGCAACCTGGACAGCGAGCGTTCGATCGAGATCATGGAACTGCTCACGGAACTGAACCAGACGAGCGGCATCACCGTGCTGATGGTGACGCACGAGCAGGACATGGCGGCCTTTGCCCACACCATCGTCCATTTCAAGGACGGGCTGGTGGAGCGGATCGACGAAAGGGCGATGGCGTGAACATTCCCACACCGGAACTGGCAAGCGCGGCCGCCGAGATCCGTCAGCGCTCCACCGGCCCGCTGCGGCTGCTGGGCACGACGGTCATCCTGGCGGTGCGCGAGATTCGCCGCCATCTGCTGCGATCCTTCCTGACCATATTGGGCATCGTCATCGGCGTGATGTCCGTCGTCACGATGGTGACGCTGGGAAACGGCGCGACGGCGGCGGTGCAGGAGAGCATCTCCAGCCTGGGCGCCAACATCCTGCAGATTCGCCCCGGCCAGGGGTTCGGCCGCGGCGGCGGCGGGCCGCAGCCGCCCGACTTCAAGATGGAGGATGTGGAGGCGATCCGCACCCAGATCGCCGGCGTGCAGGCGGTGGCGCCGCAGACGTCTTCATCGGGCGTGGCCGTGCGCAACGCCGCCAACTGGTCGACGAGCGTCAACGGCACGACCAGCGACTATTTCACGGCCCAGCAATGGAACCTGAGCGCCGGGCGCATCTTCACGGGAGCCGAGGAACAGGCGGGCAAGGCGGTCTGCGTCCTGGGCAATACGGTGGTGCAGAACCTGTTCCGCAGCGAGGACCCGATCGGCAAGCGCTTCCGCATCAAGGACGTTTCCTGCGAGGTGATCGGCACGCTCGCGGTGCGCGGGCAGGGCGGCTTCGGCAACGACCAGGACGACGTCGTCATCATGCCGATCAAGACGGTGCAGCGCCGCTTCACCGGCGACCGGGACGTGCGCAACATCATGGTGTCGGTGGACGACCAGTATGATTCCGCCACCGTGCAGGATTCCATCGCCAAGCTGCTGCGCGAGCGGCGCAACATCGTCGGCGCCAAGCAGGACGACTTCAACATCTTCGACACGAAGCAGATTTCCGACACGCTTTCGGGCACCACCCAGATCCTGACGGCCCTGCTGGGCGCGGTGGCGGCGGTGAGCCTGCTGGTGGGCGGAATCGGCATCATGAACATCATGCTGGTTTCCGTGACCGAACGGACGCGCGAGATCGGCATCCGCCTGGCCATCGGCGCGGTGGGGCGCGAGGTGCTGCTGCAATTCCTGGTGGAAGCGGTGGCGCTCGCCTGCCTGGGCGGGATCGTCGGCCTGATCCTGGCGCTGATCGCGTCGCTGATCCTGGCGCCGGTGCTGCAGGTGCCTTTCATCTTCGATCCGCAGATCAACCTGCTGGCCTTTGTTTTCTCGGCGGGAATCGGCGTGGTCTTCGGCTATTTCCCCGCCCGCCGCGCGGCGTCGCTCAACCCCATCGACGCGCTGAGGCATGAATGAGGCGGAGCTGCCTGCTGATGTGCGCGCTGCTCTCCGCCCCGGCGATCGCCAAGCCCAAGCTGCCGCCCTGTCCGCCGAAGCAGCCGCAGCTCTTCATCGCGCCGATGGGGGAACCATTCCGCGCGGGGCCGGACGACGCCTACCCGGTCGCGACCTGGTTCGCGCACGCGGACGCCGACCGCGACGGCAGGCTGACGCGCGCGGAGCTGGTGGCGGATGCCGCGAAGTTCTTCGCCACGCTCGACACCGATCATGACGGCGAGATCACGCCGGGCGAGGTGATCCATTACGAGCATGATGTCGCGCCCGAGATCCGCCTTTATTCGCGCGGGCCGCGTTCCGGCGACATGCACGGCAAGAAGCGCAAGCGGTCCAAGGACCAGCCGGCTTATGGCGCGCCGATCGGGGCGGGGCGCTGGGCGCTGGTCAATACGCCCGAGCCGGTGATCTCCGCCGACGCCGATTTCAACCGCGGCATCACGCTGGACGAGTTCC
>Ga0164243_10013442_pt1 | contig 11519 bp, 8 predicted proteins | sample OricompcompostOP_FD_108781 | JGI IMG/M metagenome (GOLD analysis project Ga0164243, IMG submission 108781) | Organic Plus compost microbial communities from Emeryville, California, USA - Original compost - Organic plus compost (OP) | ecosystem: Engineered > Solid waste > Mixed feedstock >... | reverse complement strand
GTCGAGTCAGGCGAGGCGAAGCTCACGGAGGCGCTGCACGACGAAGACTACAGTTCGTTCAACACGACAAGGCTCGACATACGCGGGATGCAAGACCTGCTTCTCAAGCTCAAGATAATCAGAAGTGCTCTTGCTGAGGCTCCCCCGGCTAGAGAATTTGCTTGATGAAGGTCCTCGTCACCGGCGCAAGCGGCTTCATTGGCCGAAACCTGTGCCAGCATCTGGCAGAGCGGGCCGACATCGAGGTAGTCTCCTTTACATCCGAAGATGCGATCCAGGCATTGCCCGATCGTTTGAGCGGGATCGAATTCGTTGTGCATCTTGCTGGTGCAAACAGGCCTTTGGATCTCTCGGATTTCATGGCGTCAAATCATGCGCTGACCGAGTTGCTGTGCGATGCCGTCGCCCGTGAGGCCAGCGCATCCGGCAGAAAAATCCCGATCCTCTACTCATCGTCGATCCAGGCCGAACTGAACGATAGCCCCTATGCGCAGAGCAAGCGTGCCGCCGAGCAGGCACTGACTGACGCGTCGGAGCAGCATGCGATTCCGATCCACATTTTCCGCCTGCCAAACGTGTTCGGGAAGTGGTGTCGGCCGAACTACAACTCCGTCGTTGCGACGTTCTGCTGGAACATTGCCCGCGGCCTACCTATCGAGATCCGCGATGCGGACGCACCGCTGACCCTCGTCTACATCGACGACGTGGTGGAGCGATTCACGCAGCTGCTGGACGGAAGTCCCGGTGGCGTGGATGCGAACGGATTCGAGCTGATCGGCCCTCAGTATCAGACCACCGTGGGCCGCCTCGCCGAGCACATTCAGCAGTTCCGCGAGAGCAGATCCACGCTGACGGCCTCGCACGTTGGCACGGGCTTCCTGAGAGCCCTCAACGCGACGTATCTCAGCTACCTGCCCGAGGAAGACTTTGCGTATTCGCTCAAGGAGTATGCGGACGCGCGCGGCAAGTTCGTCGAAGTTCTGAAGACGCCGGAGAATGGCCAGTTTTCTTACTTCACAGCGGTGCCGGGTGTGACGCGAGGTGGCCACTACCATCATACCAAAGCGGAGAAATTCCTCGTTCTGAAAGGTCGTGCGCGGTTCAGGTTTCGGCACATTCTGGATGGCCGCGTGCGTGAAGTCGTGACCAGCGGTGAGCAATCCCAGATCGTCGAAATCGTACCCGGTTGGGCACATGACATCACCAACATCGGCACCGATGAACTCATCGTCATGCTCTGGGCTAATGAAGTTTTCGACCCACAGCGGCCCGACACCTATTCACACGCAACCTAGTGGGCGGAATGAAGAAGCTTCGAGTTATGACCGTCGTCGGGACGCGGCCGGAGATTATCCGCCTTTCTCGCGTCCTAGCCGCGCTTGAAAAGCACTGCGACCACATCCTCGTCCACACGGGCCAGAACTACGACTACGAGCTCAATGAGATCTTTTTCGAAGAACTCGAGTTGCGCAAGCCCGACTATTTCCTCGCGAGCGCCGAAGGAAGCACCAGCCCGGCTCATACGATTGGCAACCTGCTGATCAACGTTGACCGCGTGCTCGACGAGGTGAAGCCTGAAGCGATGCTGGTGCTGGGCGACACCAACAGCGCTCTCGCGGTGATCGCTGCTAAGCGGCGCAAAGTGCCGATATTCCATATGGAGGCGGGTAATCGCTGCTTCGATCAGCGCGTTCCCGAGGAGATCAACCGGCGGATCGTCGATCACACTGCAGATATCAATCTTACCTACAGTGACATCGCCCGCGAATACCTGCTCCGGGAAGGATTGCCCCCAGATCAGGTGATAAAGACCGGCAGCCCTATGTACGAGGTGCTGCATCACTGCCTGCCGCGCATTGAAGCCTGCACGATTTTGCAAGATCTGGGTGTGGCGGCGGAACAGTATTTCGTCGTCAGCGCGCACCGCGAAGAGAACATCAGCTCCGATCGCGCCATCTCCAAGCTGGCCGATGCGATCAACGTGCTGGCTGACGATCATCAGCTGCCAGTGATCGTCTCGACGCATCCCCACACCCGCAAGCAGTTTGCCTCGCGCGCGATCACGTTCCGCCCAGGTGTTCGTCTTCTGAAACCGCTCGGATTCCTGGCTTACGTGAAGCTGCAGATGTCGGCGAAAGCGGTGCTGTCGGACAGTGGAACCATCACTGAGGAGGCGTCGATCCTCAATTTTCCGGCGCTGAATTTGCGAGAGGCGCACGAGCGCCCTGAAGGCATGGAGGAAGCCGCCGTCATGATGGTCGGCCTCAACACCGAGAGAATTAGGCAAGGGCTGTCACTGCTGTCGACGCAGCCGCGCGGTTCTGAGCGAAGGCTGCATCAGGTCAGAGACTACACTGTGGACAACGTGTCGGAGAAAGTCGTGCGGCTGATCCATAGCTATACTGACTATGTCAACCGGATCGTCTGGAAAGCGTACTGAATGGGCATCTCCCTTCAAAGTCTTGCTTCCCTAACGCTCTCTCGGCTGCGTGCGGAATCCGTCGATCAAATGTGGATCACCGCAGATGCCGCGCTGCTGGCCAACGACGCGAACACCGCCCATGAGATCTACCGGCAGCTCTGCCGCCGCAAACCAAGAACGCCCTACGAGTTCCTGTTCGTGGGGCTGGCGGCCTATCGCCTGAAGGATGTCCCCCTCGCGCTCGATGTGCTGGAGGCCGGTCATCTTCGCTATCGCTCGATGGCCGATCTCACCGATAATTTTCTGCGCATTGCCATCGAGCACGAGCAACTCGATCGGGCGCTCAGAAGCATAGACGCGCTCCCCGGCAAAGTGGCGTGCGAGCGGTTGATCGCACAGCCGCTAGACTGGAAAACGCACGTCAGTCTCGTGGTCTATTTGCTGCGCGCCGGCCACTGGGACTTCGCTAACGCCAGGATCGACGAGATCATCCGCGCCTGTGACAGCACGGCGGAGAATTGGAGACTGTCGGACATCCTCTTGAAGCTGAGACGCAAGAGCGACGCCGACCGCATCTATGACAAGCTCTCGTCGCGCGCAGCGAAAAATGCCGATGATGCACTCTATGCCGCGTTGTCGTTGGAGCGGCTGCAAGCTCCGGACAAGGCGGCTGCGCGCCTCGAAGCCGAGCTGGCCAAGTATCCGCACGCCTCCTACTTACGGGAGCATTTTCTTCGGATATGTACCGGGTCTGGTCAGATCGGACGCCTTGCCAGGCTCGTTGAAAAGGAGGCGGGTGGCCCCGAAGCGATCGAGCCACTGTTCGCAAGGTTTCCCGCCGTCGACCATCAATGCCAGCTCATCGAATTTTGCATCGATAACCGACACGGATCGCTTGCCAGAAGCAAGCTCAGCCGCCATGCCGACGAAGGCGGTTACGACAGCGGCGCCTTGTGGCAAATCTCCCAATACTTGGACGGCAAGGGCTACGCGTCCGAAGTCGGGGCCATCTATCGAACGCTGGTCGATAGGCCGCACAAGACATCCTGGGAGTTCTATTACGCCGCCGCAGCGGCGCTTCGTCTGGGCGAAGCCGATGTCTGCTTGGGACTTCTCGAAGCTGGTCAGAGCCTCAGCCCGACAGCACCAGAGTTGCGCAACTTCTATCTCCAGATGTGCGCAGCGCGACTGCAGCACGAGCGTTATTCGACCTTTCTGAAGAAACTAGGGATTGAAAACGCGCGAGGCGTCGACTCCGTCGCCGAGTTCTACTGCGCCGCAGTCGAGAACTTGGCGCCTGACACCTTCATTCTGAATTTCAGGGAGCTGGAAAGTACCTGCTCGCGCGACACCTTCAACGAAATCAAACACACAGTGCTTGGTGCGCTCGAAAGGACACCGCTACCCAGGGACAAGAAGAGAATACTCGCGTTCTTTTCCAGGTATCTGGATTTGGATGACGAGTTTACCGCGGACCTGTGGCGAGTGATCGGTGATCGAACCAACCAGGGTGCTGCGGACGACAGCGCGCGAGCAAAGGAGCAGCGGTTCATCGAGATGCTGTTTCGACTTACGCCACCAATGATCGCGGCAGAGCGCGGAAGGTCGCAGAGGCAGATTCGTCAGTTCATAGAGGCCTGTCATTCGCTCGCGCTGCGGCCCATCGAACTATCCGAACCAATCCAAGACATGTCCAACAACTGGACGCCCTGGCAGTACATATTCTGCTCGGGGGAAATGCACGTTTACAGTTCCGCGGTAGCGGCGCTGGAGAAGATCGCCGTCAAGACATGGCCGAAGCTCGGCTATGTAGCGCCGCATGTAGCCGAGCGGCGTCAGGAGAATGCGGGCAAGCGAGTACGCATCGGCTTCATCGTGCACGATTCAATGCCGATGATGTCGGGACTGCTGAGGGGGCTGAACCCGCAAGTCTACGAGACCGTATTTTTGCGTCCGGGAAAGCGGGGTCGATCACGGGCCGCAGAGACCTGGATCGAGCGCGCCGAGAGGGTTGTTGAGTATCCCGACAATGATAGCTACGCGGCGATTGACGCGATTGCCGCTGAGCAGCTCGACATCATCGTATCTGGACCATCCGTTGCGGCAGTTTTCTTCCCCATGATGGCCCGGCTCGCGCCCCTGCAGATGGTGCTGCTCGAGCCGAATTGGACCGACGGCCTAACGAATGCGGATTACTACATTTCCTGGAAGGCCGCCGAACCAGAGGACACAGCTCGCTATTACAAGTCGAACGTCGCACTGCTCGATCATCCGCCCTATTTCATCGAACGCCATCCAGTGCAGGAGGTCTCGGATGAAGCAAAACGCGAATTAAGGGCCCGTCTGCTTGACCTCGGTGAGCGCGATCGCATCTACCTTTGTGCAAATACGCCGCCAAAAATCCATCCTCGGATGGACGAGATGTTTGGCAGGCTATTGCAGAGCGATCCGGACGGAAGGCTCGTGATCCTGCGCGGCGAATACCCTCCGTCGAAGACGTTGAAGTTCAGACTGCATCAAAAGCTGGGCAAGCTGGCCGACAGGATCGTCTTCCTGCCCACCTTGAAACAGGAAGACGCGCACAGCCTGCTCCTGGCGGCCGATGCCTGTTTGGACTCGTTTCCTCTGTGCGGTATGTCCTCGAGCTTCGACGCCGCGATGCTGGGCGTTCCAATTGTGACACTGCCCACGCCGATACCATTCGGCAGATGGACCGCGACGATCTACGACTACATTGGAATGGTGGGTCTAACGGCGAAGGACGAGGACGAGTATCTGCAGGTCGCCCTCAAGCTGGCTAAAGATCCGGCCTGGCGAAAGGAACTCGGCCAAGAGCTGAGGCAGAAAGCGCAACGCTTCGTTCAGAGTGCAGCGAGCGTCGAGGCATTCGCCACCTTCATCGCAAAGTCGTGGGAGCGTCACAAAGAGGGGTATCCTACTGCAGATTGGATCGACGGCGCGTGGCACGCTGCCAGCGCGAAAGCGGACAGTGGTGTACCTAACGACAGCGCAGTCCAAGGGTGTTGGGCTGCGAACTCGCCGCAAGCATTTCCTCGCGGAACCAAGGCGGCAATCTCAATCGACGCACAGCGCGCACGTCGCTGACGCCGAGCGCGCCGGTCAAAACTTGCCCGCGCTTTCTATGGATTGCTACCCGTATCGCCGCTGCTGCTCTTCAGCGATCGCGCAGGCTCGGTCATAGAGAACGCGGTCTGATTGAGTCAGCGTCTCAAGAACGCGGAGCGCATCCGGATTTAGGTTGCCCCTCTGAGGGCGCTCCGGGTTGGCCAAGTGGTGTGGCACCTCCCCGATGGGGCCGAAGCCGAACATGGCCGGCAATAATCGGACATCTCGATCTAGCGTCGCCGTCGTTCCCACCCACGCGCATTCATCAAGATGACGCAGCGCTGCCTCAAGCCCTCGCCCCGCCGCCAATTCCTTCCTGCCCGCGAGGAAATTCGTCATCAGCCCAAAGTTCGCGCGCAATTGCGAGGTTGGATCGAGCAGCAGGTCGTCGACCGTGCGCGACATGGCTTCGTCAGCCCCTATTTGTGCTGTGGGGCTAAAGACCCCCTCGCTCGCCCATCGACGCCAATACCCGTAAGCGGAGAGCACCAGATCGACGGGATCGCGCAGCACAGTGAGCACACGCGGCGATTCTGGGAATATCGCTAAGATATCCCAGTCGAAGTGGCCAGAGAGCAGCCCGTAGCCGGAGGTGCGATCGCGCAGTTCCTGTTCTGACGTCGCCACATGCCAGCGTGCCGGGTGGACCAACGCGGAGACGACCGAAAAAAGCGACGTGCCACCTGTCTTCGGAATGTGCAATTCAAACAGCACAGCTAGCTCCCCGTTGGTTACTGGCAGACTCAGCCCCGGTCGACGCCGAATGATGCATGCGCTGGTGCGTCGGTGACAACCTTCCGTGCCATCCTCTCCCCTCTGATGACCAACGGCATCACTCAACTGCGGAAAAGAATGGTTCTCGACCAAAACCGATGCGCTCTCAACGTGGGGTTGTGGGTGCGCCGAACGCCCGCGGTGTACGGTTTTGCACCCATCTAAGGGTGTTCTCGGTTGGCGGGGAAGCGCATGCATGCGCAAAGTCAGTCTTTATGAGCCGGACCTGTCGGGCAATGAATTGCCTTACGTCGTAGACTGCCTGACCTCGACGTGGATTTCGTCGAATGGCGAATACATCGGCAAGTTCGAACGCGCATTCGCGGATTTCGTCGGAAGTGAACACGCGGTTGCCGTCTGCAACGGCACGGTGGCGCTGCACCTTGCGCTTTCAGCATTGGACCTGGGTCCCGGCGACGAGATCATCGTCCCCACCTTCACCTACATCGCATCGGTGAACATGATCGCTCTGCGGGGCGCGACGCCGGTCTTCGCCGACTGCAACAAGGACACTTGGGTCATCGGACGCGCCGACGTAGAGCGCCTCATCACGCCGCGGACCCGTGCGATCATGGCCGTGCACCTTTACGGCGGCGTGTGCGATCTCGCAGAGCTTCGCGAGCTGGCAGACGAGCGGGGTCTCCTGCTCGTTGAAGATGCCTCTGAAGCACTGGGTTGCTCGTGGTCCGGCCGGCACGCGGGCACGTGGGGCGCATGTGGCACGTTCAGCTTTTACGGCAACAAGACGATCACCACCGGCGAGGGTGGCATGGTCGTGACGAATGACGCAGCTCTTGCAGACCGTTTGAGGCTTCTTCGCAATCAAGGACAGCATCCGTCGCGCCGCTATTGGCACGTGGAGCTCGGCTTCAACTACCGAATGACCAACATTGCCGCTGCAATCGGCCTTGCGCAGATGGAGCGCCTGCCAGGCCTGCTGGAGCGCAAGCGCGCCATCGCCGCGCGCTACCGTGAAAGACTGCAGCAGCATGACGTGCAGTTTCAGGCGCGACCTGCCGCGGTCGAAAGCGGCGAATGGCTTTTCACCGTGCTCCTGCCAGATCATCTCGACCGAGATGCCGTCATGGCCCACCTCGGTGAGTGTGGGATCGAGAGCAGGCCGACCTTCTATTGCGCGCATCACATGCCGATGTACGAGACCCGATGTGCTTTGCCTAGATCGGAGGAGATATCGCGACGTGGCATCAGTCTACCCAGCCATCCGTTGCTGTCCGACGGCGACGTTGACGAGGTCTGCAACCGGCTGATCATTGCAGTCGGCCAGTGCACGGCTGGCCAGGCAGCGCGTGTCCGGTTTGCATAATTACGAGGTCAGCGTGGAAGCTGCGCTCTGCGATCAACGCCTCCCCGTGGCAGAGCCACGCCCACGTTCTGTGGCGCTGGCATACGCGCGCGACATCTTCGCGGCGCGGTATTTCTGGTGGCATCTGGCGATGTCGGACCTCCGCTCGCGATGGCGCCGGTCGTATCTCGGCATCCTCTGGTCAATTCTGCAGCCGTTGGGCATCACGATACTGATCTCCATCGTGTTCAGCAGATTGTTGAATGCGAGCTTCCTCGACTACGCGCCGTACGTGCTCTCGGGGATCATCTTCTGGGAATTCTTCGCGTCGACCGTTTCGGGCGGCTCGCTCGCGTTCGTGCAGAACGAGCCCTACATCAAGCAGTGCCGGCATCCACTCGCGATATATACGCTGCGGGCAGTTCTCGCGAACCTCGTAGTCACCATGGTCGCGAGCTTGGCGCTCGTGATCGTCGTTCTCGTTCTGAAGCCGGAGACGTTGGGCTGGGCGTGGCTCGCGTGGTTTCTCGCTTTGCCGATCCTGCTGTTCACCGCATGGCCCCTGGCGACCGCGCTCGCATACGTCTCCGTGCGTTTTCGGGATGTGCCGTACGCTCTTGGTCTCGCGATGCAGACGCTCTGGTTCATATCGCCTGTCTACTTCGACGTTAAGTTGTTCCGCTCCGCGGGCCTGGACGGCCTTGTCGATTACAACCCGATCTATCACCTGCTGGAACTCACGCGCGCTCCGTTCCTGCGTGGCGAATGGCCCAGCCTTGCGAACTATGGCGTGTGTCTCGCAACAATCGCTGGCCTTGCAACACTGGCAATCGTGCTCGGTCGACGCATGGAGCGCCGCGTCCTGTTCTATCTCTGACGGCTGATGATGATATGGCGTACATTCGAATGACGTCGGTCGATCTGCACTACTCCTCGCTAGGGCTCGCGGACCGCACGCTAAAGGGGGCGGCGCTAAATCTCCTCGCGAAGGGACGCAGGCCGAACCGGCTGATCCGTGACATCCACGCGTTGAAAAACGTAAGCCTCGAGATCCGGGCCGGAGAGCGCATCGGATTGCTTGGGCACAATGGCGCGGGCAAATCCACATTGTTGAAGGCCATAGCCGGACTTTACCCGCCGTCAGCTGGCTCGCTTCAAGTTGTTGGCGGCGTGCGCGCACTCATCGAAATCAGCCTAGGGTTTGAACCGGACGCGACGGGCCGAGAGAACATTTTATTTCGCGGCCTGCTGATGGGGCTGAGCCCCAAGCAGGTCCGTGCCCTCGAAGACGAGATCGTTGCGTTCGCCGACATCGGCGAGTTCATCGACTATCCGATCAAGACATACTCGAGCGGCATGCAGGTCCGCCTCGCCTTCGCGGTGTCCGTGGCGGTGTCCGGGGAGATTCTGCTGCTCGACGAAATCATCGGTGCGGGTGATGCCACGTTCATGGAGAAGGCGAAGGCGCGCGTGCGCAAGCTTATCGAGCACTCTCAGATACTGGTCTTGGCGTCGCACGACTTCACGAGCCTGCAATCGATGTGTGAGCGCGGGCTGGTTCTGCACCACGGCCAGCTGATCTTCGACGGGCCGATTGCCGAGGCGGTGGCGACTTACAAAACTGTGCATGGGCTCGCAGCATGACGCAGCATAGCCGCACGCTGAAAGAGATAAGGCTACCGCGACACGCCGCCTCGCGGCTCTGCGAGTTCGAGCGATTGCCTGCAAAAAAGCACAGCCGGCGCAAGCGCATCGCGGTCATATTGCCGGCGGCTTACCGGGGCGGCACGCTCCGCGGAGCGCAACTCCTGGCGCGAGCTATCAAGGACGGCAGCGAGCGCGCCGGAGAAGACGCGGACGTCCTGCTTGCCCATCTCGATGCGTATGGAGAGAATGAATTCTCGGACCTGGGGCGCCTTCCGCGCCGTCCTTTTGCCTGGCGCAAGATCGACGCGCAGGCGGCGCGACGAGCGATGCACTATGCCGGCAATGATAGCTGGCAGCCCTCTCATAACGCTTATCAGGTTCCCGACGACGGCGTCGATAATCTGCAAGGCTGCGACCTGTGGCTCATGGTGTCGGACAGAGCGCCCGGGCCGCTGCTGCCGATGAGGCCGCAGATCATGATGGTGTACGACTATCTGCAGCGCTATGTGCCGTTCATGCCGGAGGACACCAGTCTCGGCTTTATCCAGGCCGCCCGCGCGGCCAAGCGTGTGCTGGTCACGACGAAATGGACCGAGCAGGACGCACTGCAGTACGCGGGCCTCGAACCCGGCCGCGTCATCAAGATGCCGATGTTGGCGCCGGATTTCACCAACGACGCATCGCTGGCTTCGCCATCAATCGCAGAAGGCTACTTTCTTTGGCCGACGAACCCGGCGATCCACAAAAACCATGACGTGGCAGTGCGTGCCCTGCAGCTCTATTACGAGCGCCTCGGCGGTACATTGGCGTGCTGCGTGTCGGGGGTCGATTCTGCGTCCATTCCTGAAGGTAACTTCCCGCACCACGTCGATCTCGCAAAGCGGATCAGGAGCAGCGCTCTCCTGCGAAAAAAGATTCATTGGCTGGGAGAATTGGACGACGAGGCGTACCGCACGAAGTTGGCCGGTGCTGCATTCCTGTGGCACACCTCGCGCGTTGATAATGGCTCCTTCAGCGTGATTGAGGCGGCGGGCTGTGGTGTTCCTTCGCTCTCCAGCGACTACGGCCCGATGCGCGAGATAGACAGCCAGTTCTCGCTGAATCTGGCCTGGATGCCCTGCGATGATGCTGCGGCCGTCGCCGACCAGCTCAAGAAAATGGAACACGAGCACGTCGAACGACGGCGGCTTCTGCCGGATAGGGCGACGCTCTCGCGTAGGTGCTACGGCGACCACGTCGACACCTATTGGAGGGTCGTACGCCAATGCCTGTGAGAAGGTACGGTATCTATCTTCTTTATCCTCCGAGGGTGCAACTGACGTCCGAGGGTCTCGGCAGGCTGCTCGCTGCGTTCCTGCGCGGCTCATCATCGATCGAAGATGTCCGCTTTGTCATCGTCTGCCCGAGTTGGTTGATCGCACCGCTGCGAGAGTTGTTGACTGCCGAGCATGTGCCGCTCGACCGTGTCGAGATTCATGCACCTAGACACACGCCGCTACTGCTGGCCCTGCATAACTGGTTGATCGGACGGCGCTCGAAGCGCCGGCCTGCGTGGCGCTCTCGCCTCAAGGCTCGAGTGCGGGTGGCGGCAAGCCGAAACTGGAACGGGCTTCTTCGCGCCCTATGCGGTGCGACCGTCGGGCCGGACGCACTGAGGATCGTACTTCCGCTCGCAAGGTATGCGCTTACATTGGCTGTGCTCAGCCCGGTTCTTTTCACCATGTGGATCGGTAGAAGCGCAAAGCGGCTACGCTCGCGCCTGCGATCAGCCCGCGTAGAGCAGGCTAAAGCGGCGTACCTTTCCACTGAGCCGCCTAAGAATGAACCGCTGGTTCTTCGCGCCTATCGGCTGATGGAAGAGGCCGAGGCGGAACGCATGCACGAGATCATCGAGGCAATGCCGGGTGTGCAGGCGTGGTATTGCCCAACTGCGTTCTGGCCATCCTTCAACAAGATCAAATCGCCGAAACTCATGTGCGTTCCCGACGTCGTGGTCAGCGAGTTTCCGGTGACCTTCGCCGAGCTGGGCCCACGCTTCGAGGACAGTTTCTCGCTCCTGACGTCCACGGTGCGCGCAGGTCACCACTTCGTCACCTACAGCGATACGATCAAGCGCCACACGCTCGGTGTAAAATTCGGGATCCCCGCCCACCGCGTAACGGTCATCCCGCATGCGCCGCAGGACATGAGCCCATGGCTAACTGGGCCGGACGCGTCCAATGGCACCGCGGTGTCCACGCAGCAATG
>Ga0164243_10013441_pt1 | contig 11519 bp, 13 predicted proteins | sample OricompcompostOP_FD_108781 | JGI IMG/M metagenome (GOLD analysis project Ga0164243, IMG submission 108781) | Organic Plus compost microbial communities from Emeryville, California, USA - Original compost - Organic plus compost (OP) | ecosystem: Engineered > Solid waste > Mixed feedstock >... | reverse complement strand
TGCAAAAGCTACGACGGCTGCTAAAGGCCGACGCCTTCCCGGGTTGTGGGGCCGTAGCTCAGCTGGGAGAGCGTCGCAATGGCATTGCGAAGGTCAGGGGTTCGATCCCCCTCGGCTCCACCAACCCACTCACGTTTGTGAGATTTCTGGGAACGCCGCAGAAATCCTCGTGATTTTTACTCCTTCGCTACGCATCGGTGTTACACACGGGGCGTGGCAGACGTGGGGAAACCAACAGGACTGGTCAGGCGGCAAGGCAGCGCCAACTGGTATTATCGCCAGCGTTGGCCGAAGCGGTTTGCGGGGGCAAACACGCCGCCAGAAATCTGGATAAGCCTCGAAACGGCAAACTATTCCGCCGCCTTGGAGCGGCTGGACTGGGCGCGTGCCGAAGCATTGCAGCGGTTTCGGCAGATTGCCCATGCTCCCGCACCGGGGGCGATCTGGTCGCGCACTCCGAGGCTTGCTCCGCCGACCGATCAGGCTCTGCCACACGTCACGTCAGCCAAGGCGAAATCCATTGCGCTGACGCTCTTTCGGCGTGCGATGCTTGAGCTTGATGCCAACCCGCTGCACTTGGCGGACCTCGTCGGTCAGGGCTCCGACGATGCAGATCGCATCCGGCAAGAACTGGACGATCAGATTGCCGAACTGCGACAGGACATTGATGGACGGGACGTGGTTGCGGGCACGTATGCGGCAGTCCTTCGGGATGCCGGCTTTCGAGCCGACCCGGACAGTGAGGAGGGACGCCTTCTTCGCAACTATCTTCGCCGTGCCATGCTGGAAGTCGCGATTGCTCGACGGGCAAGGTTTGAGGGCAACTATGCGACGGCCATCTCTGACACGCTATTCGCTTCCGTGCCGGTGGATCGAGCGGCAAATGAGGAGCCCGATACCACGACGATAGGTGAGGCCGGAGATCGCTATCTCGCAGTGAAGTTCGCAAAGAAGAAGTCGCTCAAGCAGAGAACGAAGGATCGTTACAAAGCGGAGATACGGCACATCGTCGCCTTTCTCGGCAGAGATCGCGCCATATCCAGCATCCGGGCGAGTGATTGCGAGAAGCTGCTACTCGCTTTCGAGCGATTGCCTCCAAACTTCGAGGCCAAGCTAACTGGGGAAATGACCCTTGCCGAACTTGCCGACCGTCATCGTGAGGGGGATCAGGCTCTCGCACACGCGACGCTGGAAAAATACCTCCGGCAGCTTGTCGCGTTTCTCGGCTGGGCCAGCAAAAGCGACCTCATCGCCAAAAACTATGCGGAGGGAATAAAACCGAACTCCGACAAACCAATGGGTTCGATGGCCAAGCTCCCGTTCGAGCGAGATGAACTGGTGCGGGCGTTCTCGCGTCCAATCTACACGGGTTGCCGCGATGATCGGCTCGGGTTCGCGAAAGAAGGGCCGAATATCGTCAGGCGGATGCGTTACTGGGGACCTTTGATCGGGCTATTCTCCGGCCTTCGCTGCGGCGAGATACTGCAACTGACACCAAGCCATTTCCGCGTTTCGCCGCGAGGCAACCCGTTCATCGTGCTGACGCCGGACATGCTATTGAAAAATGGTAATGCCGAACGGGAGGTGCCTGTCCATCCCGAACTTGTGAAGATCGGACTTCTCTCTTGGGTGGAGCGGCGTCGCGCGGTTGATCCGCACGCGCTCCTGTTCCCCGAGGTGCCCAGCCACAAGAAGGATGGTCATCGCAGTTCCAAGTTCTCCAAATGGTTCACAAGCGACCTGAAGCATCTCGATTTAGGGGAACGTCGCGCGAAGCTGACGTTCCATTCATTCCGCCATACGTTCAAGCGCGGCCTTGATCGCGCGGATGTGCCCGAGGAAAAGAAGGAGGAACTATGCGGCTGGGCGAGGGAGAAAAAGACCAGTCGCCGCTATGGCGACGGGCTTGAGGCGGATGTGCTCGTTGCGAGCGTCGAGGCCGTGAACTTCGACCTTTCGCTCGACCATCTCTATGCTCATGCGGCTATGCAAGATTAGGCCAAAGTCGAGGCACGACAATCTTGTGCAACGGGTTGCAACATTGTTTGTCGGGAGTGAGAATGGGCCTGAACTTCAATATGCTGCTCACGGATCAGGGGCTTGATCTCCGTGAGGTTCGCTTGCTGCGACACCGGGGGAAGGGGCCGGGTGGGCTCACTCCCTATACCTTGTGGCGCGATAATCGAGCCGATTTCGAGCGTTATCAGAGCGCCCAGCACTCCAAGCAGCGGGCTGACTTTCGGGGCCAATACTGGGCCAGCTTCGTCGTTCCGAACGACGGCAGCACCCTGTTCGCTGGGCTCTATCAGATAAGCGGATACCGTCCCGTGGCGATGGATTGGGTCGATCCCCTGATGCGCGCTACGCCGCCACAGATGGGCGTCGATCTGGACATCTATGAATATCAGCGGGTGCAGGACTTCGACGACTATATCGGGCGGCTTCGTATTGATTGGGGGCCGGGGTTTCGCAGTTGGGTTCAGCGGGCCGATAGCAGAACGGGCTCCAAGTCTATCATCGAACTCACGCGAACCTTCCGGGAGCCCGATTTCCCCGGCTACACCAGCTTCATCGGCAACCTCGCCACCCTCCCCACGGTCCCCGCGCCGTGGATCGCGGCCTTATCCGCCGCGAGGGGCATTTACCTGCTGACCTGCCCCCGGACCCGCGAGCAATATGTCGGCGCGGCCTATGGAGGGGATGGCTTCTGGGGGCGGTGGCAAGCCTATGTTGCCACCGGGCACGGCGGCAACGAAGGGCTCAAGAGCCGTGACCCGTCCGACTATCAGATCAGCATCCTTGAGGTCGCGGGATCGGCGGCGACGATGGACGATATTTGCGCAATGGAAGCCCAATGGAAGGCCAAGCTTCAGAGCCGGGAAATGGGGCTCAACCGGAACTGATCCCGTCAAGCCGGTTGGCGGTGCCTCACCAGTGTTAGAAAGGCGGCCACGTCCATAAGCCATTCCTGTTGCTTCGGCTTGAAGGCTTCGTGGAGCTTGCGTGGCACAACCAGTTGCAATGACTTGGCCTGCATCTCGTCCGTCTGATTTTCCGACAGACCCGGAGAAAGGGTCACGAGGTGCTTGAAGGGGATGCGCTCCGCCTCCGAAAGAACCTGTCGCCAGCGATCCTTCAGCGTGGATTTCGATCCGAGCATCGTGAGATTTGATGCTGGAAAGTCGGGGTCTCGGTATTCGGCCTGTCCCGGAAACAGGAAGTCCGGCTTGTTCTTGTTCTCGGTTTCCGCACCTCTCGCATACCTGATCTTGTGTGTGGTGAAGATGGCTTCCAGATGATTTTCAAGCGCGAGCCCGACCCGCGCTTTGCGCGTGTTCTGGACAGTCAGCGAGAACTTCAGGAAGCCATCTACGTCCGCGCCGCCCGCCGACACAAACCCATTGGCGATCCTGTCGGCGACGATGCGCCGCTCCAGTCGCCGGAACATCAGTTCCTCGCGCTCCATCCACGCCATCAGCGCCGCGTCCGCATCGTCCAGCGCCGAAACCCCCGGCAGCGAAGATCGCGCCAGTTCGGAGAACACACGGGTCTTGGGGAACTTCAGCCCGAACCGCTCAATGAGGCCGTCGAGCAAATCGGTCTCGGGCTCCTCGGCCTCGATGCCGAGTTCATCCAGAATGTATCGAGCCGCGAAGTCTAGTTCGCCGCCTGTGTCCTGCGTGATCTCGCGCTGCTCAAATGCCAGCCCCGGCTGCTCCGCCAACCCGAACAGCCAGAGAAGCTGGCTCTGGATATTGGTCCCGTCAGGCGTGACAATGAACAGGAGATGGTCATCTGGGCGTCGCGCGACAAACAGGGTGTCGCCGGGACGCATGATCTCCGTGACGGGATTGCCCTGATAGTAAAGCCGCCACTCGGCTGATCGCTTGGGATCGTTGCGTCTGGCATCATACCACGAGAGCCATCCTTCTTCAGAGACGGCCTCCTGCTCTCCACCGAGCCAGATGTAGGTCGCGGTGAAGCGGTCGTCGCTGCCGTTACGGTGACGCTTTCTGTCCTGATCGCCCAAAATGCGAAGCAGCGCCTCGGAGCCAGTGACTTCGTGCTGGTTGGATGTAGCGGCGTCCGCATCCACAGCGGCCAGTCGCTTGGCGGCCACCGCAACGAAATAGTCCGACAGATACCCCCTGCGCACTCTCTATCCTCCCCTGATCTCCAGCGCGGACAAGTCAGACTTCAACCATGTAGCGCAATCCGCCACAACACGATCCAGAGGGAGCCGTGCGCGCCCCTTCAATGCACACTCCCAGACTATGCCCACACGCCATCCCGACGCTGCCAGAGCCGCATTTGTCCTGGCATCAACCTGTCGATTGCGTTCGATCTTGGTCCGCCAGAAGTCTGTGCGGCTGGAAGGCATCTTGAACAGGTGGCAGTCGTGACCATGCCAGAAGCATCCGTGGGCGAACAACACGGCCTTGTATCGTGGAAAGACCATATCCGGCTTTCCCGGCAGCTTGGGATCGTGAAGCCGAAACCGGAAACCCAGTCCGTGAAGCGCCTTGCGAAGGATGAGTTCGGGCTTGGTGTCCGTGCCCCGGATGCCCGCCATCATCCGGCTGCGAACCGCAGCCGAGACGACATCAGCCATTGACCACCATTTGCTCGCGCACCGGGCGGGTGATTGTGCGAATATCATCAGAGCGTCTTGGCGGAGTGCCAGCGGCAATCGCAGCCCGGATATGGGGCTCCAGCGCCTTGGCGATGAACTCGACAACAGGCACGACCACTGCATTACCGAACTGGCGATAGGCCTGCGTATCCGAAACAGGGATACGGAAATGCCGCTTCTCGCTCTCGAAGCCCATCAGTCGAGCACATTCCAGCGGCGTGAGCCGACGCGGACGCTTTCCCGGCTGCTCGATCAGCACCTCCGATCCATCCTTGTAATACCGTGCCGATAATGTTCGGGCGACATCGTTCGGTCCGAACAGGCCATAGCCGAAGCCATTGCCCTTCGCTTGGTGCTTTTCCCGATAGGCCTGAAGATACTCCCAGAGGCGGGGCGTCAGCGTATATTTGGGGTCAACCTCATCGTGTGGCTGAAGGATGCTGCCGAGCTTGGGGCCGCTGGCTTTGTCCGGCACCTGCACAGCATCGAAATCAAAGTCGGTGTCATCGCGGAACCCTACGATGAAAATCCGCTCGCGCTTCTGCGGAACCCAAGGCTCGGAACTGATAACGCGAGCCTGCACCTTCTTGTAGCGAAGCTCGTTGCGCAATACCCCCATGATCGTCCTGAAGGTCTGGCCCTTGTCATGACTTTCTAGATTTTTCACATTTTCGAGCACGAACACCGCTGGCCGGTGATGGGCGATGATCTGTGCCGTATCGTAGAACAGCGTTCCTTGGGTGTCGCACAGGAAGCCGTGGGGCCGTCCCAGCGCGTTTTTCTTGGACACTCCGGCGATAGAGAAAGGCTGGCAGGGAAATCCGGCTAGAAGCACGTCATGTTCCGGCACCTTGCCGGGTTCGCTGGAGAACTCGCGGATATCGCCACCGATGGGGTGGTTGTCGCGGAAGTTGAGCGCATAGGTCTTGCGGGCGTTGGCATCCCATTCGGACGTGAAGGCGCAATGGCCGCCGATGCTCTCGAAGCCGAGGCGCAATCCGCCGATACCGGCGAACAGGTCAATGAACCGGAACGACGCCGGAGTGCGGTCAATGCGCGCGGCGTTCGCCGCGTTTCGGAGCACGCTCAACGCAAGAGAGGTTGGGCGGCTGGTTCCGTTCACATAGCGATATACTGTCCGCTCCGAAACCTGAAGCAGGGCTGCGGCCTGTTCGAGGGTCAAGCCAGCCTGATCGCACAGATGCTGGAAATCATTCCTCTTACCCACGATGCGCATAACGATGCCCCTTCCCTGTGTCGATTTTTGACACTATGGCGAGGATCGCCCTTGCAGGCAAGCGAAATGTTCACTTTATGTTCTAGGTCGCCGCTGTCGTTTCTCGCAAGGCCCTGCCCATGTGCGACGCCGCCGAGCCCGTCCAGCCCGTCTCACTGAAATGGGCGCGGCTCCAGTGAGACGGGTTCGCACAATGTCCTAGACCCCAGCGCGATACAGCGGAGCGATGGCTTCGACGGGCGCGGCGAGGGTGTAACGCCGCGCGATATTTCACCGAAAAGCAAGTTTTTTCCGTGACTTACCGGACATCTCATGGGAGGCTTTCTTCGGAAAAAAAAGGAAGTCAAAAAGATGCTAGTCGGCTATGCAAGGACCAGCACGACCGAACAGGTTGCCGGGCTCGAAGCACAAAAACGGGACCTCGCTGCAACGGGTTGCACGGAGAAGATGTTCACCGAGCAAGTGTCGTCGGTCGCGCAACGTGCCCAGCTTGCTGCTGCGCTCGACTTCGTGCGCGAGGGCGATACGCTCGTGGTCACGCGGCTGGATCGGCTCGCACGCTCGACGGCGGACTTGCTCGCGATCATCGACACGCTGGAGCGGAAGGGTGTCGCACTCCGCATCCTCGACTTCGGCGGACAGGCCGTGGACACCAAGAGCCCGTCCGGGAAGTTGATCGTCACCATGTTCGGCGCGGTCGCGCAGTTTGAACGCGAACTTCTGCTCCAGCGCCAGCGCGAGGGCATCGCCAAGGCGAAGGCAGACGGCAAATACCGGGGCAGAGCGCCGACCGCGCTCCGCCAGACGGCGAAGGTATTGGAAATGAAGGCCACCGGCACGAAGCACAGCGCCATCGCATCCAGCCTGAACATCAGCCGGGCATCGGTCTATCGGATTTTGGCAGAGGCGCGGGCGGCATGAGCAAGTCGATCCCGCACTTATTCGCGGACGTGACCGCGCTTTTGGAGGACATGCACAGCATCGCCGTCGAAGGACAACGCTGCGATAATCCGCCCGAGGTTCAGCTTGCGCTTGTCGCGAGCTTACGCCCCGGCATCATCCGGCTCGACAAGGCGCTGATCGCCATCGGGATAGCAGTGGGTGGGACGCAATGACGCCGCCGCGCCGTCCGTGGGAAACCGCATACAACGGGTGGTTTTGGCCCGCACGCTGCGCCGTCACACCGATCCAAAACGCTATGTTCCGCTCCGGCCAACTCGTGCGCCCCACTGTCTGCTCGATCTGCGGGTTCAGCGATCCCGCCCGGATCAATGGGAGCGCGTATATTTTCGCACACCTCGAACGGTATGATCGTCCCGCCGAGATATATCCGTGCTGCAAGCGTCATCACGCTGATCTTCATTCGAGGTTTCGCGATCCCGAGCGATGGCAGCGCGTGCTCCGTGCGCATGGCCGTCCCGGTGAGTGGTTCACGCTCCTGTCTCTCGATCCGGGATCGCAATGGCGACCGTTCGATGAGACCTATCCGAACAACCTGCCGCCGCCATGTCCACCATTCCGGCTGCTCTGACGGCTGCTCCCCGGTGGACATCTACAGAGATGTTGTAAGATGCTCGATGCAATCGGGATGCCGACATACGCAGGGGAGTTGATGATTGTCCCAGCCGCCGAGGCACAGGATTGTAAGAGCTAGGCAGCGGAGCCGTTCTTACCTGCATAGCTTTGCCGTGCCGCTCACCCCATCGCCGCAAGAGGTCGGGATCGACCGCGTAAAGCTGACCGTCCGTGGCACCTGGGAATGTCACCCGCGTGGTGCGTGCGATTATCTGGGCACGGTGGGCACTTTTCATCCGACGCTGGATTGGTTCCGCAACACCCTCAATATCCGCCGGTCGAGTGGTCATACGAACATCGCAGCCGTCGCCCGCGACGGTTGCCATTGAACTGGATGTCCGCCAGCAAACCCCAACGTTTGGCACTGTCAAGGCGACCATCGACTGCAATCCAAGCAGAACGCTCACCCATCTGCTCGCTGCGCATGGTGAGCACGAGATGTTCGCAGACATGATCCGCGATCTCAACACCGGCGACTTCTTCGCCGAGGTCGATGGTGTCCTACGCGGTCTCGACGGCAACGATAACGTGATCGCAGACCACGATACCGCCGTCGCACGGCTGGGGCGGGACCCGTTCGGCGCGTTCTTACCGACCTTTTCAGCCCAGTTGCAGAACTTCGTGATGCACCTGCTCGCGCCCACGTTTGGCGCGGAGCGGTTTTTGCGGGTCGAAGGGGCGGAGTTGGTCATGAGCGATGCCGCTGCGCCGGGCACGGAACCGTCAGGTGTTACGGTTCGCGTTCGCTGGGGACAGGCGTTGCTTCCCCAGTTTGAAGCATATTTCGAGCGGCACCACGCAACCGCGCTCGCTATGGTGCGAGCCGCCGCTCACGCCGCGTTGGCGGGTTTGGATCGGGTTATTGTAACAACCCATCCCGGAGGCCCTTCGGTCGAGCGCGCCGCCGATGCCGTCACCGTCAAAGCCCGAGTGCCGGGCGACCGCGAGCTTGCCGTCTACGCAAAGCTGCCCGACCGCATCCGGTTCGAGGTGAGAAAGAGGAAGGGGACTTCTCGATACCCCGCTGCCGACGCGAGCACCCGGTTGCTCACGATGCTTCAGGCAGCGCGCGCCGAACTGCTCACCCAAAACTGGCGGGACGTGGAGCGGCTATTCGTTGAGCCTGATCTGCCCTATTTTCCCGATTTCCTCCGGTTCACTGATCTTGTGACTGGGGCATGTCTCGCGGCGTCGGTGTCTCCCGGCGACATGCTCCGCTCGTTGCTGGTGGACGGGGGCATCTCCAGCAACGCGACGAACCAATCTGTGATCGACCTGTTAGTGCGCCGTGGCGTGCTTCAACGGATCACGTTGCGGCATCGCGCAGGACCACCGCCGCATCGGTATTCCCTGACGCCGGATTTCCGAACCATGCAGGAACGACTGCTGGCGGCGTTCGCGGCCTAGTCCAGCAACGCTCCCGGCGTGACGCCCAGCGCCTTTGCGATCTTCTCCACCACGATAATCGTCGGTGCCCGGCGACCGCGTTCAATGCCGCTCATGTAGGTGCGATGGATACCGACCTGGTCGGCGAACTCATCCTGCGAGAGCCCGGCCTCGGCGCGCAGAGCCCGCACATTCCTTCCGAAGCGCACCCGAATGTCCATCGGGGAGTATCGACCACAATGTCGCCTTTCGGACGACAGACCATCGGCTACACATGCGCTTGCCCCACGCCCGGTCGCTTGTAGACTATGAGATGCAATCAGGCCGCATCGGGAGGGCGTATGAAGGGGAGCAGATCGGGCGAGGTGAAACGCCTGCCTTGGATTGTCGGGGCATGTTTACTCTTAGGTGCGGTGAACGGGGCGATCTGGTTCAACATCAATAATGCGAGCAACGGAAAGCAGGCACGGCCCAGTCAGCCGGTGCCCGCAAAGCCTCCAACCCTTACAACGTCAGATGGAGCAAGCTGCAAAGCCACCAATATCGACTATGGCGTGCGCGGCGAGGACGCGATCATGCTCCGCGTGAGCCCGGACGAAAAGGCAGCGATTGCCAAACAGACTGCCGGAGACACCACCGTTGACGCCGCTATCGACGAGCAGTCCGACGTGCGCGAGTTGTGCCGCGCGGGGAACTGGTCGAAGGTGCGTGTCGCCTCAAGCTCGGTCGAGGGCTGGGTGCCATCGTCCGCGCTCCAGAAGGTCAAGACGAGCGGCTCCGGTCGGCGCATTTATACCGCTGCCGATTTCGAGTGGCCCATTGGCTCAGCGCCCGCGCGCCCGGCAGTCCTCACCATCATCAATCGCATCATCGAGCAGAACCCGAAGTGTGAAGCCATCGACCGCCAATCCCTCACGATGAACGGAAGCGGAAAGGGAGCCACCTTCCTCATCGGCTGCGACGGCGGCGAGGGAGACCAGTCTTTCGAGTTCACGGCAGCGGACGCCAGCAATGGCCGCAGCTTCGCGCCGGAGAAGCCCATCGACCCGATCAACAAGAGCGAAGCACGCGAGGCATGTCAAAATGCCGTGACGAACGCCGCAAACCACCCTTCCACCGTAGACTTCTCGATGTTCGACACGACCTTCGACACGTTCGGCAATGGCGAAGCACGCTACACCATCGCCTTCTCCGCGAAGAACAGCTTCAATCTGGAGCTAACCTACATCGCACATTGCGAGTTCAAGGGCGAGAAGCTGACCAGCTTCGTCCTCACCGAAAAGTGAAACCACACCGCTGGGCGATGCTCCCTTTCAACACGAGCCCCTGATCTCGCCATCGGGATCGGATTGTGAGTGGGCGACCCTGATTTAGGAGGCAGATATGATGCTATTGGCGCTGGCGCTGATTGCTCAAACGGCGACCAAATATGATGCTCCGCCCATCGACCCCAACACGGAGGGCCTGTTGGCGATCATGCGGGAAAAGCCTTTCTGGGAAGGAGCTTCCAGCAAGAAGCCCGATGAACTGACCCTCTGCGTGGTTAGCGCACTATGGCACCATGACTTGAACACGAGCGCCTTCCCGGCCGGTGGTTCCGTCTATGTAAAGACCCAGTTCACCCTTGCCCGCTTGTCGCCTCGCGAAGGTGGCGGCACCCAACTCACGCTCTGGGGCGGAGGCGGCAGCAAGGGAGGGATCGTTCCTCGTATCAGAGGGTGTTTGTAGCGCGCGCTGCCACCAAATCGCGCCATATTTGCGCTGGGGAGCCTGTAGGGGGCCGAACGTTCGAAGATGCGGGCTTCCCGTCGCTGGTAGGCTTTGCGCGCGCAAGCGGTTTCGACAGGAACCCTTGCGCGCTCGGGATAGCCGTGAGCCTATAGAATGACTATGCCAACCGTGATCCTATGAAATCATCCCGTCCGTGATCCTACAAAAAAGCCAAATGCCCGATGTGGAAACCGGACGGATATGACGATGGAAGCACCGCTTCAGGTTCCAACGAGACAGGCAACTCGGGCTTGAACCTGTCACACATGCGTGCCACACATTGCATTGTAGCGAGTGGCGAAAGTCACGGATTTCTGCGGTTTTTCAGTTGTGGTTGCCGTCCCCCCTCGGCTCCACCATTAACCCTTTGTTTTCCTTAGCTTTGATCGCTGCCCAGCCCGTGGGACCGAGCCCAGGCCGCGAACAGCGCGGGCCATTGCGCGACGGGTTTTCCGGCTGCGCCGTCGATTCCGAAGCCATGCCCGCCCCGAGCGAACAAATGGGTCTCCACGGGAACGCCAGCCCGCTTCAGCGCGGCGCGGAATTCAAGGCTGTTCTCCACATTCACCGTGGCGTCGTCCTCGGCGTGGACCAGGAAGCAGGGCGGCGTGGCGGCGGAGACGTTGCGCGCCGTGCTGTGCGCCGCCTCCAGCGCCGGCGCCGCATCGGTGCCGATGAGCAGCGCGCGCGACCCGGCATGGGCCAGCGGCAGGCGCATCGACTGTACCGCATAGATCGGCGCTGCCACGTCCGGACGCGCGCTCAGCCGGTCGGCGGCATCGATCGGCGCATAGGTGCGCGCATCGAACCGCGTCGCGAGATCGCCGCACAGATGTCCGCCGGCGGAAAAGCCGATCGCCGCGACCCGATCGGGCCGCAGGCCATAGCCTTGCGCGCGCGAGCGGATGATCCGCATCG
>Ga0164243_10013439_pt1 | contig 11520 bp, 13 predicted proteins | sample OricompcompostOP_FD_108781 | JGI IMG/M metagenome (GOLD analysis project Ga0164243, IMG submission 108781) | Organic Plus compost microbial communities from Emeryville, California, USA - Original compost - Organic plus compost (OP) | ecosystem: Engineered > Solid waste > Mixed feedstock >... | reverse complement strand
GAAGGCCGTCTCGGCGTGGTTGACCTCAAGAGCGACGTTCTGCAGCCAGGAGTCCTCCGGGAAGGCGTCGAGCAGCATCACTCCGGCCGGGTTGCCGGAGAAGGGGCGGTCGGTGAAGGCGTCGACGATTCGGATCCGCATGCCCTGACGGTAGAGGGCGGACGAGGGTGGGGGATCGGGCCAATTCGCGGGAAGCGGCCTGTTTTCGGGGGCGGTTGGGAGGCCGGGGCGGCGAGCGCTCGGCGTACGAGGTCTACGGAAGGGCCTTGTCGTGCGATCGGTTCCGATATATCGTTGAAGCATCGCAATAGATCAACGATGGAATGGAGTGGTTGCGATGCGTGGCTACGGTCATGAGCACGGACACGGTCATGGGCACGGCGGCCCGCGTGGCGGCGGGCGGGGCGACTTCGAGCGGCTGCGTGCGGCCTTCGGTCCCTTCGGGCCCGGTGGTCCGGGAGGGCCCGGCGGACCCTGGGGTCCCGGCTTCGGTCACGGCGGCCCCTGGGGCGGCCGGGGGCGCGGCGGACCCAGGGGGAGGGCGCGGCGCGGTGACGTCCGCGCGTCGATCCTGGCGCTGCTGAAGGACCGCCCGATGCACGGCTACGAGATGATCCAGGAGATCGCCGAGCGCAGCGGCGGGGCGTGGAAGCCCAGCCCCGGCTCGGTCTACCCCACCCTCCAGCTGCTGGAGGACGAGGGCCTCATCGTCAGTGAGTCCGAGGGCGGCAAGAAGCTGTTCTCCCTCACCGAGGCCGGCCGCACGGCCGCCGAGGACGGCCCCGAGGCGCCCTGGGAGGAGGCCTCGCGCGGGGTCGACTGGGAGGCGCTGAGCGAGATCCGGCAGGCCGGGTTCGGCCTGATGGAAGCCTTCGGGCAGGTCTGGAAGACGGGGAGCAAGGAGCAGCGGGAGAAGGCCCTCGCGGTCATCAACGAGGCCCGCAAGAAGCTGTATCTGATTCTCGCGGACGAGCACTGACTCCGACGTCGGAGGTCCGTGGAGGCTGAGGGGCGTGCGCCGTGTGGCGTGCGCCCCTCGGGCGTGCGTGCCCTGATCTCGTTCCCAAGGAGGAGATTTCGCCACGCGGTGTCCACTTCCTGCGGGACGCCAAGATGCGTCCCGGCGCCGATGCGCCGGGCTCCCGGGGCTGATGGGGTGAGGGATGTGCGATCCCGTATCCCCCGGCAGCAGGCCCAGTGGCCACAGGCGCAGGCCGCCCGCGGCGCGGACGACGACGCCGGGCTCGGCGCGGAACTGGCGGAGGTCGTGGCCGGCGCCCGGCGCAGGGTGGTGAGGGGCGGCGACCGGCACATCGACACCGCCCATCTGCTGCACTCCCTGCTCGAGTCCGACCCCGAGGTGCGGGCCGCCTTCGGCGAGGGGGCAACGGTGGCGCGGCTGTTCGGGTATCTGGTGCAGCGGAGCATCGGGTACGGGCTGCGGTGGCAGGGGAGCGTCGAGGACTCGGGCGGGCTGCCGGTCGTGGAGGGGGCGACGGGGTTCTCGCCGCTGGCGGCGGTGTGTGTGGCGCGGGCGCGGGAGCGGGCTGCTCGGCGGGGTGGCGGTGGCGTCCGCGTCCGGGGGACCGATTTGCTCGCCGCGCTGGTGTCCGATCCGCGGGCGCGGGCCGTTGAGGTGGTGCGGTGGGTCGGGGTGGAGCCGGGGGAGTTGGTGGGGCGGCTGGAGGAGAGTGAGGCGGGTTAGGGGGTGAGGTCTGGGGGTCTCGCCTCCTCCGCCCCTTCCCGTCCCGTCCCTCGGGGGCTTCGCCCCCGGACCCCCTTCGCGCAGTTCCCCGCGCCCCTGGAGGGGGGTTTCCCGTCAGGTGTCTTCAGGGGTGACGGTGCTGTCTTCGGGTGACATCATGTGGCGGTGTTCATGACTCACCCCAAGGGCATGGGGCTCACCCTCGCGCTGGTGTCCGCCGTGGCCTTCGGCGGGTCCGGTGTCGCGGCCAAGCCGTTGATCGAGGCCGGGCTGGATCCGCTGCACGTCGTCTGGCTGCGGGTGGCCGGCGCGGCCCTCGTCATGCTGCCGCTCGCCGTGCGTCACCGCGGGCTGCTCAGGCGCCGTCCCGCGCTGCTCGCCGGGTTCGGTCTTTTCGCTGTGGCCGGCGTGCAGGCCTGCTACTTCGCCGCCCTCTCCCGCATCCCCGTCGGCGTCGCGCTGCTCGTCGAGTATCTGGCGCCCGCGCTGGTCCTCGGCTGGGTGCGGTTCGTGCAGCGGCGGCCGGTGACGCGCGCCGCCGCCGTGGGCGTGGTGCTCGCCGTGGGCGGGCTCGCCTGCGTCGTCGAGGTGTGGGCGGGGCTCGGCTTCGACGCCCTCGGGCTCGCCCTCGCGCTCGGCGCCGCATGCTGCCAGGTCGGCTACTTCGTCCTGTCCGACCAGGGCAGCGACAGCGAGGAGTCCCCCGACCCGCTCGGCGTCATCGCGTACGGGCTGCTGATCGGCGCCGCCGTGCTCACCGTGGTCGCGCGGCCCTGGTCCATGGACTGGTCCGTGCTCACCGGCACCGCCGCGATGGACGGCACGCCCGTCGCCGCCTTCCTGCTGCTGGGGTGGATCGTGCTCATCGCCACGGTCGCCGCGTACGTCACCGGTGTGCTGTCGGTGCGCCGGCTCTCGCCGCAGGTGGCGGGTGTCGTCGCCTGTCTGGAGGCGGTCATCGCCACCGTCCTCGCCTGGGTGCTGCTCGGCGAGCACCTGTCGGCGCCGCAGATCGCCGGAGGCGTGGTCGTCCTCGCCGGCGCCCTCATCGCCCAGTCCTCCGCCCCGGCGAAACCCCCCGGGGAACCCGTCGCGAGCGGCGGCCCCGAACGGGAGTTGTCCACCCCCGGAACCACCGCCTAAGGTGCCGATCATGCATATGCGCGCACGTGTTCTTCCGCCTCCGGCCGCCTGAGGCGGGCCCTCCGGCGTATACGCCCGGCAGCGTGCCGGGCGTCGCGGTGCCGCCCGCAGACGAAGTCCGCGGACCCCGGTCCGCCCCGTGCGGGGCCTGAGCCGGGCTCCCTTCCCAACGTCCGCGCCCACGCCGACGCGTGGTGCGCGCCTCTGCGGAGAGAACACGTGTCGAACAACGTCTCCGGCCTGCCCGTCGGGCGTGGCCTCATCTACCTCGTCGTCGCCGGCGCCGCCTGGGGCACCGCGGGCGCCGCGGCCTCGCTGGTGTACCGCACCAGTGACATGGGTCCGATCGCCCTGTCCTTCTGGCGCTGCGCCGCCGGACTGGCCGTGCTGTACGCGGCACGCCTGCTCTTCGGGCGCTCCCGCGCCGCCGCCGCTCCGGCGCCGCTGAGCCGTCGGCTCGCCCGGGCGACGGCCACCGGCGTGGGACTCGCGGTGTTCCAGACGGCCTACTTCGCCGCCGTGTCGGCGACCGGGCTCGCCGTCGCCACCGTCGTCACCCTCGGCGCCGGTCCCGTGCTGATCGCCGTCGGGGCCCGGCTCACCATGGGCGAGCGGCTGGGACGCGGCGGACTCGCGTCCGTCGCGGGCGCGCTCACCGGGCTCGTGGTGCTCGTCCTCGGCGGCGGGGAGGCGACGGTCGACCCGCTGGGCGTCCTGCTGGCCCTGCTGTCCGCCGCCGGTTACTCCGCCATGACGCTGCTCACCCGGTGGTGGGGGCGCGACGGCGGCACCGACTCCTCCGGCGCGACCGTCGGGGCGTTCGCCGTCACCAGCGTGGTGCTCCTGCCGCTCGCCGCGGTGGAGGGGCTGGTGCCGCACACGGGCACGCCCGCTGCGCTGCTGCTCCTGCTCGCCTACGTCGCGACCGTGCCGACCGCACTGGCCTACGGCCTCTACTTCGCGGGCGCCGCGGTCGTACGGTCGGCGACCGTGTCCGTGATCATGCTGCTCGAGCCGGTCAGCGCGGCGGTGCTGGCTGTCGCCGTGCTGGGTGAGCGGCTCACGGTGGCCACGGTGATCGGCACCCTGCTGATGCTGGGCTCGGTGGCGGGCCTGGCGGCGGGGGAGGCCCGGGACGCGCGGGCGGCCCGCAGAGCGCGGGGGGAAACCGTGCCGGCGTGAGGTGAGCGAGGGGTGCCCCTGCCGTCGACCGGGGCGCCCGCGCGCTCAACCGCCGGTCGGGCCGATCCTCAGGACGTGCCCCCGGGCTGCCGCGTCCCGGGCCTGCCTCCGGTCCGCCAGGCCGTCGGCGATGCGGTCGCGGACCTCCTGGGAGCGTTTGCCCGCGTACTTGAACTTCGCCCGGACCTCGGTCACTTCCAGGCGCAGGCCGCGAATGCCGGACAGGAGCCTGCCGTACGGCGCCTCGCCGGCCGCGGCCCGTGCGGAGCCGCCCTCCGGCTGGAAGTGGCCGACCTGGCGGTTCAGCAGGGCGGCCTTCTCCGCCGGGTCGTCCACCACGTGGGCGTGGCAGCGGAGCTGGACCGCGGCGTACAGGCTCGTCGGGACGCCGTGTTCGGGCGGGGTGCCCGGCTCCGCCTGCCAGGGGCCGGGGACGAACGCGTAGTCGTCGACCACGCTCAGCAGGACGGCCGGGGCGGCCTCGATCGCGGGCCAGAGCGGGTTGGGGCGGGCGAGGTGGGTGACCGCCTCGTCGCGCCCGGCGTCGTAGGCGAAGTGCAGGGGCTGGACGAACGGCGGCTCGCCGGGCGGGCCGTTGACCGCGAGCTGGCCGAAGTCGTGGGTGGCGAGCCACCGCTGCCAGGTGTCGTCGCGGGGCGCGTCCCAGGGGTGGATCAGCATCACAGGGCCTTGAGATAGCCGGGGACGTCCGTGCCGGGGGCCAGGCCCAGGGCGGGTTCGGGGGTGCCGTAGGCCGTGCGGACCGGGAGGACGCCCGCCCAGTGGGGCAGGGACAGGTCCTCGGGCTCGTCGTTGACGCCGCCCGTGCGCACCTTGGCGGAGACCTCGTCCAGCCGCAGGCGGATCACGGCCGTGGCGGCGAGTTCCTTCTTGTCGGCCGGGCGGGAGTCGGCGGCGCGGCCCGGGACGACATGGTCGACGAGGGCGTCGAGCGCCTGACGCTTCTCCTCCGGGTCGGTCACGTCGTACGCCGTGCCGTGCACCACCACGGAGCGGTAGTTGATCGAGTGGTGGAATGCGGAGCGGGCCAGCACCAGGCCGTCGACATGGGTGACCGTGAGGCACACGGGGAGCCCCTGTTCGGACCGTCCGGCCGTGCGCAGCGGGCGGGAACCGGTGGAGCCGTGGACATAGAGGACCTCGCCGACGCGGCCGTAGAGCGTGGGGAGGACGACCGGGGCGCCGTCCCGGACGAAGCCGAGATGGCAGACGTAGCCCTCGTCGAGTATCGCGTGCACCAGGTCCTTGTCGTACGACGCGCGCTGCGGGGCGCGGGTGGGGACGGTGCGGTCGGTGGGCGCGTAGGAGGTCTCGGAATCCTGCTGCGGCGGCTGGGGCCCCTGCATGGCCAACTCCATTGCACTAGTGCATACTGTGGTTTGTGCTAGGAGATTATCGGATCAGTGGGCGTCGCGCAGCGGAGATTTCCGCGAGCATCGAACGGGCGGTGGGGGAGGGCGCCCTGCAACCGGGCGAACTGCTCCCTCCCATGCGGGAGTTGGCCGAGCGGCTCGGTGTGAACCCGAACACCGTGGCCGCCGCGTACCGGACCCTGCGCGAGCGCGGGGTCATCGAGACGGCCGGCCGGCGGGGCAGCCGGGTCCGGCCCAAACCGGCCACCACCGCCCGCGAGATGATCCGGGTCGAGGTCCCGCCGGGCGTGCGCGACCTGTCCGACGGCAACCCGGACCCCGCGCTGCTGCCCCCGCTGGCCGGGGCGTTCGCGGCGGCCGCGGCCCAGGGCGACAAGGAACCGGTCCTGTACGGGCACGCCCCCGTGGACGCCGAGCTGGAGCGGCTGGCGCGGGCCGGGCTGGACGCCGACGGGGTGCCGGACGGGCCGCTCGCCGTCACTTCTGGCGCGCTGGACGCGGTGGAGCGGGTGCTCGCAGCCCATCTGCGGCCGGGAGACGCGGTGGTGGTCGAGGATCCGGGGTGGGGGAGCCTGCTGGACTTGGTGCCGGCGCTCGGTCTGCGCACCGTGCCGGTGGCCCTCGACGACGAGGGGCCGCTCCCCGGCGACGTGCGCAGGGCGCTGGAGGGCGGGGCGCGGGCGCTGATCGTCACCGACCGCGCCCAGAACCCGACCGGCGCCGCGCTGAGCGCCGCGCGCGCGGAGGCGCTGCGGGCGGTGCTGGCCGACCATCCGGAGACGCTGCTGATCGAGGACGACCACGGTCACCACATCGTCGACCTCCCGCTGCACCCCCTCGCGGGTGTCACCCACCGCTGGGCCTTCTCCCGCTCGGCCGCCAAGGCGTACGGTCCCGACCTGCGCCTCGCTGTCCTCACCGGCGACCCGCTCACCCTCGACCGGGTACGCGGCCGGCAGCGCCTCGGGCCCGGCTGGGTCAGCCTGACCCTCCAGCGCGCGGTGGCGCGGCTGTGGGCCGACGGCGCGGTGGACCCGGCGGCCGTCGCGGCGCGCTACGGCCAACGCCGGGACGCGCTGGCCGCGGCGCTGGGCCGGCGCGCGGTCGAGGCGCACGGGCGCAGCGGCATGAACCTGTGGGTGCCGGTACCCGACGAGACGGGCGCGGTCGCCCGCCTCCTGCACGCCGGCTGGGCGGTGGCCCCCGGAGCGCGCTTCCGGATGAATACGCCCCCGGGCATCCGCGTCACCGTCTCCACCCTCACGGACGCGGAGATCGAACCGCTGGCGGAGGCGATCGCGGCGGCCGTGCGGCCGGGGGAGGGGGACCGGCGGACGTACGCGTGAGGCGCGCCCCGCGACCCCGGGTGCCCGCCCCCGTCACCCCCTCCGCTTCGGCTTCACCTGCGTCAGCGCCGCCCCCGCCAGCACCACCGCCGCCCCGACCGGTGTCGACCACGTCAGCGTCTCGCCCAGCAGCAGGATGCCCGCCGCCGCCGCGATCACCGGGACGAAGTAGGTGACCATCTGGCCGGTCGTCGGGCCGACCTCGGCGACGATGCCGTACTGGATGAGGACCGCCAGGCCCGTGCCCAGCGTGCCCAGGGCGGCGATCGCGAGCAGGGGGCCGAGCGCCAGGCTCGACGGTGCCGACGTGAACAGCGGGGTCACGACCGCCAGTTGGACCGTCGCGAGCAGCAGCTGGCCGCCCGTCAGCGACAGGTGCGACGCGCTGCTGCCGGCGAGGGTGCGGCGGACGTAGATCCAGCCGACGGGATAGCTCAGGGAGGCGAGCAGGGCGAGCGTCGTCCCGCGTGCGTCCAGCCCGTGGAAGCCCTGCCAGGCCCCCAGCACGGTCAGCACCCCCAGGAAGCCGAGGCCCAGGCCGGCCACCCGCACCCGGGTCGGCCGGTCCTCGCGCAGCGCCACCAGGGACAGCGCCATGCCCCACAGCGGGGAGGTCGCGTTGCAGATGCCGGCCAGGGTGGACGGGATGGTCAGCTCGGCGAAGGCGAAGAGCGAGAACGGCAGCGCGTTGAGCAGGAAACCGGCGACCGCCAGATGCATCCAGGTGCGGGCGCCGCGTGGCAGCCCCTCCCGCCGGACCGCCATCGCGACCGCCAGCACGGCCGTGCCGAACGCCAGGCGTCCCAGGGTGACCTGGAAGGGGGCGTAGCCCTGGGTGCCGACCTTGATGAGGAGGAAGCTGAAGCCCCAGATCAGCGACAGGGCGGCGAAGCGGAGCCGCCAGTCGAGGCGCGGACGGGAGGAGGCGGGCACGCCTGCGGACCCGGTGGGATCCGGCGCGGTGGTGGTCGCGGTGACACTGCTCATGCGGGTAACGATGAGGCAGACTCACCTCGTAGCACAATCGAGAAATCGCACGCGGTATCTCGTAGCATCACTTACATGTTGAACCTGGAGCGCCTGCGCACCCTCGACGCCCTCGCCCGGCACGGCTCCGTCAGCGGTGCGGCGGAGGGACTGCACATCACGACCTCGGCCGTCTCGCAGCAGATGGCCAAGCTGGAGCGCGAGGTGGGGCAGCGGCTCCTCGCCAAGCACGGACGCGGGGTGCGGCTCACGGACGCGGGAAGGCTGCTCGCCGAGCACGCCGCGCGCATCCTGTCCCAGGTGGAGCTGGCCCAGGCCGACCTGGAGGCGCAGCGCGGACAGGTCGCGGGCGAGCTGCGGATCTCCGCCTTTCCGACCGCCGCGCGCGGGTTGTTCCCGGCCGCGCTCGCCGACCTGAAGGAACGCCATCCGGCGCTGCGGGTGCGGTCGCGGGAGCTGGAGCCCGAGAACGGCATCCGGGGCGTCGTCCGCGGCGACCTCGACCTCGCGGTGGTGCTCGACTGGTACAACAAGCCGATGCCGCTGCCCGACGGGCTGGTCAAGGCGCTGCTGCTGGACGACCCGGCCGACGTGGCCCTGCCGGCCGGCCATCCGCTCGCCGGACGGGACGAGATCGACCTCGCCGAGCTGGCCGAGGACGAGTGGATCACCTGGGGCGAGGGCGAGTTCTGCCACGAGTGGCTGATGTTCACCCTGCGCTCCAAGGGCGTCGAGCCGATCGTCGCGCACCGCGCCGCCGAGAGCCACACCCAGCTCAACCTGGTCGCGGCCGGGCTCGGGGTGTGCGTCGCGCCGCTGCTGGGACGCGACCCGCTGCCCGGCGGGGTGGTGACCGTGCCGCTGCGGCAGCGGGTACGGCGGCACGTGTTCGTCGTCTGGCGCGCGGACGCCGACCGCCGCCCGTCGATCCGGGCGGCGGTGCGGGCGCTGCGGGCGGCGGGGGAGCGGGTCGGGGGCGCTCCGGCGGGCGGCACCCCCGAGTCCGACGGCGGGGTCTCTCAGGCGGCCGCCGTCAGGACAGCTGCGCCAGCTTCCTGAAGTCCCAGGACACGATCTTCTCCGGGGTCAGCCGCAGCCACGCGTGCCGTCCGTCGTGCGGCATCTCGTCCATCCCGAAGTTCTTCCGGGCGAACAGCGTCTCCGGCACGTCCAGTTCCGCCCGCAGCTCACCGGTGCGCGGGACCTCGCCCACGAACTCCACCCGCCCCGACAGCTCGGCGCCGCGCAGCTCGTCGTACTCCTCGCCCGTGTCGACCACGATCGCCACCCGCGGGTCGCGCCGCAGATCCGCGAACCGCCTGCTGCGGACCACCGAGTACAGCCACATCGAGACGCCGTCCCATACGAACCACAGCGTGCTCACGTGCGGCATGCCGTCGGCGGACACCGTGGCGACCCGGCAGGTGCGCTGTTCGGTGAGGAAGTCGTCCAGCTCCCCGGGCGTCATCATGATCTTGCGACCCCGGCGCTGTGTGGCGGTCATACGGCCCCTTCTGCTGTCGTGCTGTGCGTGTCCCGTGCACGGGTTCCCCCATCGTGCACGGGTGCGGCGGTTCAGGCGAGGGTGATGGAGTCGCCGTCGACGGTGATCTGCACCTCGGGCAGCGGTTTGGTCGCGGGACCGCTGCTGACACTGCCGTCGGTGACGGAGAAGTTGCTGTTGTGGCAGGGGCAGTTGATGAGCCCGTCGGACACGCTCTTCACCGCGCAGCCCTGGTGGGTGCAGGTCGCTGAGTACGCCTTGAACTCACCCGCCGACGGCTGCACGACCACCACCTTCTGGTCGGCGAACACCTTGCCACCGCCCTCGGGGATGTCGGAGGTCGAGGCGAGCGGCGTGCCGCCGGCGGCGTCGCCGCCGGAACTCCCGCCCGAGCCACCGCCGTTCGCGGCGTCGTCGGCCGCGCCGCCGGACGGCGCCGGGGCGGCGGAGGCGGCGTCTTCGGAACCGCCGCACGCGGTGAGCGCCACGGCGAGGCCGGCGGCCCCCGCGGCCGCCACCACCGTGCGGCGGGCGGGTCCCGATGCGGGCTGGAACGATACGGTCATGCCGGTGTGTCCCTTCCGGGGATGAAGCGTGATCTGGAAACAGGTACGGTCGGCGGGCCCGGGCCGTTCAGGCAGTGCCGAGAGCTTCGCCTGCGTGCGGTCGGAGGGGCGTAAGCCACAGCTGTCGGTTGCCTGTCGCTCAACGGCGCGCGCCACCGGGCCGCCTCCGACGTGCGGCGACACGCCAGTAGCCTGGGGCGATGCTCAAGGAAGTCATCGCGACCCGATTCATCGCGCCGCTGCGCGAGGGCGGCTCGCTCCCCGGACTGATCGAGGCGGACGACCTCGGCACCTACGTGCTGAAGTTCACCGGCGCCGGACAGGGCCGCAAGACGCTCGTCGCCGAGGTGGTCTGCGGCGAACTCGCCCGCCGACTGGGGCTGCGGGTGCCGCGCCTGGTCACCGTGGAGCTCGACCCGGTGCTCGGGCTCGGCGAACCCGACCCTGAGGTGCAGCAGTTGCTGAAGTCCAGCGGCGGCACCAACCTCGGGACGGACTTCCTCTCCGGCGCGCTCGGCTTCGACCCGCTCGCCTTCGAGGTGAGCCCCGAGGAGGCCGGGCGGATCGTCTGGTTCGACGCGCTGGTCAACAACGTCGACCGCTCCTGGCGCAACCCCAACATGCTGCGCCGGCGCGGCGAGCTGTGGCTCATCGACCATGGCGCGACCATGATCTGGCACCACAACTGGCCCGGCGCCGAGACCTCCGCCGCCCGCCCTTACGACGCCTCCGACCACGCGCTGCGGGGGTGCGCGCCGGACATCGCCGCCGCGGCGGCCGACCTCGCCCCGCGCATCACCGAGGACCTGCTGGCCGAGGTCACCGCCCAGGTCCCCGACGTATGGCTGGCCGGAGAACCCGGCTTCGCCGGCCCCGACGACCTCCGGCGCGCCTACGCCCGCCCGCTGCTCGCCCGCGCCGCCGGCATCCACGACCGCATCGAGGGCCTCGAGGGGGACCGGTGAGCGACCTGCACGTCTACGAGTACGCGGTCCTGCACGTCGTGCCGCGCATCGAACGCGGCGAACGCATCAACGCGGGGGTGCTGGTCTACTGCCGGCCCCTCTCCTACGTCGGGGCCCGCACCCACCTCGACGAGGCGCGCCTCCTCGCCCTCGACCCCGCCGCCGACGTCCCCGGCGTACGGGCCGCCCTGCGCGCCGTCGAGGGCGTCTGCGCGGGCGGCGACGCGGCGGGCCAGGCGGCCCAGGACGACCCCGGCCGCCGCTTCCGCTGGCTGATCGCCCCTCGCTCGACGATCGTCCAGCCGGGCCCGGTCCACACGGGGCTGACGGCGGACCCGGGTGCGGAGACGGAGCGGCTGCTGGACCTGCTGGTCCGGTAGCGGCGCGGGGGCCGCTGCGCGGGCGGGGCGGGTGGGCGTGACCTGGGCAGGCGCGCCTGAAGGCATGGTGCGGTCCGCCCGCGTCGGGCGCCCGAAGGCGGCCGGCCGGCTGAACCCGGACGCCGCTGCCGCGGGCGGTGAGTGGGCTGTCGCCGGCGCGCTGGGCACGGCCGCCGTCGCACCCGAGGCCGAGGGGCCGCGCGCTCGCGCCGCGGAGGGAAGCGCTGTCGTCGGCGGGGCCCGCGTTGCCGCGCGCCGCGTTCAGCTGCGCCGGCGGCGGACCACGCACCCCGTGGCCAGCAGCGCGCCGCTGACGAACGTCGCGCCGATGCCGAGGTCCCAGTTCGT
>Ga0164243_10013438_pt1 | contig 11522 bp, 12 predicted proteins | sample OricompcompostOP_FD_108781 | JGI IMG/M metagenome (GOLD analysis project Ga0164243, IMG submission 108781) | Organic Plus compost microbial communities from Emeryville, California, USA - Original compost - Organic plus compost (OP) | ecosystem: Engineered > Solid waste > Mixed feedstock >... | reverse complement strand
GGCCTGCCGCCGCTGGTGGTGTTCCAGCAGATGAATTCGGGGATGAACGTCTTCACGCTGCTCGCCATACCCTTCTTCATCTATGCGGGCGACCTGATGGTGCGCGGCGGCATCGCGCAGCGTATCGTCGCCTTTGCCGGCTCGCTGGTGGGGCACATGCGTGGGGGCCTCGGCCAGGTGAACATCGCGGCCTCCACGCTCTTCGGCGGCATCTCGGGCTCGGCGGTGGCGGAAGCGGCCGCCGTCGGCGGGCTGATGATCCCGCAGATGAAGCAGCGCGGCTACGGCGTGGACTATGCCGTCAACGTCACCTCGATGGCGGCGCTGATCGCACTTCTCCTGCCGCCTTCGCACAACATGATCATCTATTCGATCTCGGCGGGCGGAAAGATCTCAATCGCCGACCTTTTCACCGCTGGTATCCTTCCGGGCCTGCTGTTTGCCGTCGTCCTTATGGTCACAGCCTATTTCGTGGCCCGCAGCCGCGGCTATCCGGTCGAGCCCTTCCCGGGTTTCGCACGGGTAGGCTGGTTCTTCCTCAATTCGCTGCCGGGACTGCTGTTGATCGCGATCATCTTCGGCGGCGTTCGCTCCGGCGTCTTCACGGCGACGGAGAGCTCCTGCGTCGCCGTCTTCTACGCGCTCTTTGTAACGCTTTTCATCTACCGCTCGCTGAGCTGGCAAAATTTCGTCCATGCCACCCTTGGCGCCGTGCGCACCACCGCGATGGTGCTGCTCATCATAGGCACAGCGGCCTCGTTCTCCTGGCTGATGGCCTACCTCCGGGTGCCGGCGGAACTTACCGAGTTTCTCTCCGGCGTCTCGCAGAACCCCTTCGTCATCCTTCTGCTCCTCAATGTCCTGATGCTGTTCCTCGGAACCTTCATGGACATGGGGCCGACCATCATCATCACCACGCCGATCTTCCTGCCGGTGGTGCAGCATTACGGCGTCGACCCCGTGCATTTCGGCGTGATCATGATCCTCAACTACGGCGTCGGCCTCAATACGCCGCCGGTGGGTGCGGTGCAGTTCGTTGCATGCGCGGTGGGCAGGATCACCGTGTGGGAGGCCATGCGAAGCATCTGGCCCTTCTACCTGGCAAGCCTGGTGGTACTCGGGCTGGTCACCTATATCCCCGCCATTTCGCTGTGGCTGCCGAGCGTGTTCCGGTAGGAGAAGAGATGGTTTCCGACCCACCCGCTGATGATATCAGGCGCGAACGCCGGCCGAAACTTTCCGAACGCGTGGTCGCCGAAGTGAGGGCGCAGATCCTCGCCGGCGACTATCGTCCCGGCCAGAAGCTTCCGACCGAGAGCCGTTTGACCGATCTTTTTGGGGTCAGCCGCACAGTGATCCGGGAAGCGATCGCCACGCTTGCTGCCGACGGTCTGGTCGAGGCGCGGCAGGGTGCCGGCGTCTTCGTGCGCGAGCGGCCTGCCGCCGCCTTCAGCACGATTGGCCAGGAGATCGGCAACAAGATCTCGCATGCGCTCAACGTGATCGAGGTCCGGATGGGTCTGGAGATCGAGAGTGCGGGGCTAGCGGCCCTCCGCCGCAACAGCGCTCAGGAGGCAGCGATCCAGGAGGCTTTCTTCGAGTTCGACCGGCTTCTGGAGCGGGGTGAGGCTACGGGCAAGACGGATTTCGAGTTTCATCGGGCGATCGCCGCGGCCACGAACAACCCCTTCTATGTGGAGGTGCTGGATGCGCTGGGCATGCGCGCCATCCCCTGCGACATCACCTCGCCCTGGGGCACCGACAGCGTGCTGACGCGCGAATACCAGGAGGGCTTGCAGGTCGAGCATCTCGCCATCTTGCGTGCGATTTCCGCCGGCGATGAGGAAGGGGCCCGCCAGGCAATGCGACAACATTTGACGGCCAGCCAGCAGCGCTATCGCCTTCGCCTCAACGGCCAGCAGGCCGAATACCGTTTCGGCCGCTCGCTGACGTCCGGAAACATTCAAGAACAGCAGAAGTGGAACGCGCGATGACAGAGAGCCATATCAATTACTCGATCCGCCATGCCATCGATCCGGTTGCCGCCGCCCGCATGGGCACGGAAGAACTGCGCGCCAACTTCCATGTGCCGAACCTCTTCGAGCCCGGCCGGATCAACCTGACCTACACGCTCTATGACCGGATGATCGTCGGTGGTGCGACGCCCGCCGCAAATGCCCTCGCCCTGGAGACGATCAAACCCACAGGCACGCCGGGATTCCTCGACCGACGCGAGCTGATCGCCGTGAATATCGGCGGTGCCGGCAAGATTTCCGCCGACGGCGACACATACGCGCTCGCACCGCGCGACATGCTTTATGTCGGCATGGGCAGCACCGTCAGCTTTGCTTCCGACGATGCTGATAACCCGGCGAAATTCTATCTGCTAAGCGCCCCGGCGCACCAGAAGCACCCGACCAAGCTGATCCGCATCGGTGATGCCAAGCGGCTCGATCTCGGCAGTCAGGCGACCTCCAACGAACGCTCGATCTTCCAGTTCATCCATCCTGAAGGTGTGAGGACATGCCAGCTCGTGGTTGGGATGACGACACTTGCGACGGGCTCGGTGTGGAACACGATGCCCGCCCATGTGCATGACCGGCGGATGGAGGCCTATCTCTATTTCGACCTGCCGGAAACTGCCCGTGTGTTCCACTTCATGGGTGAGCCCGGCGAGACCCGGCACATCATCATGGCCAATGAGGAAGCGGTGATCTCGCCACCATGGTCGATCCATTCGGGCTGCGGCACAGCCAATTACACCTTCATCTGGGCCATGGCCGGAGACAATGTCGACTATACGGATGTCGATCCGGCTCCGCTGGAGAGCATGCGATGACATCGTCGTTTAGTCTGGCCGGGCGCAAGATCATGGTGACCGGCGCGAACACCGGTATCGGCCAGGGCATCGCCGAGGCGATCGCTCGTGCCGGAGGTTCCGTACTGGGCGTCGGCCGGTCATCCATGGACGAGACCGCAAGACTGGTAGAAGCGCACGGGGTTCAGTTCACCGCTATCTCCTGCAACCTTGCCGATGCCGGCTCCGCCCGCGCAATGTTTGCCCGGACTTGGGAGGAGCATGGGCCCATCCACGGGCTCGTCAACAATGCCGGGATCATCCGTCGCGCCGACGCGGTCGACTTCACCGAAGCCGACTGGGACGATGTGATGAATGTCAACCTGAAGACGCTCTTCGTCCTCTCCCAGGAGTTCGGACGCAAGCTGCTCGGTGCCGGCGCACGAGGCAAGATCGTCAACATCGCCTCGGTACTTTCCTTCCAAGGCGGCATTCGTGTGGCATCCTACACGGCTTCGAAACACGGCGTGCTGGGCATCACGCGACTGCTTGCCTGCGAATGGGCAGCCAAAGGCATCAACGTCAACGCGATCGCGCCCGGTTATATCGAAACGAACAATACCGAGGCACTACGGAACGATCCGGACCGCAACGCAGCAATCCTTGCCCGCATCCCGGCCGGGCGCTGGGGCCGCGCAGAGGACATTGGCGATGCCGCCGTGTTCCTGCTGGCGCCCGCATCCGACTACATGCATGGCGCGGTCGTTCCCGTCGATGGCGGCTGGCTCGCGCGATAGAAAACAGAGCTTTGATGAGGGACCTTGATGGCTGAAACAAAACTCTTTGCCCGAAAGGGCGAAGGCGAATGGACGGATCTCGGCGGCGGCAATCGCCGCAGGGTCCTGCTGCACACCAACGAGTTGATGATGGTGGAATTCGCCTTCGAAAAGGGAAGCGTGGGAGCGTTGCATTCCCACCCGCATGTGCAGGCCAGTTACGTGGCGGAAGGCCGCTTCGAGGTGACGGTCGGGGACGAGCGCACCGTCCTTGCGGCTGGCGATGCCTTTATCGTACCTGCGAATGCGGTGCACGGCGTCAAAGCGCTGGAGGCCGGCCGTCTTGTGGACAGCTTCACGCCGAAGCGGGCGGATTTCCTCTCCTGAGCCGCAGCGACATCATAGCAGCACGCGGACGCTGAAGACGGCGCTATCCTTTCGCGTCGCCTCCCCATCTCGATGCCGCGGAGCGCCCCCGAGGTGGAAAAGCAGGCTCGAATCGACGCCCTGATAATACCAGCTTGAAACCTGTTTGATTTTTGTGGACAAATGGGCCCGCGGTTCGGAGGCGACAGAATGGACGAGTCGGCGGTCCTCGATTTCATGCGGCGGCACATTGCCGACGGAAACAGTGCCGAGCCTCTCTATCGCCGCATCAAGGCTGCGCTGAGAGAAGCGATCGCCTCGGCCCTCCTGAAGCGCGGAACGGTCATCCCCAGCGAGAGAACCCTGTGTCGGGAGCTTGATGTATCCCGCGTGACCGTGCGCAAGGCCATAGACGATCTTGTGGCCGACGGCCTGCTCCACCGCCGCCACGGCGCAAAAACCGTGGTCTCATCGCGCCTGGAAAAGTCGCTGGCCACGATGAGCAGCTTTTCCGAGGATATGCGCTGGCGCGGTTTGGAGCCAGGATGCATTTGGATTTCGAGGGAAATCTGCCGTCCATCCCCAGCCGAGATGATCGCGCTCGGCCTGTCTGCCGCTGATGAAGTGGCGAGGCTGAAGCGTATCCGCACCGCCGACGGAACGCCGATCGCCCTCGAAACGGCAGCCCTTCCTGCCCGCTTCCTCCCGCGCCCGGAAGAGGTGGGGAACTCCCTCTACGAAGCCCTCGACACACGGGGAGCCATGCCCGTGCGGGCCATCCAAAGAATGCAGTCGAGCCCCATCAGCCAGGAGGAGGCGCGTCTTCTGAAGGCGCCGCCACACATCAGCCTGCTGGTCGTGGAACGCCGCTGTTTCTTGCAGGATGGACAGATCGTCGAGTTCACCGAGACCCGCTACCGCGGCGACGTCTATGATTTCGTAATTGAGCTCCGCCGATAATACCAGTTACAAACTGGTTGCCATCTGGTCGATTCCCCATAAGATGAGCGCTCAACATGAGAGCATTCGCATGGCCGTGGACTTCCAGTCGCTCAAGAACGCTTTGATCGTGTCCTGTCAGCCGGTGAAGGGCGGCCCGATGGACACCGCATCGATCGTCGTCGCCTTCGCACTGTCGGCTCTTGACGGAGGCGCCCAGGGCCTGCGCATCGAGTCCCCTGAATATGTACGCGCCGTGCGTGCGGCGACGGCCAAACCGATCATCGGTCTCGTCAAACGGGATCTCGAGGATTTTCCAATCCGCATCACACCGTGGATCGAGGATGTGGAGGCGCTTGCCGAGGCAGGCGCCGACATCATTGCCTACGACGCGACACTGCGGGCAAGGCCGGTCGCGACGGCCGAGATCATTGAGCGAATCCATTCCCTCGGCAGGCTCGCGATGGCGGACTGCGCGACCATCGATGACGCGCGCGCAGCCCTTGCCGAGGGCGCCGACATCGTGGGCTCTACGCTTTCCGGCTACACCGGCGGTCCGGAGCCGACGGAACCCGATCTGGTACTTGTCCGCCATATGAGGTCGCTGACACCCAACGTGATCGCCGAAGGCTGCATACGCCTGCCACGTGACGCAAGGGAAGCACTGGCCGCGGGGGCGCATGCGGTGGTGGTGGGCTCGGCCATCACGCGGCCCGAGCACATCACCTCCTGGTTCCGCGCGGAGATGGACCGGCAAAGCGCGGCGAAGGGGACACCCACGCCATGACGAATCCCACGCTGGCGCTCGACATCGGCGGCACGAAGATGCTGGCTGCGCTGGTGGAGGGCGCCGCGGTCGCGGATACGTTCAGCATGCCGACACCGCGCGAGGGGAATCCAAAGGAGTGGCTGAAGGCGCTCTTCAGACAGATCGCGCCTTGGCAAGGCAGGTATGGCCGCATCGGCATAGCTGTCACCGGCATCGTGGATGATGGCCGCTGGTCCGCTCTCAACAGGAAGACGCTCGACATCCCCGACCGCTTTCCTCTGACGGAGACCGTCTCGTCCATCACCGCCTGCCCTGCTTTCGCGGCAAACGACGCGCAGGCTGCCGCCTGGGGCGAACACCGCTTCGGCGCCGGAGCAAGCGAAGATATGATCTTCCTCACCATCTCAACCGGTATCGGCGGCGGGATCGTCGCGGGCGGGCGGTTGCTACAAGGCATCGCCGGCCATTTCGGCCTGTTCCGGGTGCAAGATTTCGAGAACGCAGGCGCCTTCGACAGCGCGGTGGAAGACCACATCTCCGGCAACTGGATCGCGCAAGCAGCGTCGCGACATCGGCCGGACGCCACTGCGCGCGATGTCTTCGAGGCCGCCCGAGAAGGCGCGCAATGGGCGGAAGAGATCATTGATCTCTCAGCCCGTCGTGCCGCCCTTCTCTGCCGCAATGTCCAGTTGGCGATCGATCCGCCGCGCATCGTGATCGGCGGCGGGATCGGGCTTGCTCCCGGCTATCTGGAGCGGATCGAGGCCCGTCTTGCCGGCGTGCCGGAAAGGCTTCGCCCGAAACTCGTGGCCGCCCGTCTTGGCGACAAGGCCGGCGTGGTGGGCATCGCCGATCTGGCCGACAATCAATGAAACAACGAAAGGGGAAGTGCGACATGAAAACGATCTCGAGAACAGCGGCGCGCCTTCTAGGCTGTGTCTTCGCCGGCGGGCTGATGCTGAGCAGCGCCCAGGCGGAGGTGACCGTGCTCGGCTGGCCGGGCGGCCCGGAAGAGACGGCCCTGCGCGCCGTCGCCGAGGCTTACAACGCCAGGCCGGACGTTTCGGACGAGAACAAGGTGGAGCTCCTGTTCTTCAACCGCGACGGATTCTGGGACAAGCTGCAGGCTGATCTGGCCGCAGGTTCGGACGCATTCGATATCAACCTGCTCGCCACCTATTCCATCGGTCGCTACGCACCCTTCATGGAACCGGTAACGCTTTCGGATGAGGCGAAGGACCTCTACGGCGAGGCAGTGCTTTCGACCATGCAGTTCGAAGGCCAGCAATATGGCGTGCCGACCGATCTCTCACTCCATTTCATGTACTACCGCAAGGACCTGATCGACGAGCTGATGGGCGATGATGCCGCCAAGGCTCGCTATGCAGAGATCGCGCAGGAGCATCTGGGCAAGGCGCTCGAGCCCAAGAACCCGGATGAATGGACCTGGGACGATTTCGCGGCGACGGCGCTCTATTTCACGCAGGCCGTCAACCCCGACAGCCCGACCCGCTATGGCACGGTGCTGCAGCTAAAGAACCTGCTTTTCAACATCATGGTCTGGCAGTCGATACCGCGCTCCTACGGCGGCGACTGGATGGATGCCGAAGGCAAGATCACCGTCAACTCCGACGCCTACCGCAAGGGATTGGAGCTCTACAAGCTGCTCTACGATGCGGGTGCGACGCCGCGCGATTCCCTTTCCTACGAGTTCCCGGAGGCCAATGCTGCCTTTGCGGCCGGCCAGGTTGCGGCCATGCTGCAGTGGAATGCCGCCGCCGCTGACCTGACGAGCGCCGACAAGTCCCCCGCCGTGGCGGAAGTGACCGGCACGGTCGCGCCGCCCGCTGGCCCCGAAGGGCGAAAGACGCATATCCACGGCCTCGGGCTCGGCCTCAACAAGAACGCGGCCAACAAGGAAGGCGCGAAGGCGTTCCTCACATGGCTTTCCACGAAGGAGGCCGCGCTCATCTATGCCCGCAACGGCGGCGCCCCAGCCCTCTCCGCGGAGGCCGTGAAGGAGATCGCAAGCGAGCGGCCGGACCTCGTCCAGCTCGGCGAATATGCGGGCTCCTACGGCTATGTGATGAACGGCGGCGCGTCCGCCAACGCGCTTGCGGTCTACGAGCTGCAGGCGAAAGAGTTCACCGGCTACTGGTCGGGTCAGCAGGACATCGACACCGCGCTCGCCAATACCGAAAAGGGCATGACGGAGCTGCTGAAGTAACCGGACGTCCGGGCGGCAGCAGCCGCCCGGCACCTCTCCCCCGATCTGGAACGGCGAAGAATGCGGATTGCCGAACGCACCGAATGGAACCTTCTGGCCACCCCGCTGGTGGCCTTTCTGCTTCTGTGCCTTGGCTTTCCGGCTCTGGTGAACCTGGTCTATTCGGTTTCGGAGATCAGTTTCGAGACCCTGCGCAGCCCGACCCTTTCGGGCTTCGGCAATTTCGCAGCCGTGCTGCAGGACAGCGCCTTCTGGCGCGCCAACTGGTTCTCACTGCGCTTCGGCTTGCTGACCGCGCTTCTTGAATGCGTGCTCGGCCTGTTCCTGGCGATCTTTCTTGCGCCGCTCTTCAAGGAGCGAAGCTGGCCGCTCGCCATCCTCATGCTGCCGCTGATGGTGGCGCCGGCACTGGTGGGCCTCATGTACCGCCTCGTGCTGCACGAATTCGCCGGCCCAGTGCCGTATTACCTCTGGCAATGGTTCGGCAACAGCCCGTCCTTCCTCGGCATCAACTCGGCCTTCTGGACGCTCGTCGCGGTTGAGACATTGCAGTGGACGCCATTTGCGTTCCTGCTCTTCCACATGGCCTACCACGCCATTCCGGAAGAGGTGCGCGAGGCGGCGGCAATTGACGGTGCCAACGCCTTCCAACGCCTCACGCGCATCGAATTGCCGCTGATGACGCCTATCCTCGGCGTGGCGCTGCTCATCCGCTTCATCGACGGTTTCCGCGTCTTCGACAATGTCTATGTGCTGACCGGCAGCGGCGCAGGGGGATCGACGGCTTCGCTGTCGATCTACATCTACGAGGCCTTTTTCAAGCAGGGCGCCATCGGCAAGGCGGTTGCGGCTTCCGTGCTGCTGTTCCTGGCCTCCTTTGCAATCCTCTACGGCCTGAACATGATCGCCCGGCGAAGGAGGAAGTAGAAATGTTGAACGCTCTCCGTTGGGTCGTCTTCGCCATTGCCGCTTTCGCAGTGAACTTCCCGGTGATCGTGACGCTCGTGACCTCCTTCAAGAGCGCGCGGGAAATCTCGACCAATCCCGGCCTGTTCATCGAAACGCCCACTCTCGAAAACTACCTAACCGTGTTGCAGGTATCCGACCGGCTCAACATTTTCCTCTATCTTGCCAATAGCTTCGCGGCGGCTGCGATCGGTACCGGGATAGCCGTTCTGCTCGCACTGCCCATGGCCTATGCCATGGTCCGCGGCGGGCTCGGCGCAAAGACGCTGCTGCCCCTGATCGTCAATCTGCGAGCCGTGCCGCTGGTGATCTTCGCGATCCCCATCTACATGATGTTTCAGTGGCTCGGCCTGCTCGATACGCGCTTTGGCCTTGGCCTCGTGCTTGCCATCGTCAACGTGCCGCTTGTGCTTGTGATCCTCGTCAACGCCATCTCCGAGGTGCCGCTCGATCTGGATGAAGCGGCGCTGATCGACGGGGCGAGCCGCACCGCCATCCTGTTCCGGATCATTGCACCCGTCTGCCGGCCGGCGATCGCGACGAGCCTGATCTTCGGCTTCATCACCGCCTGGAACGAGTTCCTCTTCGGCCTGATGCTGACGACCTCAAAAGCCGTGCCGGTGACGGTGGGTGCATCCTTCTTCTTCGCGGCCAGCGGCGGCGGCGTGCAGTGGGGCGTGGCGGCTGCGGTAATGATCGTCGGCGCGCTCCCGCCGATGCTGCTGGGGCTTCTGATGTACCGTCAGATCAGCCGCTCTATGATGGCAGGCGCCGTCAAGGGATAGGAAGACATCCTTGCGAACCGCATCCGTCGCGGCTCAGCCATTCAATTTTCCAGACAGCCGGACGCCTTGCGCCGGTCGCCGCATCGCGCAATCAGACCGAGACAGTCACCGGCCGTTTCTCACGCCTGCTCCAGACGCGGACGATCTTGCCCTCCGCATCATCGTCCTCTGCAAATATTGTGGCGGATATTGCAGAGTCAGTTCGACCGCCGGATAGCCTCCTGCGGACTCCCTCCATGCCGTTGAGCAAGAACAACTATATACAACTTCGCTGCACAACCACGCGCGCTTTCAGATCAATCGGTTTACTTGATACGCGCTCCGTCCCGGCCGAAGAGCAAGGCTTGTTCGCGCCCGAATGAGAGCCAGCAGTCCATGCCGCGCTCGTGGCGCGCCTTTCCCGGGATCGTAACGGTTGTAAGGCCTTCGGCATCGGGTAGCCTGACATGCACGAGGGTCTCGCTCCCCAGGTGCTCCACAAGCTCAAGACTGCCCGGGATGCCTCCCTCCGATGGCTCGGTGGAAACGACGATCGAGTCGGGGCGAATGCCAAGGACCAGAGACGTTCCCGGAGACACGGCACTGGAGAGGCCCGGCGGAAACGAAACGTAGTGCCCGGAAGCAAGGCGCAGGACGGGGCCCTCATCTCCGCCTTCGGCGACGACATCGAGGAAATTGATCCTGGGCTGGCCAAGGAAGCTCGCCACGAACATGTTGTCCGGCCGTTCATAAAGGTCGAGCGGCGCCCCCTGTTGCTCGACCCGGCCCTTGTTGAGGACCACGATCCGGTCTGCAAGCGTCATTGCTTCGACCTGATCGTGGGTGACGTAGATCATCGTGGTCTTGAGTTCCGCATGGAGCCGCGCGATTTCGATGCGCATCTGTGCCCGCAGACCGGCATCGAGATTGGAGAGCGGCTCGTCGAAGAGGAAGACATCCGGATTGCGCGTTATGGCCCGGCCGATCGCCACCCGCTGACGCTGGCCACCGGAAAGAGCGCGCGGCTTGCGGTCGAGCAGGTCCTCGATCTGCAGAATGGCTGCTGCCTGCGCGACCTTGGCCCTCACCTCTTCCTTGCCTGCACCAGACATCTTGAGGCCGAAGCCCATGTTCTCGGCCACGGTCATATGGGGATAGAGCGCGTAGGACTGGAAGACCATGGCGATGCCGCGATCAGCCGCCGGCACCTCGTTCATGCGCCTGCCGCCGATCCTGAGTTCGCCGGAGCTTATCTCCTCCAGCCCGGCGATCATCCGCAAAAGCGTTGACTTGCCGCATCCTGACGGCCCCACGAAGACGACGAATTCGCGGTCTTCGATGGACAGCGAGACGTCGCAGACCGCCTCCACCCTGCCGAAATTCTTGCAGATTGCCTCAAGCTCGACCGATGCCATATGCCCTCAACCCTTTACCGCCCACATTTCGATCTCGACCAGGAAACCCGGCAGGAGCACCGCCTGAATAGCGGTCCTGGCCGGGCGCGGCTCGGGCAGCATTTCTTGATAGACGGCGTTGACGCGGTCCCAGTCGGCCAGGTTTGCAAGATAGATGTTGGCCTTGAAGACGTCGGCCAGGCTGCATCCGGCGCTGGCAAGCTGCCGTGCGCAATTCTCCAGCGTCGCCTGCGCCTGCTCCTCGATCGTGGAGCCGATTACCCGCCCGTCGATATCCACCGCCACCTGTCCCGAAATCACGACGAGCAGGCGCGGATCGATCTCCAAAACCGGAGAGTAGGGGCCGGCCGTCTTGTGCTGGACAGCGCCTTCAGGCACGCGCTTGAGCGGATGGGAGCCGCCGCTGTTGGAATCCATGGCTAACCTTTCACCGAGCCCGCCAGCAGTCCTTCGACAACGAAGCGCCATACCAGGACGACAAGGGCAAGCGTGGGAATGACGGC
>Ga0164243_10013436_pt1 | contig 11524 bp, 7 predicted proteins | sample OricompcompostOP_FD_108781 | JGI IMG/M metagenome (GOLD analysis project Ga0164243, IMG submission 108781) | Organic Plus compost microbial communities from Emeryville, California, USA - Original compost - Organic plus compost (OP) | ecosystem: Engineered > Solid waste > Mixed feedstock >... | reverse complement strand
CCCGGATCTTTCTATCCGCCGCATTGATTGCCACCTTGAGCTTCGGATCTGCGCATGCAGATACGTCGGAGACCGGACGCGTGACGACGCTCATCGTGGAAGGTAACAACGTCATCTCCATCAATCTGAGCGGCACGGATTCGACGGGTGAATGTTCCGGAGGTGCACGCTGGACGATCACTCCGAATGATCCGCTCTATAAGGAGAAGTACGCGACGATTTTGGCCGCTGCACAAAGCGGTCAAGAAATAACGTTGGTCCACCTGTCCAGCAATGGCTGCGGGTTCTTTGCGAGCAACAAGGTGTACTACGTCCAGGTGAACTACTGACCGGCTGGCTGTCGCGAATTCGTGCGGTATCGCTCGACTTCCAGAACGTAGTCACCCGTGTGCTGCGACGAAACATCTGGGAGAGCTTGTCAACTCGGGAGTGACACGTATACGCTTGCTGCAAGGGACTGCTTTGTGACTTCACCGAACAGTCCTGACGGTCGTCATATGCGCAGGCCCGAAGCGGGATCGTCTCTGGAGCGGTCGAGCGCGTGAGCCGAGACACATCGGCGTGGTTCACCTCACGAAACTTCAGTTGGAAAAGAGGTGATGCCGCGGGCGCATTTACGCGCTGGCATGTTGGAGCAGGGACAATCCCAAGGTGCAATATGGGTCTGCTGGATACCGTCACGCGCAGGTTCTATCGAGCCGCCATCACCGGGCTCAACTTCCAGCGCACGCGCCAGTGTCCGATGTGCAACTGGACGGGGTTTCAATTCCTGCCCGCCAACCAGGGTCCATTCTTCAGGTTCGATGCGACCTGTCCGCGTTGCAAGTCGCAGGAACGACACCGGCTCGCTTACGTGTTGCTTGCCAAACGTTTGCCTGCGCGATTGGGAAAGGTGTTGCACTTCGCGCCCGAGCCTTGCATGACCCGGTGGCTGGCCTCCCGGGCGGACGACTACCACACGGCGGATCTATTGTTGCCGACCGTCATGCACAGGGAAGACATCTGCAACATGAGCTTCGCAGACGATACGTTCGACCTCGTGTGGTGTTCACACATTCTCGAGCACGTGGAGGACGATCATAAGGCGCTGCGCGAAATCCGCCGTGTTCTGAAGCCCGATGGCCTCGCAGTCATTCAGGTGCCCGTGTGGGGCGCGAAGACCAGCGATGAGCCGCTGAATACGCCCGAAGAAAGGATCATGAAGTACTTCCAGGAAGATCACGTGCGCCGTTATGGGGCGGACATCGAGAATCGGGTGCGCGCCGCCGACCTTTCACTGGAAACATTGCGTGCGGGTGATCTCGATCTGCATGTCGTGCTGAGACATGGGCTTTCCGATCTGTGCGGCATGGATCTCTTCCTGACGAGCAAAGTCGCAGCCTGACCGGCAATGACCGGGCCGTCAGGAACGGCAACTGCAACTGCGCTCTTCGTCTCACGCTCTGAAATTTCCGGTTACGCGTCGTTAACTGCTACCGGTTACCCCCCTTCAAAGAACGCAACGGTGGCGGCGGGAATCACGACTGTCTGAAGCATGGTTTCATGAATGAAGTAGATTGTATTCGTAAAAATGGTGTATCTTCGGTCCGGGACAGACCGATAGCCATGCGTCGCAGATGCCCGGAGCGCGGGAGCACTTCGCGCACGAGGGCATACGGTGCGCTTGCATGGCGAGAGTCGTGATTGCGCTGATCGAGTTGGTGAGATTTGCCATCGATTCATGACATCGGGTTGCGCGCATGTGGGCGGATCTGATCGATCGAGACGATGGCGGGCAATTAGAATTGTCCGAGTATTGACGCACCTGGCGTTGCGGTGATAAGTACGCCGCTGACCACACCCGCGACGAAAGGGTGGGACTTCAAGGGGGGAATGCTGTGCAGTCGGTGACCACGAATGGCGTATTGTCTGGCGCAAAGTTGGTAGCGCTAGCAATTACAGACCCGATAAACGCGAAGCCAGGCCCATCGGAATCCGAGAAAACCAGGGATTTCGAACAGGTAATTGTTACCGATCTCAATGAATCGGTGCGACGGAACCCGGGCATGAAAACGGAAACGGGGCGCGCCCCGAATCAAGCGATGAGCACGCATGCCTGCTTCGAGGAGCAGCTGCTCGACGTATTCGCCTGTGGTCGGAGTCACGCGCTGGCCGCGCGTTTCCGGATGTGACATCGGCAGGGGGAGGTGTCGGTACATATCCCCTGGCCGGCGCCTCTCCCTTTTTTTCATCGAGATCGCCGCGAGGCACATGACGGATTTGCGACGCACGCTGTCGCGGATCGATGTGTCGGCACAGCCGCGACGAAGCTCCTGAGTCCCCATAACCAAGATCCAAGAGAACAGACCATGTCCAAGAAATTCTGCAAGGATGGCACTCATTCCGTGTTGAAGATGAAGTCGACCGGCTTCCAGACATTGGCGGCTTGTGGGTTGCTGATCCCGCTTTCGGTGCAGGCGCAAGTCACGCCTCCGGAATCCGAGTCGGCCAGTGCGTCCAGTGCGTCGTCGGCAACCAGCCCGGATCAGGGCGGTGGTTCCCGCGGGCTCGAAGAAATTCTCGTCACCGGCACCCGCATCATGTCGAGCGGCTACAATGCGCCGACGCCGACCTCGGTCATCAGCGCTGAGCAGCTTACTGCGAATGCCCAGCCCAATATTTTCACGACGGTCGCGCAGCTGCCGTCGCTTCAGGGGTCCACTGGCACGCAGACCAACACGTTCAGTACCTCCAGCGGTGCGCAGGGCCTGAGCTCGTTCTCGTTACGCGGCCTGCAACCGATCCGCACGCTGACTCTGCTCGATGGCCAGCGCGTCGTCGGAGCGAATGTCACGGGCGTGCCCGACGTGAGTCTGTTTCCTCAGCTGCTGATCGAGCGCGTCGACGTGGTCAATGGCGGCGCATCCTCGTCCTATGGTTCCGACGCGGTGGGCGGTGTGGTCAACTTCGTTACGAACACGCGTTTCGAAGGGATCAAGGGAAACATCCAGGGCGGTATCACCAACTACGATGACGATGAAACGATCGTCGCTCAGCTCGCCGCCGGCAGCAGCTTCCTCGATGGCCGCCTGCACGTGGTGGGCAGCGTCGAGTATCACGATGAAAAAGGTGTGGGCCCGGGTCCCTACGGCGTCGGTCTCGCGGGCGGTCGCGACTGGTTTACGCAGCGGACGCTGGTCAACCGCAACGTGCTGAATGACGGCTCTCCGCAATACACAGTCATCGATTACGCGCAGCCCTACAACTACACCAAGTACGGCCTGATCACAGCCGGGCCGCTGCAGGGAATTGCATTCGACGAAGCCGGCAACCCGTTCGAGTTCCAGTATGGCTCGAACGGAGTCCCTGATCGGAATGCGGCCGGCACCGTCAGCGGCTGTCTGCCGGGCTTCTGTGTCGGCGGCGATCTGTCCGGCAACGTGGACTCTGGCCGCACGCTGCAGTCTGCATTGGAGCGCGTCAACGGATACGGCCGCGTCGGATTCGAGTTCGCGGACGACGACGAAATCTATGTGACGGCCAATCTGGCCCAGGTCCAGACTCACAATCAGCCGATCAACGGCATGAATCGGCCGAACCTCACCATCGAGTGCAGCAATCCGTTCCTGCCTGCCGTCATCCAGCAGCGGTGCGCGGAAGAGGGGATCACCAGCTTCCAGTACGGCACCAGCAACGCGATTCTGCCGAGCACGCAGGTGTACACCGACCGCCGTCAATATCGTTTCGTGCTGGGCGCGATGGGTGGACTCTCCGTGATGGGCAAGGACTGGAACTACAACGGCTATTACGAACACGGAGTGAATTTCTCCGATATCGATGTCAAGAGCATCATGCTGTCGCGTCGCTTCAATCAGGCGATCAACGCGACCCTGCTCGACGGCAATATCGTCTGCGCCGACCCGGTGGCACGAGCGAACGGCTGTGTGCCCATCAACATCTTCGGCGGCATGCGACCCTCGGACGCCGCGTTCAACTACATCATGCCTGCCAAGGGACCGTATCAGCGGACACGGCAGAACCAGGAAGTGGCCAGCTTCAACATCTCCGGCTCGCCGGTGGATCTCTGGGCAGGGCCGCTCGCGATCGCGTTCGGTGTGGAGTATCGAAAGGAGGAATATCGCGTTCGCGCCGATGCCTATGGCAACGGCATCAACGCCCAGGCGGGCATCGAGGGTACGCCCTACGACGCGAACTATCCGGCCGATCCAGTGCTGCTGGACACGGGCAACAACTGGTATGCGGGCAACTACAAGAACGGCGAGGGCGAGTACAGCGTCAAGGAAGCTTATCTCGAGTTCGATCTGCCGCTGTTCGATTCGGAAAGCGCCGGTCGAGCGAACCTGAATGCCGCCTCGCGCGTGACCGATTACAGCACCTCCGGAACGATCGATGTCTGGAAGATCGGCGGCACGTGGGATACTCCGCTCGATGGACTGCGCCTGCGCGCAACCACGTCGCGCGATGCGCGTGCGCCGAATCTCTCGGAATTGTTCGCAGCGCCGGTCACGACCACGCTGCCGAATTTCCTGGATCCGTTCCGCAACATCAACGTGCTCGCGATCCAGAACCAGGTCGGCAATCCCGCGCTCACTCCGGAGATCGCCCGCAACACTTCGTTCGGTGTGGTGCTGTCCGAACCGGCCTGGCTGCCGAACTTCAGCGTCTCGGTCGACTATTACAAGATCAAGATCGACGACGTCATCTCCAGCCTCGGGGCCAATGACATCGTCAACTTCTGTTTCCGGGGCGTGCTGCCGCAGACCTGCAACTCGTTCAACCTGAACAACCCGAATGGACCGAACTTCATCAACGTGCAGTCGTTCAACTTCGCGTCGATCGAGACCTCGGGCTTCGACATCGAAGCGAGCTATCGCTGGCCGCAGGCGTTCGGTTTGCCCGGGACCATCACGGTGCGCGGACTGGCTACACACATCCGCGAATACATCACCGACAATGGCTTGCCGGGCACCATCCCGAATGACACGGCGGGGGTGAACATCGGCAATACGCCGGATTGGAAAGTGCTGGCAATCCAGAGCTACGACACCGACCGATTCTCGTTCATGATCCAGGAACGATGGATCCGCGATGGTGTGCTGGGCAATCAGTACATCGAATGCCAGCCGGGAACCTGCCCGGTCTCCACCGTGAATCGGCCGACCATCGACAACAATCACGTCGACGGGGCTTTCTACCTCGACATCGGTGGCTCGTACCAGCTACTGCCGAACACGACCGCCTATTTCAAGGTCGACAACGTGCTCGACGAGGATCCGGCGCGGGTGACGATTTTCAGCAACCCGGCGCTGTATGACGCTCTGGGCCGCGTGTATCGACTCGGCGTGCGTTTCGATCTCTGATGCAATCTCGAAGGCGACCCGCTGCGGGTCGCCTTTTTTTCGGCTCGGAAAGCTCGGAAGTTTGTCGATGATGAAACTATCGCTACGTCACCTCCTGTCCGTCAGTATCGCGGGACTGCTGCAAGCCGGGGCAGCGTTCGCGACCAATCCCCTGATCATGGATCAGTTCACCGCCGACCCGACGGCGCGCGTGTTCGAGGGCAAGGTCTACGTTTACCCATCGCACGATATCAAGGCGCCGCCCGGGTACAAGGGCAAGCCGAACTGGTTCGTCATGGAGGACTACCACGTATTCTCCTCGGAGAATCTGACGGACTGGACGGATCACGGCGTGATCGTGAAGCAGACGGACGTGGAATGGGCCGAGCCCAGCGCGTACAGCATGTGGGCACCGGACAGCGTCTTCAAAGACGGCAAGTATTACTTCTACTTCCCGGCGATCGCGAAAAGCGGCGGATTCAGGATTGGCGTGGCGACCGCCGACCGGCCCTATGGCCCGTTCAAGCCCGAGGCCACTTACATCGAAGGCGTGAAGGGCATCGATCCGGCGGTGCTCATCGACAAGGATGGCAGTGCCTATCTGTATTACTCGCTGGACAAGATCTTCGTCGCCAGGCTGAAGCCCAACATGCTTCAGATCGAGGGTGAGCCCAAGGTCTTCGACAATCTGCCGAAGAAGGGCTTGCAGGAAGGGCCCTTCGTCTTCGAACGCAACGGCATCTACTATCTCACCTATCCGCACGTGGAGAACAAGACCGAGCGGCTCGAGTATGCGACCAGCTCATCGCCGCTGGGGCCGTTCAAATGGGCGGGCGTGATTCTCGATGAAGCGGAAAGCGGCTGCTGGACCGTGCATCATTCCATCGTCGATTACCGGGGTCAGTGGTATCTGTTCTACCACGACAAGGATCTTTCGCCCGGCTTCGACAAGAACCGCTCGATCCGGGCCGACAAGTTGTTCTTCAACGCCGACGGCACGATCCGCAAAGTCATTCCGACGCTGCGTGGCGTCGGGCTCGTGCAGGCGAGGAGCGAAATCCAGATCGACCGCTACAGTGCGACCAGCGGCGACGGCGTCGGCGTTTCGTTCCTGGACGAGGCGAATCCGCACGCAGGCTGGAAAACCACGTTCAGTGCCGCCAGCTCGTGGGTGCGATTCAACGAAGTCGACTTCGGACGGGGCAACCAGAAGTCGATCGAAGTGCGCGCCAGGGCGCCCGCCGGAGGCGCGCTCGAGATCCGTCTGGACAAGCAAGACGGGCCGGTGCTCGGGCGCGTACAAGTCGGCCAGGGAACCGATTGGAGAACGGCGCGGGTTGCCGCGGAAAACATTCCTGCGGGTGTGCACGACCTCATCGTGACGCAGGCCGGCGCAGGAAGCGTCGAGGTGGATTGGGTCAGTTTCCGTTGACCGAACCGTACTCTCGAACGCTGACTTACCAACACCGAGAATCCGGTGTAGCACTCACCTTGAGTGCATGGGCAGGTTACTTGGAGGGTGCGCGGCTCGCGTACAACGGCAGCAACGCGCTGCCGCGTACCCAGCCAGAAATCTCTCGCTCTCCGTCCACCTTGCGCCAGCCAAGGAAAGGGCGACCGCCGACGACGACCGTGCCGGCCGACAGCGGCGAGGTTTCTTCCGTCGGCACCAGGTCGGTGGGCACCGGGCTCACGTTTGCGCTCTGGATCAGAATGGCCGCGTGGGGATGAGCGAAAGAGCCATACGCGTTCCAACTCGCGACTGATGCAATCAGAACGATCGCGCCGAGTGCGGCAACACTGCGACCGGCCCACAGAACGGTGACGCCTCGCAATCGAGATTCATCGCCACGCGAGTACAGCGAAAGCACCAACACACAGCAGCCCGCTGCGGTGAGGAGCGCGGCGAACAGCGCCAGGCGTTGCCAGCCGGCCGGTGAGAGCAGGGCGGGTGCACGCTCATACCAAGCGCCAGACAACAGGCGACGCAGGTTTCTATCGACCGTCTCGGTCTCGCCCAGGGCGGCGAGCAACGCGTCGCGAGTATCCGAGCCGGTGGGATGTTGGATGAATGCCGCGGCCGCGTGCGCGATCGCGAGGTTCAACTCGCCTTGTTGCGTTTGATAAGCCGCGAGATTGCGATGCGCGGCCCAATCGTTCCAGTTGTTCTGCAGCGCTGCCTGCGCGTGCTCCGCGACTTCCGGAGCGAGTTCTTCCGGCGGCTCTTCCACAGCCATTTCCGGTTCCGCTTGCGCAGTGGGCGGCGGCGGAACGCCCAACCCAGAGGTGGGGGCCGGGCTGCCGGGTGCGGGAGGCGCCGACCACGGTACGTCAGCGAACGCTTGCGAACCAACCAGGATGACGATGAGCATCGCGCCCGCGACGGACGGCAACCAATGCCCGAGCCGATTGGGAAACATCCGCTCCCGCTTCGGCATCTCGACGGTTGCGGCGACGCTGGTTGCGTCCTGCAGCCAATCGCGTGTCGGTTGAACGTTCGGCCCATAGAGGCCGTGCTCCGTCGTTTGCCACAGCGCGCGCCAGCGAGAGGTTACGGCTGCATCGCCAGTGAGCGCGTGCGCGGCCTGTGTAATTTCGGTGACGCACGGCGCCGAAGTTCGAATATCCCAAACGCGAGCCGTCGCCCGGAGCCAAGCATGCAAGTGCGCCGGACGCGGCGTTGCGTTGGAGCGTTGCAGAGACTTCAGCAAGCGTCGCATTTCCTTGAGGCCGGCGCGTCGGATGCGATTCGGACACTCCAGCAGTGCGCGTCGCCACGCGAGCCCGAGCCAGAGCAGGCCGGGAATGCCCAGCGCCAGCGCGATGAACCAGAACGGACTGAGCGACCAGGGTGTCGCGGCGAGCTCGCCCACCGGCAGCGGATGCATGTCGAAGACCTCTTACCAATCGAACTTGTTCGAATCCGCCTGCGTCTCTTCCGTCGCCATCAATTGATGCAGCCGGCCGGGAGAGTCGCGGCGTGCCGCTTCGTCCAGACTCTTGCGAGTGAGCTTGAGAATGGGATCGTCGGGGTCGCCGGGGCTGCTCGAACGCGCCGGCCGGACGGCCGCGGCGCGCACCTTGTTTGGCGGCTTGGGCTTTTTGCCACGCTGCGTGTCCGTGTCCTGTTCGGCTGACAGATCGCCCAACGCCGCATCCGTTTTCGCCGAAGCGCCTTCACCGAAGGAATCGTTTGCCGATTGCTGGCTGCTGTCGCCAGTGACCACCGGTCGCTCGTTCTCCTCGTCCATGACCGCGTCGGGGGCTTGCGATTTGTCCTCGGGCGTCTCGGCTGCCGGTGGCTCGAGCATCGCGGTGAGCTGGTCGCGATAGTAGGACCAGTCGGCGATCGAGGTATCGAGCCGTTCGCCCTGATTCGCAGCTTCGATCGCGTCGCGAATCACGCCCTCGGAGGCCGCCGTGCCGGCACGCTGCGCATCGATGCCGTAACGAATGGATGCTTCCACCATCAAACGAAGGTCGAACGCATCGTAGCCGCGCTGGGCGAGATGATCTGCAATCTTGCGCAGCCGTTCCGCAGGATTGCTGTCGAATTCTTCGCGCACTTGAAACTCGGCTTCCGAGTCGAAGTGAGCACGGGCGGAGGGCGGCAGAGCGAGGCTCAGTGCCACGAGCCCTGCCACGCAGGCGGCGAGGCGAGTCGGCACGTCGGGCGAGTCAGTGGCCCTCTCTTCATCGTCCTTGCGAATTTGCCGCGGCTTGGTGCGCTGCTGGAACTCGCGCAGCAAGCTCAGCAGCGCAAACAGGATCGCAGGCAGCAGGAACCACTGAAAGCGTTCGATTTCAGCGCTACCGGCCGCGTTGGCGACTCTGCCTTTGCGCCCGGTCTCGACCGTTTGCTCCAGCAGTGCCTTCACATCGTCGACGTCGGTGAGCGAGCCCGCATCGGTGTATTTGCCGAGCGTTCTATTCGCCAGCGCCTGCAAGGTCGCGGGCATCAGCTTCGAATGCACGGCGTCGCCATTGTCATCGGCGAGATAGCCGCCGTTCTGCAAATCCGGAACGAATGCGCCGTTTGCCGTGCCCAGGCCGATGGAGACGACGTGGATTTCACGCTCGGCCATGCGTCCGAGCCGCTGCTCCCAACCCTCGGTGCTGCTCTCGCCATCGCTGAGCACGATCAGGTAACGATCGCGATCGCTCGCTTCGCTGAAACCGTCCAGTGCGGCGTCGAGCATCCTGGAATAATCCGAGCCGCCGCGCGGCAGGTAGTCCGTATCCAGGCTCGGCATGAACTCCCGGATGATTCGATAGTCGGGGCTGAGCGGCACTTGCACGAACGCGGTGCCGGCGAACACCACGAGCCCGACGCTCTCGCCTTGCAGGCTGTCGAGCAGGTTTTCGGTGAGCTGTTTGGCGCGCTCGAGCCGGGAAGGGGCGACGTCTTCGGCGAGCATGCTGCGCGACAGGTCGATCGCGATCATGACTTCACGCGTCTGGCTGAAGGACTGCGATGAATCCTCGCCCCACCGAGGCCGCGCGAGTGCTGTCACAGCGAGTGCAACCGCGAGAATCACGAACACGGTGATGCGCGTCTTTTCGGGCGGCGCCGGGCGGACCCTGTTGCCGGATATCGCCACGCGTCGCATGGCGGGCCAGCGCAACAGCGTGCCTCGTCGGGTCACCCGGCGTAGCAGGATGAATCCAAGCACTGGAACGATCAGTGCCAGCAGCATCCAGGGATTTCCCCAGCTCATTCGATGCGATCCCCTAATCGATCAAAGCGCGCGTTGCCATAGCCAGACCATTGCGCAGGCCGCCGCTGCGGACGAGCCGCCATACAACACGCCGGTTCGGTAAAAGCGCGTCCCGCGCAGCAGGTAAGCGACCGGCAGGAACACCGCGACGATCGCGAGTTGTCCCAGCTCGACGCCGAGATTGAATCCGATCAACGTGCGCAGGACCGGCTCGCCTTCCGCATCCACTTCGCTCAGCACATTGGCGAAGCCAAAGCCGTGCAGCAGCCCGAAGCCAAAGGCGATCCACACGCCGCTCGCGCCCGCCGTACGTGGCAGCAGATTGACGAGCGCGGCGATGAGAACGGAGGCGGCGATTGCCGACTCTACCAGGCGACCGGGCAGCACGATCCATCCCAATGCCGCGCAGCTCAAGGTGATCGAGTGTGCGACGGTAAACGCCGAAACGATGACGATGACGCGCAGAAATGGCCCGGAGAAGTCGGTCGCAGCTTCCCGCCCCTGGGGCGTGCGCCGGAGCACGGCAGGAATCAGTAGCACCAGCAGGAACAGCACATGGTCGTAACCGATCCAGATGTGCCAGACGCCCGACTTCAACAGCTCGGCGAATCCTGTCCGAGTGACGGCGGCGCGCGCAAAGATCGTGGCTCCACCGGGGGCGGTGATCTCGGCGCGCTGCGAACCGACGCCTTCCCAGATGACTCGCAACGAGGCGCGATGCTCGGGCCGCTGCTCGAACAGCAAGGTGTAGTCGACGTCCAGGGCGGCGATCGGCTGGGACGCGATGGCCGAAAACTCCGAGAGCACGAACGGTTCGTTCTGCCGCGTGCCGAACGTGAGTTTCTCGAAGCGCACGCCGGGATCCACGCCGTCGGCCAGAATGCGCAGATTGGCATCCAGGGACTCTTCTATCTCCTTGCGGCGATGTTCGATCTCCGGCCAGGCGATCTCGCCATCGTGATTGGTGTCGAGGGCCAGCAGCGCGTCCAGATCCCGCAATGGAACCTGCCACTCGCCGCGCACGCGTGCCTCGTCGACCCGCAAGGAAAGCAGGGCCTCGTGCGCCGGCTCGGCGTGCACCAGTGCTGCTGTCAACGCCAGCAGCAGAATCGCGATCAGGCGGCTCATTGCACGGCGTGCAGCCGGCGCTCTCTGTTCCTTAGAAAGCTGATCAATTCGGTGGCGATCGTCTTGACGGAGTGCACGAATGCCTTCTGCACGCTGTTGAGGGGACCCTCGGCGCGATATACCGCATACAGGTTGATCTTCATGATCGGCTCGACCACTCGTGTCTGCAGCTCCGAACCGGCGGACACGGCAGTGAACGGATCGACCAGCGCCAGGCCTTCGCCGCTGCACACGATGTCCTTGGCGATCTGATAGGTCTGAACCCAGGTCGAGATGCGCGCCGGCGGATCGAGCTGTTCCAGATACGCCTGCAACTGGCGGCCGAGCTGATCCGCACGT
>Ga0164243_10013435_pt1 | contig 11524 bp, 13 predicted proteins | sample OricompcompostOP_FD_108781 | JGI IMG/M metagenome (GOLD analysis project Ga0164243, IMG submission 108781) | Organic Plus compost microbial communities from Emeryville, California, USA - Original compost - Organic plus compost (OP) | ecosystem: Engineered > Solid waste > Mixed feedstock >... | reverse complement strand
GGCACCGGCCTCGGTCCCGACCTCGCCCGGTCCTGGCTGCTGGTGAACGCGGCCGACCGGCAGGCGTACCGCGCCGCCGAGACGTCGGCGGCCGACCAGCTCGTGCTGGACGTCGAGGACGCCGTCGATCCCCGGCGCAAGCCGCAAGCCCGTGAGATCGCCACCGAGTGGCTCCAGGAGCACCCCGCATGGGTCCGGGTCAACGCCCACGGCACCGAGCACTGGGAGGACGACGTGCGCGCGCTGGCCGGGTGCACCGGTCTGCTCGGTGTCGTGCTGGCCAAGACCGAGTCCCGCGCCGAGGCCGAGGAGACCGCCGCCGCGTTCGGTGTGCCCGTCGTGGCGCTGCTCGAGTCCGCGCTGGGCGTCGAGCGGGCCGTCGACGTCGGCGCCGCGCAGGGCGTCGTCCGGCTGGCCTTCGGCAGCGGCGACTACCGGCGCGACACCGGCACCGCGGCGACCGAGCTGGCGCTGGCCTATCCGCGCAGCCGGCTCGTGGTGGCCAGCCGGGTCAGTGGCCTGCCAGGACCGGTCGACGGGCCGAGCGTCAGCGACGAGCCCGTGGTGGTCGCCGAGCAGTCGCTGGCTGCCCTCGAGCTCGGTATGACCGCCCGGCTGTGCATCCGGCCGGGGCAGGCCGCCGTCGTGAACGAGACGATGAGCCCGTCCGCCGCGGACCTGCGCTGGGCGGCCGAGGTCATCGCCGAGTTCGAGAGCCGCGACGGGATGATCCGCGACGGGAGCGACCTGCCGCGGCTCGCCCGGGCCCACCAGCTCACCGAACGGGCCGCCGCCCTGGCCCGCGGCACGACCTCCCCCTGACCGTCCCCGCGGGCGGCGCGTCAGGCGAGGACCGCCAGGGCGCCGGGGTCGGCCTCGACCCGCAGCGGGAGCGGGCCGACCCGCTCGCCGTCGGCGAACGCGACCGGTGGCGGCCCGCCCAGCCCCGGCAGCGGCTCGACGAGCACCGACCGGCTGCGCCACATGCGCACCGCCGGGTGCCGTTCGTGCCGTCCCCGGTACAGCCCGGGGAAGATCCGCACCACGCCGGACCTGCTCACCGGCCCCGCGACCACCACGTCGAGCAGCCCGTCGTCGGGGACGGCGTACGGCGCGATCCGGATGCCGCCGCCGATCCACGGCGTGTTCGCCACTGCCACGAGCGTCCCGGCGGACTCCCACACCTGGTCGTCCGTCCTCACGCGGTAGCCGTAGGGGCGGAAGCGGCCCAGCTCGGCGGCCAGCGCGCGCACGTAGCGCGCGGAGCCCCGCGGCCAGGCCAGCTCGTTGGCGCGGGCGTTCACCGCGGCGTCGATCCCGCAGGACAGCACGCCGAGGAACCGCTCCTGCGGCACGTACCCGGGCCGGCCGACCCGCACGGCATCGACCCGGCGTGGCCCCTGCCGCAGCGCGCGCTCGACGACGGCGACCGCCCGGTCCACGCCCCCGCGCGCCACGTCGCGGGGCAGGCCCAGCGCCCGGGCGATGTCGTTGCCCGTGCCCGCTGCGACGATGCCCAGCGGCAGCCCCGTGCCGGCCGCGACGTTCGCTCCCAGGTGCACCATGCCGTCGCCACCGACGACGACGAGGGCGTCCAGCCCCCGCACCGCCGCGGCGCGTGCGCGGTCCGTCGCCTGCGCCAGGGTCGCCGCCGACAGGTCCACCACGTCGTGGCCGCCGTCCACGAACAGGGCGTGCGCGCGTCTCCCGGCCGCCAGCCCCCGTCCCTTGCCCGCCACAGGGTTGATGACGAGGCCGAGCCTGCTCACGCTCCCGCCCCGGCGGGCGGGGCACCGGGCATCGTCCCGTCCAGCCGCGGCAGCCCCTCGGCCACGCGTCGTCGGTCCACCCGCCGGTCGTGCAGCAGACCGATGCCCACGGCGGCGAAGTACAACCCGCAGATCGGCAGCGCCAGGACGAACATCGACAGCACGTCCGGTGTCGGCGTCATCACGGCGGCGAAGGTGAACCCGGCGAGCACCGCCCAGCGCCAGCCCTTGAGCCAGGTGCGCCCGCGGACCACCCCGGCGAAGGTCAGCGACACCATGACGACGGGGAGCAGGAACGCCAGCCCGAACGCCAGCACGAACTGCATGACGAACGACAGGTAGAGCTGCGCATCGAGGAAGCTGGTCGCGCCGGCGGGCGTGAAGTCGGTGAGCACACGTACGGCCGTGGGGATCACCCAGGCGGCGAAGGCCGCGCCGGCCAGGAACAGCGGGATCGCCGCCCCGAGGAACCCGAGGGTGTACCGGCGTTCCTTCGTGGTGAGCCCCGGCGTGATGAACGCCCAGAGCTGGTACAGCCACCAGGGGCTGGAGACGATGATGCCCACGAAGACCGCGACCCGGACCTTCATGTCGATCGCCCCGGCGATCCCGGCGAAGTTGATCGACACCTGGCCGTCGCGGCCCGCTGCCACGTCCTGCAACGGTTCCTGGAGCAGCGCGAAGAGGCGGTCGTACACGAGCCAGCCGAGCACCGCGCCGACGAGAACGCCCAAGGCGGCCAGGACGAGGCGACGGCGCAGCTCGGTCAGGTGTCCGCGCAGCGGCATGCGCCGCTCGTCGCGCGGCCGACGCGGTCGTGCCACGCGCGGCTCAGGCTGTCGGCGGGGTGGTGCCCTCGGGCCGCGCCTCTCGCTGCGCCGGACCCGGCTGGTCGGCACCCGGCGTCCCGGCGGCGGGCCCCTCGGGGTCCTTCACCGGGGCCGCGCCGTCGGTGCGGAGGTCCTTGACCTCGCTGCGGAAGATCTTCATCGACTGGCCGACGCTGCGGGCCAGGTCGGGAAGGCGCCGCGAGCCGAAGAGCAGGATGACGAGAAGCACCAGGACGACGAGCGTCGCCGGGTGCCGGAGGATCCCCATGACGTGCTGCTCCCTTGTTCGGTGGGCAGAGTCGATCGTAGCCCCGCGCCGCCGCGATCACGGCGCAGCACCCTTGTCGGCCCGCTCACCCGGCGCTCGGAAGCTCAACTGCCGACGATGCACGCTGCGCCGCCGCCAGGCTCCGGCCCTGCTCAGCGCCAGTAGGCGCGCCACGACTCCCGGGTCCGAGCGTCCCGTTCCCCGCGTGCCTCTCTGCGTGCCTGCCGCTGCGCGCGCAGCAGGTCGCGCTGCACACGCAGCTCGTCCCGGTCGGCGAACAGCGTCGGCCCGACGGGTGGTCGGGACTCGGCGGCGGCCCGCAGCTCCTCGGCCCGCACCGCCAGCCGGTCGGCGACCTCGGATGCCCGTCCCAGCTCGTGGCCCAGCGCGACCGCCGAGCGCCACAGCCGACGTCCGAGCAGGAACGCCCCGCCGAGCGTCGCGAGCACCAGCACCGTCCAGACGGTGAACCACAGCACGTCAGTGTCCCCCGTCCGTCTCGTCCGTCCGGTCTGCCTCGTCCGCCGACGGACCGTACGCGTCCAGCGCCGCCCGCGCCGCGGCGGCCACCTCGGTCGCGACCCGTGCCGGTCGCACCTCGAGCACGTCCTCGGCGGCCTGCAGCACCACGTGCCGCAGCCACGCGGGCTGCAGGACCCGCACGTCCACCTCGAAGGAGCCGTCGTCCAGGTTGCGCACCTCCTCGACCGGAACCGTCTCGGCGATCCAGCGTGCCCGGCTCGCGAGGTGCAAGGTCACCAGCTCCCCCTCCGGCCCGGGGGCGAACACGTCGGCGTCCGCGGGTACGAGGTGCTCCTGCGCCGGCTCGTCGAGCATGCGCGCCGCCAGCACCCGGTCCATGCGGAACAGGCGCTCGCCGTCGACCAAGAGGCACCAGGCCAGCAGGTACGAGCCCTCGTCGGCCGCGACGAGCCGCACCGGGTCGACGTCACGCTCGGTGACCTCGTCGGAGGCGTTGACGTAGCGCAGGTGCAGCCGCCGACGCTCGCGCAGCGCCGTCGCGACGGTCGCCGCGACGTCCGGCGCGCCGTCGACGGTCAACCGCACCTCGACGGCAGCCGCGGCCTCCCCGGTCGCGGCGGTCAGCTTGGCCAGCGCCGAGCGCAGCACCTCCGCCTGCTGCGGGTCGAGCGCGGGCCCCAGCGAGCCGTCCAGCGCACGCAGCGCCGCCACCAGCGCGACGGCCTCGCGGGCACCCAGCCGCAGCGGGCGGGTCATCCCCCGCGACTCGGTGAGCCGCACGACGCCGCGCTCGTAGGAGGCCGCGTCGAAATCGATGAGGTCGTGCGGGAAGTAGCCGGGCGTCCCGGTCACCCACAGGGTGTCGACGTCCGCCATGACCTGCGCAGGGGTGACGCCGAACTGCTCCGCCACCGCCTCGACGGGGACCTCGCCGTGCCGGTCGAGGAAGGCGACCATCCCGAGCATGCGCAGCAGCCGGTCGCTCGCGCGCTCAGCCATCGGCCCGCCCACCCGTCGTGGTCCGCTCGTCGAGCGTCGCCGCGGTCCGCAGCAGGCGCAGCACCGCCGTCCGCAGGTCCGGCGGGTCCAGCACGACGACGGCGTCCCCGTACCCGACCAGCTCCTCGGCCAGCTCCCAGTCCACCCGGAACGGCACGTGCACCAGGTCGCGGTGCGCCAGCAGCGGACCGGTCACCGGGTCGGCCCGCCAGTCGGGGGCGTTCGCCGGGCCCGGGACCGCGCGGGCCCGTGCCGCACCGGCGCGCTCGGGCAGCACCGCCAGCGTGGCGACCCGTTCGGGGCCGCCGCTCCACATGGCCAGCGCCTCCTCCAGGTCTGCGGACGTCGGCGGGTCGAAAGCGCCCGGCCCCCCGACGGTGCGCACCGCGCCCTCGATGCGGCTCAGCCGGAACGACCGGCTCGCCTGCCGGTCGCGGTCCCGCCCGACGAGCACCCACCCGCCGCGTCGCGCGAGCAGCTTCCACGGCTCGACGACGCGGGTGCGGACCTCCCCGGTGTTCGCCGCGCGGTACGTGAAGCGCACGACCTGTCGGGCCTGCACCGCGTCCACCAGCGGCGCGAACGCCCCGCCCCCGGCACGCACCCGCGGGGCCAGCCCCGCCACGAGGTCACCGGACTGCGGCCCCTCTCCGACGGCCCGCAGCTTGGTGAGCGCCCGGGTGCTGTCCGCGCGCAGCACCTGGTCCTGCCACACCTGCGCGGCCAGCGCCAGCACACCGAGCTCGGCGGGTGTCAGGTCCAGCGGTGGCAGCGCGTAGGCGTCCGGATCGATGCGGTAGCCGATGTCGTCCCCGTGCCCGGCGTGGGTCACGGTGACGACCGGCACGCCGAGCTCGCGCAGCAAGTCCTTGTCACGCTCGAACATCCGCTCGAACGCGTCGTCCGAGGCCGCGTCCTGGTAGCCGGCCACGCTCGCGCGCACCTGCTCCTTCGTCATCCGCCCCGAGGTGTTCACCAGGGCGATGACCAGGTTCAGCAGGCGCTCGGACGGGGAGATCGAGGCGGCCATCGGGACCACCGTAGTGGCCGCTACCGTGGTGCGGTGATCATCTGGCGCCCCGGTCGGGTCGGCTCCGTCACGGCGACCTGGCCGGGAGCCGTCGAGCTCTCCGTGGACCTGGACGAACCGCTGCCCGGCTCGGCCGCCGGGGAGCCGCTCGGCACCGTGCGCGCGCTGGCCTACCCGGCGCTCGTCGGCAGCCCGGAGCCCGGCCGGCGGGTGCTGCTCAACGTGTCCGCGCTCGCCCGCGGGCTGGGCACCGGCGGCTACGCCCTCGTCGTCGCGCTGCCCAACGATGCCCCGGCCGACCCGCCCGCCGGGCCCGGCCACCTGGTGAAGGCCCGGTACACCCCCTTGCAGGCGATGGTGCTCGGCGTGGACGACCAGGAGTCGCCGCACCACGACACGCTGCGCGGCGCCGACGACCTGGCGGGGCTGCCCGTCGTGGTCGCCGACCTGCACTCCGCGCTGCCCGCGGTCGTCGCCGGTGCACGACACGCCGCCGCGGCAGCCGGCCGGCCCGTCCCGCGGGTGGCCTATGTCATGACCGACGGCGGGGCGCTGCCCGCGTGGTTCTCGCGCACCGTCGCCGGGCTGCGCGCAGCGGGCTGGCTGGAGGCGTGCATCACGACGGGCCAGGCGTTCGGCGGCGACCTCGAGGCCGTGACCGTGCACACCGGCCTGCTGGCCGCCCGCCACGTCGTCGGGGCGGACCTCGTCGTCGTCGCGCAGGGACCGGGCAACCTGGGCACCGGGACCCGGTGGGGGTTCTCCGGAGTGGCCGCCGGCGAGGCCGTGAACGCGGCCGCCACGCTCGGCGGGCGGCCGGTGGCGTCGCTGCGGGTGTCGGGCGCCGATCCCCGTCCGCGTCACCGCGGGGTGTCGCACCACTCGCTCACCGCCTACGGACGGGTGGCGCTGGCCCCCGCCGACGTCGTGGTGCCGCAGCTGGACGACGAGACACTCGGGCCGCTGGTCCGGTCGCAGGCCGCCGCGCTCGGCGCCCCGGCGGGTCGGCACCGGCTGGTGGGGGTCCCTGCCGGCGACGACCTGCTCGCTGCGCTCGCCGACGTGCCTGTGCGGCTGTCGACGATGGGCCGCGGGCTGGACGAGGACCCGGCGGCGTTCCTCGCCGCCGCGGCGGCCGGGGTGCACGCGGTCGGCCTGGGCTGAACGGTCCAGCCGGCCGCCAGGGATCCGCACGGCCCTCGCAACGGCCCGCGTGTCGCCCGGCCCGGCCCGCTCGTCGCGCGGCCCGCTCGTCGCGTGACGGCCCGGTCGTCGCGACCCGGCTCAGTCGTCGCGCGGCGTGGCGGTGTGCACGGCGACGAGGGTGGCCAGCCGGCGCGCCTCCCGCACGGCCAGGTCCCCGTCGGCCCGCTGGATGCCCATGACGGCCAGCGTGTCGCCGTCGGCCAGGTCGAGCTGCACCCATGGCCCTCCCCCGCCGAACCGCACGAGGACGACCTCCGCCCAGGCCAGCCGACGGGTGAGCAGCAGGTTGCGCACGGTCAGCCCGTCCGCGTCCGGGACGGCCGCCACCGTGGCCTGCCGCCAGCAGAACCAGGCGATCAGCACGCCGACGAGCCCGAAGCCCACGCGGTCCCCGACGCTGAAGGGCAGGACCGCGACGGTCATCGCCGTGAGCCCGAGCACGAGCACACCGAGCACCAGCGTCACGGCACGGGCCAGTCGCGGACGGAACGGGGCGTGGGAGACCTCGTCGGGCATGGGGCGGCTCCGGTCGTTCGGCGTGATCAGCGGGTCCGGGACGACATCGATCCGGTCCGGCACGTGCCGGTGCACGTCGCGGACGGGCGCGGCACCGTCGTCAGAGCCGGCACGCGTGGATGGACGTCACCAGGATGGCCCGTGCGCCCACGTCGTACAGCGCATCCATGACCCGGTTCGTCTGAGCCCGCGGCACCATGACGCGCACGGCGGCCCAGTCCCGGTTGTGCAACGGCGACACGGTCGGCGACTCCAGCCCGGGCGTGATGGCGACGGCCTGCTCCACCAGCTCCAGCGGCACGTCGTAGTCCATGAGCACGTACTCGCGGGCGGTGAGCACGCCCTGCAGGCGACGGGTCAGCACGTCCAGCCCGGCGGGGGCCGCCACGTCGGACCGGCGCACCAGCACCGCCTCCGAGCGCAGGATCGGCTCGCCGAAGACCTCCAGCCCGGCGGCGCGCAGCGTCGTCCCCGTCTCCACGACGTCGGCGATGACGTCGGCGACACCCAGCCGGATGGCGGTCTCCACCGCGCCGTCGAGCCGTACGACAGACGCCGGCTCGACGCCGTGCTCGCGCAGGTGCGCCGCGACCAGCACCGGGTACGACGTCGCGACGCGCTTGCCTGCGACCTGCGCCACGTCGGACAGCTCCCCGGCGGTGGACGCGAACCGGAACGTCGAGCGTGCGAAGCCCAGCGGCAGGTGCTCGACGGCCGCCGAGCCGGAGTCCAGCAGCAGGTCACGGCCGGTGATCCCGACGTCAACGGTGCCGGCCCCGACATAGACGGCGATGTCTCGGGGACGCAGGAAGAAGAACTCGACGTTGTTGTCCGGGTCGGGCAGGACGAGCTCGCGCGAGTCGCGGCGCTGCCGGTAGCCGGCCTCCCGGAGCATGTCGACGGCGGGCTCGGACAGCGAGCCCTTGTTGGGGACGGCGATCCTCAGCACGGGTGGGTTCCTCGGGGTGCGGGCCGCGGTCAGGGGACCGGGGCTGGGGCGGGCTGGTCGGGGACCGGCTGGTCCGGGCGGCTGGTCGGGGCGCCGGGCCATCGCGACGGGCCCGGGCGGGGCGCAGGGCCCGGCACCCGCAGGCGCCGGGCCGACGCTCACAGGTGGGCGTACACGTCCTGCAGGGTCAGCCCCCGGGCCAGCAGCAGCACCTGGAGGTGGTACAGGAGCTGGGAGACCTCCTCGGCGGTGCGCTCGTCGCTCTCGTGCTCCGCGGCCATCCACACCTCGGCGGCCTCCTCGACGATCTTCTTGCCGATGAAGTGCACGCCCTGGTCCAGCTCGGCGACCGTGCCGGAACCGGCCGGACGCGTGGCGGCCTTGTCCGCCAGCTCGGCGAACAGCTGCTCGAAGGTCTTCACGCGCCGACTCTAGACGCCCGCGCCGACGACCCGCGCCGGGCGACCACCCTGCGGCGGACCGCGGTCACCGACCTGCGCGCAGGTCCCGCAGCGCGACGACGGTGGCGAGCGCGGCCTGCGCGGCCTCCGCTCCCTTGTCCTCGTGCGAGCCGGGCAGGCCCGCTCGGTCGAGCGCCTGCGCCTCGTCGTCGCACGTGAGCACACCGAAGCCGACGGGCACCCCGGTGCGCAGCGCCACGTCGGTGAGCCCCGCGGTCGCCGCCTGGCACACGTACTCGAAGTGCGGCGTCCCGCCCCGGATCACGACCCCGAGGGCGACCACGGCCTGCGCCCCGGCGTCGACCGCCACCCGGGCGGCCACCGGCAGCTCGAAGGCGCCGGGCACGCGCACCACCGTCACGTCGGCGTGCGCCTCGTCCAGCGCACGCCGTGCCCCGGCCAGCAGGCCGTCCATCACCTCGGTGTGCCAGCTCGCTGCCACGACGACGACCCGGACCCCGGTGCCGTCGACGGTCAGGCTCGGTGCTCCCGCGCCGCTCATGCCGTGGCCCCCGCCCGGTCGGCGCCGCCGCGCAGGCTCGGCCGCGGCGAGCTCGAGCCAGGGTGCACGACCCGTCGGGAGCGCGACGGACGCTCGGGTGGGATGAGGCTCATGCCAGGTCCTCCAGGTTCTCGAACGCGTGGTCCGTGGTGTCGACACCGGGCGCCGGTGGGGCGGCCTGCACCGGCGGCACGGGGATCGGCGACCGCTCCGTGCCCTCGGGCAGGTGCAGCAGGTGCCCCATCGAGACCGCCTTGGTGCGCAGATAGGCCTCGTTGTGCGGGGTGCGGCCGACCTCCAGGCCGCGGACCTCGGCGACCTCGACGCCGTGCGCCCGCAGCCCGGCCACCTTCGCCGGGTTGTTCGTCAGCAGTCGCACCCGCGTCACGCCGAGGTCGGCCAGGATCGCGGCGGCCGCCCCGTACTCGCGCCGGTCGGCGGGCCAGCCCAGGTCGAGGTTCGCCTCGACGGTGTCCCGGCCTTCGTCCTGCAGCGCGTAGGCGGCGACCTTGGCCAGCAGGCCGATGCCCCGCCCTTCGTGACCGCGCAGGTAGACGACGGCACCGCCCTCCTTCGCCGCAAGCTCCAGCGCGGCGTCGAGCTGCGGGCCGCAGTCGCAGCGTGCGGAGGCGAACGCGTCACCGGTCAGGCACTCGGAGTGCACCCGCACCACCGGGACGTCGGCCAGGCCCGCCGACGACACCAGCGCGACGTGCTCGTCGCCCGTGCGCAGGTCCCGGTAGCCGTGGATGCGGAAGTCGCCGTGCCGAGTCGGCAGGTACGCGGTGTGCGTCGCGTGCACCCGCGCCTTGGTCGGCACCTCGTCGTCGACGGCCGGGACCACGTCATCTCCCTGCGCCCTGCGCCAGGCGACGATCTCGTCGATGGTGAGCAGCACCAGCCCCTCGGCCCGCGCCACCGCGGCGGCGTCGTCCAGCCGGGCCATCGTCCCGTCGTCGTTGACCAGCTCGGCGATGGCGCCGACCGGTTCCAGGCCGGCCAGCCGGCACAGGTCGACGGCCGCCTCGGTGTGCCCCGCCCGGTGCAGCACCCCGCCCGGGACCGCCCGCAGCGGCAGCACGTGACCGGGCCGGATGAGGTCCTCCCGGCCCGAAGCGGGATCGGCCAGCACCCGCAGCGTCCGCGCTCGGTCCGCCGCGGAGATGCCGGTCGTCACGCCGGTCGCCGCGTCCACCGTCACCGTGTAGGCGGTGCGACGGGGGTCCTGGCTGCTGGGGACCATGAGCGGCAGGTCGAGAGCGTCCGCGCGGGCCGCGGGCATGGGCGCGCACAGGTAGCCCGACGAGTGCCGGATGGTCCACGCGACCCACTGCGGCGTCGCCGACTGTGCGGCCAGGATGACGTCCGCCTCGTTCTCCCGGTCCGGGGAGTCCACGACGAGCACCGGCCGTCCGGCGCGCAGCGCCTCCAGGGCCCGCTCGACGGTGCCCACACCGACCTCGGCGCTCATCGCCGCACCTCCGCCACGTCCGCCGCCGCCGTCCCGGCCAGCACGTCGGTCTCGACCGACGCCGAGGTCCCGGCCGCGGCCAGCACCCCCGTCGCCGCGAGCAGCCGCTCGGTGTACTTCGCGAGCACGTCGACCTCCAGGTTGACCCGGGCTCCCGGCACGAGCGTCCCGAGCGTCGTCTCGGCCAGCGTCGTGGGGATGAGGGACACCCCGAAGGCGTCCGCCGACACGTGCGTCACCGTGAGCGACACCCCGCCGACGGCGATCGAGCCCTTCTCCGCGACGTACCGCGCCAGCTGCGGGGCCAGCCCGATCTCCACCTCGTCCCAGCGCGGACCCGGGTCACGGCGCAGGACGACACCCACGCCGTCCACGTGGCCCTGCACGACGTGGCCCCCGTACCGACCGCCCACGGCCAGTGCGCGCTCCAGGTTGACGGGGTCGGACGGTGCCAGGTCGCCGAGCGCGCTGCGGCGCAGCGTCTCCGGCATGACGTCGGCGACGAACGTCCCGTCGCCCGGTAGCTCGCTGACCGTCAGGCACACGCCGGACACCGCGATCGAGTCGCCGAGCCGGGCGTCCGACACGACGAGCGGGCCGCGTACCCGCAGCCGCGCGTCGCCGCCGTCGGCCGCCGTCTCGATGGCCTCCACGGTGCCGATCTCCTCGACGATTCCGGTGAACATCTAGCGCTCCTGCTCGTGCTGCTGGTCCTGTGCCTGCTCGTCCGGCCGCCGCCGCGGCCGCTCCGGTGCCCCGTCCGGCGGGCCGCCGGCGGCGGGTGGGTGCTCGCGGGGCGGGTGCTCGACGGTCGCCGCGACGAAGACGTCGGGCCCGAGCACCTGCACCGACCGCGTCGTCAGCCGCAGCGCACCGTCGATGCTCTCGATGCCGAGGTCCGCCACCGCCGACCGTCCCGCTCCGAGCAGCACCGGGGCGACGTAGGCGTGCACCTCGTCCACCAGGCCGGCGCGCAGGAACGCCGCCGCCAGCGTCGGACCTCCCTCGACCAGCAGGTGCCGGACCTCGCGCCGGCCCAG
>Ga0164243_10013434_pt1 | contig 11524 bp, 7 predicted proteins | sample OricompcompostOP_FD_108781 | JGI IMG/M metagenome (GOLD analysis project Ga0164243, IMG submission 108781) | Organic Plus compost microbial communities from Emeryville, California, USA - Original compost - Organic plus compost (OP) | ecosystem: Engineered > Solid waste > Mixed feedstock >... | reverse complement strand
CGGCGGCTGCGTGCTCGTCGGCGGCTGCGGCGACGGCGGCGGCACCGGCGGCAGCGGCCGGCTCGACGGCGGCCGGGTCGTCGTCGGCTCCGACGGCTCGGTGGTGCTCGTCGGCGCCGAGGTCTCCTCCGCCGGACCCGTCGCCGAGGTGCCCGGCACCACCGACCCCGGCACCGGCGTGCCGGTGCGCGTCCCGGGCGCCGGAGCCAGCAGCGGCGGCGGACCCGCGCTCGGGGAGGTCGGGTAGCCGTCGGTGGTGATCAGCGTCGTCGGGCTCGGCGCGCTCGGCAGGTCCTCGCTGACCGGGTTCCGGTGCTGCCCGGTCACCAGCATCGCCGCCGCGGTCGCGAACCCGGTGGCCACGACCATGCCCGCGGTCGCCCACAGCACGAACCGGCGCGGCCGGGCGTCGGGGTGCTCTTCGGTGTGCGGCCCGATCGGTTCGGGGTCCGGCTCGAAAGGCTCCATCACGTCCCACTCGTCGAAGTCCCGCACGGGCCGGGGCACCCGTGCCGCTGACCGGCAGCCCGGACCGCGGGCGCCGGCGTCCCGGCGCGCGGTCGGCGGAGTGCCGCGTGGATCAGCGGACACGGTAGCGGCCCCGGCAACCGCCCCGGGCCGGGGGTGGCCGCCCGGTGGGTGCGTGCGCTGCTGGTTCGCGGGTGCGGCACGCCCGGGTGCCCGGGGCGGGCGCGGTCGGCCGGTCGCCGACCGGCATCATCGGGGTGTGACGGACGGCAGCAGCACCGCGACGGCCCGGCTCACCGCCCACGTGCACGGGCACGTGCAGGGCGTCGGTTTCCGCTGGTTCACCAGGGCGAAGGCGCTGGAGCTGGGGCTGGTCGGCAGCGCGACGAACCTGCCGGCCGGCCGCGTCGAGGTGGTCGCCGAAGGGCCGCGCGCCGCGTGCGAGCAGCTGCTCGACTGGCTGCGTTCGGAGGCGACGCCGGGCCGGGTGGACCACGTCGGCGAGCAGTGGTCCGAGCCGAAGGGCGGCCTGGCGGGCTTCGTCGAACGCTGACCGGGGCGGATCTGCGCGATCACGCGCCGGCGGGCGGGTACGCTCTGCCGAACGCCGCACGCACCGGCAGGCAGCACACGCGGGAAGGTCGATCGCAGCCGTGCACTTGAAGAGCCTGACGCTCAAGGGGTTCAAGTCGTTCGCCTCGGCCACCACGTTGCGCTTCGAACCGGGCATCACCTGCGTCGTCGGCCCCAACGGCTCCGGCAAGTCGAACGTGCTGGACGCGCTGCGCTGGGTCATGGGCGAGCAGGGCGCCAAGGACCTGCGCGGCGGCAAGATGGAGGACGTCATCTTCGCCGGCACCTCGGGCCGCGCCCCGCTGGGCCGCGCCGAGGTCACGCTGACCATCGACAACTCCGACGGCGCGCTGCCGATCGAGTACACCGAGGTCTCGATCACCCGCCGGATGTACCGGGACGGCGCCAGCGAGTACGAGATCAACGGCAACAGCTGCCGGCTGCGGGACGTGCAGGAGCTGCTCAGCGACTCCGGCATCGGCCGCGAGATGCACGTGATCGTCGGGCAGGGCCAGCTGGCCTCGATCCTGCAGGCCAAGCCGGAGGAGCACCGCCGGCTGATCGAAGAGGCCGCGGGCGTGCTCAAGCACCGCAAGCGCAAGGAGAAGGCGCTGCGGAAGCTGGACGCGATGCAGGCGAACCTGACCCGCCTGACCGACCTCACCAGCGAGCTGCGCCGCCAGCTCAAACCGCTCGGCAAGCAGGCCGAGATCGCCCGCAAGGCGCAGACGGTGCAGGCCGACCTGCGCGACGCGCGGCTGCGGCTGATGGCCGACGACCTGGTCACCGCCCGCGCCGAGCTGGCCCGCGACCAGGCCGACCAGGAGCAGGCGAAGGCCCGCCGCACCGAGGTGGAGCGGGCGCTGCAGTTCGCCCAGTCCGAGGAGAAGGAGCTGGAGGGCAAGGCCGCCGCCGACGCGCCGCGGCTCAACCGCGCCCAGGACACCTGGTACCGGCTCTCGGCGCTGGAGGAGCGGTTCAACGGCACGCTGCGGCTGGCCGCCGAGCGGCACAAGCACCTCACCGCGCAGACCGCCGAGGAGCGCACCGGCCGCGACCCGGACCAGCTGGAGGCCGAGGCCGAGGAGGCCGCCGAGCAGGAGATCGAGCTGCGCGAGGAGGTCGAGCGCGCCCGCGAGGCCCTCTCCGAGGTGGAGCGGCGCCGCGCCGATCTGGAGTCGCAGCTGCAGGAGGCCGAGCGCGAGCACATGGCCGCGGTGCGCGCGATCGCCGACCGGCGGGAGGGCGTGGCCCGGCTGTCCGGCCAGGTCGAGTCGATGCGCAGCAAGGTCTCGGCGACCTCCGACGAGCTGGAGCGGCTCACCGCCGGGCTGGCCGAGGCGCAGGAGCGCGCCGAGGTCGCCGAGAACGCCTTCGCCGACGCCGAGGCCGAGACCGGCGGGCAGGAGTCCGACGACGCGGGGCTGCAGGAGCGGCGGGTCAACGCCGCCGAGGCCCGCGACGCCGCCCGCGCCCGCGTCGAGGAGCTGGTCAAGGCCGAGCGCACCGCGGAGAAGGAGATCGCCTCCTGGCAGGCGCGCGTGGAGGCGCTGTCGATGGGTCTGCAGCGCAAGGACGGCGCCGGCGCGCTGCTGGCCGCCGGGGACCGGGTGCCGGGCCTGCTGGGCTCGGTCGCGGCGCTGCTGACCGTGGAGTCCGGCGCGGAGGCCGCGCTGGCGGCGGCGCTGGGCGCGGTGGCCGACGCGGTCGCCGTCGGCGGGGTCGACGACGCGGTGCGCGCGCTGGAGCTGCTGCGCTCCGACGAGACCGGCAAGGCCGGGGTGCTCGTCGGCGGCGCGGCGGGCCCGGACCGCGGGAGCTGGCCGCAGCTGCCGGGCGGGGCTCGCTGGGCGGTGGACCTGGTGCAGGCCCCGGACGAGCTGCGCGGCGCGGTCGCCGGGGCGCTGGAGCGGGTGGCCGTGGTCGACGAGCTGGAGTCGGCCCGCTCGCTGGTGCAGCAGCACCCGGAGATCACCGCGGTGACCGCCGACGGCGACGTGCTCGGCGGGCACTGGGCCACCGGCGGCTCGGACGACGGGCAGAGCGTGCTGGAGGTGCGCGCCGCCGTCGAGGAGGCCGAACAGCAGCAGCAGGCCGCGCAGCGCCGCCTCGAACAGCACTCCGCGGCCCTGGAGGGCGCCCGCGCCGAGGAGCAGGCCCGCCGCGACGAGGTCCGCGCGATCGAGGAGCAGATCAACGAGGCCAAGGTGACCGCGGCCCGCAGCTCCGAGCGCATCGCCAGCCTGCGCAAGGCCGCCCGGTCCGCCGCCGCCGAGGTCGAGCGGGTCCGCGACCAGCGCGCGAAGGTCGAGCAGTCCCGGGAGCAGGCGCTGGCCTCGCTGGCCGAGCTGGAGGAGCGGCTCGCCGCGGTCAAGACCGAGCAGGAGGAGCAGGCCGAGCCGGACACCGAGCTGCGGGACCGGCTCAACACCGAGCTCACCACCGTGCGCCAGCAGGAGATGGACGCCCGCCTCGGCCAGCGCACCGCCGAGGAGCGGGCCCGCGCCGTGCAGGGCCGCGCCGACCAGCTGCGCCGCGCCGCCCGCCAGGAGCGGGAGGCCCGCGCCCGCGCCGAGGCCGCCCGCGTCGCCCGCGAGCGCGGCGCGCGCGTGGCCAAGGCCGTGGTCGACGGCGCCGAGCAGGCGCTGCAGCGCATCTCGGTGTCGCTGCGCGCGGCCACCGAGGAGCGCGACACCGCCCAGGCGCTGCAGCAGGAGCACGAGCAGGCGCTCGGCTCGGTGCGCACCCGGGTGCGGGAGCTGTCCGGCGAGCTGGAGAAGCTCACCGACGCGGTGCACCGCGACGAGGTGGTGCGCGCCGAGCAGCGGCTGCGCATCGAACAGCTCGAAGCCAAGATCATCGAGGATTTCGGGATCGGCCTGGACGACCTGGTCGAGGAGTACGGCCCCACCGTCCCGGTCCCGCCGAGCCCGGCCGAGATCGCCGAGTACGAGGCCGCCAAGGAGCGCGGCGAGCAGGTCAGCGAACCCCCGTCGGTGCCGTACGACCGCGCCACTCAGGAGCGCCGCGCCAAGCGCGCGGAGAAGGACCTGTCGCTGCTGGGCAAGGTCAACCCGCTGGCGCTGGAGGAGTACGCGGCGCTGGAGGAGCGCTACCGGTTCCTGTCGACCCAGCTGGAGGACCTCAAGGCCACCCGCCGCGACCTGCTGGACGTGGTCAAGGAGGTGGACGAGAAGATCCTGGAGGTGTTCCGCTCGGCCTTCGACGACGTGGCCGCGGAGTTCCAGAAGGTGTTCTCGGTGCTGTTCCCCGGCGGCGACGGCAAGCTGGTGCTCACCGACCCCGAGGACATGCTCACCACCGGCGTGGAGGTGGAGGCCCGGCCGCCGGGCAAGAAGGTCAAGCGGCTGTCGCTGCTGTCCGGCGGGGAGAAGTCGCTGACCGCGGTGGCGATGCTGGTGTCGATCTTCCGGGCGCGGCCTTCGCCGTTCTACGTGCTCGACGAGGTCGAGGCGGCGCTGGACGACACCAACCTGCGGCGGCTGATCACCCTGCTGGACCAGCTGCGCGGCGCCTCGCAGCTGATCATCATCACGCACCAGAAGCCGACGATGGAGATCGCCGACGCGCTGTACGGGGTGAGCATGCGCGGCGACGGGATCACCACGGTGATCTCGCAGCGGCTGCGCGGCACGCAGAGCGGGGTGGCTCCGGAGGCGGTGGCCGACGGCTCGGTCTCGGCGGATTCGGCCGCGGCCCTGCCGACTTCGGCCGACGACGGCGATTCCGGTGGTGCGCAGGCGGAATCTCCCGCCGAGCCGGCGAGCGCCGCGGAGTAGCCCCGGGCGCGCACGGGATTCCCGCGGGAGCTGCGAGGACGTTGCTGCGGGAGGCCCGCGGTGTCCTCGGGGGGCGTGTGGCCACCATCGGCGAAGGCCCTGCGAGGTTCCCGGGGCCGGGGGCCGGGCGAAACCCCTTTTCGCGGCAGGAGGTTCCTCGCGGTCAGGTGGAGGACCGAGCTCCGCGGGTGCGAATCAACCGTCCACAGTGGGCAGAAATGGCGTCCACTGTGGAACGAGTACTGGGGATTCGCGGCGAGGCTTGCCCGTCCCCGTCTGAGCCCCGCCATTTCGGCCCCACCGCGGCGAGTACGGCGCGGCGCTGATCAACCCCGTTGAGCGAGTGAGGACGAGACATCACCGGGCGGCGCGCGCACTCCGCGGAGGGTTGGGTTCCGCCACCCGCCCCGCCGCGCAGCTGCGCACCAGCTCTCGGTCCTCCGGCGCCGCCGCCCCGGGCTCTCGCCGCCGGGCCCGGGCACTACGGTGTGCTCGCGCGATCGCGATGCCCGCCAGGAGGCCCCGATGTCCCAGCCGTACGGCCCGCCGCCGGGCCCGCAGCAGCCCCAGCCGCACCCCGGCTCCGGCCCGTTCCCGCAGCAGGGACCTCCCTCCGGCCCGCTGCCGCAGCCCTACCCGCACGCCGGGCAGCAGCCGTACCCGGCCTCCGGCCCGGTCCCGCAGCCGTACCCGGCCTCGGGCCCGCAGCCCTCCCCGGCAGGTCCGCAGCAGGGCTACCCGCAGCAGCCCTACCAGCCGGGCTACCAGCAGCCGCCCTACGGCTATCCGCAGCAGCCGTACGGCCAGGGCGGACCCCCGTTCCCGGGCCGGCCGCCGCAGCCGGGCCCGATGCTGCCGCCGCCTCCACCCGGGACGGGCCGGGTGCTGCTGGACGCCTCGTACAACAAGCTCGCCATGACGATGGCCCTGTTCAAACCGGGCATCACCATCAACGGCGCCCCCGGTCCGCAGGCGCGCTGGGGCAAGAACGCGATCGACCTGCCGCCCGGCCAGTACCAGATCGAAGTGCACGTGAAGTACCTGTGGCGGTTCGGCTCGGCGACCGCGGTGCTGCCGGTGCAGGCCGGGCAGCAGCTGGAGGCCTACTACCGGCCGCCGATGGTGGCTTTCGGCAAGGGCGCGCTCGGCCCGACGCCGCAGTCCACGCCGAACATCGCCGTCACGATCGTGATCGTGGTGCTGGCCCTCGTCGTCGGGGCGTTCCTCGGCGTGCTGCCCACCCTGCTGCTGAGCTGATCACTCGGCGGCGACCGGCTCCGGCTCGGACTCGGCCGGGTGCCGCAGCGCGAGCAGCCCGCCGACCAGCAGCGTCACCAGCACCCCCACCGGCGGGTACCAGGGGAACGCCAGCGAGGCCTGCCCGCCCTCGCCGTCCGGGAACGTCACCTGGAACACCAGCACCAGCACGACCACCAGCGTCACCACGAACGCGATGATCGCGTCCAGCTGCCGCGCCCGCTTCACCAGCAGCCCCAGCAGGAACGCGCCCAGCAGCGCGCCGTAGGTGTAGCCGGCGATCTGCAGCCCGACCTCGACGACCGGGTTCTCGGTGCTGCTGAACAGCGAGGCGAACACCACGAACACCAGCGCCCAGATCAGCGTCCACACCTTGCCCAGCCGCAGCACCTTCGCGTCGTCCCCGCCGGTCAACCGCCGGTACAGGTCGCTGACGGTGGAGGTGGACAGCGAGTTCAGCGAGGACGACAGGGTGCTCATCGCCGCGGCGATGATGCCCGCGATCAGCAGCCCGGACAGCCCCGGCGGCAGCTCGGTGACGATGAACCGCGGGAACAGCTCGTCGTCGCTGGTCATGCCCATCGAGGCTGGGTCGGCGCCGCGGTAGCGGGCCCACAGCATGGTGCCGATCAGCAGGAACAGCGCGAACTGCAGCGCCACGACCACGCCGCTGCCGATCACCGCCAGCTGGCTGTCCCGCAGGTTCCGGCAGGCCAGCAGCCGCTGCACCATCAGCTGGTCGGCGCCGTGCGAGGCCATCGCGAACACCGCGCCGCCGACGACGGCGGTGACGAACGAGTACTGCTCGGTGACCACCGAGGAGCTGAAGTCCAGCACCTGGAACTTGCCCTGGTCCCAGGCGGTCGAGGCCCAGTCCGCGGGCAGCCGGGTGGCCAGCACGGCGGCGGCCACCACCGCACCGGCGACGTAGATCCCCATCTGGATCGCGTCCACCCACACCACGGCCTTGATCCCGCCCAGGTAGGTGTAGATCACCGTGAACACCGACAGCACCAGCACGATCTGCCAGTAGCTCAGCGAGATGCCGAAGGCCTCCAGCACGACCTTCACCGGGATCGCGGTGGCGAACAGCCGCAGCCCGTCCGCCAGCAGCCGGGTGATCAGGAACGTCACCGAGGCGGTGCCCTGCAGCCCGGACCCGAACCGCTGCCCGAGGAACTCGTAGGCGCTGACGAGGTTCCCGGCGTAGTACTTCGGCAGCAGCACGAACGCCACCACCACCCGGCCCAGCAGGTAGCCCACCGCCAGCTGCAGGTAGGTGAACGTGCCCAGGTAGGCCACCGTGGGCACGCTGATCACGGTGAGCGTGGAGGTCTCGGTGGCCACCACCGAGAAGCACACCGCCCACCACGGCAGCTGCCTGCTGCCGACGAAGTAGTCCTGCGAGCTGCGCTGCCGGCCGCTCAGCAGCAGCCCCAGCAGCGGCATCGCGACCAGGAACAGCCCGATCACGACGAGGTCCAGGGCCCTCATGCGTCCTCCTGCGAGGTCGTTGGGTGGGTGACGCGCAGCCGGCGCACCGGTCCGGCGGGTTCGGGGAGCCGCAGCGGTCCGGCTCCGGGCGTGATCGAGCCGAGCACCCGCGGCGGGGCTCCGGTGGTGCCGGGCACGGTGCCGGGCAGCCCGTGCCAGCTGAGCCAGCCGAGCAGCGCGGCCAGGTAGGCCTCCTTGCCGTGCGCGGGCAGGCCGAGCTCGTCGCTCGTGCGCAGCTCGATCGCGCCGAGCCGGCGGCGCAGCGCGGCCAGCAGCGCCGGGTTGCGCACCCCGCCGCCGGAGGCGATGACCTCGCGGACGCCGTGCCCGCGGCAGGCGTCGGCGACGGTCGCGGCGGTCAGCTCGGTGAGCGTGGTCAGCAGGTCGGGCCCGGTCAGCCGCCTGCCGTCGAGCGCGCGGCGCAGGTAGCCGGCGTTGAACAGCTCCTTGCCGGTGGACTTGGGCGGCGGCGCGGCGTAGTGCGGCTCGTCGAGCAGCCGGGCGAGCAGCTGCTCGTCGACCGTGCCCGCCGCGGCCAGCGCCCCTCCCTCGTCGCAGCGCTGCGCCCCGCCGGTGACCTCGGCGGCCGCGGCGTCGAGCAGCGCGTTGCCGGGCCCGGTGTCGTAGGCCAGCGGCTCGTCGCCGCCGACGACGGTGATGTTGGCGATGCCGCCGATGTTCAGCGCCGCCGCCGGCTCCGGCCGGTCGGCCAGCCACAGCGCGTCCAGCACCCCGGCCAGCGGGGCGCCGTGCCCGCCGGCGGCGACGTCGCGGGTGCGCAGGTCGGAGAGCACGGGCAGCCCGGTCTCCTCGGCGATCCACGCGGCCCGGCCGAGCTGCAGCGTGCCGCGGGCCAGGCCGTCCTCGACCCAGTGGAACAGCGTCTGCCCGAGCGAGGCGACCAGCTCCGCGGGCCCGAAGTCGGCGAGCGCGCGCCGCGCGGCCGCCGCGAACGCCTGCCCGAGCTCGGTGTCCAGCGCGCACAGCTCGGCGGCGTCGCAGGAGCCCGGCGGCAGCGCGGCCGCCAGGCGCTCGGCCAGTCCCGGCGGGTGCGGCAGCTCGGTGCAGCCCAGCGGGCGCAGTTCGAGGACCTCGGGCTCGGCCGGGCGCAGCTCGGCGACGGCGACGTCGATGCCGTCCATCGACGTCCCCGAGATCAAGCCGACGACCCGGCACGCGCCCATGCCCTGTGGTCTATTCCACCCCGCCGGGGGATGCAAGCGACTTCGCGGCTTTGTTCGTGAATCGTCCACGACGGCAGAGGCGCGTGACCTGCCGCGATCGGCGGGGCTGCTCGGGTGCGGGCGTGCGCGGGTGCGAGGATGGGCGGCGTGTCCACCTCGAACCTGATTCTGATCGCCGTCGTCGTCTTCGTGGTGCTGGTGCTCGCCGTGATCACCGGCGCCGTGCTGGCCCGCAGGCGGCGGATCAGCCTGCGCGAGCAGGCGGCCGAGCAGCAGCAGGAGGTCTCCGGCGGCGGCTACCGCGCCGGTGGCGGCATCAGCCTCGCCAGCGGCGGCGCGACCGCGACGGCACCGCCGGAGCACCCGGTCGAGGAGCGGCCGGAGACCGAGGGGCAGCCGGGCGTCGGCGACGACGCGGCCGAGCCCCGGGACAGCGCGCGGCGCGGCATCGTGGACGTGCCGCTGCCCGCGGACTCGGAGGGCGGCTCCACCGCGGTGGCCGAGCCGGAACCGGCCGGCACCGCTGAGCCGACCACCGCTGAGCCGACCACGGCTGACTCGACCACGGCGGGGGAGACCGCGACCGCGCCGAGCACGGCCGAGCAGGACACCGCCGCCCCGGCCGAACCGACCGCTGCCGAAACCACCGCGGCCGAACCGGACACGGCCGCCCCCGAGGTCCCGGCGCAGTCCGGCACCACCGCCCCGCCCGAGCCCGCGCCCGCCGCGCCGGAGCCGGTCGAGGAGATCGAGCCGACCACCGGCCGCCTGGAGCGGCTGCGCGGCCGGCTGTCCCGCTCCCGCTCCACGCTCGGCCAGGGCCTGCTGGGCCTGCTCGGCGCCGGCGACCTGGACGAGGAGTCCTGGGAGGAGGTCGAGGACACGCTGCTGATGGCCGACCTCGGCGCGGCCACCACCACCGAGATCGTGGAGCGGTTGCGCACCGAGATCGCCTCCCGCGGCGTGCGCACCGCCGACGACGCCCGCGCCCTGCTGCGCGAGGTGCTGGTCGACAAGCTGACCACCGAGCAGGAGCGCGCGGTGCGCGCCCTGCCGCACGGCGACCCGGCCGACGGCGGCAAGCCGGCCGTGGTGCTGGTCGTCGGCGTCAACGGCACCGGCAAGACCACCACCACCGGCAAGCTGGCCCGCGTGCTCGTGGCCGACGGCCGGAAGGTGCTGCTCGGCGCGGCCGACACGTTCCGCGCCGCCGCGGTCGAGCAGCTCGGCACCTGGGGCGAGCGGGTCGGCGCCGAGGTGGTGCGCGGCGACGAGGGCCAGGACCCGGCCAGCGTCGCGTTCGAGTCGGTCTCCCGCGCCACCGACAGCGGCGTGGACGCGGTGCTGGTGGACACCGCCGGCCGGCTGCACACCAAGACCGGCCTGATGGACGAGCTCGGCAAGGTCAAGCGCGTCGTGGAGAAGAAGGCCCAGGTCGACGAGGTGCTGCTGGTGCTGGACGCCACCACCGGGCAGAACGGCCTCGCGCAGGCGCGGGTGTTCTCCGACGTGGTGGACGTGACCGGCATCGTGCTGACCAAGCTGGACGGCACCGCCAAGGGCGGCATCGTGTTCCAGGTGCAGCGCGAGCTGGGCGTGCCGGTGAAGCTGGTCGGCCTCGGCGAGGGCCCGGACGACCTGGCCCCGTTCGAACCCGCCGCCTTCGTCGACGCCCTCCTGAGCTGACCCGGGCTCAGGGCGCCGGGACGGGCTTGCCCGGCCGGCCCCGAACTGATCTCGGGGCGTCGGCAAGGAAGCTCAGCTGCGAACCGGATCGCTCGTGCGGTTCGAGCGGGGGACGAGGCGTGGATCCGGCTGTGCCTCGACCTGGCACGGCGCCACCGCGTCACTCCTCGAGCTGCTGTGCTGAGGCGGTGCGTGCGCCCAGGGCGAGCACGATGTGCTCGTCGCTGCCGTGCCGAGCGGTCTCGACCGGTTCGAAACCGTGCTTCTCCACGAGCCGCACCGAGGCGACGTTCCCGGCAACGGGGTCAGCGTAGATCGGCCGGGTCCGCTCCAGCCGGAGGAAGAGCCGCAGCGCTTCGCTCCCGATGCCACGCCCCCAGTGCCGGCGGCCCAACCAGTACCCCAGGAACCGCCGCTGCTGTTCCCACCAGGCCACGATGTTGCCGGCCGGTTCGCCGTCGACCGCGATCGTCCGCACGAACACGGCGGGATCCCCGAGAACCCGGGTGGTCCAGTGGGCCATGAAAGCGCCGCGTTCCCGAGGGGCGAACCGCGACCGGCGAAGCGCCTCGGGATCCTGCTCCTGCTGGAAGAACACCTCCAGATCCGCCTCCACGACCTCTCTCAGGTGCACGTCGTCCCGCATGCTCGGCGAGTCTGCCAACGAGCACTGACTCGTCGGTGACCTTCTTCCCGGCGCGGGCGTGGGCACCGCGGTGGTCAGCAGATCGGCCGCCTCCGCCGGGCTGAGCCGCGGAGCGGTCCCCGCTGCGCCGAGGTGGCGTGATTTCGATCTTCGCCGGGTGACCGGGGTGGCCCCGATTTCGCTGGGGAGCGGAGAACGCGCACTCGCGGTCGGGCTGATCTCCGCTCGGACGATCACCCGGGAACCGCGGGCTGACCTCGGGGCCCGTTGCCGTCCTGGTGCGGGTGGCGCAGCGCGCTGCTGCGAACGGCGCTCGTGTCCAGCGCCGCGCGGTGGTGCACTGGCACGCATGGCGAAGATCGAGGCGCGCGCGGGTCGGTTCCCGGTCGGAACGCTGGTGCTGGTGGTGCTGGCGG
>Ga0164243_10013432_pt1 | contig 11526 bp, 5 predicted proteins | sample OricompcompostOP_FD_108781 | JGI IMG/M metagenome (GOLD analysis project Ga0164243, IMG submission 108781) | Organic Plus compost microbial communities from Emeryville, California, USA - Original compost - Organic plus compost (OP) | ecosystem: Engineered > Solid waste > Mixed feedstock >... | reverse complement strand
GTGTAGAAGTTGCGCCCGGTCGGCAGCACGTTGACCAGCCCGCGCAGCGGCGAGCCCGACGGCCCCGGCCGGACGAAGCCGCCGGCCAGCGCGTGCAGCACGGAGTCGATCTCGCCGGTCGTGCCGGCCAGCCGCGGCACCACCTCCTCGGCGGCGAAGCGGAGCACCCGACGGACGTCCTCGTCGTCGTGCAGGCCGTCGGCGGCGGCCGGGTCCCAGCCGCTCTTCTCCATCGCCTCGACCAGCGCCCGGGCCTGCGCCTCGACCGCGTCGACCGTGGTGACGTCGGCGCCCTCGACCAGGCCGAGGGCGGCCCGCAGCCCCGGCAGGGCCTGGCTGCGCCCGCCCCACACCTGCGCGGCGCGCAGCACGGCCAGCACCAGGTTGACCCGCGCCTCACCGGCCGGCGCCTCGCCCAGGACGTGCAGCCCGTCGCGGATCTGGGCGTCCTTGATCTCGCACAGCCAGCCGTCGATGTGCAGCATGAAGTCGTCGAACTCGTCATCCTCGGGCCGCTCCTCCAGACCGAGGTCGCGGTGCAGCTCGGCGGCCTTCATCAGCTGCCAGATCTCGCCGCGGATCGCCGGCAGCTTGGCCGGGTCCATCGAGGCGATCCGGTCGTACTCCTCCATCAGCTGCTCGAGCCGGGCGATGTCGCCGTACGACTCCGCCCGCGCCATCGGCGGCACCAGGTGGTCGACGACCACCGCGTGCGCACGCCGCTTGGCCTGCGCGCCCTCGCCGGGGTCGTTGACCAGGAACGGGTAGACCAGCGGCAGGTCGCCGAGGGCGGCGTCGGTGGCGCAGGCGGCCGAGAGGGCGGCGTTCTTGCCGGGCAGCCACTCCAGCGACCCGTGCTTGCCCAGGTGCACCACGGCGTCGGCACCGAAGCCGCCCTCCTCAGCAGGCGCCTCGAGCCAGCGGTACGCCGCCAGGTAGTGGTGCGAGGGCGGCAGGTCGGGGTCGTGGTAGATCGCCACCGGGTTGTCGCCGAAGCCCCGCGGCGGCTGGACCATCAGCACCACGTTGCCCGCCCGCAGCGCCGCCAGCACCAGGTCGCCGTCGTCGTTGACGAAGAGGCTGCCCGGCGCCGGGCCCCACGCCTCGGTCATCGCCTCGCGCAGCTCGGCAGGCAGGTGCGCGGTCCAGGCGGCGTACTGCTCGGGGGTGACGCGCACCTGCGCGCCCTCGACCTGGGCGTGGGTGAGCCAGTCGGGGTCCTGGCCGCCGGCCTCGATCAGCCGGTGGATGAGCGCGTCACCGGCCTCGCCCTCGGGGCCCTCGAGGGCCCCGAAGCCGTCGCCCACGTCGTACCCCTCCTCGTGCAGTCGGCGCAGCAGCCGCACCGCCGAGACAGGGGTGTCGAGTCCGACGGCGTTGCCGATCCGGGAGTGCTTGGTGGGGTACGCGCTCAGCACCAGCGCGACCCGCTTCTCGGCCGGGGGCGTACGCCGCAGCACCGCCTGCCGCACGGCGATCCCGGCCACCCGGGCGCAGCGCTCGGGGTCGGCGACGTACCGCGGCAGGCCGGCGGGGTCGTCGGGGTCGACCTCCTTGAACGAGAACGGCGCGGTGATGATCCGGCCGTCGAACTCCGGGATCGCCACCTGGCCGGCGGAGTCGAGCGGCGTGACGCCGTCGTCGTTCGCCTCCCACTCCGCGCGCGAGGAGGTGAGGCACAGGCCCTGCAGCACGGGGATGTCGAGGGCGGCGAGCCGCTCGACGTCCCACGAGCCGTCGTCCTCCCCGGCGCTGGCGCCGGCCGGGGTGGTGCCGCCGGCCGCCAGCACGGTGACCACCAGGGCGTCGAGGCCGGCCAGGGCGGCGTACAGCTCGTCGGGGGCGCTGCGCAGGGAGCCGGTGAAGATCGGGACGCCCCGGGCGCGGCCGGTCGCGTCGATCGCGGCCACCAGGTCGTGGGCGAAGCCGGCGTTGCCGCTCACCTCGTGGGCGCGGTAGTAGAGGACGCCGATCCGCGGCAGGTCGTCACCCTCGGCCGGCACCTCGGCGGCGTACCCCCACTCCGGGAGCACGGCCGGCGGCGCGAACCCCTCGCCGGTGAGCAGCACGGTGTCGGACAAGAAGGCGTGCAGCTCGCGCAGGTTGGCCGGCCCGCCCTCGGCGAGGTAGCGGTGCGCCTCGGCGGCGACCCCGACCGGCACCGTGCCGAGCGCCATCAGGGCGGCGTCGGGTGCCCGCTCGCCCCCGAGCACGACCAGCGGCAGGCCGGTGGCCGCGAGCTCGCGCAGCTGCGGCTCGATCTCGGCGGGCGAGCCGAGCACGCGCAGCACCACCAGGTCGGCGCTCTCGCGGGCCAGGATCGGGCCGACCGGCACCCGGCCCGGGTTGCCGAGCGCGTACGCCGACCCGCTGGCACGGGCGGAGAGCAGGTCGGTGTCTGAGGTGGACAGCAGCAGGATGCGCCGGGTCATGGCGTGGCTCCTCCTCGGGGTTCTCGCCCCTCGTCGTCGGATGCCTCGCGGCCAGTGTCTGGCTCGGGTCGCGCGACCCTCACAGTGGCGGAACCGCCCCGGACTCTCACCGGGTTCCTGGGCCACGAGACGTGTCCGCTGAGCCTAGACCACGGGACGTCCCAGTTGATCGGACACCCGGTTTGGTGAGAACGTCGAGGGCCGGCCCTGCGCGGGACGAGCGGTCAGCCACGCCGTGGCGGGCCCGTCCCGGCCGCGCCGAGCCGGCGTACGAACCCCCTGATCCGTAACTGAACATGACTCGACGACACCCCGGGAGAGACGTGACCGACGACCGAGATCCACGCACGACGACGGGCGACCGACACGGCCTGCGCAAGGCCCGCGACCAGGTCGCCGACGCCTTCGCCTCACCCGTGGGCGACGTCGTCCCCCACCCCGCACTCGACCAGCCGATCGAGGAGCAGCGCGTCCGACCGGGCATCGACTGGGTGGTCTTCGGCGTCAGCGCCGCCATCGCCCTCGTCTTCCTGGTGTGGGGCTTCGTCAGCACCTCCTCGCTCGCCAGCGCCTCCGACAACGCCCTCTCGTGGGTGATGACCAACCTCGGCTGGCTGTTCGTGCTGACCGCGAGCGGCTTCGTGGTGTTCGTGATCTGGCTGGCGGCGAGCCGCTACGGCAACATCCCGCTCGGCCGCGACGACGAGGAGCCGGAGTTCAAGACCGTCTCCTGGATCGCGATGATGTTCAGCGCCGGCATGGGCATCGGCCTGATGTTCTACGGCGTGAGCGAGCCGGTGAGCTTCTTCACCGCGCCGCCGCCGGGCACCGAGGGTCGCGGTCCCGGTGAGACCGTCGCCACCGCGATGAGCACCACGATGTTCCACTGGACCCTCCACCCGTGGGCGATCTACGCCGTGGTCGGCCTCTCCGTCGCGTACGGCGTCTTCCGTCGCGGCCGGCTCCAGCTGATCTCGGCCGTCTTCGAGCCGATCATCGGCAAGTACGCCACCGGCGGCGCCGGCAAGGTCATCGACATGTTCGCGATCTTCGCGACCCTCTTCGGCTCGGCGACCTCGCTCGGCCTCGGTGCGCTGCAGATCGGCTCCGGCCTCGAGATCGTCGCCGGCATGGGCAAGGCCGGCAACGCCGTGCTCATCGGCATCATCGCCGTGCTGACCGTGGCCTTCGTGCTCTCGGCCGTCTCCGGCGTCGCCAAGGGCATCCAGTGGCTCTCCAACATCAACATGGTGCTGGCCGTCGTGCTGGCGTTCTTCGTGTTCGTGGCGGGCCCGACCGTCTTCATTCTCAACCTGCTGCCCACCTCGCTCGGCACGTACGTCCAGGAGCTGCCGATGATGGCCGCCCGGACCAGCGCCGAGGGCGAGGCCGCCAGCACGTGGCTGCAGAGCTGGACCATCTTCTACTGGGCCTGGTGGCTCTCCTGGACGCCCTTCGTGGGCATGTTCATCGCCCGCATCTCGCGCGGTCGCACCATCCGCCAGTTCGTCACCGGTGTGCTGTTCGTGCCGAGCCTGGTGAGCGTGGTCTGGTACTGCATCTTCGGCGGCGCGGCCATCCACCTGCAGCAGCTCTTCAACAGCTCCAACGGTGCCGAGGGCGCCGACATCGCGGGCGCGGGCGGCCTGGAGTCGCAGCTGTTCACCACGCTCGACCAGTTCCCGCTGGGCACGGCCGCCGGCATCCTGGTGATGGTGCTCGTGGCGATCTTCTTCGTCTCCGGCGCCGACGCGGCCTCGATCGTGATGGGCACGCTGTCCGAGAAGGGCACCACCGAGCCCAGCCGCGGCATCGTCATCTTCTGGGGCCTGGCGACCGGTGCCGTGGCGGCGGTGATGCTGCTCGTCGGCGGCGCGGACGCGCTCAACGGTCTGCAGACGATCACCATCGTGGCAGCGCTGCCGTTCATGCTGATCATGGTCGGCATGGCGATCTCCTTGGTGAAGGACCTCCAGGTCGACCCGATGACCGTGCGGCGTCGCTACGCCCGTGAGGCCGTCGAGCAGGCCGTCATCACCGGTGTCACCGAGCACGGTGACGACTTCGCCATCGCCGTCGAGCCTGCCGACACCGACAGCATCCCGGTGGTCTCCGACGACGAGCACGACGCCGACCAGAGCCGCACCGCCGACAAGGACGACGCCGGCACCCGCTGACCCCCGGAGCCGAGGCGGGGGAAGTTACCTGCCGAGGCGGGGGAAGTTACCTGCCGAGGCGGGAGAAGTTACCTGCCGACACGCGGGAACTTCCCCCCGCCTCGGCCGGGAAAAGCCCCCGCCTCGGCCGGGAAAAGCCCCCGCCTCGGCCGGGAAAAGCCCCCGCCTCGGCAGCGCCTGACGCACGGACGCCCCCGACCATGACGGTCGGGGGCGTCCGTGGTTCGTGCTCAGGCGCTCGGCGTACGCCGGGCGCGCGGGCTCACTTGCGCTTCAGGTCGAAGCGGTCGAGCTCCATCACCTTGGTCCAGGCCGCGGCGAAGTCGGCGACGAACTTCTCCTTGGCGTCGTCGCTGGCGTACACCTCGGCGAGGGCACGCAGCTCGGAGTTGGCGCCGAAGACGAGGTCGACCCGCGAGCCGGTGAGCCCGGTGCTGCTGGTGTAGGTCTGCTCGTCGGCGGACGGGGTCCACTCGATGCCCGGCTCGAGCAGGTTGACGAAAAAGTCGTTCGTCAGCGTGCCCGGCTTCTCGGTGAAGACGCCGAGGTCGGAGCCGTCCCAGTTGTTGCCGAGGACCCGGAGGCCGCCGATGAGGACGGTCATCTCGGGGGCGGTCAGACCGAGCAGGTTGGCGCGGTCGAGGAGCAGGAACTCGCTCGGCAGCTTGAGGAAGCCGCTGTCGTAGTTGCGGAACCCGTCGGCGACCGGCTCGAGCCACGCGAAGTTCTCGGGGTCGGTCTGCTCCTGGGTCGCGTCGACCCGGCCGGGGGTGAAGCCGACGGTGATGTCGACGCCACCGGCCGCAGCCGCCTGCTCGACGCCCACGCCGCCGGCGAGCACCACGGTGTCGGCGAAGGACAGCCCGGTGGCGTCGGCGATCTCCTCGAGCTTGGCGATGACCGGCTTGAGCTGGTCGGGCTGGTTGACCTTCCAGCTGATCTGCGGCTCGAGGCGGATCCGACCGCCGTTGGCGCCGCCACGCTTGTCGGAGACGCGGTGGGTGGACGCGGCCTTCCACGCGGTCGAGACCAGCTGCTGGACGGTCAGGCCGGACTCCAGGATGGCCTTCTTCGCCGCGGCGATGGTCGCCTCGTCGGTCTTGGCGGACGGGGCCGGGAGCGGGTCCTGCCAGGGCAGGTCCTCCGCCGGGACCTCGGGGCCGAGGTAGCGCGCCTTCGGGCCCATGTCGCGGTGGGTCAGCTTGAACCACGCGCGGGCGAAGGCGTCGGTGAAGGCCTGCTGGTCGTCCTTGAACCGGCGGGAGATCTCGTCGAGCTCGGGGTCGAAGCGGAGCGCGAGGTCGGTGGTGAACATGCGCGGCTCGCGCTTGCCCTCACCGAACGCCTCGGGGACCATGTCGGACCCGGCGCCGCCCTTCGGCCGCCACTGCTTGGCGCCGGCCGGCGACTCCATCAGCTCCCACTCGTAGGCGTACAGGATGTGGAAGTACTCGTTGTCCCACCGGGTGGGGTGGTACGTCCAGGTGACCTCGAGACCGGAGGTGACCGCGTCGGGGCCGACCCCGGTGCCGTAGCCGTTCTTCCAGCCCAGGCCCTGCTGCTCGAGCGGCGCGGCCTCCGGGTCGGGGCCGAGCTTGTCGTCGGGGTGGGCGCCGTGCGCCTTGCCGAAGGTGTGGCCGCCCGCGATGAGCGCGACGGTCTCCTCGGTGTTCATCCCCATCCGGCGGAAGGTCTCCTTGATGTCGACCGCGGCGGCGAGGGGGTCGGGGGCGCCGTTGGGGCCCTCGGGGTTGACGTAGACCAGGCCCATCTGGACGGCAGCCAGCGGCGCCTCGAGCTCACGGTCGCCGGTGTAGCGCTGGTCGTCGAGCCAGACCTTCTCGGGGCCCCAGTAGACGTCGTCCTCGGACTCCCAGGTGTCGGCGCGACCACCGGCGAAGCCGAAGGTCGGGAAGCCCATGCTCTCGAGCGCGACGTTGCCCGCGAGGACCATCAGGTCGGCCCAGGAGATCTTGGCGCCGTACTTCTTCTTGACCGGCCACAGCAGGCGGCGGGCCTTGTCCAGCGAGACGTTGTCGGGCCAGGAGTTGAGCGGGGCGAACCGCTGCTGACCCGCACCCGCGCCACCGCGGCCGTCGTGGCTGCGGTAGGTGCCGGCCGAGTGCCAGGCCATCCGGATCATCAGGCCGCCGTAGTGACCGAAGTCGGCCGGCCACCAGTCCTTGGAGTCGGTCATGACCTTGTTCAGGTCGGCCTTGACCGCGTCGAGGTCGAGGGAGTTGAACGCCTCGGCGTAGTCGAAGTCGGCGCCCATCGGGTCGCGCTCGGCGGTGTTCTTGGCCAGGATCTTCAGGTTGAGCTTGTTCGGCCACCACTCGTGGTTGGCGTCACCCTGCGTGGGGTGCACCATCTTCTCGCCGTGAGCGACCGGGCAGCCGCCGCCGGGGCTGTTCTCCTTCGCGGTCTGCTCATCGTCGACGACGGTGACGCCTTCGTTGTTCTCGGTCATGTGCTTCCTTCCGGCAGGGCTTTGCTAGCAGGGCTTGCTACAGGGCGGTCAGGAACTGTGAGTGGTGGAGCGCTCGGGCGTCGAGCACCGGGGGCACAGCCCCCAGTAGATGACCTCGGCCTCGTCGACGACGTAGCCGTGGTCGTGCGACGGGGTCAGGCAGGGGGCCTCCCCGACCGCGCAGTCGACGTCCTCGATCGCGCCACAGGAGCGACACACGACGTGGTGGTGGTTGTCCGCCACCCGGGTCTCGTAGCGGGCGACCGAGCCGGTGGGTTGGATCCGGCGTACGAGCCCGACCGCCGTCAGCGCGTTGAGCGCGTCGTAGACGGTCTGGTGCGAGACCTCGGGCACCTCCCGGCGCGCGGCACCGATGATCGTGTCGGTGTCGGCGTGCGGGTTGTCGTGGACGGCGCTGAGCACCGCCACCCGAGGCCTGGTCACCCGCAGCGAGGCCTCACGCAGCATCTGCGAGAAGTCCGATGTCGTGGTCACGCCACGATCCTATCCCGGATAATCTGGAATCAGTCAAGAAAACACGGGGTGACGTGAAACCCTTGACACCCCGTCACCGGATGCCGGCGGAGGGTCAGCGCGAGGGCCTCTCCCCCGTGCGGTACGCCGTGGGCCCGAGCAGCAGGTCGACGAACTCCGTCATCCACGCCCGGGCCACCGCACCCGTCAACCCCGGCACGCCCTGGGCCCGCTGGGTGCCGAGCCCGTCGGCGTACGCCGCGAGCTTGAGCGCTGCCTGACCGGGGTCGACCTCGGGGAAGACCCCCGAGGCGGACCCGCGCTCGATCACGCGGGTGCAGCAGGCCTCCCAGTGCCGGATGCGCTGGGCGTACGCGTCCGCCATCTCGGGTCGTCGCGCGACCGCGGCCCAGAAGTCCGACCAGATCCGCCAGTGCTCCTCGACGTCGGCGCCCTCCTCGAACAACGGGTCGACGAGCAGCTGCAGGGCCCGCCGCGGGTCCGGCTCCGCGTCCGCGGCCTCGACCACGGCGCCGTAGAAGCGCTCGGACTCGGCGATCACCACCGCGCTGAGGATCTCGTCGATGCCGCGGAAGTGGTACGTCACCGTGCCCAGCGAGACCCCGGCCGCGGCCGCGATGTCGCGCAGCGAGGTGCCCGCCAGGCCGCGCTGCACCATCACGGTGCGCGCGGAGGCGACGATCTGGTCGCGCCGGGCCGACGGTGACAGCCGGCGGGTCATGCCGAGGTCCGCGGGACGCGGTCGGTGAAGGTCCGGTCGGCGACCACCTCGCGGACGCCGTCGCGCTCGGCCTCGGCGCGGACCCGGTTCTCGACCACGAAGTGGGTCTCGTCGCAGCTGATGACCGACCAGGTCTCGACGTCCGCGACCCAGCCGGTGTGCTCCATCCGGATCCGCCAGTGCGACTCCGCGCGCGGCGAGGTGGGCTCGCCCTCCCGGATGACGTACCGCTCCTCGGCCGTCTCGAGGAAGGTCAGACCGTCGGGGTACACCCGGGTGCCGCCGTAGCCGGGGTCGACCTCCAGCGTCGTCTCACCGCGCGCGACGTCGTGGTGCAGGACGCGGGGCGGGCGGCCGGCCGAGTCGGCCGGCACCGTGACCGCCAGCGGCCGCGCGTGCTCGGGCGGCGGGAACGTGACCTCGACAGCCGCGGGGTCCACGAGCGGCAGCCGCAGCGTGCTCGCCCCCAGGTCGACCTCGAGGCGGTCGTCGACGGCGTGCGGCCACACCCACGGCCAGTAGTGGTTGCTCAGCGCGACCCGGATCCGGTGACCCGGCGCGAACCGGTAACCGGCCGACACCAGGGGCACCTCGACGTCGACGGGCTCGCCCGGCTCGAGCAGGGCGGCGCGGTCCATGCCGTCCCGCTTGAGCAGGTTGAGTACGCCGCGGCTGACCAGCGTGGACGAGCCGTCGGGTGCCACGTCGCAGAGGCGTACGACGACGTGCCCACGGTCGTGGCTCGAGCTCACCCGCAGCCGCGCGACCGCGCGCCCCAGCAGCTCCACCGGCACCTCGCCGACCGGCAGGTCGACGCAGACCGAGCGACCGTCCTCGGCGCGCTGGTCGGGCGGGAGGTCGGCGGCGTTGCCGAACGGGAAGAACCGACCGGCGTCCTGCCCGGTCGCCCACGGGGAGCGGACCACGACCCGGCCGGAGCCGAGCGGCCGCTCGTCGTACGCCCGGTCGAGCGAGCCGGTGTCGACACCGACCCAGCGACCGCTCCGCTCGGCGACGTACGCCGCGGGCGGCTCGGGGTCGTTGACCCAGGCACGCAGGTCGGGGTCGGCCTCCACGCCGGTGTCGACGTCCTTGAGCCAGCGGTCCCACCACCGCAGCGTCTCCTGCAGGAACCCGATCGAGGGCCCCGGCGCCAGCCCTCGGTCGGGGTACTGGTGCGACCAGGGGCCGATGATGCCCTTGGCCGGAGCGTCGAGGTGGCGCAGCAGCCGCAGCACGGTGTCGCGGTAGGGGTCGGACCAGCCGCCGACCGCGAGCACGGCCGCGCGGACACCGGCGTAGTTCTCGCAGACGCTGCCGTGCCGCCAGTAGTCGTCGCGCTCCTGGTGGCCCAGCCACACCGGCGCGAGCGGCCGCTGGTGCGCCAGCCGCTCACGCCAGCGCTCGACCCACTCCTCCCCCACGACCTCCGGCCGCGGCGGACGCGACGCGAACGCCAGCATGGTGCCCGCCCACGCGGCCATGTCGATCCCGAGCACGGCCCCACCGACGTAGTGCACGTCGTTGTCGTAGCGGTCGTCGGTGGAGCAGACCGTGACCACGGCCCGGAGTGCGTCGGGCGCCCGCTCGGCCACCTGCAGGGCGTTGAAACCGCCCCAGGAGATGCCGAACATCCCGACGCGTCCGGTGCACCACGGCTGCTCGGCCAGCCACTCGACGACGGCCACGCCGTCGTCGAGCTCCACCGCGGAGTACTCGTCGTCGAAGAGGCCCTCGGAGCTGCCGGTGCCGCGGATGTCGACGCGCACCGCGGCGTACCCGTGGGCGGCGTACCAGGGGTGGCGCTCGCTGTCGCGCACCGAGGTCCAGTCGTCGAGCCGGTAGGGCAGGTACTCGAGCAGCGCGGGCACCGGAGCGGAGTCCGCGCCGCCCGGGAGCCACACCCGGGCGTGCAGCCGGACGCCGTCGGGCATCGGGATCCACAGGTCCCGCACCTCGATGGTCTCGGGGTCGATGTCGACGAGCTTCATGCGGGGTCGAGCACTCCTTCGTCGGCGCGGACGCGGTGGCCGCCGCCGAGGTCGATCATGGCGGCCGCCGGGTCCACGGGTGCGACGTGGCCGTCGGCGTCGCTGGCTGGCAGGTGCACGTGCCCCGGCTCGACGACCGCCGCGAGGAGGGCACGGGTGTAGGGGTGGCGCGGCCGGTCGAACAGGGCCGCGGTCGGCGCGGACTCGACGACCCGGCCGTCCTTCATCACGACGATCCGGTCGGCGACGCTGCGCACGACCGCGAGGTCGTGGCTGATGAAGACGCAGGACAGGTCACGGGCGCGTCGCAGCCCGTCGAGCAGCTCGAGCACGGCGGCCTGGATCGAGACGTCGAGCGCGGTGGTGATCTCGTCGGCGATGAGCAGCGTCGGCTCCGCGGCGAGGCTGCGGGCGATGCCCACGCGCTGGCGCTGCCCTCCGGAGAGCTGCGCCGGCAGCCGGCCGGCGAACTCCGGGCCGAGCCCCACCTCGGTGAGCAGCTGGCCGACCCGCTCGCGCACCTCGGCTCGGCCGCGCGCCCGCCCGAAGACCCGGAGCGGACGCGCGATCGCGTCACCCACCGTCCGTCGCGGGTTGAGGGCGAGGTCGGAGTTCTGGAAGACGAGCTGGACGGCGCGGCGTACCTCCACCGGGCGGCGTCCCGCCGGGCCCAGCAGGTCGTGCTGGCCGCCGTCGCCGGTCCGCAGCGACGCCTCCCCGCGCTCCACCGGCGCGAGACCGGCGAGGGCCGCCGCGACGGTGGACTTGCCGCTGCCGGACTCACCGACGACCGCCACGGTCTCGCCGCGGCGTACGTCGAGGTCGAACCCGGCGACGGCGAGCCGGTGCGCGCCCGGGTAGCGGATGTCGAGGCCGGCACAGCGCAGCACCGTCTCGGGCGCGAGCTCGCGTCGCACCGGCAGCTCCACCCCGTGGATGCGCGGCGCGGCCGCGAGCAGCTCCTGGGTGTACGCCGCCCGGGGCGCCTGCAGCACCTGCCGCATCGGCCCGTGCTCGACCACGGCACCGGCCCGCAGGACGAGCACCTCGTCGGCCACGGCCGACACCACACCGAGGTCGTGGCTGACGATGAGCACCGCCATGCCGAGCTGGTCGCGCAGGTCGTTGACCAGGGCGAGCACGGCGGCTTGCGTGACGACGTCGAGCGCCGTCGTCGGCTCGTCGAGCACCAGCAGCTGTGGCCGGGTGGCCACCGCCATCGCGATGGCGACCCGCTGCT
>Ga0164243_10013431_pt1 | contig 11527 bp, 7 predicted proteins | sample OricompcompostOP_FD_108781 | JGI IMG/M metagenome (GOLD analysis project Ga0164243, IMG submission 108781) | Organic Plus compost microbial communities from Emeryville, California, USA - Original compost - Organic plus compost (OP) | ecosystem: Engineered > Solid waste > Mixed feedstock >... | reverse complement strand
GCAGAGATGACCGGGGAAACATTGATATAAATCGCTCCCGATTAACAATATGTTAAAGCCTTCCTACGGGGAGGCTTTTTTATTGACCCAGCTGTAACATTTGCCGATCAACGCCCGTTTAACCCTTACAAAAGCAAGTGTAGAGCAAGTTCCTTCATCCATAAAAATATTTTTTCCTTTTAATCCGGGATAATTTTTTTAGTGCTCTCGACAGATTTGCTCATGCATCAGATGCGCTGTTTTCACAGCGCATTATTTATTTATCCCCCGATGATGTAATTTTGTTGCATGAGATCTATTCCAGGATTGGCAGTACTATTTTTATGTATGGCTGCAATGGCTTGCAAGTCGGTTTTAAATGTGGACAATGACACCGCATCACCATATAAGTCATTAAAAAAAATGATTGCCGCGGAGAAAAAACGTTTGCAGGCAGCCGATTTATCGATGCGCGAATCTGTTTCGTTCAATGGCAAATCCGACACCGTGCGGATGCAACGCCGAAGTTCCGATAGCGCCACCTTGGAATACCTGTTTAAATCTTTCATAGATGCTGATATAACGAAACCTTCATTAAACGGGCAATACAGCAGCAACGAAATTGTTAACAACATTACCGGGGATTCGACTTTTATTTACTTGGCAAAAGGCAAGCAAAGCCGTCCGAAGGAAATAATGCTGGAAGTTGATAGTTCCGGAAATTTTCGTTCCGTAAAGGTTGTTTCCTCTATCAAGAATTTAATTTACGAGTATAATCAATCTTTGTTTTACGAAAGAAACAAGGTAGTTCGAATTTATATTACGCAGAAAGTTTTGTTTATGAACCCATCCGAGATGAATGTCTTGGTGCAGTTTCAATAGGAAAAAATATGACAAGTAATGCTTTTCAACAGCTTGCACATACTATTCCCAGCCATGCCGGGATTTATAAATATTACGGTGAGGATGGAGAACTGTTGTATGTAGGGAAAGCAAAAAATCTTCGCAAAAGGGTCAGTTCATACTTTGTTAAACACCACGATAATTTCAAAACCAGGAAATTAGTTGAAAGTATCGACAGGATCGAGTTCACGATAGTGGATTCAGAACAAGATGCCTTCCTCCTGGAAAATTCATTAATTAAACAATTCCGCCCCAAATATAATATCGACTTAAAGGATGATAAAACGTATCCTTTCATCGTCATAAAGCACGAACCTTTCCCCAGGGTCTTCCTGACGCGGCGTGTCATCAAGGACGGTTCCGAATACCTGGGTCCATATACGTCGGTACAGAAAGTAAGGGAGTTATTGGAAGTGATTAAATACAATATCCCGCTTCGTACGTGCAGCCTGAACTTAAGCCAACAAAATATTCGCAAAGGTAAGTTCAAAGTTTGCCTGGAATATCACCTGGGAAACTGCAAGGGGCCATGTGAAGGCCTGCAATCTGAAGAAGATTACCGCGATCACCTCAAACAGGTAAAAGATATCTTGAAGGGTAACCTATCACCGGTATTGCAAATGTTCAAATCACGAATGCAGGAACACGCGCAAAACCTGGAATTTGAAAAAGCGGAGATCATGAGAAAAAAGATTGATAGCTTACAAGAATATCAATCCAAATCCACTATTGTAAATACCAGGGTTGGGCATATAGATGTGTTTAGCATTCTAACTGATGGCGAACATGCTTATGTCAATTACTTGCGGGTATTACACGGCACAATCTCAGATACGAAAACAGTGACGCTGGAGAAGAAATTGGAAGAAACAGATGAAGAAGTGTTAACCTATGCCATAGGTTACCTCAGGGATGCATTTAACAGCCACTCGCGCGAAATAGTTGTACCGTTCCCCATCGGGTACCCGGAAGAACAGGTAGAAATAACCGTACCGAGGGGAGGTGATAAGAAGAAGCTCTTAGAACTTTCGCAAAAGAATGTGAATTATTTTAAAGAGGAATTGAGAAGGAAGAAGATCTTGCACCTGGAAGGGAAAAGCGATAGCGAGAAAAAGAAAGTATTATATCAATTACAAGCCGACTTGGAACTGGCAGCCTTGCCCACCCACATAGAATGTTTCGATAACTCGAACTTCCAGGGAAGCTACCCCGTTTCGGCCTGCGTAGTATTTAAAGATGGGGTCGCCAGCAAAAAGGATTACAGGCATTTCAATATTAAAACGGTAGAAGGCATTAATGATTTCGCGTCGATGACCGAAGTAGTACGCAGGCGCTACAGTAGGCTTTTGGCAGAGCAGCAACCATTGCCGCAATTGGTAATCATAGATGGGGGAAAAGGTCAATTGGGCGCGGCCATGCAAAGCATCCGCGATCTCGGTCTTGTTGGTAGCATGACCGTCATCGGCTTGGCCAAGAATGAAGAGGAAATCTTTTTCCCGGGCGACAAGGAAAGCATTAAACTACCATTTGATAGCGAGAGTTTGAAACTAATCAGGCGGATTAGGGATGAAGTTCACCGTTTCGGGATTACATTTCACCGGCAAAAAAGAAGTAAAGGGACATTTAAGAATGAACTTGAAAGCATTAAGGGGATCGGTAAAAATACCGCGACGCAGTTATTAAAAACCTTCCGCTCAGTCAACAAGGTCAAGGAACAAAGTTTTGAGAACATAAGCCAGGAGATCGGGCCATCAAAAGCCAAGCTGGTTTGGGAACATTTTCACGGGCAATCGCAATAAAAGAGAGCCCGACTAGAAAATCGGGCCCTTCAAGTTAACCATTTTTTTAATTAAGATTTAACCCGTCTTTGTCATGTATACTTTTCAGCTAGCCTAATCTTACGATTATACAATATGCCGCTTCGAGTAATAAAGACAAAAAGCTAGTTATTGCAGATGTGATTTAGGTAGTTCCTGTATATTATTACAAGGAATTTATAAATCAGCATTTACTAACCCTAAGATATAAAGCATGTTCTTAAATTTTGTTAAGCGTTTGTTATCAGGAATATTTTTTTCTGATCAGACAACTGGAGTATCAACACAACAAACTGCATATCAATATTTTATAAAGACGTCAAAAAACATGTGAACAATGCGTTTTTTTAACTAGTTACTAATTAAATATCGCTAGTGACTAAAATTTTCTCTCTACTGAAAAGTCCTATTTCTTTAAAAGGCCCGGGTATAAAATACCATCTCCCTGGGGCATGTTTAAATGAAGTAATTCAGAAATAATCGGGGCAATATCTACTAAACCCATCTTCGGAATTACCGCGCCGGGCTGAATGCGGTTTCCAAAAGCAACGAAGCCTGTCTCTATTTCTTTAAAATCCGGGAAATAGCCATGGGTTCCACCTTTCGCAGCCCTACTGAAATCCCCGGTTGCTTTCGTGTTAAAAACAACGCCGGGAATAGGTGCTAATGCTAGGATAGCATCTTTATCTGCGCCGATTTTATCCAGTTCCGCGCGATCCTTTATAACGAATAATTTACGTTCCCTGTTGGGTAATGCGTTTAATAACTGGAGCACTTGCTTTCTTATGGTTGCAGAATCCTTTAAATGCTTAACATGCAAAAAAGCAGATCCCCCGGCAGTATGAAAATATGCTTTCCAACCGTTAGCATTTTTTGAATCGTACAATCCTGCTTTTGCTAATAGTAAATTTGGCGCTAAAGAAGTATGTATATCAACAAACCCGTGATCGCCGGTAATGATAAAAGTTGTAGTACTTGTTAAGCCTGCTTTATCTACAGCTTCTATGATGGTCTTAATACCGCGATCTACCCCAGCAATTGCAGCACGTACCTTTTCACCGTCGCGGCCTTGTTCATGCTCGAAATGATCTACAGTAACAAGGTGTACCGCCAGGAAGGCCGGCTTGTATTTCCTGACCAGGTAACCGCTAATCCTGGCTAAGTTTTCATCCATACCGATGTAGTCCCCATTAAAATCAATTTCTTCTAACTGCCCCACAGCGCCGTTTTCTACCTCTTCGTATAAGCCCGGGGGGTTGGCATGCTCTGCAACCGCTTTTGATACCACCCTTGATTCCCCTTTCGATTTAGGTAAATACCAATACTCAGGTAAGTTATATGTTGCCGGGGAACCAACTGAAACAGGCCAAAAAACGGAAGCCGTAACTAATCCTTTCTCCTTGGCAACGCTAAAAATTGTAGGCACCTGGATTTTCTCATATTCCCAGTTCCATCTCCCGGTTACCCCTAGCGGCTCCGATGGCGTATTGTAGTAAATACCGTGTTGCAGCGGTTTTACCCCGGTAATCATCGTGGTATGTGATGGATAAGTTACCGTGGGAAAAACACCTTCCACCCCATCAGAATAGGCGCCGTTTTGCATTGCTTGGCGGAGGTGTACCATATTCCAACCAGCATCCTTGTAAAACTCCGGTCTAAGACCGTCAATACTAATTAATATAACGTGGTTTTCTTGTGCGTGCACGTTAACATAGCCGAGGCAAGCCCAGCAAAGTGACAGGAATATTTTTTTCATCTGCAATAAAAAAATTATGGTTAGGAGCGCCCATCCCGGGCTTTATAAAATTGCAGTAGCGAAGGTAAAAAGGCTAATATTACCGGAATATTAAGTTTGGATAGCGCAAGGTAAGCAGTAAAATAAAAAACGGTGATACCAAAATTGGTACCACCGTTGCTAATTATATCAAGGGAAAGACTAGTATTCCCAGAAATCTTGTTCTTTATTAAATATGCGGTCCTTGATCGCCTGTCCTTCCAACAAGCGCATTACGCCATCTTTAATATAGTCTTTAATTTCGCGGTTATACGGATTCTTCTCTTTAACTACATAGCTTGTAAAGAAACGCATTTCGAACAAGTCTTCCCAGCTCATCGTAGCAGCATCATTGTTTTGGTTATACACATCGAAACGAGCCAAAACTGGACGTAGATCGGGATAATACACCCAGAACAAAGGAATGGTTCCGCGGAGGCTGCCATCTTCATTCAAGCGTGAAACCAAAGGAGCGATTCCAAGGATTCTCACTTTCAGTGCGGACGCTTCTTTATCAAACACCCATATTTCCCTGATCTTGTATTGCTTAATGGTTTCCGGGTTAAACTCATCGCGGGTTTTCACCCAGGTTTCTTCACCGGTTACGGGGTCTATACTCCTTACATTCTTCTCTTCCCCGGTCAACTTTGTCATGATCTCTTGATAAGACATCGTCGTAGTGAAGCGATCGTCGATCGGGTTGAAAGCTTCCACTTCATTATTCTTAATGGAGTTGAGAAGGATGTTGATGAACAATTGGTTAACACCATTTTCGTCTTCCACGTTGTATTGGAAAGGTAAGTTCATCTTTTCGCGGATATCAATCACTTGCCAGATCTCTTTCTCCCAAAATTCGTCATCTTCACGGATGTGATCATACTCCAGTGGTATCCGATCCCTATTCGCGTTTTTCGCAGTAATACCATTCACGCGGAGAGACACGCGGGGAGTATCCGCAGCTTGGTAAGGAGCCGGTGCTGTAGCTGGCACATTTGCAGGGGGCGGAGGTGTTGCCACCTCGTTTCCGGTAGCAGGGTTGGTTACCGTTTCGTTATTGGTACCGGTATTGTTGCTTTCAGAAGCCCTTCTCCTTCTTTGTGCATCAGCATCTACAGCGATTAGGAAGAAAATCCCTAACGCGATCCAAGTGAATTTTTTGAATATTACTGCTCGCATAGCCCAGTAATTTTTTAAAATGATTAATTGATCTTAAATGTTACAGAAGGTAAATCCCGTACAATGCCATCAGGGCCTTTCACGCTGATGTTATCAAAGTAGACGAAATCACCCGGTTTCAAGCTGCGAATCGAACCTGATAACTTGGGTGGAAAGTAAGGGGAACTTGCAGTTTCCTCTACCATATCCCTTCCTTTTGCATCGATAGACATCGTGTAACGAACGATATCGAAACGTACGCCATCGAATACGAAGTTTTCCAAGTCTGCTCTCAAACCTTGCTGTACTTTAAAGTCGGCAGCCTTCATGGTTGGGCCTTTAGACATACCTACTTTCAATACAGGATCCGGCATGTATTTTACGCGGAACTCTTGAGAGGCGATCGATTTAGTTTCACCGTTCTGTGTTGCGGTTACGTTCACTTTAACAGTACCTGACTTTCTCACGGTAGCGATATAGTGACCTGCGCTTGTTTTTTGTAAGCTTCCGCCATCGGTAATCGTTGCATTGATCGCTTCGGCAGGATAACCTGCGGCTGTGATCGTTAGCGGGTTTTGAAGACCGATGTAGAATACGTTCATCTTATCAGCAGAGATAGAAGTTGCACTAGCGCCTACATTATATGTTTCGCTGAAAGGTTGTTCGATCATTTTACCGTTCGGACCTTGCAGGCGAATGATACCGGAGATGGTCTTAGGACCTAATCCAGAAACGATGCTGGAATAAGTACCGATACCATCTTTCACATCGATAGGCGCACCGTTTACGATAATTTCAGGAGTAACCGTACTACTGTACGCCCCGATCATAATCTGTGCTTCTACTTTCTGACCAGACATTAAATTTTTAGAGTTCAGGGAAACAAACCCTTTCAACTGGTCAAATTTAAAGTCATCCGCGTGTACTTGGTTTAATAAATCTTCCACGATCATCGTTTCAGAGTTACGGATATCATTTTGAAATTTACTTAACAAGGTGATACCGGCAATAACGGGTACATCAGCGAAGTGGTAAGTAGGCCAATCTTTCTTCTCTATTCCTTTAGAAGCCTCTTTAGGCAACTCTATGTTTAAAGGTAATGTTCTGCTAAACTCTTGTAATTTATCAGCAGGAACATTTGTAAGTAAAACTTTGCGTAAGGCTTCTAATTTAGATTCAAGTTCATAACCTTTTTTCTCGGTAAGCATTAGTTGGGAAACCACGTTTTGTTCGCCCTTATTTTTCAACTCACCTTCATCATTCAAACCACCACTTAATCTTACGAGGTCAGACTTCATCCCTTCCAAGTAATTGAACATTGAATCAGCAGCAACTTTCACATTGTCCGCTTTCTTTTTGAAAGGCCCTACCTTTTCGGGATCATCTGCTAATTGTTTAGCAAAAATCTTGTAAGTCCTATCATTTTTTTCTTCAACTACTTTATTAGAAGTTAAAATAGAATTATTTACGATATCGAATGCATTTAATATTTCGGCAGATACGTTTAATGCTAGCATCGCCGTGAGAACCAGGTACATGAAGTTAATCATCTTCTGCCTGGGATCTTTAGGTAGTGCCATAGTCTTTTAAAATTTGAAATGAATATTCTAGTTGTTCGTTCAAAATAACTATGTACTATTTACCTTGCATTGCAGTCAACATATTACCGTAAACGGTATTCAAATTACTCAAGTTTTTAGCCAACTGTGAAATTTGTTCTTGCGTTTTCTTAGCATCATCCACGCTACCGGTCATTGCTTCAGAAGCCTTCAACAAGTTACTGTAGAAGCCATTCATCGCTTTGAGGTGGTTATTAGTATCTTGCAATTCCAATTCATAAATGGCATTCAAAGAAGCCATGTTTTTTGTCATTGACTGTACCTGCTCGTGGAAGTTGCGGGTAGATTCTGATGCAGAATTAAATGTAGACACTGCTGCAGCAGCATTTGCATAGGTTTGTGTTAAAGAACCGATTGCATTGGCCGCTTCTTTAGTTTTGGCGGTGTAATCGCCGGTAACGGCTACCACATCGCTGATGTCTTTCATTTTATCTACAGTAGAACCCAGTTTTGAGAAATTTTCGCTTAATCTTTTCAGATTTGTAGGCGTAATATCTGCCTCTTGCAACATCTGATCCAAGCCAGCAACAGCCGGGGAACCAGTATATGCAGGTGCAGCAGGCGCAGGCGCACTTCCATCCGGTACAAAGGCATATACCAAGAATACCAATGCTTCAGTAGACAAACCTACTACAAGCATATGGCCGGCAAGGGGCCAGTGCATCAATTTAAACATCGCACCCACTATCACGACAGCTGCCGCGATACACACGAAGAAATTAAGCCATTTCGCTGATTTAGGATTCATAGCCATAGGTCAAAATTTTAGTTTTTTAAAAACTAGTGATTTAAAGGTTAAAAATTATGATATAGATTAAATAGGAGCTCTTTGTTGCCAACCATGCATTCAATTAATATGGCTATTGGTCTAATACTTTATCAATGACGACTAAAATCATTCCTAGAGCGGCTCAAGAACGCGATCGTACAACGGAAGCCGATGTAAGATTTGGCGCTGTCTTGATACTCGTAGGACCGTGTTCCGTTCTGCAAGAAATACCCGATATCTTTCCATGAACCACCTCTAACTACCTTGCGTTTCATCTTTGGAGGATCTGTATCCTTAATATCTTTCCTTAAATAAGGGTTCATATCGGAAGTAAACGAGTAAGCATTTTGATAGAATACGTCTTGTGTCCATTCTGCCACGTTTCCGGCCATATTGTACAATCCGTAATCGTTCGGGAAGTAAGCATCCGCCCTAACGGTATAGAAACCGCCATCATCGGGGTAGTTACCCCTGCCCGGCTTAAAGTTTGCTAACAAGCAACCGTTCTTGTTGCGGATGTAAACACCACCCCAAGGATAAGGCGCTTGTTCGCGGCCACCCCTGGCAGCATATTCCCACTGCGCTTCCGAAGGCAATTGGAATTTATCCTCGGTAAACAAGCCCTTGCTCCTTCTATAATCTTCCCAGAAACGGCTGCGCCATTCACAGAAGGCATTGGCTTGGTGCCAATTTACGCCCACCACCGGGTAATTATCGAATGCCGGATGCCAAAAATACATACGGGTCATCGGTTCGTTATATGCATAAGAGAAGTCACGTATCCAGCATAATGTATCAGGATATATGGCCACATCTTTTTTCTCAATGAAAGAAGAACGGGGTTTGTCCTTGTTTTCCAACAACTTAGCCTTATCAAAGTTGAATGTTTCCGCATGGTATTTCAACTTGCGGATATCCACCTCTTTACGGCCGTACAAACGGTCGTCGGCTGCATAAATCAACGCATCCAATTGCTCAATCGTAGCAGGATCCTTCCAGTTAATCTTCTGTTTCCAGTCGATAAAATCCTGGCCATCCACGTTGGTTACATGCCCCAACAGGATATGAGCAATAGAATCTCTAACCCATTCTACAAATTGTCGGTACTCGTTGTTCGTGATTTCAGTAGCATCCATGTAAAAGCCAGAGATGGAGATCGCTTTGTTCCTAGCTGTAAAAGCATAGTTCACGTCTTCATCGCTGGGTCCCATATGGAAAGTTCCAGAAGGCACGTACACCATTCCGATAGGTACGGGAGGCGTATACTTAGGTCTTGGACTGACACCAATTAATTGGCCTTGCGCATTTTTGGGGGCTTTTTTTCCACCACCACAACCTGCAAGAATCACTAAAAGTATAGCCAACATCCCTTTCAAAAAATTAAGCTTCATAAGGGTGACTTTCATTAGAATATGTTTTTCTATAATCCGGCCAGATGCATTTGCCTGCCCGCAGCACTCTTTAGTCACTCTCCTCACTCTGGTTGATGATATGAAAGATAGCAAATGTAATAATTATTTTTAATCCGTAGTTACTTTTTAGCCAACTTTTTCAGCTTGAAAAAGGAAAGCTCGGTAACGTATTAAAACGATAATTTTAACATTTTATTATATCATCTCGCCAAAATTCTCTAAACCGTATCGCAAGTTACAAATTCCTATATTAAATTAATAATTTCTTTTATATAATGAACAGGTTTAATGCAATGATAATCTTTACACAGGTATACCAGGGTATCGCCAGGCACCTCCCGACCTTCCAGCAAGGGAATCGATTTCTGGTCTGAATCAGCCCCTATCAAGACTTTGAAGGGGATAAAATATTGGTGGGCTTCCTGCATCCGCAGTTTATAATCCTTCCCAACTACCGCAATCTCCCGGGTGCCGTCTAACAGTTGTAACATCAAATTTGCCCATATCCCAAACGATGTAGGATACCTGGTTATTGTCTGGGATAGGCGCGAAATCATGCCTATGGCCTGGTCACGGTACTGCTTATTATCAAATACAATAGATAAATAGAGAAGGTTTCGGGCCATGATAGCATTCCCGCTAGGGGTAGCCCCGTCGTAGATCTCTTTTTTCCGAACAATTACGTCTTCCTGCCGCTCTGCCGTGTAATAATAGTATATACCTTGCTCGTCAACAAATAAACGGTTGATATGCTCCGTCAATTGTGTTGCTTTATTTAAATATTCTAAGCTTCCCGTAACTTCTTGTAATGCAATGAGTGAGCGTACAAAATAAGCATAATCATCCAAAAATGCAGGGTATTTTGCTTGGCCGTTTTTAAAGGTATGGTATAACAACATGCCTTCCTCGCCGCCTTGCTTAAAATATGCCCAAATAGCATCTGCTGCCGTAATAGCCGCTTGTCTATATGCGTCAATCCCAAGGCTCGCATAAGCTTTACAATAAGCATGAATCATTAATGCATTCCAAGATAGGATCGCTTTATCATCCAAGCCCGGCCGAACCCGCTCTTCCCTGGCTTTTAGCATCTTGGCCCTGCTTTCCGCCAGGCTGTTGGCCGTTGTTTCAGGATCCAGCGCCCTGCTTTTCGCGAAAGCTTCCAATGGCTCTTGTACCCATAAGATATTGGTTTCTTCCCAATTCCCTCCTTCCGTCACCCCGTAATACTCGCAGAATATACCGGCCGCATCACCTAATACGGCCTCAATTTCCGCTTTTTGCCAGGTATAAAACTTCCCTTCAACACCTTCAGAATCGGCATCCAGCGCGGCATAAAATAGTCCTTCGAGCGATGTCATCTCCCGTTGAACAAATTGTAATGTATGTGCGACCGTATCGGCATAAACCTGGTTGCCAGTCATTTGATAAGCATCGCAAAGTACATCTACTAACAAGGCATTATCGTACAACATCTTCTCAAAATGTGGAGCCAACCACTGTTCATCAGTAGAATAGCGTGCAAAACCTCCCCCTAACTGGTCGTATATCCCGCCCTGGAGCATTTTATCAAGACTGAGTAATGCTTGTTTCAGTGCTGCCTCATCCCCGTAAACATGATAATATTTCAATAAATATTGAATGTTAAATGTTCCGGGAAATTTAGGTGCTTTCCCAAAGCCCCCCCAGGTATTGTCTGATTGTGCTAAGATGTTTTGGGCAATAGTATCCAATTGGGATTTCGTAAAAAGTTCTTCCAGCGGTAATTTCAGATCCAATTTAGGCTGGGCTTGCATGCCGAATTGATTGGATTGGGCGAGGTGCTCAACGAGGGTCGCTGCTTGCTGTTCGATATCAGTTCTGCGGTTGTGAAATGCATCGTTAATAGCCAGTAGTACTTCTTGCCAAGATGGGCGGTTATAAGCTTTTACAGGAGGAAAATATGTTCCGCCGTAAAACGGCTTTTTATCTGGCAATAAGAATACATTCAGGGGCCATCCCCCGGAACCGCTCATGGCCTGTACTGCATCCATATAGATATGATCCAGGTCCGGCCGCTCTTCACGATCAATTTTTATATTAATGAAATGCTCATTCATAAT
>Ga0164243_10013430_pt1 | contig 11528 bp, 9 predicted proteins | sample OricompcompostOP_FD_108781 | JGI IMG/M metagenome (GOLD analysis project Ga0164243, IMG submission 108781) | Organic Plus compost microbial communities from Emeryville, California, USA - Original compost - Organic plus compost (OP) | ecosystem: Engineered > Solid waste > Mixed feedstock >... | reverse complement strand
CCAGAAGCGGCCGGCGAACGCGCTGGAAAGGCTGAACGCCGTGCTCCTGCGCATGGGTCATGCGGCTGTCTCGGCGCTGCCCATCGCAGCCGATGACCCCGCGCCGCGATCATCCTTCCGCGCGCTGTTCGCGCCCGGTCTCGCGCGGACGACGATCCTGCTGACGATCGCCTATTTTGGCCAGATCATGACATTCTATTTCATCCTCAAATGGGTGCCCAAGATCGTGGTCGATATGGGCTATGACCCGTCGGCCGCCGGCAGCGTGCTGGTCTGGGCCAATGTCGGCGGGCTGCTCGGCGCCTTGCTGCTGGGCGCGTTGAGCTGGCGGGTCGCCATCCGGCCGCTGGTGATCGCGGCAATGCTGGCATCGACCGTGATGGTGACGGTCTTTGGCCTGGGGCAGGGCGATCTCGGCGGTCTCTCGCTGATCGCGGCCGCCGCCGGCTTCTGCACCGAGGCGGGTGTGGTTGGCCTGTTCGCGATCATCGCCCAATCCTTCCCCACCGCGGTGCGCGGGAGCGGTACCGGGGTCGTCATCGGCGTGGGACGCGGCGGCGCGGCGCTGGGCCCAATCGTCGCCGGCCTGCTCTTCGCGCTCGATCTTGGCCTGCCGGCGGTCGCCTTCGCGCTCGCGACCGGCTCGCTCGTCGCCGCGTTCGCGCTCATGGCGCTACGCCCCCTGACCGCAAGATCCGCCGAGACCTGAGTAGAATCGGCCGGAGCAACATGGCACAGCCGGCCGGGCATCGGTCGGGAGATTCCTATGAGCAATCCTTTCGCGTCCTGGTCTTGGTCCGGGCCTGAGCAGGCGCAGCGCCTCGAGACGATCGACATGCATACCGGCGGCGAGCCGTTGCGGGTGATCACCGCCGGCCTGCCGCCGTTGCCGGGGGCGACGGTGCTTGAGAAGCGCCAATGGTTTCGCGAAAATCTCGACCATGTCCGCACCGCGCTGATGTGGGAACCGCGCGGCCACGCCGATATGTACGGGGCGGTGCTCGATCGGGCCGCCGACGACGCGTTCGACGTCTTCTTCCTCCATAATGAGGGCTACAGCACCATGTGCGGGCACGCGATCATCGCGCTGACCCGGCTCGTGGTCGAAACCGGCCTGGTGGCGGCGGACTGCGCGGAGATCGTCTTCAACGTCCCCGCCGGCCGCATCGTGGCGCACCCGCGGATCGAGCAGGGCGTCATCGGCGCGCGTTTCCGCAACGTCCCCTGCTATGTGGCGCTCGACGGCGGCGCGATCGCGCTTCCCGAGATCGGCGAGGTGCGTTTCGCGATCGCCTTCGGCGGCGCCTATTATGCGATCGTCGAGGCCGGGCCGCTGGGGCTCGACCTCACCGTCGCCGACCATGGGCGGCTGATCGACCTGGGCCGCCGGATCAAGCTGGCGGTCGCGTCCGCCCATCCGATCGTCCATCCCGAGGAGCCCGATCTGAGCTTCCTCTACGGAACGATCTTCACAGGGCCGGCCGAGAACGGCCGCCATCACAGCCGCAATGTCTGCATCTTCGCCGATGGCGAGCTCGATCGCTCGCCGACCGGTTCGGGGGTGAGCGCGCGCGCCGCGCTCCACGCGGCGCGGGGCGAGCTTCGCCGAGGGGAGACGATGACCATCGAAAGCATCGTCGGTTCGACGATGACGGCGACGCTGGTCGAGGAGACGGCTTTCGGCGGATATCCCGCGGTCATCGCCGAGGTCGGCGGGACGGCGCATTTCACCGGACGCCACAGCTTCTGGATCGAGCCCGACGATCCGCTGCGCGCCGGTTTCTTGATCCGATGAGCCGCACCGCTTTCGTCGGCAGATGCGTACAGGCCTGAACGGTCGGGGATATGCCAATCCCGCTCGCTACCAACGAATTTGAGGCGGCCGCTCTGCCGTGATAGCGTCGGCGACGTTGCTCAGCTTGTTCGGGGGGACTGCATGAGACGCATTGAAAAAGCGGTGCTGGCGATGGGAATCGGGCTGTCGGTCGCGAGTTTCGCGCCGGGTGCCGATATCCCATCCGCGACCCTGGCGGCGCTCGATCCGAGCCGTATCGCCGCATCGATCTGCGGCGCGAAGGATGCCGGCCGGGCGCTTGCGCGCGAGTTGCTCATCGCCGCGGCCTTTGCGGCGCCGACCGGCGCGGCCGGCGGGATCCCGCTTTACCCGGATCTCACGGCCTCGCCGTTTCCGGTCACCACGTCCGACCCTGAGGCGCGGCGCTATTTCAGCCAGGGCCTGCTCATGGCCTATGGTTTCAACCATTCGGGCGCGGTCCGCTCATTCCGCGAGGGGCAGCGCCGCGATCCCGGCTGCGCGATGTGCTGGTGGGGGGAGGCGGTCGCGCTCGGCCCCAACATCAACGCGCCGATGGACGACCGCGACCGGACGGCCGCGCTCGACGCGATGGATCGGGCGATGGCGCTGCGCGATCGGGCATCGCCGCTCGAACGTGCGCTGATCGAGGCGGTGTCGCTGCGCTATTCGCGCGACCCGCAGGCCGAGCGCGCCGCGCTCGACGCCGCCTATGCCGACGCGATGCTCGGTGTCGCCCGCCGCTTTCCCGCCGACGACGATGTCGCGGTGCTGGCGGCCGAGGCGGCGATGGACACCACGCCCTGGAACTATTGGGAGGCCGACAGGAAGACCCCGGTCGGGCGCAGTGCGGAGGCGGTGCGGCTGATCGAGACCGTGCTCGCCCGCAATCCTGCGCATGTCCAGGCGGCGCATCTCTACATCCACCTGCTGGAGGCGAGCGACCCCAAGCGCGCCGAGGCGGCGGCGGACCGGCTGTCCAACCCGCTCGCGCCCAGCGCCGCGCACCTCGTCCATATGCCGGGCCACATCTATTATGTGCTCGGGCGTTACAAGGATTCGATCCGCGTCAACATCGCCGCGGCGCGCGCCGACGAAGCGTTCATCCGGGCGGCGAACGACCAGAGCCTGGTGCGCTACGGCTATTATCCGCACAATATCCATTTCATCGTGACCTCGGCGCAGATGGCGGGCGACATGACTACCGCGATCGACGAGGCGCGGCGGCTCCGCACCGTGCTCGATCCCGACACCTCGGCACGGATCGCCTGGATCCAGGCGATCGATGCGGCGCCCTATCTGGCGATGGCGCAGTTCGCGAAGCCCGACGCGATCCTCGCCATGCCGGTTCCCGACGCGCGGCTGCCCTATGCCGTAGCCATGCGCCATTATGCGCGCGCGACCGCCTATGCCCAGAACCGCGATCGGGCGGGGTTCGACCGCGAGGTCGCCGCGATCGAGGCGATCAAGGCGTCGAACGGGCTTGCCGGCATGACCGAGCAGGGCGTGCCCGCGGCCGATCTGCTGACGCTCGCGCAGCATGTCGCGCGCGGCCGCTTCGCGACCGCCCACAAGCGCTATGACGAGGCGATCGGCCATTACCGCAAGGCGATGACGATCGAGGGCCGCATTCCCTATCAGGAACCGCCCTATTGGTATTACCCTGTCGGCCAGTCGCTCGGCGCCGCGCTCTTCATGGCCGGCCGCCATGAAGAGGCGAGCGAGGCGTTCCGCGCCGCGCTGGTCCAGGCGCCGCACAATGGCTGGGTACTTTACGGCCTCGCGCGGAGCGAAGAGGCCCAGGGCCATCGTGTCGAAGCGGCGGCGGCGCGGCAGGCCTTTTCGAAATCCTGGTCGGGCAATGCCAACTGGCTTCGGATGGAGCGGCTGTAGCGAGATTCCGCGACGCTGGTTGCAGCTCAGGGGACCGGGTTGCGTGCGGTGACGATCCAGGCCGCGCCGTCGATCATGACCGATCGCTCACCGGGGCGCTTCGCGAACGCCCGGTGGACGGCGATCCGCGCACGAGGGAGAACCTCCTCGGGCTGATCGGCGAGCGCGCGCGAGAGCGGCCCACTTCGAATGCCATGTCCACCGCATCGTCGATCGCCGCCGCCCGCGTCGCGCCCGCACCGAACGGGATGGCACGGTCGAAGGCAACGACGTCGACGTCGGCGAATCTCGCCTCGGTCAGGATCCGTGCGACGCGATCCCGGTCTCCGAAGGAGAAGGGGCCCGGCGCGTCGGGTTCCGGCGGCGGGAGCGGCGGAACGATGCCGGCGACCGCGCCCATCGGCAGCCGCGTCCAGTCATTCTCGGCAGCGACGCGCCAGCAGACAAAGGCCAGCCGGCCGCCGGGTTTCAGCGCGCGGCGCATATGCGCAAATGCCGCAGCGGGATCGTCGAAGAACATCACGCCGAAGCGCGAGAACAGAAGATCGAACGCACGCTCGGGCAACGCCGCGCTGCTTGCGTCGGCAAGGCCGAAGCGGACCGGCGCATCGGCCGGCAAGAGTGCCCGCGCCCTGGCGACGAGCTGCTCGGAAATATCCACGCCGAGCACATGCCCGCGCGGGCCAACACGGGCGGCGAGCGCCAGGCTCGAGGATCCGGCGCCGCAGCCGATATCGAGCACATGCTCGCCCCTCGACCGGTGCCGCCGCGACGATCGCAGCTTCGCCGAATACCGCCAGCATCGCATCAAGCCGTGCCTGGTTTGCGACCCAGCGCTCGCCGTTCGCTCCGTTCCAGTCGGCGACCTGATAGGCATTCTGTTTCGCCACGTCTCACCATTATTGCGAATCGTTCGCAAAACTTTAGGCGAGAAATCGGCGCCGGGCAATCCGCTTGGCGGAGCGCGAAGCCGCGCTCTCGGCTCCCGGGTTTGGAGCTCAGCGCGATATCGTGCCCACCAGATCGGCGGCGATATCCTTGGCACGGTCCCGCGGTGCGCTGCCGATGGTCAGAATCACGAACCGCCTCTCGTCGAGAAAGACGTTCATCTGATTGATGCCGGGAACGAAAAAGGCGGCCTTGCCCAGCCCTGGCACATCCTCGACCGGCTTGTCGCTGAACGCGCTGACCGCTGCCGCCGTCGCCTTGCGCGTCTGCGCGATGGATGCGGGGGTGTTGTCGGCAAGCGGCGACCAGCGGGTCATGAGCGTCGCATCGCCACCGCTCGCCAGCCTGTAGGTGCATTCGGAGGTCGCCGCCTCGACCGCCGTCGCCTGATGGACGAGACCGAGATTGGTTTCGGTGACCGTGTCGCCGAGCGCCGCACCCAGCGCCGCCTTGTCGAGACGCGCGCAGGCATTTGTCGCATCCCATCCGGAAGCGGCTGCGGTCGCGGTCGTGGCCTCTCCACCTTCATCCTTGCCGCCGCCTTGCGGACCGCCGCAGGCCGCGAGCGCGGCGACCGAGGCCAGGGCGAATATCGTTCCTTTCATTGTCGTCTCCTGTTCGGGTTCAACAGCCGCCGGCGCGGCCGCCGGTCCGTTCCGCGCTATAATAAGCGGCATAGGTATCGCGGTATGCAGCGCCGTCTCCCCGGACGAGACCGACCAGCTTTTGTCCATCCGGCGAGAATTGGAAGATGCCGTGCTGGGGTTCGCTCCCGTCCTGCCGCATGGCGAGGCGCAGCACGCGGCCTTCGACGACGCCGTCGAACACGCCGTTCTGATATTCGTAGCAGCCGCTCACGCGGTTCCCGCTCTGCGTCAGATGAATCCATCCCCAACCGCTCGCGCCGTCATAATTGCCGGTGAGCCCCGTCAGTGTCGCGTCGCTGGTCAGTTGCTCGCCATAGCCGTGGAAACCGGTGAAGCCCTGATAATCGTCGCCATAATTATCGTGCAGGGTCAGGCGGACCCAACGCGCGACCGGTCGATCGTCGGGCTCGAAGGCGAAGCTCTGGTTGGTGCGAGCCATTTGGAGCGCGCCGCTCAGCACCGGATGAAAGCCGCTTCGCGGCGAACTTTCCGATACTTCGAGCGTGAAGGAGCGCGGTGCCTTGCGATCGCGGTTGAGGCCGGCGGTGTCGAAGGCGATGCGGGCAAGCCTGGTCGTCTCGGCGAGTTCGAGCACGAAGACAGCCTTGCCCGCTTCGCCGGTCCAGTCGGTGGCCGGCGAATCGTCGATCAGGTTGAGCGGGCTGGAATCCATGTGCGACATGCCGGTGTCGGTGGGCGCGGAAACCAGCCGCGCACCGGCGCTGAAGGCGAAAAGATCGGTTCGCGCATCCTGCGCGCCGGCGGGCGCCGCGGTCGCGATCAGCGCAGAAAGCACGATGCCCGTGCGGGCGGTCGCAACGATGGTCATTGGACTTTCTTCCTTTCCTGCGCGTCCTTCACGATCTTGCGAAGCAGCGGCGAGGTTCCGGTGCTCCTGGGCGCGCCGATCGTCCGCCCGCCGGTCAGAGCATTGCGCCGGCGGCCGAGCGCTTCGCCCCCATCGTCGAGGTCCTGACGCTGCTCTTCGCGATGCTCGCCGGTCACGTCGCGGCCCAAGCCGCGGCTGACGGCCGCGCCGGCGCGCCGGCCGGCCAGTGCCCGGCTGAACGGATTGCCCGACCCGCCGAACTCCTCCTCGGGTCGATCGGGAGCCCCGCCGCTCTCCTTGGACGGCTTGTTGTCGTTTTCGCCGCTGCCGCTGCCGCTGCCGCTGCCGCCGCCGTCGCGTTCGGTATTGTTGCCGTCGCTGTTGCGATCCTGCTGCCCCGCATCCTCGCCGCCGCCCGGGGATCGGGCATCGTCTCGGTTGTTGCGATTCGCCTCGGTAACAGCCGGATCCTGCGGGCCGCTATTGCCGGCCCCGTGCATCTTGTCGTCAGAATTGGGTCCGCTGGCTCCGCCGCTTGAGGATCCGCCGCGCCCGCGCCGCGCCGCCTGGCCGTTGTCGGCGGCATCGGGGTCGTTGCCGTTCCATTCGGGGCCGGTTCCGGCATCGGGGGCGCCGGCCGAATTGCCATAGCCGCCGAATATCGAATTGTCGCCGCCGGAGGATTTGCCCGATCCGTTTTCGTTGACGCTCTTTTCGCGGTTGGACAGGCCGGTATCGAGTGAGTTGCCGCCGCCGCCGTTGTCGTTTCCGCGGCTGCCGAAGACGCTGTTGTCCCCCATATTCGCATTGCCGTTGAAGCTCGGCCGATAGCGGTCCCCACCGGGATTGTTCACCGTGCCCGGTGTAGGCCGGGCGCCCTTGCCGGTGGTCGCGCCATTGCCGTTGATCCGGTCGCGCTTGCCGGTCGCCGCCGCATTGATCTCGTTGGAGCTGCCGCTGGTCAGCGGCGCGGCGGTGACGACCGCGCCGTTGCTGGTGCCGTAGGTCGCATCGATATTGTTGGTTGCGTCCTGACGATGATTAGGTGCGGCAGGCGCCCGATTCCGCTCGCGACCGACACCCGCGTCGTTGCCGTTCGGACCGGCCGCCTGACCGCCGCTGCTCGAGGGATTGCCGTTGCCCTGAATGCGATTGTTGGCGCCGGCATTGACGCGGCTGTTCCCGCCCAGCCGCGAACTGATGGCGGATCCGCGCGACCGGCCGCTCTGGGCCCCCGAGCTGTCCCGGTCGCCGGGCCGGGCCGATACCGTCGTCCGGCTGCTTTCGCGCAAGCGGCCAGTATCGGCTTCGAGCTGTGCCTGTGCGGGCATGGCGGCGAGCAGCAGCGGGATCGCCACCCCCGCAAACAAGGTCGCTTTCGGCATCGTTCGTACCCCTTTCTCCCGGCTCCAAAAGCCGGCTTCGGGATGCAAGACGGAAAGACGGCGAAAAAGCGGACATGGCGCACCGACTTTTCAGTTCCCGGAACCGAATAAATCGGTTGCGCATAAACAAGGGTTGCGATGATCTGGCGGCGGGCGGCAAAGAGCGGGAGCGCGGGCGATGAAGCGACTGGAGCCGGATGACTGGCAGTCGGTTCAGACGCTTTTCGAGCAACTCGTCGATTTGCCGCCCAAGACGCAAGATCAGCATCTGGCGAAGGCATCGCAGCCGTCCGCAGTGATCGAGGCGGTGCGCAACATGCTGCTGGCGGCACGGGGCGAAGGTATATTGGACATGGCGCCACCGGCATTGGGAATCGATGCCGCGCCAGCAACCTACAGCTCGCTTGCCGAGGGGCAGACGGTCGGAGGATTCACCGTCGAGCGCGCGATCGGACGCGGCGGGCTGGGCGAAGTCTATCTCGCGCATCGCGCCCCCGCCGATTTCGATCAGCGCGTCGCGCTGAAGCTGCTGCGTGTCGATGCGGCGGAACGCGCCGAGAGCTTCGCGCGTGAGCGGCGGCTTCTCGCGCGGCTCGATCATCCGGGCATCGCGCGGCTGATCGACGCCGGGGTCGCCCCCGACGGTCGGCCCTATATCGCGATGGATTATGTCGATGGCCAGTCGATCGATGCATGGTGCGCAGCGCACGGCGCGGATCTCGACACCCGGCTCGATCTGTTCCGCGAGGTCTGCGATGCGGTGGCCTATGCGCATGGCAATCTGGTCGTCCATCGCGACATCAAGCCATCGAACATCCTGATCGACGCGGCAGGAAAGCCGCGCTTGCTCGATTTCGGGATCGGCACGCTGCTCGACGAAAGCGCGTCGCTGCCCGCGACCACCCAGGCGATGCTGACCCCCGACTATGCCGCGCCCGAACAGCTCGATGGCGATGAGGCGACAGTCGCCACCGACATCTATGCGCTGGGCGTGCTGCTCTACGAGCTGGTCAGCGGCAGGAGTCCGTGGCGTACCGGCAAGGCGTCGGTGCCGGCGATGATCCGCCGCGTCCTCTATGAGGACGCCGAACTGCCCAGCCGCGCCGCAGGAGCCGCCGGGGTGCCCGCGCGGCTGATCGCCGGCGACCTCGACGCCATGGTCATGAAAGCGATGCGCCGCGATCCCGCGGAGCGCTATCGCAGCGTCAGCGAGCTCGCCGAGGACATCGAGCGTCACCGGCGATTCCTGCCCGTGCGCGCCCGCGACGGATCGATGCGCTATATGTTCGGGCGTTTCCTCAGGCGTTACCGCTGGGGCGTCGCGGCGACCGCGGTGGCGTTGATCGTGTTGCTGGTCGGCGCCGGCGGCATTGCCTGGCAAGCGCGCCAGACCGCGGTCGAGCGCGACTTGGCCCTGGCCGAGGCACGGCGATCCGAGGCGATCAACCGCATGCTGACGGTTATGATGCGCGACACGGCCGAGACCGAGAATAGCGAGAATGTCACGGTCAAGCAGATGCTGGATCAGACGTCGAGCCGGCTGGTCGCATCGCTCGACACCAGCTCCAGGTCCGCCGACCTCATCGTCACATTGTTCGATCTCTACGTGAATCTGGAGGATGTCTCGGATGCCGATGCGCTCGTGCAGAAAGCGCTGGCGCGAGGCGTCGGGCGGGACGACGCCGTTGCAACCGCACAGCTCAAGATGCGCGCGGCCACCTCTGCGGCGGCAATGGGCCGGACCGAGGAGATCGCGCCGTATCTCGATGCCGCTGAGCCGGTATTCCGTACGGATCCCGCGCATTTCCGTCGCGAACTGGTCGAGCTCGATCTCGCCCGCGCGCAGCTTCTGCGGCGGACCGGGCGGTTGGAGGACGCGATCATGCTCCTCGCCCATGTCCTGCCGGAAGCGGATATCGCTTATGCCGAGAACCATCGCGACCTGCTGACCGCCTATAATAATCTCCTGGTCTACATGTCGGAGGCAAATCAGCTCGATGCGATGCCGGCGGTCTTCGATCGCGCCGATGCGGCGATCCGCCGTACCGGGCAGCAGGCGAGCATGCAGGGCCTGACCATCGACCAGTTGAAGGCGGTACGCCTGCTCAAGCTCGAACAGCCGGCCGCGGCCGAGCGCATCGTCGACCGCGTCGTCCGGCAACGCCGCGCCGCCTTCGGCCGGTCGGCGGGGCTGGCGGTCGATTTGCTGCAGCTCGGCCGCGCCAAGCTTGCGCTTGGTAAATATGCCGAGGCGAAGGCGGTTCTGGCCGAAGCGTATCCGATGGCCGCCGAATATCTGAGCCCCAAGGCGGCGCCAACTCTGATCATCGCCTCCGGGCTGATCGAGGCGCAGGCGGAATCGGGCGACGTTGCGGGCGCCGAGCGGACGGTCGCCGAGACCGCGCCGCTGGTCGCCGCGCTGCCCAAGCCCGGCCTGCCGCAGGCGATCTTCGCGCGGGCCAGCGCGGTGGCCCTGCTGAAACAGGGCAGGATCGTGGAGGCCCGGCGCGAGGCCGGCCGGGCCGAAGCGGCCTTCAGGGCGGAGGGGCCGGCAGGCCTGTCCTATCTCAAATCCCTAACCGCGCTTCGTGCGCGGCTCGGCCCCGTTTCCTGAGCGGGGCTCAGCCGGTCGCCATCTCCTGGTGGATCCAGGCGCGTGCCTGCACCCACCAGCGCCGGACGGTGCGATCGGTTACCCCCAATATCTCGGCGGTTTCCCGCTCGTCCATGCCGGCGAAAAAGCGGCAATCGACGACCTGGGCGAGATTGTTGTCGAACGTCTTCAGCGTTTCGAGCGCTTCGCCAAGGCGGACCACCTGATCGTCCTCCGGAATCGCGGCGGCGAGCGAGTCGAGACTTTGGGTGAAGCTGAAGGTCGGCGCGTTGCGTTTCGAGGCGAGCCGTGCCCGCGCGGCATCGATCAGGATATGCCGCATAGCCGTCGCTGCGGATGCCAGAAAATGCGACCGGCTTTCCCATCCGTCGGCCTTGCGAAGTTTCACATAGGCCTCGTTGATAAGCGCGGTCGTTTGCAGCGTCTGGGGTTCGCCGGTGCGACGATGCTCGCGGCGGGCGATAGCGTGCAATTCATTGTAGAGGCCGGCGATCAGCGCGTCGGCGCCGTTCGCTCCATTTCCGTTCGCCGGTAAGCCCGCTTGCTCGGAAATATACCGTCTCGCTTTCGGTCAAACGTCCGCCAGGGTCTTTGCAGGTTGGCGGAGGCAAGACAAGCGCTGCGGTTTCGCAGGCACACGAGCAGGACGAATGAGGCGGTACCGCTGGAGCGTTCTTGGGGCGTCGTCGCGGCGCGGCGACGACGGACCTCCGTAAGATACTGCCCGTTCGAAAGCCTTGTTTTGCCCCTTCCTACCCTGCGGCATTCAACGTTCATTTCCACCGACTCGTCCAAAAGCGATTCAATTCGGCGGATGAAATCTCCACCTGCAGAGTGAATGATTCTGAGGAGAGTGGTAGTGAATTTCGTGAAAGGCCTTTTGACTGTTGGTACCTTCATGGCGAGCGTGACCGCCGTGGCCGCACAGGATGCGCCGGCCCCCGCGCCGGAGGCTCCCGCGGCGCCTGAGGCGTCGGCCGCACCGGCCGGACAGGCGGGTTTCAGCACCGAGGAGATCCAGAAGTTCGCCAAGGCGGCGCTGGAAATTCAGAAGCTGCAGGCCGATACCGCGGTTGCGGAAGCCGACAAGCAGACCCGCATGGCCGAGATCGTGACCCAGAACGGCCTCGATGCCGTGAAGTTCAACGAGATCGCGCAGGCGATGCAGACCGATCCGGCGATCCAGGAACAGGTCAACGCCGCAGCGGCGTCGGCCGCGCCGGCCTAAGCGCCTACCCAGTAATTTCGAGACGATCGTTGCGCGGCGCACCGCCCGGCCTTCTTGGGTCGGGCGGTGCGCCGTTTCTTATGCAGGTTGCCGCGTTGCCGCCATGCGCCGTGCGCGCGACGATCAGCGGACGAGCGGCCCGAACAGGATCGAATTGAACAGCAGCCGGTG
>Ga0164243_10013429_pt1 | contig 11528 bp, 9 predicted proteins | sample OricompcompostOP_FD_108781 | JGI IMG/M metagenome (GOLD analysis project Ga0164243, IMG submission 108781) | Organic Plus compost microbial communities from Emeryville, California, USA - Original compost - Organic plus compost (OP) | ecosystem: Engineered > Solid waste > Mixed feedstock >... | reverse complement strand
TCGCGGTCGGCGACCGGGTGGTCTCCGAGCAGATCGTCCCATGCTGGGAGTGCCGCTTCTGCAAGCGCGGCGAGTATCACATGTGCCAGCCGCACGACCTGTACGGCTTCAAGCGCCGCACCCCCGGCGCGATGGCCGAATACATGGTGTATCCGGCAGAAGCGTTGGTGCACAAGGTTTCCAGCGACATCCCGGCCCACCACGCGGCCTTCGCCGAGCCGTTGTCCTGCTCACTGCACGCCGTCGAGCGCGCGCAGATCACCTTCGAGGACACCGTCGTGGTCGCCGGCTGCGGGCCGATCGGGCTCGGCATGATCGCCGGTGCGCACGCCAAGAACCCGATGCGGGTCATCGCGTTGGACATGGCGCCGGAGAAGCTCGAGCTGGCCAAGCTGTGCGGAGCCGACCTGACCATCAACATCGCCGAGGAGGACGCCGAACAGATCGTCAAGGGCCTCACCGACGGCTACGGCGCCGACGTGTATCTGGAAGGCACCGGCCACACTTCGGCGGTGCCGCAAGGCCTCAACCTGCTGCGCAAGCTCGGCCGCTACGTCGAGTACGGCGTCTTCGGCAGCGAGGCCTCGGTCGACTGGAGCATCATCAGCGACGACAAAGAGCTCGACGTGCTCGGCGCGCACCTCGGCCCGTACTGTTGGCCCGCTGCGATCAAGATGATCGAGTCCGGCGTGCTGCCGATGGACAAGATCTGCACCCACCAGCTGCCGCTGACGGAGTTCCAGAAGGGCCTCGACCTAGTCGCCAGCGGCAAGGAGTCGGTGAAGGTTTCGCTGATCCCGTCCTGACGCCAGCCGCGAACGAAGGATTACGACATGAGTGAGGGTTCGACCGGGCCGCGGATGTCTCGGCGAAACATGTTGGCAGCCATGGGGCTTGCCGGCGCGGCCGAGGTCGGCGGCGGCTTCGACTGGCGCAAGGCGTCGGGGTCGACGATCAACATCCTGCAGACCCCGCATCCCTACCAGCTGTCCTACCAGCCGCTGCTCAAGGAGTTCACCGAGCTCACGGGGATCAACGTCAACGTCGACCTGGTGCCAGAGGCGGACTACTTCACCAAGCTCAACACCGAACTGGCCGGCGGAACGGGTAAGCACGACGCGTTCATGCTCGGCGCCTACTTCATCTGGCAGTACGGACCCCCGGGCTGGATCGAAGACCTCAACCCGTGGCTGGAGAACAGCTCGGCCACCAGCGCCGAATACGACTTCGACGACATCTTCGAAGGTCTGCGCGCCTCCACCCGGTGGGACTTCACACTCGGCGCCCCGCTGGGCACCGGCGGACAATGGGCGATTCCCTGGGGCTTCGAGAACAACGTGGTGGCCTACAACAAGGCATATTTCGACAGACGGGGCATCACCAAGCTGCCCGACAACTTCGACGACTTCGTGCAGCTGGCCGTCGATCTCACCGACCGCTCGGAGAACCGCTACGGCATCGCGACCCGCGGGTCGAAGTCCTGGGCCACCATCCACCCCGGCTTCATGACGCAGTACGTGCGCGAGGGGGCGGTCGACTACACCTTCGACGGCACCGACCTCGTCGCCGAAATGGCAAGCGACAAGGCGGTGGACTTCACCAAGAAGTGGATCCAGATGCAGCACGAGGCCGGCCCGACGTCGTGGACCACCTACGACTATCCCAACGCCACAGGCGATCTCGGCGACGGGACGGCGATGATGGTCTACGACGCCGACAGCGCCACCTACCCGAAGAACAAGCCCGGTGCCAGCAAGGAGGCCGGAAACCTCGGCTGGTACGCGGGTCCGGCCGGTCCGGACGGCAACTACAAGACCAACCTATGGACCTGGAGCTGGGCGATGAGCGCCAACTCCCGCAACAAGTTGGCGGCGTGGCTGTTCATCCAATGGGCCACCGGCAAGGAGTCGATGAACAAGGCCGTGCAGGGCGGCACCTACGCCGACCCGGTGCGGGCGTCGGTGTTCAACACCACCTTCAAGCGCATCGCCGCCGACCAGTTCGGTTATTTGGAGGCCTTCGAAACGGTGATCGGCGACTCCAAGATCCAATTCACCCCGCAGAAGGCGTTTTTCGACACCACCCAGAACTGGGCGGTGGCCCTACAGGACATCTACGGCGGTGACGACGCCGCGGGCCGTCTGCGCAGCCTGGCCAAGACGAACACCTCCAAGGTCAACCTCTAGGAGCTCTGGCACCCATGACTACGCAGACCCCCAAGGCGCCGGCGACCACACCGGAGCAGCCCTCCCCGGCCGCCACGCGCCCGCTGCCGCAGGTGCCGAACTGGCGGCGCAAGCTGCGGCCGTATCTGCTGTCGATCCCCGCGTTGGTCATCGTCATCGGCATTCTCTACCCGTTCGCGCTGGGCGCCTACTACGCCTTCCTCAACTATGCGGCAGTGAACCCGAATCCGCACTTCGTGTGGTTTGACAACTTCAAATCCGTTCTGGGCGACCAGATCTTCTGGCAGAGCGTCAAGGTCACGCTTCTCTTCGCGGTCATCGCCACCACGGTGGAGACCGTGATCGGGGTGGGGCTGGCGTTGCTGCTCAACCGGTCCAGCCTGATCGGCAGGGTCTTCGAGAAGGTGCTGATCCTTCCGCTGATGATCGCACCGGTGATCGCGGGCGTGATGTGGAAGCTGATGTTCAACCCCCAGTTCGGCATCCTCAATCATGTTCTGGGCCTCGGCAACACCTTCGACTGGCTGTCGGCCAACCACGCGCTGTGGTCGGTGATCCTTGTCGACCTGTGGATCTTCACGCCGTTCGTGGCCATCCTGGTGCTGGCCGGTATCCGGTCGCTGCCCAAGGAGCCGTTCGAGGCCTCGCAGGTCGACGGCGCCAGCTGGTTCTACATGTTCCGGAAACTCATGCTGCCGATGCTGTGGCCCTACATCCTGGTGGCGGTCATCTTCCGGTTCATGGACAACCTCAAGGTGTTCGACCACATCTACGTGCTGACGGCGGGCGGTCCCGGCGTCGCGACACGCACCCTGCAGATCGGGGCTTTCGAGGACTCGATCATCAACCTCAACTACTCGCGCGGCAGCACCTACATGCTGCTGCTGTGGATCCTCGTGTTCATCACGGCGCGCTACCTGGTCAGCGTGCTCGGGAAAGCGCAGCGTCGTGCTGCCGGAGCGGAGTCCTAAACCCATGGCAGTCAAGGTATTCAAGACGTCCCGAGGCGAGTTGGCGCCCGGCCAGAAACGGCTGTCATTCGGCTCCGCGGCCGCAGACCTCGGCCTGATCTTCTGGTTCATCTTCTCGCTGTTCCCGATCTTCTGGATGCTGATGCTGGCGCTGAAGAACGCCGAGGAGCAGACGACCACGTACTTCTCGTTCAGCCCGACGTGGTCGAACTTCGCGACGGTGCTGTCCAACAAGGGCACCGAGATGACCAGCGTCGACTTCAAGGCGTCACTCTTGACCAGCCTGCTGAACTGCGGTGGCGCGGTGATCGTTTCGCTGGTCATCGGCATCCCCGCCGCCTACGCCGCCGGTCGTTGGCAGTACAGGGGCAGCAACGACCTGATGTTCCAGATGCTGTCGTTCCGGTTCGCGCCCGAGCTGATGGTGATCGTGCCGCTGTTCGTCATCTACAACCAGATCGGGCTGTTCGACACCAAAGTCGGCATGATCTGGGTGCTCCAGCTGGTCACCATGCCGTTGGTGGTATGGATCTTGCGGTCCTACTTCCAAGACCTTCCCGAGGACCTCGAGCAGGCTGCGCTGCTCGACGGCTACACGCGCAAAAGAGCTTTCCTCATGGTGGCGTTGCCGATCGTGCGGCCCGGCATCGCGGCCGCGGCCCTGCTGGCGTTCATCTTCGCCTGGAACAACTACGTCTTCCCGCTGATTCTGACCGACAGCAACGCAGGCACCGTCACCGTCGCGATCACGAAGTTCCTCGGCGGCGGGGGACAGGCGTACTACAACCTCACCGCCGCGGCGGCGATCATCGCGGCGCTGCCGCCGCTCATCCTGGCACTGACGATCCAGCGCTACCTGGTGCGGGGTCTGTCCTTCGGGGCGGTGAAGGCCTGATGGCAACCGTATCGATCACCCATCTGCACAAGTCGTTCGGCAGGACGTCCAACAGGATCCGCGCGGTCGACGGGCTGTCGGTCGACATCGCCAACGGCGAGTTCTTCGTCATCCTCGGTCCAAGCGGCGCCGGCAAGACCACGACGCTCAAATCGGTTGCCGGGCTCATCGACATCGACGAGGGCACGATCGACATCGGCGGCCGCGACGTCACCCGCGTCGAGCCCTACCACCGCAATGTGGCGATGGCGTTCGAGAGCTACGCCCTCTACCCGCAGAAGACCGTGCGGGAAAACCTGGCCTCGCCACTGAAATCCGGGCGCACCGGCCAGTACACCGAAGGCCAGCGCGCCGAGCGCATCGATCAGGTGACCACCACGCTGGGAATCAACCACCTGCTCGACCGGTTTCCCCGGGAGTTGTCGAACGGGCAGCGCCAGCGCGTGGCGCTGGGCCGCGTGCTGGTGCGACCCGCCGACATCTACCTACTCGACGAACCGCTGAGCCACCTCGACGCCAAGCTGCGCGCGGCGATGCGGGCCGAGCTCAAGCAGCTCGGCGCCATGTCGAACACCACGACGCTGTATGTCACGCACGACTACCAGGAGGCGCTCGCGCTCGGCGACCGCATCGCGGTCATGCGACACGGCCGGCTGGTGCAGATCGGGACGCCCGCCGACATCTGGCGGCGGCCCGCCGACACCTTCGTCGCGCGGGCGTTGGGACAGCCCGAGATCAACCTGCTCGACGGTGTCGTCGACGACGACCGCATCCGCCTCGGCAACGGCTCATTCGACGTGCCGATCCCCGCCGACGCCCACGACGCCTGCAGCCGCGGCGACCGCGTCCGGGTCGGCTTGCGGCCCTGCGACATTCACGTCGTCGGCTCGGACGCCGACGGCACGGGCATCCAGGGCCGGGTGGTGCTGGCAGAACGCCTCGGCCGCAACGTCGAACTCACCGTCGACGCCGGCGGCGCGCAGTTGATCGTGCTCACCTCCGGCCGAGACGGCGCCACCGAAGGCGCGCCGGTGACGCTGACCGTCGCCGGCTCCGACATCCACGTCTTCGCCGCAGGCGATGGCGACACCCCACGGCTGGGGCTTCCCGACCGCGCATCGCTATTGGAGGCAGCACAGTGAGTTTGTTGACCACGCGGTCTCGGGCACGCGACACGGCCGACACCGCCGCAACGGCGCAAAGCCTCACGCTGACCGACCTGGTCAAGGTCTACCACGGCCGCGAGGACGTGCCCGCCGTCAAGGGCATCAACCTCGCGATCGCGCCCGGCGAGCTCGTCGCGCTGCTCGGCCCGTCGGGCTGTGGCAAGACCACGACGCTGCGCATGATCGCCGGATTGGAGACAGTGACAAGCGGTTCCATCCGCATCGGCAACCGGGAGATCTCCCAGCTGCCCGCCGCCAAGCGCGGCATCGGCGTCGGGTTCGAAAGCTATGCGCTGTATCCGCCGATGTCGGTGCGGGAGAACCTGCTCTACGGGCTGAAGGCGCGCAAGGTGGCCGGGGCCGAGGAACGGGTGGCATCGATCAGCCGCAGGCTCGAGATGGACGACATGCTCGAACTGCGGCCCGCGGGGCTGTCCAGCGGCCAGAAGCAACGGGTCGCCCTGGCCCGTGCGTTGGTGCGCAACCCACCGGTGCTGCTGCTCGACGAGCCGCTCTCGCACCTCGACGCGTCAGCGCGGCAACGGGTGCGGCGCGAACTGAAGGTGCTGCAGCGCGAATTCGGTTACACCACCATCGTCGTCACCCACGATCAGGTGGAGGCGCTGTCGCTGGCAGACCGGCTCGCGGTGATGGACGCCGGCGTGGTGCAGCAGTTCGGCACGCCGGACGAGGTGTTCGACGACCCGGCGAACCTGTTCGTCGCGCAGTTCGTCGGTGAACCCCAGATCAACGTGCTGCGCGGAGTGGCGCGTGTGCGCGACGGTCGGGTGTATGTCGAAATCGGCGCCAACGCAGGCGGTTTGGACACCACCGTGACCGGGGTCGCCGACGGCACCCGCGTCAGCGTCGGGGTCCGGCCGCAGGACTGCGCGCTTTCCAGCGACCCGCGTGGCGGTGTCAAGGCGACGGTCGCCTACTTCGAGCACCTGCTCGAGTTCGGCTTGGCGACCACCACGGTCGCCGGCCTGGAGGAAGGCATCGTCGTGCAGACCCCGGCCGCCGACCATTACGAGACCGAACAGCAGGTCGTCGTCACGGCGCCGCCAGAACGTGTGTATCTGTTCGACATCGAATCCGGAGAACGGCTGCGATGACCAAACTGTGCAACGACCCGGCCCACTTCACCGAGGACATGCTGGCCGGGTTCCTCGACGCCAACGCGCGTTACGTGGTTGGCGTGCCTGGCGGCGTGGTGCGGGCACACAAGACACGTCCCGGCAAGGTCGCCGTCGTGATCGGCGGCGGGTCCGGCCACTATCCCGCGTTCTGCGGCACCGTCGGGCCTGGGTTCGCCGACGGCGCGGTCGTCGGCAACATCTTCACCTCGCCGTCGGCCGAAGAAGCCGCATCGGTGGCGCGCGCCGCCCACTCCGACGCGGGCGTGCTGCTCACCACGGGCAACTACGCAGGCGACGTGATGAACTTCAACCTCGCCGTCTCGGCGCTGCGCAGCGAGGGCATCGACGCGCACTACTTCGCCGTCACCGACGACGTGGCCAGCGCACCGCGCGGCGAGGAAGGCAAAAGACGCGGCATCGCAGGGGATTTCACAGTCTTCAAATGCGCGGGCGCCGCCGCGGAAGACGGCTTGGACCTGGCCGGGGTGATACGGGTCGCCGAAGCGGCCAACGCCGCCACCCGCACCCTCGGCGTCGCTTTCGACGGCTGCACACTGCCCGGCGCCGACGCACCCCTGTTCACCGTGCCCACCGGACGGATGGGCGTCGGCCTCGGCATCCACGGCGAGCCCGGAATCGCCGAAGAAGACATGCCCACCGCCGCAGGGCTGGCAGCGACCCTGGTCGACGGTGTGCTCGGCGACCGCCCCGAAGCCACCGAACGCCGAATCGCGGTCATTCTCAACGGGCTCGGCCGCACCAAGTACGAAGAGCTGTTCGTCGTGTGGGGCGAGGTGTCGCGGCTGCTGCGCGAACGCGGATACGTCGTGGTCGAGCCGGAGGTCGGCGAGCTCGTCACCAGCCTCGACATGGCCGGTTGCTCGCTGACCGTGATGTGGCTCGACGACGAGCTCGAAAAGTACTGGACCGCGCCGGCCGACACCCCGGCCTACCGCAAGGGCGCCGCAGCGCAGCCATCGTTCAACGGGGAGGCGCGCAGCACCGCGCAGACCGCGACGACCGCCACCACACCCCGGCTGGCCGAACTCGCCGACGACGACGGCCGCAGCGGCGGACGACTGGTGGCGCGGGCACTCGATGCGATCGCGGCGATGCTCGCCGACGCCGAGGAGGAGCTGGGCCGCATCGACGCCGTCGCCGGCGACGGCGACCACGGCCGCGGAATGGTCAAGGGCTCCAGCGCGGCTCGTGACGCCGCGGCGCAGGCCGTCGCGGACGGCGCCGGTCAGGGCTCGGTGCTCGCCGCGGCGGGCAAGGCCTGGGCGGCGAAAGCGGGCGGTACATCGGGAGTGCTCTGGGGTGCGCTGCTCAGCGCGCTCGGCGCACGGCTCGGCGACACGGGCAGACCCGGCGCGGCGGACATCGCAGGTGCGATGCGAGACGGGTACGAGGCGATGATCCGACTCGGCGGCGCCGCACCCGGTGACAAGACGATGCTCGACGCGCTGCTGCCGTTCGTCGACGAACTCGACCGGCGCGTCGCCAACGGCGAAGCGTGGCAACAGGCTTGGCTCGCGGCGGCCGACACCGCCGTCGACGCGGCACGGGCAACCGCCGACATGCGACCCAAGGTCGGCCGCGCCCGGCCACTGGCCGACCGCAGCGTCGGCACACCCGACGCCGGAGCCACATCACTGGCGATGTGCGCACGTACAGTCGCGGACTGCTTCACGCTCACCACCCAAGGAGACAATTAGATGGCCCTGAGAATCGTCGTCGGCTCCGACGACGCAGGCTACGAGTACAAGGAAGCCCTCAAGGGCGACCTGGCGGCCGACCCCCGCGTGGAGGCCGTCACAGATGTCGGTGTCGGCGCCGACGAGGACACCGCCTATCCACACGTCGCGGTCGCCGCGGCCCGGCTCGTGGCCGAAGGCAAGGCCGACCGCGCACTTCTGGTGTGCGGCACCGGCCTCGGCGTCGCCATCAGCGCGAACAAGGTGCCCGGCATCCGCGCGGTGACAGCACATGACAGTTTTTCGGTGGAGCGCTCGGTGCTGTCCAACAACGCGCAGGTGCTGTGTTTTGGTCAGCGCGTCATCGGACTTGAACTCGCCCGGCGGCTCGCACGCGAATGGCTCGGCTACGAGTTCGATCCGCAGAGTAAGTCGGCCGACAAGGTCGAGGCCATCGAGAAGTATGACCCGGTAGCGCAATAGCGGCGATGGTGGAAACACTGCTCGAATGCTCCGGAATCACGAAGAGTTTCGGAGGTGTCCCGGTCCTCAAGGGCGTGGACCTGCGGCTTGAGCCCGGCACGGTGACCGCGCTGGCAGGCGAGAACGGCGCCGGCAAGTCCACGTTGATGAAGATCGTCAGCGGACAGTACAGCGCCGACGACGGCACCGTGTCGGTGCACGGCAGCGTGCTTGCGCCGGGCAATCCGCGCGATGCGGTGCGCCACGGTGTGGCGATCGTGCCGCAGGAACTGGCCTCGATCGAGGACATGACCGTCTACGAGAACCTGTTCGTCGGACGCGAACTGCGCCGCGGGCCGCTTCTGAACCGGCGCGCGATGATCGCCGAGGCGCGGGAGACGCTGGGCGTATTCGACGTCGCCATCTCACCGACCGCGCGGATGGGCAGCCTGCCGGTCGGGCTGCGCCAGATCGTCGAAATCGTCAAGGCCGCCCGCACCGGGGCCCGCGTCGTGATGCTCGACGAACCGACCTCGGCGATCTCCGAACGCGAGGTCGAAGGGCTCTACCGAATCGTGCGCCGGCTGCGCGACCAAGGCGTGGCGATGGTGTACACCACACACAAGATGGCCGAGATCCGCGCCATCGCCGACCGCGTCGTGGTGCTGCGCGACGGCGGGCTGATCCTCGACACCCCGATCGACGAGGTGACCGACGACGAGATCGTCACCGCGATGATCGGCCGCGAACTCGACGCCTTGTTCCCGCAGCGTCCCGAGCCCGGCACCGACACCGTGCTCGAGGTGCGCGACCTTCAGGTCGACGGTGCCTCAGGACCCGTCTCGTTCTCGGTACGCGCAGGCGAAATCGTCGGGCTCGCAGGCCTCGTCGGCGCAGGCCGCACCGAGCTTCTCGAGGCGATCTTCGGGGCCAGGCGCAGCACGTCCGGCTCGGTGGAGGTGCGCGGCCGACCGGTCAAACGCAACCAGCCCGCGGCCGCGATCACCGCGGGCATGGCCATGGTCCCCGAAGACCGCAAACTCAATGGGGCCGTCTTGTCGATGAGCGTGCTCGACAACGGCTCCCTGCCGCGGCTGTCGTCGTTCTCGCTCGCCGGGTGGCTGCGCGGAAAAGCCCGCAGCACCGCGGTTTCCGACGTGATGTCGTCGGTCCGGCTGCGCAGCAGGGGACTGAGCCAGGAAGTGGGCACGCTGTCGGGAGGCAACCAGCAGAAGGTGGTGCTGGCGCGGTGGCTGACCGGTGACGTCTCCGTCCTGCTGCTCGACGAGCCGACCCGCGGCGTCGACGTCGGCGCCCGCAGCGAGATCTACCGCATCATCACCGAATTCGCGGCCAACGGCATGGCGGTGCTGATGGCCTCGTCGGACATGCCCGAGATCGTCGGGCTGTCGCACCGCGCATTCGTCATGCGCGCCGGCCGGCTGGTGGGCGAACTCGACCGCGACGCACTGGACCATCCTGCGGTTCAGGAGTCCGTCTTCCGGTTGGCCACCGCTCTTGACGCCGCACCAACAGACGCGCCAGAAAATCAGGAGGCTGCATCGTGACCACCCAACTCGACGGAGAAGAGACCGCGGTCCCGCGCGCTCCCACCGTCGCCTCACCGGCCACCGGGGAGCCGGTGCGACTGTTCTCCCGCGAGTGGTTCGCCGGCATGGCGCTGCGCTACGCGATGGTACTGGTGATGCTGCTCGTCATCGCCTATTTCAGTTACCGCAGCGCGCGATTCGGCACGATGGACAACCTGGTCACCATCCTGGTGGCCGCGGCGCCGTTCGCGCTGATCGCGTTGGGTCAGACCCTGGTGATCCTCACCGGCGGCATCGACCTGTCGGTCGGCAGCGTCATCGCGGTCTCGGCGATGGCCGCCGCGGCCACGGCCAAGGCCAACCCCGGTCAGGTGTGGCTGACGGTGTTGGTCGCCATGGTCGTCGGTCTCGGAGTGGGCTGCATCAACGGAATCCTGGTGTCGCGCATCAACGTTCCACCGTTCATCGCGACATTGGGCACATTGACCGCCGGGTCGGGCATGGCCTACGTCATCGGCGGCGGCGCGCCCATCAACGGGCTGCCACCGGAGTTCGGGTCGATCGCCAACACCAAGATTTTCGGCCTGCAGATCCCGGTGCTGCTGATGATCGTCGGCATCATCGTGCTGGCGGTGGTGATGAAGCACACCACCTACGGCATGCGTGTCTACGCGGTCGGCGGCAACCGTAACGCCGCCGAGATCGCCGGCATCAACACCAAGAACGTGCTCTTCAGCGTGTATGCGTTCTCCGGTCTGCTGGCCGGCATCTCGGGCGTCATGCTGGCCTCGAGGGTTATCTCCGGACCGCCCAATCTCGGCCAGGGCTACGAGCTCGACGCCATCGCCGCGGTGGTGATCGGCGGCGCCAGCCTGATGGGTGGTCGCGGCACCATCTGGGGCACCGCGCTGGGTCTGCTGATGATCCAGACGCTCAACAACGGGCTCGACATCCTCGTCGTCCCCGCCTACTGGCAGGACGTCATCAAAGGCGTGCTGATCGTCGCGGCCGTCGCCGTCGACGTGTGGTCCTCACGCCGACGAGCGAGTACCTGAATTCCAACTGTCATCAGATCCGCTGTCGCACAGAGAAAGAGAACCCTCACATGAAACTAGCAACCAAGATCGGCGCCCTCGCGGCGGCGAGCACCCTCGCCGCGGGTCTGACGGCGTGCGGTGCCGGTGACCCCGAGGCCAACAGCGATACCACCCGCATCGGGGTGACGGTCTACGACATGAGCTCCTTCATCACCGCGGGCAAGGAGGGCATGGACACCTACGCCAAGGACAACAACATCGAGTTGGTGTGGAATTCCGCCAATCTCGACGTCTCCACGCAGGCCAGCCAGATCGACTCGATGATCAACCAAGGCGTCGACGCGATCATCGTCGTTCCCGTGCAGGCGGATTCGCTCGGACCGCAGGTGGCCACCGCCAAGGCCAAGGGCATCCCGCTGGTGCCG
>Ga0164243_10013428_pt1 | contig 11529 bp, 11 predicted proteins | sample OricompcompostOP_FD_108781 | JGI IMG/M metagenome (GOLD analysis project Ga0164243, IMG submission 108781) | Organic Plus compost microbial communities from Emeryville, California, USA - Original compost - Organic plus compost (OP) | ecosystem: Engineered > Solid waste > Mixed feedstock >... | reverse complement strand
TGCAACGGAACTGGTGTTGTTCGGCGCGGCTTGAGCTCGCCTCGCGCGCAGGACAACATCAGTTTTGCTCGTCACGAGCCGCTGGGTTCCAGCCCGCCCCGGCCGCGTCCGGCCGGTCTCAGGCGTGGATCGTTGCCGGCTTCCAGCGGGGCCGGGTGGTCTCATAGGTGCTGATGTCGTCCTCGTGGGTCAGCGTGAGGCTGATGTCGTCGAGGCCCTCGAGCAGGCGCCAGCGGGTGTAATCGTCGATGTCGAAGGAGTCCTCGACGGCGTCGACGCCCTCGCCGGCGCGAACCGTCCGCGACTCGAGGTCGACCGTCACCGGCGCGCCGGGGTTGTCCTCCAGGTAGTCCCAAAGCTTCTGGACGACCTTCTCGTCGACTTGCGCGGCGAGCAGCCCGGCCTTGCCGGAGTTGCCCCGGAAGATGTCGCCGAAGCGGGGGCTGATGACCACCTTGAAGCCGTAGTCCATCAGCGCCCACACGGCATGCTCGCGGGACGACCCGGTCCCGAAGTCGGGTCCGGCAACGAGCACCGAGCCGGCGGCGTACGCCTCGTTGTTGAGGACGAAGGAGGGGTCGTTGCGCCACGCGGCGAAGAGCCCGTCCTCGAAGCCGGTCCTGGTCACTCGCTTGAGGTAGACCGCCGGGATGATCTGGTCGGTGTCCACGTTGCTACGGCGCAGGGGGACGCCGACGCCGGTGTGGGTGGTGAACTTCTCCATGATCAGGCCTCCACAAGAGTCAGGTCGGCGGGCGAGGAGAGGGTGCCACGGACGGCGGTCGCTGCGGCCACCTGGGGCGAGACCAAGTGGGTACGTCCGCCCTTGCCCTGGCGTCCCTCGAAGTTGCGGTTGGAGGTGGAGGCGCTGCGCTCACCCGGCGACAGGGTGTCTGGGTTCATGCCCAGGCACATCGAGCAGCCCGCGCCGCGCCACTCGGCCCCTGCCTCCTTGAAGACGATGTCGAGGCCCTCGTCCTGCGCCTGCAGGCGGACCCGAGCCGAGCCCGGTACGACGAGGAAGCGGGTGCCGTCGGCGACCTTGTGACCCTTGATGACGGCGGCGGCCGCGCGCAGGTCCTCGATCCGGCCGTTGGTGCAGGAGCCGAGAAAGACGGTGTCCACCTTGATGTCGCGCATCGGCGTGCCAGCTTCGAGGCCCATGTAGGCCAGCGCCTTCTCGGCGGCGATCCTCTCGTCGCTGTCGTCGAACTCCTCCGGGCTCGGCACGGCGCTGCCCAGCGGCACACCCTGGCCGGGGTTGGTGCCCCAGGTGACGAACGGCGTGATCTCGGCGGCGTCGAGAACGATCTCCTCGTCGAAGACCGCGTCGTCGTCGGTGACCAGTGTCTTCCAATGCGCCACCGCGGCCTCCCAGTCGGCGCCCTTCGGCGCCTCCGGGCGACCCTCGATGTAAGCGAAGGTGGTCTCATCAGGGGCGATCAGACCGGCCTTGGCACCCCATTCGATGCTCATGTTGCAGATCGTCATCCGGGCCTCCATGGAGAGCTCTCGGATGGCCTGACCGCGGTACTCCACGATGTAGCCCTGGCCACCGCCGGTGCCGGTCCTGGAGATCAGGGTGAGGATGAGGTCCTTCGCGCTGACCCCGTCGGGGAGGCTGCCGTTGACCGTGACCGCCATCGTCTTGGGCTTGGCCTGCGGAAGCGTCTGGGTCGCCAGGACGTGCTCGACCTCGGAGGTGCCGATGCCGAACGCGATCGCGCCGAACGCGCCGTGGGTCGCGGTGTGGGAGTCACCGCAGACGATGGTCATGCCGGGCTGGGTGAGCCCGAGCTGCGGCCCGACCACGTGGACGATGCCCTGCTCGAGGTCACCGAGTGGATGCAGACGTACGCCGAACTCCTCGGTGTTCTTCCGAAGCGTCTCGACCTGAGTCCGGCTGACCGGGTCCGCGATGGGCTTGTCCCAATCGAGGGTCGGGATGTTGTGGTCCTCGGTCGCGATCGTCAGGTCCGGGCGACGTACCTTCCGACCGGCGAGCCGCAGGCCGTCGAAGGCCTGAGGACTGGTCACCTCGTGGATGAGATGAAGATCGACGTACAGGAGATCCGGCTCCCCCTGTGCCGAACGGACGACATGCTCGTCCCAGACCTTCTCCGACAGGGTCCTGCCCATGGCGATCTCCATCCCTCTCGCGGCCGGCTACGACCGCGTCTCTCTTGGTGCGGGGGCACAGACTCGCACCGCGCCGCCACACCTCAGTCTTACGTCACATGACTGTACGATTGCATCTCAGTTTGTGAGAAGTTAGTCTTGCCATATGGACACATCTAGCGGTGTGGGCGTTCTCGACAAGGCCGCCCTGGTGCTCACGGCACTCGAGTCCGGCCCGGCCACCCTCGCCGGCCTGGTCGCGGGAACGGGACTCGCGCGGCCCACGGCTCATCGCCTCGCGGTTGCGCTCGAGCATCACCGTCTGGTCGCCCGCGACATGCAGGGGCGCTTCGTCCTCGGCCCGCGTCTGGCCGAGCTCTCCGCCGCCGCCGGCGAGGACCGCCTGCTGGCCACCGCCGGGCCGGTGCTCGCGCGGCTGCGCGACATCACCGGCGAGTCCGCCCAGCTCTGGCGCCGCCAGGGCGACTACCGCGTCTGCGTGGCCGCCGCCGAGCGCCCCTCGGGCCTCCGCGACACCATCCCGGTCGGCTCACAGCTCACCATGCGTGCCGGTTCGGCGGCTCAGGTGCTGCTCGCCTGGGAGGACCCGGAGCGGATGCACCGTGGCCTGCAGAACGCCGCCTACTCCGCGGCCGCGCTCTCCGGCATCCGCCGCCGCGGCTGGGCTCAGTCGGTCGGTGAGCGCGAGGCGGGCGTTGCCTCCGTCTCCGCCCCCGTCCGCTCCCCCGGCGGCAAGGTAATCGCCGCGGTCTCCGTCTCCGGTCCGCTCGAGCGTCTCTCGCGCCAGCCGGGCAAGATGCACGCGCCGGCGGTTCTGGCCGCGGCTGACCGGCTCTCGGAGTCGCTGCGGCGGGCTGCTGCCGAATAGCGGGGGCTGCTTGGCGGGGCTGCAGGTTCCCCTGGGGAGCCGGGTAATACTGCAGGATCAGAAGTAAACCTCAAAACAGCGAGCCCGACTCCAGATCCAGCAGCACCTGCTTACGCTCGATCCCGCCGGCGTACCCGGTCAGCGACCCATTGGCGCCGACCACCCGATGGCACGGGACCACGATCGGGATCGGGTTGCGACCGTTGGCCAGACCGACGGCGCGAGCGCCGTGGCCGGTGAGCCCCAGCCGCCCGGCGATCTCGCCGTACGACGCGGTGCGGCCGTAGCCGACAGCAAGCAGCTCCTTCCACACCCGCTGCTGGAACTCGGTGCCGACCGGCGCGAGCGGCAGGTCGAACTCGATGCGCTCTGCGGCGAAATACTCGGTGAGCTGACGCGCGCACTCGCGCAGCAGCGGATTCTCGTCGTCGCGCTCACCGCGCGGCCGGCCGTCGGCGTAGGTGAAGGGGTAGAAGTCGATAGCGGTGATCGCACCGTGGTGCTCGACCAGCCGAAGCTGACCGACCGGTGAGTCGATGATGGTCCACATCAGGGAGCCTCCAGGGGCGGTTGGGGCTGAGCGAAGGTCAGCGAGGTCCATAGGTAGAGCAGGGCGTAGGAGCGCCATGGTCGCCAGCGCGCCGGATCAAGGCCGGCGGCGCCGAGGGCGGCCACGGCGCGTTTGATGCCCACATCGCTCGGCAGGAAGACATCGGGGTGCCCGAGTGCGCGCAGGGCGACGTAGTCCGCGGTCCAGGGGCCCACGCCGGGCAGCGCCAACAGTCGGCGGCGTACGTCGTCGCGGTCGGCGCCGCGGTCGAGGGAGAGACCCGGCTCTCCAGAGGAGCCAACGGCGAGCGCAGCAGCCAAGGTCGTGACAGCGCGGCCGCGGGCACGTGGCATCGGCAGCGCCTCGGGGTCGACCTCCGCCAGCTGCGCAGAGGTCGGGAAGAGGTGGGTCAGGCCGTCGACGCCGGTCTCGACCGGAGTGCCGTGGTCGGCGACGATGCGGCCCAGCACCGTCCGCGCGCCGGCCACACTGACTTGCTGGCCGACGACCGTACGAACCGCCAGCTCGGCGCCGTCCACGCTGCCGGGTACGCGCAGGCCCGGAAGGGCCCGAGCGAGCGGCCCGACGACCGGGTCACCGGCGAAGGCCTCGCCGACGGCGCACGGATCGCAGTCGGCATCGAGCAGCCGCCGCGCGCGCTCGACGGCGGCGGAGGTGTCGCGCAGGTCGGCGAGCCGGAAGGTCGCCCGCACGAACCCGGTCTGCCCGGCGTCAGGGAGGTCGGCAAGGTCGAGTCGGACGGCGCCAGGGCCGTGCGGCAGGTCGAGCGTCCGGGCGAACCAGCCGTACCCCGCCGCTTCGATGCCGGGGACGGCGTGGTCGCGCAGGAATCCGTGCAGTGCCCGCCCTGCGAACGGCGTGCGCACGGCCAGCCGGAGTGACACCTCGCCATCGGTGGCCGGCCGGACCCTGCGGGCACCCTGGGCACTCCGTCGGCCCCGCAGCTCGGTGGGGCTGGCGGCGTACACCTCACGAACGGTGTCGTTGAACTGTCGGATGCTCGCGAAGCCGGCCGCGAACGCAACGTCGGCGAAGCCCAGGTCGGTCGTCTCGACCAGAGTCCGCGCGGTCTGCGCGCGGCGAGCGCGGGCAAGCGCCAGCGGACCCGCGCCCAGCTCGGCAGTCAGGAGCCGGGTCAGGTGTCGTGAGGAGTAGCCGACTCGGTGGGCCAGCCCATCCACACCCTCGCGATCGACGACACCGTCCGCGATCAGCCGCATCGCCCGCCCGGCAGCGGTGGCGGCGACGTCCCAGTCCGGGCTGCCCGGGGTCGCGTCCGGCTGACAGCGCTTGCAGGCGCGGTAGCCGGCGGCCTGTGCGGCGGCGGCGGTCCGGTGGAAGGTGACGTTGGCGTACGCCGGCGTGCGGGCCGGGCAGGAGGGCCGGCAGTAGATCCCGGTGGTGCGTACAGCGGTGTAGAAGACTCCGTCGAAACGACGATCCCGCGACTTGACGGCGCGGTAGCAGGACTCCGGGTCCAACCCGGGGAGGGCCGACTCGCGAACCGTCTCGGATGCTGTCACGCGTTCATCATCTCTCGCCGGGCCGACCATCACTCGCGGATTTCGGACACGGCGTGGTTCACGAGGCGCACGCGACACGCAACCGAATCAGCGCAAAGTTCATCCATCTCTCAGTCGCTGCTGAAAGGATCCGGTCATGTCGCCTGCCCCCCGTGCGCACGCTGCTCCGGCACGTCGGCATCCGGTCATCACCACGATCCTCGCCACGCACCTCGTCCTCGCCCTTGTCACCGCGCTCGGCGTCTTCCTCTTCTACCGCCACCTCGACGGTAATCTCGGCAACGGCGACGACATCGACCATCTGGTGCCGCAGAGCAAGAAGAACGACGGCCCCAAGCAGCCACTCAACATCTTGCTGATGGGGATCGACGACCGCGGCTGCAAGGGCTGCAGCATCGACGCCGAGAAGGGCGAAGGCGGCTCGGACACCAACATCCTGCTGCACGTCGCGGCGGACCGGAAGTCGGCCTACGGCGTCTCCATCCCCCGCGACGCGCTCGTCGACCGGCCCGAGTGCACAGACTCCAAGGGGAACGTCGTCGCGGCGGCGAGCGAGGTCATGTGGAACAACGCCTACGCAGTCGGCGGCCCCGACTGCACCGCCAAGCAGGCCGAGGAGCTCACCGGCCTCCACATCGACCACTACATCACCTTGAACTTCGCCGGGTTCAAGGGCATGGTCAACGCCATCGGTGGGGTCACGCTGTGTCTGCCCGAGGAGGTCGACGACAGCGCCCACAACATCCATTTGCCGGGCGGCACCCACAACTTCAAGGGGCAGCAAGCGCTCAACTACGTCCGCGAGCGCTACTCGACGCCCAACTCCGACATCGGCCGGATGAAGCGACAGCAGTACTTCATCGCGCGGATGATCACGAAGGTCTTCACCGCGGGGACCCTTGCCCGCCCCTATCGGCTCGGCAAGTTCGCCAATGCGCTGGTCGGCTCGATCACCACCGATATCAGCCACGTCAGCGATCTGGTCGATCTCGCCACGCAGCTCAAGGACGCCGACCTCGAGCACATCAAGTTCGTCACCGTCCCCAACGTCGCCTACCCCAAGGGCGACCCGCGCTGGGGACGCCTCCGCATCCTTCCCACCGCGAAGAGGCTGTGGACTCGGATGGGCAAGGACCAGCCACTCGGCAAGCGGCTCAGCTCCGGCGCCATCTCCGCCGGCGGATCCTCGGCGAGTCCCTCGACATCGTCCTCGGGTACGCCGTCGACGGGGTCGCCCTCGTCCAGCGCGTCATCCTCGACCTCACCCTCGGACCCGGCCTCGGCCGGGGACAGCGAGGCCGCCGCGCAGGCGGCCGAGAACGGTCTGTGCACCTGAGCGACGCCACGGGCCGACGAGACGCCCACCGTGCCAAGCCAGCGGCGGTTGCTGCCGGCAACAGAAAAGGGCCCAGAGCATCGCGCTCCGGGCCCTTCTGGCGTGGTACCCCCGACCGGATTCGAACCGGCGCTACCGCCGTGAGAGGGCGGCGTGCTAGGCCGCTACACAACGGGGGCTTGCACGTGCTGTCGAGGCCTCGCGGCCTCGGCCAGCGGGATGAAACCCTAGCGCAAGCGCGGGTTTCGACCCAAATCGATAAGCTCTCGCGAGGGAGCCGCTCGACTCGCTGGGGTACTAGGACTCGAACCTAGAATAACTGGACCAGAACCAGTCGTGTTGCCAATTACACCATACCCCATTGACTTTGAAGACTTGGCCTCTCGGCGGTCTTCCAGCCAGCCGGTCCCGGGCCGTTCAGCCCCGAACCGAGTGTGAACATTACAGGCGCGAGCCACCGGAGACGAAATCGGCCACGCCGTCCTTGCCGGGGGTCACGGTGGCGATGCCGCGACGTCGCGCCGCCCAGACCGTCAGCCCCAAGAAGAGCAGCGACTGGGTGAGTGTCACCGGGATGTTCCACCAGCTGCCCGAGGTCGAGCTCAGCGTGTCGGAGATGTCGCCGAAGGCCAACGCCAAGCCGAAGGCGAGGAAGTTGTTGAGCACATGCATCGCGATGCCGGCCTCCAGACCGCCGGTCAGGACCACCAGGATCCCGGCCACGACTCCGAAGGCCAGCCGATCGAAGAAGAGCGGCACGTCCTGGGCACCGTGGGCGATCGCGAAGAGCACGGCCGGTACGCCGACGGCGACGGAGCGCGCGATCCTCGGCGACCGGAAGAGACCACCGAACGCCTGAGTGAGGTAGCCGCGGAAGAGGTACTCCTCTCCCGCTGCCTGGAGGGGCGTGAGCAACACGATGACGAGGATGAAGTCGAGGGTCGTCGAGGTGAAAGCGTTGACGGAGCCACCGACGTCGCCGTTCTCCCCAGTGTCGGGAACCAGGGAGCCCACCAGTACCGTCGCGACCAGGGTCACCAGCGCCAGTCCCAGGCAGACCGCGAGCCAGCGCCACCGGATCCGGCCGACGACCGAGGCCAGCCACCCGGGCCGGAGATCGTGGAAGAACCGGGTGAGGAGGATCGCCACCGGGATCGCGGCAGCCAGCGAGAGATTCACGTAGGCGAGCTCGGCGGGCGTCACGTGGGCCTGGTCGCTGAGCCGGTCGAGACCGCGGGCGACATCCTCGCCTCGAGCGGCGAAGTAGGCGGCGAAGCCGGCACCGATGAGGAACGGCGCGATCAGCACCATCGACACCACCAGGGTGGCGGCGCCGAGCACCGGTCGCCACCACCCGGCCCGGCCGGCTCGCTGGAGACGGTGATAGGCGAGACCGGCCGGCGGCTCGCGACGCGGACCCACGTTGGGTGTCACCACGTCTAGGCGAGCGCTGTCTGAAGCCGCCGAAGGCTGCGATCGCGGCCGAGCAGCTCCATCGACTCGAAGAGCGGCGGGCTGACCCGCCGACCGGTCACCGCGACCCGCACCGGTCCGTAGGCGACCCGCGGCTTGAGGCCGAGCCCGTCGCCCTCGGTGCCGGTGAGCTTGGCCGCTAGCGCCTCCTGGATCGCGGCCGTCGACCACTGCGGGAGGTCGGCCACGGCGTCGTACGCCGCCTTGACGATCTGCCGGCCCTGCTCGTCGAGGAGCTTGGCCGCATCGCTTTCGTCCACCTCGAACTCCTCCTCGGAGCAGAAGAGGAAACGAAGCATCGGCGCGGCCTCGGTGAGCTTGTTGATCCGCTCGGCGACCAGCGGCATGGCGACCTCGAGGAGCTGCGCGTCGGCGTCGCTGACCGGGCTGCTGAGCACGCCGGCGTGCTTGAGGAACGGCTTGACCCGGTGGGTCATCTCCTCGACCGAGAGCCGATGCATGTGCTGGGCGTTGATCGCCTCGGCCTTCTTGAGGTCGAAGCGTGCCGGGTTGGGATTGACGTCCTTGATGTCGAAGGCCGCGACCATCTCTTCCATCGTGAAGATGTCCCGGTCCGCGGCGATCGCCCAACCCAGCAGTGCGAGATAGTTGAGCAGCCCCTCGGGCAGGAAGCCGTCCTCGCGATAGGCGAGCGCATGCGCCTCCGGGTCGCGCTTGGAGAGCTTCTTGTTGCCCTGCCCCATGACATAGGGCAGATGGCCGTACGCCGGCGTGGACTCGGCAATGCCGAGTTCCTTCAGCGCCTCGAAGAGAGCGAGCTGCCGGGGCGTGGAGGAGAGCAGGTCCTCACCGCGCAGCACGTGGGTGATCCGCATCCGCGCATCGTCGACCGGCGCGGTGAGGGTGTAGAGCGGATCGCCGTTGGAGCGGGCGAGCGCATAGTCCGGGACGAACTGGGTCTCGAAGGTGACCTCGCCGCGGACCAGGTCAGGCCAGGAGATCGAGCCGTCGGGCATCCGGAATCGCGGGATCGGCCGGCGGCCCTCGGCCACGAACGCGGCGACCTGCGCCTCGTCAAGGTCACGGCAGAAGCCGTCGTACCCCTGGATCTTGGAGCCGCTCGCCTTCCGGCGAGCCTCGACCTCGTCGTTGGTGCAGTAGCAGTCGTAGACGTACGCCGTGGCGCGCAGCCGGGCCAGCGCGTCGCGGTAGATCTCCTCGCTCTCCGACTGCCGGTAGGGGCCGTAGGGGCCACCGACCTCGACGCCCTCGTCCCAGTCCAGGCCCAGCCAGCGCATCAGGTCGATGATGGCGTCGTAGGACTCCTGGGTGCTACGCGCCTTGTCGGTGTCCTCGATCCGGAAGACGAACGTCCCGCCGTGGTGACGGGCGAAGGCCCAGTTGAAGAGCGCCGTGCGCACCAACCCGACGTGCGGGCTGCCGGTCGGGCTCGGCGCCATCCGGACGCGGTAATCGGACGGTTTCAGTTCAGTGCTCAACGCTGGGCAACCTTGTTCGTGAGAGAGCCGATGCCCGCGACGTAGATCTCGATCTCGTCGCCGGGCTCCATGGGACCGACACCTTCGGGAGTGCCGGTGAGGATGACGTCGCCGGGGAGCAGTGTCATCACGCTGGAGATGTGCGCCACCAGCGTGGGGATGTCGAAGATCAGGTCCTTGGTCGAACCGTCTTGGACGACGTCGCCGTTGCGGAAGGTCTGGATGCGTACGCCGGCGGCCAGCCGCGCCAGGTCGAACTCCGTCTCGATCCACGGTCCGAGCGGGCAGAAGGTGTCGTACCCCTTGGCCTGCGAGAAGTGACCGGTCCGCCGCTGGATATCGCGGGCGGTCACATCGTTGGCGACGGTGACACCATGGACGACCTTGGTGACATCCTCGATGGTGGCAGGCACGTCGCGGCAGATCCGTCCGATCACGATCGCGAGCTCGCCCTCGTAGTGGAGATCCTCGCTCGCCGAGGGCCGCTGGATGGCGTCGTTCGGACCGATCACACTGGTGTTGGGCTTGAGGAAGAAGAGCGGCTCGGTCGGGACCTCGTTGCCGAGCTCGGCCGCGTGCTTCGCGTAGTTCCGAGCGACCGCGACCACCTTGCTGCGCGGCAGCACCGGCGCGAGCAGCCGCACCTGGTCGATCGGGTGGGACTCGTCGAGAGGGTTGAGGCCGGCGTAGAGCGGGTCGCCGGCCAGCGCCACGACGGTGGCATCCTCGGCCGGCTGGCCGTACTCGTCAAGCTCGCCGGTCACGATCCCGAACTGCGGGTCTCCCCCTGTGGTGAATCTCGCGATGCGCACCCGCTGAGCCTATCGACTTAGGCTTGACCGCCGTGGAGGTGCTCTCGCGCGAGGAGTGGTCCGAGCGGGCCGCGTCACATGCGGCGCGGGTGGACACCTATCTCCGGCCTCATCTCGCCCGACGGGCGGCACGGATCAAGCACCCGGTCCATGACTTCTGCTTCACCTACTACTCGCACCGTCCGGCCCAGCTCCGACGCTGGCACCCCGGCTTCGGCGTCGCGCTCGAGGACGCCGCGGCGTACGCCTCGCTCACGGGCTATGCCTCTCGGTTGCGAGACGGTCGCGACGAGACCTCCTCGGCCATGGTGTCGCAGGAGTACGCCGCGGCCCAGCGCCCCTTCGTCGAACAGATCCACCGACTGCTGACCGCCACCGCCGGCCGGGCTGCCAACTTCGGCTGCTTCGGGATGCACGAGTGGGCGATGGTCTATCGACTGACACCGACACACGTACGCCATTCGGGCTGGCCGCTGCGGCTCGGCAGCGAGGGCACCGACCGGGTGGTGGAGAGCCACCGGATCGCCTGCTCGCACTTCGACGCCTACCGATTCTTCACACCCGCCGCGGCACCGCTGAACAGCCTGCGCCCGAGCGCCTCTGATCGCGCCGACTTCGAGCAGCCGGCCTGCCTGCACGGCAACATGGACCTCTACGGCAAGGTCGCAGTCAGGTTGTCGCCACTCATCTGCTCCGACCTTGTGGCCGATGCGTTCGAGTTGGCGTGGGACATACGGATCATGGACATGCGTGCCGCCCCGTATGACTTGTCAGGGATCATTCTCGACCCCTACGGCATCGAGTGGACTCCCATCAGGATCGAGACCTCTGAGGGCAAGCGCGAGTACGCCGATCTCCAGCGTCACTACTCCGAGCGAGCGAAGCCCATCCGTCAGGCACTCATCGAAGAGTGCGAGCGCCTGCTCGGTCTCTCCCCGGCGAGTCGCTACGGCAGGTTGATCGCGCCCTCGACGTAGCTGCGCATCAGCGCGACCAGGACCGCGTTGCGGCTGGTGCCGTCGCTGTCGGCTTTGGCCTTCACCGCGTCCCACAGGTCTTCGTCCACCCGCACTCCGCGCACAGGGTTCTTGCCTCGGTCCTTGTTGGCTCCAGGCTTGCCGATGCGGGGGTCCACGTAGTCAGCCACGTCGGACATTCTCGTGCCTGTCGTCCGCCTTCGTAGGATCGACCCTCGAAGTCCGCGCGGCGACGATCCCTCGTCGCCCCCTGCCCTACTCGTCTTCGGTCCAGACCCATGAGCGAGCACCAAGGGCGTACAGGCCGTGACGGTCAGGATGCAGAGTCTCGTGGTACTCGTCGTCGCCGTCGTACTCGTCGTACTCGTCG
>Ga0164243_10013426_pt1 | contig 11530 bp, 7 predicted proteins | sample OricompcompostOP_FD_108781 | JGI IMG/M metagenome (GOLD analysis project Ga0164243, IMG submission 108781) | Organic Plus compost microbial communities from Emeryville, California, USA - Original compost - Organic plus compost (OP) | ecosystem: Engineered > Solid waste > Mixed feedstock >... | reverse complement strand
GGCTGCGAGCGTAATCGGCGAACAAGCCGAGATGGTCGTTCCTTATATCGCGCGTTTTCAGATCGCGAAGTTGCGGGCCGTCATTGTTCCGTTGGCGATCCTGCTCGCTGTTTCCTGGCTTTCGTGGGCAGCGGCGCTCGTACTTTTCATCGCGGCGCCGCTCATTCCGATATTCATGGCTCTGATCGGCTGGCGGGCGAAGGCGGCCAGCGAAGCTCAGCTTGCTGAGACCGGCAACATGAATGCCTTTCTTCTCGATAGGCTACGCGGTATTGCGACGATCCGAGCTCTCGGCGCCGTTGATGAAACGGCGCACCGGCTGCGTGCCAATGCGGAAAGCCTACGCGTGCGGACGATGGCCGTTCTGAGGATCGCGTTCCTGTCGTCGGCAGTTCTTGAGCTCTTTTCCGCACTCGGAGTCGCGATGGTTGCAGTCTACGTTGGATTTCATCTGCTCGGACAGCTCAACTTCGGCTCCTGGAACGGGTCACTTAGCTTAAGCGAAGGCCTCTTTATTCTGCTGCTCTCGCCTGCCTTTTTTGAGCCACTGCGCGAACTTTCCGCAGTCTGGCATGACCGCGCCGCTGGCCAGGCCGCGATTGAGGAACTCACTTCTCTAGCGGCGCCCGGGCGTCCTCTGCTCGGCGACGCAGCCGATAGCGCCCGCAGTTCAATCTGTTTCTCTCGTGCGCCGACAGTCGTCGTCGAAAAACTCTGCTTTCGCTATGCGGAGAGCGAGTCCCTTGTTCTGGACCGGTTTGACCTCGCGATCTCGGCTGGGGAACATGTCGCTCTGCTCGGGCCGAGTGGTTCGGGAAAGTCGACACTTCTCTCGCTCCTCATCGGCCTTGCTGCCCCGGTTTCGGGTTCCATATCGATCGGGGGACACAATGTTTCGGCCGAAACCGCGGACGATCTTCGAAACGGCATAGCCTGGATCGGGCAGCGTCCCCACATTTTCGCTGGAACGCTCGCGAGCAATGTGGCGCTCGGGCGGGACGTTGGTCGCGATGACATCGCACAGGCGTTGCGATTTGCGAAGCTCGGCGAGATTGCGCGGACACGAGGTCCCGATGCCATTGGGGAGAACGGCATTGGTCTTTCCGGAGGCGAGATTCTGCGCCTCGCCATCGCGCGTGTCGCCGCTAAGCCGAATGCTCGCTTGATACTTGCTGACGAACCCACTGCTCATCTCGACGCCGAGACCGCGCGCGGTATCGTCGACAATCTGCTCATCCTCGCACGCGATAAAACTCTTATCGTGGCGACGCACGACCTGACGCTCGCACGGCGCATGGACCGTATCGTGCAATTGGAAGATTGGCGCCTGGAGAAGGCGGCATGATGCGCATCCTCAAAGATTTGAGCCCGATCCTCCACCTCTTCTGGCACGGCTTGGGCCGAAAGCTCATGTTCGGCATGACGCTTAGCGCTGCGACCGTGCTCAGCGGACTTGCTTTGCTTGGCCTCTCAGGGTGGTTCATTACCGCAACTGCGATCGCAGGACTGAGTTCTGCGACGGCACTGGCGTTCGATGTGTTTTCGCCATCCGCAGGCATTCGTTTCTTTGCGCTCGCTCGAACGGCAGGCCGCTATGGCGAGCGCCTGGTTACGCACGACGCGACGCTGCGGATCCTCTCGGAACTCCGAGAGCGACTGTTTCGTGGCTCGGCAGCTATGCGCGAAGCTGAAAAGTTGCGCATGCGTCCGGCCACTCTCTTATTCCGGCTTACGCAGGACATCGACGCGCTCGACTCTCTTTATCTCCGCGTGCTGGTGCCCATTGGCGCTGCCTTCGCTGCGGCATTCGGGATGGGCGTCACGTTTGCGCTCATTCAGCCCATGACGGGACTCGTCTTTGGCTTTTTTCTCGTGCTCGTCGGACTTGGCATTCCCCTGGCTGTGGCACGCGTTGCTCTGCGACCGGCGGTCCGTCGCGCACATACCCTTGAAATTCTTAGGTCGCGCGTCATCGATCTCATATCCGGTCAGACCGAGCTTGCCGTCGCGGGTCAGCTTGGCGCGCAACAGCGCGCAATCGCGAAGGCCGACCGGATGCTCTCCGATGGCGACAGTCGATTGAACCTTGTCGAAACGGCCGCGAATGTTGCGTTCGGAATTGCCAGCGCCGTGCTGATCTCGTCAACGCTGCTCGTGGCGACCGTTCTTGCACGCAACGGTGAGATCGGCGCGCCTATTGCGACGCTTGCCGTTCTGATCGCGCTTGCGGCTCTCGAGCCCTTTGCTGCTCTCCGCCGTGGCGCTATCGAGCTTGGACGCACATGTATCGCAGCGCGGCGCGTCAGGCCCCGCCTATCGCCTTTGCATGAGCGGCATGTCGTTCCCCCGCACAAGAACTTGGCCGTTTGTCTCGACGACATAACAGTTCGGCGCGAGGCGGCCTCACGGCCGGTAATTCAAAGCCTTTCGCTATCCGTTCGTTGCGGCGAACGCGTTGCTCTGATCGCCCCGAGTGGAGCGGGAAAATCCACAATGATGTCTGTGATCGCGGGCGAAATCTCACCGCAAGCTGGAATGTCCGAAGCTATCGCCGGAACGCTTCTAACACAGCGTACCGAGCTTTTTGCTGACACGCTGCGTGACAATCTTCGCCTCGCGGATCCTCGTGCGGACGACGACAGGCTGCTGCAAGCGATCGCATCCGCTGGATTGACTGCCTGCGTGAATGCTCTGCCGAAGGGTCTCGAGGCGCGCCTTGGTGAAGGCGGTCTTGGACTTTCCGGCGGAGAAGCGCGCCGTCTTGCGCTGGCACGGTTGTTCTTGCGCGACACGCGGCTCTGGCTCCTCGACGAACCGACCGAGGGGCTCGATGACGCGACGGCGCGGGATGTCATCGAGCTTCTGATGGCCAATCTGGGCGCCCGCACACTCATTATCGCAACGCATTTGCGGCGCGAGGCAGAAATTGCCGACCGCCTGATTTCGATGGAGCGTGGAAGGATCGTCGCGAGCGCTTCCCGAGGAAGCTCGGCCTTCGATGCAATGCTTGCAAGCCTAAGGCAAGACTAAGCGGCAGCGTAATCACAACGTTGCCTTTTGAAAGGAGACCGACGGAAGGTCGGAGGAAGGCAAAATGGAACTCGACATCGTAGCGCTATCGCGCCTGCAATTCGCGGTGACTGCGCTTTATCATTTCCTATTCGTGCCGTTGACGCTTGGTCTTTCGATCATCGTCGCGATCATGGAAACGGTCTATGTCATGACCGGTCGGCATATCTGGCGGCAGATGACCAAGTTCTGGGGTACGCTCTTCGGCATCAACTTCGTGCTCGGCGTCGCCACCGGATTGGTCATGGAATTCCAGTTCGGCATGAACTGGAGCTACTACAGCCATTACGTCGGAGACATCTTCGGCGCGCCACTCGCGATTGAAGGCTTGATGGCTTTCTTCCTCGAAGCGACGTTCGTCGGACTTTTCTTCTTCGGCTGGGACCGTATGTCGAGGGTCGGGCATCTCATCGCGACATGGTGCGTCGCCGCTGGATCCAACCTTTCAGCGCTTTGGATCTTGATCGCGAATGGCTGGATGCAGAACCCCGTCGGCTCCGCCTTCAATCCGCAGACGATGCGCATGGAGGTCACCGACTTCTTCGAGGTTCTCTTCAACCCCGTCGCGCAAGCCAAATTCGTTCATACCGTTTCGGCGGGATACGTTACGGCCTCGGTGTTCGTGCTCGGCGTCTCCGCCTGGTACCTCTACAATCATCGCAATGTCGCCCTCGCCAAGCGATCGATGACGGTCGCAGCCTCCTTCGGACTTGCTTCTGCTCTGTCGGTTGTCGTTCTCGGGGACGAGAGCGGCTACCTCTCGACTGAGCATCAGAAGATGAAGCTCGCGGCGATCGAGGCCATGTGGAAGACGGAACCCGCGCCGGCAGCATTCACTCTGTTCGGTTTCCCGGATCAGAAGACGCGAGAGACACATTTCGCGGTGAAGGTTCCCTGGGTCATGGGCCTTATCGGGACGCGCTCGCTGACAACGGAAATTCCCGGCATCGAGGATCTTGTTAATCGTGCGAAGGACCGCATTCGACAGGGTATTTCCGCCTACGACGCCGTCCAACAGATCCGCGCAGCAAGCGATGCCGCCGCCGTTCCGCAAGCGGCGCGCGACGCACTCGAAAAGAATGGCAACGATCTGGGCTATGCTCTGCTTTTGAAGCGGTATGTCGATGATCCTCGCAAGGCGACCGACGCTCAGATCGAACAGGCGGCGTGGGACACGGTGCCGGGCGTCCTGCCCCTATTCTGGTCGTTCCGCATCATGGTCGGCCTCGGCTTCTTCTTCATAGCGCTGATGGCGACGTTCTTCTATCTATCCGCCAGACGGAAGCTTGACCATTATCCTTGGCTCCTTCGCCTCGCGGTCTTTGCCATTCCGTTACCGTGGATCGCCGCCGAATTCGGATGGGTGGTCGCGGAATTCGGCCGGCAGCCTTGGATCATCGAAGGCATTCTGCCGACGGCGGCTGCGGTCTCGAGCCTCGGCGCAACGACCGTTCTCCTCACGCTACTTGGCTTCATTGCGCTCTACACGGTGTTGTTCATCATCGAGATGGGCCTGATGATCCGGAGTGTCCGCGCGGGACCTCAGCCCGACGATGAACCGGAAGCCATTCTCGTTCCCCCATCACTCGCTCCTGCGGAGTAAGCGCATATGATCCTTCATCAATTCATCGACTATGAAACGCTCCGCATCATCTGGTGGCTGCTGCTCGGAGTGCTTCTCATCGGATTTGCCGTGACCGACGGCTTCGATCTCGGAGCAGCGACATTGCTGCCATTCGTTGCGAAGACGGATCTTGAGCGGCGTGTGGTGATCAACAGCATCGGACCGACGTGGGAGGGCAACCAAGTGTGGTTGATCCTAGGAGGCGGCGCTATTTTCGCTGCCTGGCCGCCACTTTATGCCGTGTCGTTTTCCGGTTTTTATCTGGCGATGTTCGCCATCCTGTTCGCATTGATCTTGCGGCCGGTCGGCTTCAAGTATCGTTCGAAGAGAGAAGACTCGACTTGGCGCAACGCGTGGGATTGGGCGCTCTTTGTCGGCGGCGCCGTGCCGGCACTGATCTTTGGCGTAGCTGTCGGCAACGTCCTGCTTGGCGTTCCTTTCCACTTTAACAGTGACCTCAGGATCTTCTACGACGGTACGACACTGTTCGAGCTGCTCAATCCCTTCGCGTTGCTCTGCGGATTGGTATCGGTCGCAATGCTCGTCATGCATGGCGCCGCGTGGATCGTGCTGAAGACCGAAGGTCCCGTCGCAGATCGCGCGCGGGCTTATGGAAGCCTTGCGGCTCTTGCTACGATAGCACTGTTCATTATCGGCGGCATCGCGCTCTGGATCGGAGTCGACGGCTACCATATCACCAGCACGGTGAATCCGGCGGGACCGTCAAACCCACTTTCGAAGACTGTCGTCAGGGCGTCGGGCGCGTGGTTTGACAACTACGGATCCTATCCGCTGACCATTCTTGCTCCGCTGCTTGGTCTGACGGGTGCCGGATTGGCGTATGTCTTCATGGTCGCCCGCCGCGAAATCGCGACGCTTCTGGCGACATCGCTCTCGATTGCCGGCATCATCGTGACGGTCGGCTTCGCGATATTCCCATTCATTCTGCCGTCGTCGATTGATCCGAATTCGAGTTTGACGGTCTGGGATTCCTCGTCGAGCCATCTGACGCTCTTCATCATGCTCGTCGTGACCGTGATCTTCATCCCGCTCATCGTCGCCTATACGACGTGGGTCTATCACGTCATGTGGGGCAAGGTTGACGAGAAGGCGATCCGCGATGACACCGGGCATGCCTATTGAGGCATCCGAAAGAGGAGAGGTTAATATGTGGTACTTTGCTTGGCTGCTCGGCCTGCCGCTCGCCGCTGCTTTCGCTGTGCTCAATGCCATGTGGTATGAGCTCATGGAAGATGCCGCCGCTGCCCGCACGCAAACGGGAAAAAGCGGCGGAGGTGCTCAGCGGAAATAGAAGGGAATGACGTAAGAGAGCTGATCTGGCGTCAGCTCAGGAGGCGGATCTCCGAAAGGCGCGGATTTTCGAACCGTGGCAAGCGCGACATCATCAAGCGTCGCGCTGCCTGACGATTCTGAAAGACGCAGATATCGGAGACTGCCGTCTGCTGAAATTCCAAAGGATACCCGAACTGTTCCGCGCATGCCGAGGCTCGTCGGCTTGTTGTGTGCCAACTGGGCGCGGATCTTCGCTCCGTAGCTCAAAGCGTTTCCACGGCTCGCCGAAACACGCCCATTGACGACGGCTTGGGCCGTGTTCGACCGCGAAGTTGCGCTGCCGGCGACCTGCTGATGCGACTCCTTCTGCGGTGTCTTCTTTTCTTTTTCGACCTCTTTCTCGCGCTTTGGCTTTGCCGGCGTGTCTTCTTTCGTCTCTATAGCGTCCGGCATTTCTTCAACCGGCGTTTCAGATATCTGGTCGGCCTTGATTTCGCTGACGGCGTCGGCTTCGCCCCCGCCGCGAATGACCGGCAGAGGATCATCCGTGGGCGCGAGGGAGGCGGGAGTCACGTCCGCCACCTTGACGGGCTTTGGCGGCGGTTCGTCGGAGAGCGGATCGCTTTCGGTCTCTGCGAGTTCCTGCGGCTTTGATTCTGCTGATTGGACACTACCTGCCTGCGACGATGCGGCGGCGGCCGCAGCCATCTGCACGCTCTCCGTCGAGATCGACTCCAGAACGACCGATTGTTCCATCGACAGGCTGAAAGTGTCGGTTTTGTCAGAAAGGGTGCCGAATTGTTCGCCAGAGTCGCCCATGAACATAGAGGCAAGAATGCTGCCGTGGAACGCGGCGGACAGCGCGATCGCGGCAATCAGAAGTTTTCTTTGTGCCGGCTTATCTGAGCCGAGTGTCTTCGGGATCGAGAACCGCGAAAGAGCGGGCATCTGGCGGTGTGCGCTTGCAGTAGTCCGCCCGACCGCCATGCCGAAATCGAGCGGCACGAGATTGGCGCGTGAAGATCGAGGCATTAACGGCCCATAATCGGGCTCGACCGTGCGTGACGGCGGCTGGCGACTAATGCGTTCGACGAGCGTCATCGTTCGCTTGTCTCCGTTTACATCAACTGGTCTTCATTGCGACGGCATCGGCAGATCGCTCCGCCGATGCCAGCTTGTTTTTGTGTGCCTCGGCATGACCGGGCCGACTAGAATTTCGCCTTCGTGGTGAGAAGGAAGGTGCGACCTCGGCCCGTGTCGTACGGAACATTAGTGCCCGTTCCTCCGGCGCTGAGCGCAGGGCGATAGGCGACGTCGGTGAGATTGCTGACCGTCAATGCCACGTTGATATCGTCGGTGAGCTTGTAATCGGAGAAGAGGTCGTAGGTCGTGTACCCATCGTAGAACGCGGGACCGCCGGGCTCGGTATTGATTTCTCCCACTTGGCTCTTCGAGGTGTAATAGGCACGAGCCCCGACGGTGAGGCGCTCATCGAAGAACCGCAGCCCGCCCGTCACGGTCGCTATGTCTCCCGGCAAATAGCTGTGCATGCCGAGGCCATCCAGCTGCGAGGGAAGCGTCGTGTGATTGTGACTGTAGCTCAGTCCTGCGAAGGCATATCCGATGTCGTAAGTGCCCTGAAGCTCGACGCCCTCGACTTTCGACGTGCCCGGATTGTTGGCATAGAACCAGAGCAGGCCAAGAGGATCTACAGTGCTGGCCGTGATGTAATTCTCAACATCCATCGTGTAGTAGTCCGCTTTGAAGCGGAACGCATCGCCGGGCTTGAACAGTCCATCGATCTTCGAGTTGAAACCGAATTCCCAGCCCTCCTGCGTTTCGGGCTGCAGATAGGGATTTGGTGCGAACTGAAGGGGATCGCCTCCGTCAGCCGGGTGCACCCCGCCAATAAGCGTTTCCGAAACTGTCGGTGCTCGGAATGAATTCGACCACGTCACGTAGGGCTGGAACCATTCGACAGGCTTCATAGCCAATGTCAGCTTAGGACTGAATCCGCCATCCGACTTGTCGACCTTGTATGGTCCTTCGGAGATAAATGACGGCAGCTGCGGCGTGTAGAAACCGAATACGGTGTCCACGGAAACGTTGCCGGAGCCCTTAAGACTGTAATCGTCGTAGCGCATGCCGACGATGAAATCGAAGATGCTCTTTGAGAACGTCGTCTCGGAGAATACGCCGCGAATTGTAGAATCGCCTGACGGGTTGGCGCCGCCATTCAGTTCCGGAGTGACCTTATTCCATGCGTCAACGTCGTCGTGGAAATATTCATAGCCGTAGTTCGATTTGGCGTGAATTCCGGCCACATCGAACAAAGATGTATTGGAAACATCAAAGCCCAGCCCAACGTCCTCAATGCGCCGTCCCGAGGCATCCGGCGGAGATGCTACTCCGTCGTCCGGACTGAGATACGCCATATTGAGGTCGCTGCCGTAAAAGTTGGCGCGGAAATGGACAAGATCGTTGCCGAGTGGGTCGTACGAATAATTTGCGGTATAGATCTTTGAGTCTATGCTTTGGTTGTAGGAAACCGCCGTGAAATCGTTGTTGTAAAGCACGGTTCCGAACGACAGCCGCTGCGTCGGGTCGATCTGGATGTGAACTTTGGCAAGACCTGAAATCAGATCCTGATCGGTGAACGGCACGCGCTGGCCAAGGCCGTTGTCATAATCGTCGACGTTATGCTTGCTGATCGCGCCGACGACGCTGACCGCGCCGCTCCGAATGGCGCCTGCACCCATCTCGGAAAATCCGACGCCATTGCTGCCCCATGAGAGAAGCGCGAGCCCGCCGGCATTTCGTCCCGGCTTCAAGACATCATCGACATCGAGCGTGTGGAAGTCGGCCGTGCCGGCAAGGGCACCTGCGCCGCCCGCAGTCGACACCGCGCCACGCTGGACTTCGATGCTCGCCAAAAGCAGAGGATCGACATAGGTGAATCCCGACGCATCATGGCCATTGAAACGGAAGTTCTGGCGGACGCCATCGATTGTCATGTTTACGCGACCCTGGCCTTCGAAGCCGCGGATATTGACGGCGATACCAGGGTTATTGGGATCATCGGCCGTCGAAACGCCAGGCATGGCGCGCAGAACGTCTTGAACGTTCGTCTGGCCAAACGTCTGGATCTCACCTTGGCCAGCGACGCTGACGCCTGCCGGCGTGTTATAGGGAGCATCGACCAACCCAGCCTGATTGCCGCCGTAAGTTGCTGGAGGTGGTGGTGCGGCTTGCGACTGCGCGGCTTGAGACGGCTTTGGTTTACTCTTCGGAGCGCTGCTCTTCTTGGCTTTTGCGCCTTGCACGTCGATGCCCGGCAGCGGTGTTTCTTGTGCAAGGGCCGCCCCGGCCAATGTCAGCGCGGCGGCCGACGCGGTTAGCGTCAACGCCGCTTTGCCGAAACCGCGGCGGCTCGAATTCACCGACGATACGGAACTTATTGAACCCGAACTTGAAAAATTGCCGACGCTGCGCACAGCCATTCCATTGTCCCCCGTTGTTCCCTTGTTGATACGGGGCTGGCTGGCTGAGCGCTTTGGCGCACAATGGCGGGCTTGCCTCCTCTTCGCGGACCCTCCCCCGGAGGTGCACGCAATGAAGATCCCGACGAGTCGTCGGGCTTAGGCAGACTTACGAAAGTCTACGGTATAAGTCAACAATGAGACGCCGTGAAATCGTGTCGTTGGGGCTACAGTCTCACGCGCTCGGATCGCATCCGCTGAATGCAACTGCGGCCCTGGCATCTGCTTCGCGGAAGGCGAGAGCAGAGATCCAAGGGCCGCGATCGATCGCGAGTTCGAGTAGTTGCTGCTCAGTTCAAACCGAGCTTACCACGCAGAGTCGAGAGTTCAGTTGCGAGCACGTTGACCTTCGCCGCAAGAACCTTACGATCCTCGTCGGAGAGCTTGTCGTAGAGTTCGTATCCGTCCGCGGTCTTGTACTTTGCCAGCGTGTCGTCGACGACCTTGAAGTTTTCATCGACCTTTTTGACGAAGTCGGCATTGTCCTTCTCGATGAGGGGTTTCACGAGATCGTAGATCTTCTTCGAGCCATCGAAGTTCGCCTTGAAGTCCCACAGATCGGTATGGCTGTAGCGATCTTCCTCGCCGGAAATCTTCGTTGCCGCGACTTCTTCCATCAGAGCCGCCGCGCCCCCGACGACGGTTTCAGGCGGGAATGTCAGGTTCTCGATGCGGTGATTCAAGTCTTTGACATCGGCCATAAGCTGCGTTGCGTAAGGCTCCAGACCCTTGGTGCTATTTTCGGTCCAGAGGCCGTATTCAATGCGATGGAACCCTGAGAATTTCGGGTCCTTCTCCTTGCCCTCGAAATCATCGGCACGGGAGTCGATCGTATGGTCGAGGTCAGAGAAGAGCTCAGCGATCGGCTCGATCGCTTCATAGTCCATGCGCGTCGGCGCGAAGAGGGCTTTCGCCTTCGCAACGTCGCCCGCCTTGACGGCATCGGTAAACTTCGTGGTGTTTTCGAGAAGCTTCTCGGTATGGTCTGCCACGTAGCTCTTATACGCGGCGAGGGGCTCGACGAGTTTGGAATCTTCGTCCTCTGCATACGCCATCCCAGCGTATCCAAGCGCCGCCGCGAGCGCCGTCGCGGCTAAGAAGTGTGGCTTCAAGGGTCGTCCCTCCATTCTTCAGGTTTTCAGGATCATGTCGGCGGTCCCGCCGCCGCGGCCTCGGCCAACTTTCGGCCCAGATAGTCGCCAGATTCCCGCGCCCCTGGAAGAACGTAGAAATAACCGCCGCCGATCGGCTTGATGTATTCCTCTAATGGCTCACCATTGAGCCTCGTTTGCACGGCAATGAACCCTCTTTCGAGGTCTGATTGATAGACAATGAACAGCAGCCCCTGATCGAGCTGGCCGTTCTTCGTGACTCCGTTCGAATAGTTGAACGGCCGCCGCAAAATGAGGTTTTTCTGAGTTTCCGGCGTGCGCGGATTGGCAAGCCTGATGTGGGCGTCCAGACGCGTGATTTTGCCATTCGGGTCTTTCGCATAGTTCGGCACGTCGTTTTCGGTTTTGCCATCCATCGGCGCGCCGGACATTTTCTTGCGGCCGAAAATGCGCTCCTGTTCGCCGAGCGGCGTACGGTCCCAGCGTTCGACGAAATTGCGAATGATACGCACGGCTTGGTATGTGCCGCCGATCGCCCACTCGGGCTCGCCGTCACCCTGGCCGACCCAGACAATCTCATCCATCAGCGCTTCGTTGCTTGAATGAGGATTGGCCGAGCCATCACGAAACCCGAGAAAGTTCCGAGCGCTCTGAACATGGCCATCGGCGTCCGGAAGGATCGTCGGAACATTGCCTTCCTGCTTCCAGCGAGGAACGAGATATTCCGGCATATTTTTCAGAATGTCGCGCAGGGCATGAATGTTCGTATCGGCAGAATTGGCACAAAACTGCAATGACAGATCGCCGTGGCACAGTTCAGCGACGAGCGCGTCATTCGTGAATTGCGTCATCTTTTGGAGGCACCGCGGCTTCAAATGCTTCAGCCACGGGCG